>Ga0075428_100004153_pt1 | contig 15942 bp, 11 predicted proteins | sample RhiMetdeltSRZDD2_FD_75291 | JGI IMG/M metagenome (GOLD analysis project Ga0075428, IMG submission 75291) | Populus rhizosphere microbial communities from Tennessee, USA - Rhizosphere MetaG P. deltoides SRZDD2 | ecosystem: Host-associated > Plants > Roots > Rhizosphere > Soil | place: USA... | reverse complement strand
TGCAGCGTTGCCAGCAACGCAACCTCCAGGACTCGGAGGCGGCCGTACGAAGGGGGAAGTGGTCACCCGAATTACAACGTTGTAATTATACCGCACAGGTGTTCGGCGTCAAGCAGCAGGAACCGACGCCTCATACGACGAAGCCAGACGACTACATGCGACGCTTCGTCCTTCTCTTCGTCGGCGCCCTGTTGCTCGCGGCGCCGCCCGTCCCGGCCAAGGCTGCGTCCCAGCGCCCGGCTCTCGCCCCGCCCGACCGCGTCAGCGTCGCTACCACGGGACGGGCGGTCGAGGTTCACTGGTCATCGCCCCGCTTCCCCCGCGGGGCGACCCAGCGTCGCGTTGCTCTGTTGCGCGACGGCAAGACGGTCGCGACATCGACCGGCGGCCCGCTGCGCGACGCTGCGGTCGGCCTCGGCCAGCGGTTGACGTACACGGTCGTCGCCCAAGCGACGGTGCGTCGCAAGCAGGTGCAGTCCGCGCCGTCGACCGCCGAGACAATCCAGCTCCCCGCGTACTTCGTCGGCGGCGGCACCGCCGACATCACGCCCGCAGGTCTGGTGAACCTTGGCGGCTTCGGTTTGGGCGACGGCCGCCTCCTCCCTGACGCGGCCGTCGGTCGCGGCGGTCAGGGCAAGCCCGAAGGCGAGCACATCAGGGCGCGCGCCATGGTCATCGACGACGGGCACGGCGCCATCGCCGTCGCCGACATCGAAACGCAAGGGATGTTCGCCGCGTACCAGCACGGTGCGTGGGGCCTGCTCGACATGGCGACGCGCGTGGCCAAGGACATCCCGGGCCTGCCCGCCGACCACATCATCATCGCCGCCGACCACACGCACTCAGGTCCCGACACCATCGGCGCGTGGGGCGGCGTGAGCGACGAGTACATGAGCTTCATCGCCGATCGCACCGTCGCCGCCATCGAGCGCGCGTACCGTGACCGCGAGTTCGCGTCGTTGCGGGTCGGCACGTCGGACGCGTCCGACATCATCTACAACCAGTCCTGCACCGAGGCCCTCAACCAGGACGCCACGCCGGCGTACACCGGTCCCGACGTCTGCGCGACGCCGGGCAAGGACGGCATGGTCCGCGTGCTGCAGGCGCGCTCCCCCGCCGGCAAAACCGTGTTGACGATGATGGCCTTCGCCGCGCACTCGACCTCGGGCGGTGGCCGCGGCATTCACGGCGATTGGCCCCAGTTCGTATCTGAGGCCATGTCCGCGAAATACGGCGGCACCGGCTTGGCCATGGAAGGCGCCAATGGCGGCACGCAGCCGTGCCGGCCCACGTGCTCGTTCTCGAAGGCCGACAACCCTGGTCGCAAGATCCGCGATCGCAAGCCGGCGATCGTCGCGAACTACATGCGTCACGTGGACCTGGCCCTCGGCCACACCCGGCCGGTCACGGGCCCGGTCGCCGGCGCGCAACAGTTCATCCGCGAGCCGATCGTCGGACCGGCGGTGCTCGCACTGTTTGCCGCCGGCAAGTACGCGGGCGCCGACCTCATGCGATCGCGTCGCGGCCCGTGGCAGATCGGGACGACGGTTGGCACGGTCGTGTCCGCCGTGCGCGTCGGCAACGTCGTGTTGGCCGGCACGCCGGGCGAAGGCTTCCCGGCCATCGGCAACGGCCTGCGCGACGCGGCAGGGTCCGGCATCGAGGTCATGCAGCTCGGCCTGGCCAACGATCAGCTCGGGTATCTAATCGCGCCGGCAACCTACGTGCCGATCATCGCCGCCGAGGTCGCCGTCAACGACAACATCATCTTCAACGTGTCGCCGACGATCGGCGACCACGTCATGTGCACCGGCATCAGCCTCCTCAGCCGCCTCCAGCTGAACGCGCCGCTCCCGCCGGCGTGCGCGCCATACGCGGCCCTCGACGCCACCGGCGTCTAAAACCCCGACTTTGTTGCACTTGTCGTTCTCCCGGAACGACAAGTGCAACAAAGTCGGAGCGGTTGGCCCTAGAGGTAGCCGAGCTCCTCGAGGTGGGCGGCCATGCCCGCCTCCTCGTCGGCGGTGTACACGGCAGAAGCGGCCGCGACTTCGTCGCCGTCGCTGCCGATCCGCACCGGGTGGGCGGCAAGGAACTCAGGGTGGAACGCGTCGGCCACGACGCGGCCGTCCATCACTGCCGGCACGTCGAGCCCCAAGGCCCACATCAGCGTGGCGGGGACGTCGAGCAGGCTCGCGTGCCCGAGATCAACGCCCTCGCGGACGCCCGGTCCGGCGACGACAAGGATCCCGTCCTGCCGGTGCGTCGCGCTCGATCGCTTGAGACGGTTCTCGGGTGCGTGCGTTCCCGGCCCGAACTCGCACGCGGGGTCGAGTTCGAGAATGACGTCGGGGGCCAGCTCGGCGTGCGGGCCGGCGTACACGTCCTCACGTCGGTGCGCACCGGTGATCTGCGGCGCGGCCGCTGCGGCTGACAGGACCGCATCGCGCACGGCCTCGTATCGATCGCCGACCAGGTCGCGATTCACGTTCACGCCCTCGACGTGGTGGTCGAGCTTCACCGGATACGCCTCGGCGCGCGTCCAGTCGACCGCGGCCTTTTCCGCCCGCACCGACGCGACCCGCTTGCGAACGACGGCCGGCGCGTGTCGCCACAACCAGTGCTTCTTGGGAACGACGTCCTTGACCCATTCCAGCGCGGCGGCCGTACGGCGGCGGCCGCGACTACGCCCGCCACCGGCGCGAGCGAACAGCCCCATCTCCTCTAGCCACGCCGCGGTGTCGAACCTCGCGGTCGAGCGCCGTCCGGTTCCGTGATCCGACAGCACGACGACCAGGGCGCCGTCGGGCGCCGCGTCGAGGATGCGGCCGAGCGAGTCGTCGACCTTCTCGTAGAACGATTCGACGAGGGTGCTGCCACCGTCGACGGCGTATGGCTCGTAGGCCGGCGCGTCCGGATCGGAGAACCGCCAGAACTTGTGCGCGATCCAGTCGGTGACGCTGTTGACGTAACAGAAGAAGTCGATGTCACCGGCGCGCAGTTGCTCGACGATCACCTCGGTCGATCGCTCGAGGTAGAAGTCGAAGTTGGCCGCCTGATCGGCGACCGACGACACCATGCTCCGCATGGCGTTCATCTGCACGAGCGGTCCGATCGCGGCCCCGACCTCGGGCGGCTCGCTGTAGGTGGTTCGCGGGTCGGGCGTCGGGAAGCCGGCGATCATCGTGCCGTTGACCGGCCACGCCGGGTAGGTCATCGGCACGCGGAACGCCAGCACGCGGCGGCCAGCCTCCGAGGCGCGATCGAAGATCGTCGTGCCCTTGTACATCCACGACCCGACGAGCGTGGCGCCGATGCCCTCGCGCTCGAGCGTGCGGAAGTGGTACACGCCGTGCCGTCCCGGGTTGGTGCCGGTCATGAACGACACCCACGCCGGCGCCGACAACGGTGGGATCACCGAACGCAGCGCGGCGCGCGAGCCGCCGTTGACGAGCTTGGCCAGCGTGGGGAGGCGTCCGGCGGCGACCATCGGGTCGATGACGTCGAAGGTGGCGCCGTCGAGGCCCACGCAGACGACCGCGGGAAACGGGCCCGTCACTTACAGATAGCCGAGAGACCGCAGCCGGTCCTCGACCTCAGCCTCCTCATCGGCCGTGTAGATCGGGGCGGCGACCGGTTCGTCGCTGTGACCATTGGCGTCGGCGGTGACGACCGGCCGCGCCGCGTGCTCGTCGGTGAGCGCTTCGAGGACGACGCGCCCGTCCATGTCGTCGGGAACGGCGACGCCGGCCAGGTGCAGGATCGTCGGGGCGACGTCTTCGAGGCCGACGTCGTCGAGCACCGCGCCGGCCTTGAACTGCGGGCCGTACGTGACGAGGACGCCGTGGCGCCGGTGCGCGCCGGTGAGCTTGTGCATGAAGCCCCTGGCCGCGCGCGCCGAGCGAGCGCGGCCCAGCCGGCCCTCATAGGCGAGGCCGGTCACGGGCTTGTCGTAACGCCAGTCGATCTGCAGGTCAGGCGCCCGATCGGTGTACGGACCGGCGTAAATCTCGTGCGGCCGCCACACCGAGGCGACGACCTTCTCGCCCGTCTCCGGATCGGTGAGCCCGAGCAGCACCTCGCGCAGATCCTCGACGAGGCGCTCATAGTCCTCGGGATCGACGATGCCGTTGGGGTTGCGACCTTGCAGGTTGACCCACACGCAACTGCGGCTGTCGTCGCAGTACGCCTTGGTCGACGACCAGTCGATGCCACCAAACCGCACCTGGTACCCGAAGCGGGCGTACACGCCGGGTAAGCGTCGCTTGAGCCACCCGCGCGTGCGCGCACCGAGCCGGCGCGCCAACCGGTGCAACCGCCACGTCGTGCCCTTGCGCGCTTGGTCGCGCCGGCGGACGTATCCGAGCTGTGAAAGGACTTCGTTGAGAAACTCGACCGCCGGCTGGCGCCACCCCATGCCGTGGTCCGACATCACGATCACGCCGCAGTCGGGTCCAACCCGCTCGAGGAAGCGCGCCAGTACGTCGTCGGCGTACTTGTAGACCGGTTTCATCCACTGCTGATCGGCGGTGTCGTACTCCCACGCGTGGTGCGCGACCTGATCGGTGGACTTCACCATGTACATGAAGACGTCCCACGGCTCGCTGTCGAGCACTTGGAGCGCAGCCTTGACGCGCGTCTCCTCGGCTTCGAGGGCGGCGTCGACGACCTTGTTGAGACGGCCGGCCGCGGCGTGGTGGCTCACAGCGGCGTGCAACACGTACGCGCCATTGCGCGCTTCGATGTCGCGCACGGCTTCGGGCGGGTGGCTGAAGCCGGGGCTGGCGGTGGACGGTGCGTCGAAACCGCATAGCTGCACGCCGTTGACGGCTTCGGCCGGAAACGTCAGCGGCACGTTCACCGAGGCAACGCGGCGGCCGGCGGCCGACAGGAGTTTCCAGATCGTGTCGCCGCGGCGGTCGGCGCCGTTGACGAAGCGCACCGTCCCCGGCCGGTCGCCTTCCTCGGCGAACCAGAAGATGCCGTGCTTGCCGGGGTTCTTGCCGGTCATGAACGTGGTCCACGCCGGCGCGGTGTTCATGTTGGGGACCGAGCGCAGCTCGGCGGCCGCGCCGCCGGCCAGCACCTTGGCGAACGTCGGCAGCACGCCTTGCTCCGCCCAGGGCAGCAGCAGGTCGAACGTGGCGCCGTCGAGACCGAGAACGAGGAGGCGGGTCACCGGCGACTCCGCGTCGCGTGCGCGGGCGCGGGCTGGCCGAGCCCGCGCACCGATCCGGTGCCGCGGCCGCCTGAACGATTGAGCCGGCCCCGGACGGCGCGAGACAAGCCGCGCCGCTCGTTCCACGCGATGCCCGCGGCGGCGACCGCAAGGGCGAGCAGGATCTCGACGCCGACCAAGCTCACGAGCCGCAGCTTGCGACCGGAGAACGGCTTGGTGGGCGGCGCGGCCAGCGACGCCGACACGAGAGCCGAGAGATAGGTGTCGGTGGCCTTCTGCACCTGGTCCTGCAAGCCCTGGCGCTGCGCGTTGATGACGCCGGCCTTGCTCTTGGCCTGCTCGAGCGCGGTCTGGGCCGGGATCAACTGCTTGTTGATGCCGTCGAGCTGGGTCTGAAGCGCCCCAGCCACCTGGCCCCCTGCGGTGGCGCTGCCCTTGCCGCTGACGACGGCGCGGGCGGCCGCTTCACGCGCCGCGTCGATCTGCCCTTGCACGCTCCGCGCCTGGCTCGAAAGGTTGTCGACGGTGGCCTGCTTGGTGAGCTGGTCGGCCGCGGCGGTGACCGACTGCGCGTCGAGCGGCCCGAGGCGCTCGGTCACCAGCGTCTGCAAGCGGTCGACCTGCGCCTTGGCCAGATCGCTGGCCTTCTTGATCAAAGCGTCGGCGCCGGCCTGGACGGCGGCCTTGGCGACCGGGCCGCGATCGGCCTCGGCGGCCAGCTTGTAGAAGATCGGATCCCGCTGGCGCGTGGCCCGGAACGAGACGAGCAGTGCGGCGTCCTTGCCCAGGGTGCGGCGGACGTCGTCGCTCAGGTCCTTGTCGGCGTAGGCCTTGACCTGGATGCCGACGAGCGAGTTGTCGGCCTTCCCCGAATTGCCGCCGCTCGTGGCCGCGACGGGGTCGGTGGCAGGGAGCAGCAGCTGGCCGTTGCTGTTGAACGTGACCGGACCGGTGAGCCCGAAGTACACGCCGACGACGGACGCCATGACCGCTGAGACCACGAGAACGCCGCGGTTGCGCCAGAGAAGTGAGAGGAATCCCATTGTTTTTCGCGGTCGTCGGTGGCGCCCGGGCTAGCGCCGGTGCAGTCTCCAGGGACCGCCACCAGTGTGTCAAACCCCAGGCTCATGCTCGCGGCAGGGGTCGGCCCAACCTCGATTCGATGCGTCCGAGGGCGACCGCGGCGCCTTTGAGCGCGGCCACGGCGACCCGCTTGACCCGGCTACCGCCGGTCGGGGCGACCGCGCCGGCCGTACGGAGGCCGGCTCCGACCAGGCCGCGGCCGGTCGCCTGCTTGAGGTCGCGAAAGATGCCCAACCGCTCGTAGATCGCACCGATCTGGCGGTAGCGGCGCACGATGCGGCCGGTGCCCATGTCGTCGCCATGGGCCACCGCGGCCGCCGGCACGTACGCCAGGGCGTGCCCGCCGTCGAGCAGGCGCTTGGCCACGCCGATGTCCTCGAATGTGGGCAGGTCCTCGGGAAACCGCACCTGGCGGAGGACGTCGGTGCGGAACGCCGACGTCACGTCGGAGAAGTGGAACGTCCGGAGGCCCATCCGGGCGACGTCGGCCTTGGTCTTGATCTCGGGCTGGTCGGGATAGAGGAACGAGAACGTGGCCTCGCGCTCGGCGTCGCCGGGCGGCGCCTGCTGGCGGCCGTAGGCGGCGACCGCCGTGCCCGCGATGAGCGGCTGGACCAGGGCGGCGAGCCAGCCGTCGCCGACCGGGTGGGCGTCCTGGGAGAGGAAGACGACGAAGGGCGTCGTGCAGGCGTCGGCCGCCCGGTTGCGAGTCGTTCCGTGGCCGAACTGGGCCGGTGGGATCGCCTCCCACGTGTCGACCGCGGCCCGGTAGGCGACGTTGGCCGGACGGGACGGGTCGCCGCTGCTGTCGATGGCGGCGATGGTGACCGGCCCGTCGTAGCGCTGGCCGCGCACGAGGGCGGCGGTGGCGACGTCGTGATCCGTCGGCTCGTAGACGAGCAGGACGACGGTTACCGCAGGAGCCAGCTGAGGGTTAGAAGGCGCCGTGGCCGCGGAGCACGGTGGGGATCGTGCGCACGAGGATGCGGACGTCGGTGGTGAGCCGGCAGTCGTTGGCGTAGGCCAGGTCGAGCTTGATCCGCTGGCGGTACGGGAGCAGCGAGCGGCCCGACACCTGCCACACGCCGGTGAGGCCGGGACGGGAGCGGAAGATGAACGGGGCCTGCTCGCCGTAGAAGCGGTCCCACTCGTGGCGGGTGACGGGCCGGGGCCCGACCAGGCTCATCTCGCCCTTGAGGACGTTGAGCAGCTGCGGGAGCTCGTCCAGGCTCGTACGGCGCAGGACGGCGCCGAGGCGGGTGACGCGGGGGTCATTGCGGAGCTTGATCGACTCGGCGTACTCGTGATCGACCTGCGGCTGGGCCTCGCGGAGCTCGGCCAGCTTGGCCTCGCTGCCGCGGATCATCGTGCGGAACTTGATGATGTGGAAGTCGTCGCCGTCGGCGCCGATGCGGGTGGCCCGGTAGAGGATCGGCCCGCCGTCGGTGATCAGGATCGCCAGCGTGATGAGCAAGCCAACGGGTATGGCGATGGGCAGCATGAGCAACACGAGCACCACATCGAGCACGCGCTTGCCCACAGTTGAGTAAGCAGATGCCCCGCCTTTGGCTTCCACGCCCGGGGATACTACGTGGTCCCGGCTGAGGCGCCAGGGACCGTGGCGTTCAGACGGCGTTCAGCGCCAGTCCCAGCTCCGACGCCAGGAAGGCCAGCTCGTCGGCGTAGAGCGCGACGAACCGTGACACCGAGCGCCCGGCGTGACCCACGTCGACCTCGCGGCGCAGCAGTACGGGGCGCGGTGACGTGGTGGCCGCTTGGAGGGCGGCGCACATCTTGCGGGCGTGGTTTGGGTCGACCCGGCTGTCGGACTCGAACACGGTGAACAAAACGGCCGGATAGGCCGTTTCGGGCGTGACCCGGTGGTACGGCGAGTAGCCGAGGAGCCAGAAGAACTCGTTGGACTCGGCAACGGTGCCGTACTCGTCGTTCCACGACTCCCCCAGTCCGAACTGCTCGTAGCGGATCATGTCGAGGAGGGGCGCACTGCACACGACGGCGCTGAACAGGTCGGGGCGCTGGGTGAGCGTGGCCCCGACGAGGAGGCCGCCGTTGCTGCCGCCCATGATCCCGAGGTGGTCCGGGCTGGTCCACCCGTTGGCGACGAGCCACTCGCCGGCGGCGATGAAGTCGTCGAACACGTTTTGCTTCTGGCCGCGCATGCCGGCCCGGTGCCATGCCTCGCCTTCCTCGCTTCCGCCGCGCAGGTTGGCGACCGCGTAGACCCCACCCGCCTCGACCCACGCCAGGATCGTGCTGCTGTACGCCGGCGTGAGCGGGATGTTGAACCCGCCGTACCCGTAGAGAACCGTCGGGCGGGCCCCGTTGGCCGTCGTGTCCTCCTTGTGCAGGACGAAGAGCCGGACGTCGGTGCCGTCTTTGGACTGGTACGTGATCTGATCGGCGACGACGCCCTTCACGTCGACCGCGCCGGGCGGGTCGGCCCACGGTTCGAGCGCGCGCGTCGTGAGGTCGTAGTGGAACACGCGATACGGCGTGACGAAGTCGGTGTAGCCGATCCACACGTCGTCGCCGCCCTCGGGCCGGCTCGTCACGTCGGCGCTGCCGAGGCTCGGCAACTCGACGCGGTGGCGCGCCGTGCCGGTCGTCTTGTCGTAGACGGTGATCTCGCTCACCGCGTGCCGACTGTGCACGGCGACGACCCCGTCGGTGGTGAGCGCGAAGTCGGCGAGGACCGCGTCGCCCTCCGGGATGAGCGTCTGCCAGTTGTCGCGCGCCGGGTCGGCCGGGTCGGCGACACAGAGGCGACTGCGCGGCGCATCGGCGTTGGTGAACAGGTAGAGGCGCCCGTCGATCGCGCTGACGTACGCGCCGGTTTCGATGTCCTCGCCCTCGTGGATCGTCGCGAACGCGAGCGGCTCACTCGTCAGGTCGGCGATGTAGAGATCGTTGCGCGGCGCGGTCCCTAGCGAGCGACCGACGATCAGCCAGCGTCCGTCGCGCGACGTACGGACGTCGTAATACGCGGTCTTGTCGTCGCCCTCGCCGAAGATGAGGTCGTCGGTCGCCGGATCGGCGCCGACGCGGTGGCGGTACACGCGCCGGTGGTATTGCGACTCGCCCTCGGGCACTTGGTCGGGTGCGAGCCGGCGGACGTAGAAGAACTCCTCGCCGCCCGGCAGCCAGGCGATCGGGCTGTAGCGGCACCGGTCAATAGGCCCGTCGAGCAGTTCACCTGTCGCCACGTCGATGACGCGGACGACGCTCTCCTCGTCGCCGCCCTCACTCAGCTGGTGGGCGAGGCGGTCGCCTTCCTTCGACGGCGACCACCCGTCGAGCGTGGTCGTCGCGTCGTCCGACAGCGTGTTGGGGTCGACGAGGGGGCGCTCGGTGCCATCGCCGTCGCGCAGCCACAGCACGGCGTGCTCCTCTTCGGGCCGGCGGCGGACGAAGAAGCTGCGGTCGCCGATGACATAGGGCGAGCCGACGAGCCCGGGCATCAGCTCGCGCAACCGCTCGGCCAGGGCGTCGCGGCCGGGGAGGTCAGCGAGGCGCGGTAGCGCGAGCGCGTCCTGGGCCGCGGCCCACGCTTTCGTGTCGTCGGCGTCGGGGTCTTCCAGCCACCGATACGGGTCGGCGACCCTCTGCCCGTGGATCACGTCGACGATGTCCAACCGCTTGGCGTCCGGGTAGTTCATGGTGCCGGCGAGGCTACGACCCACGTGTCGGTGTCAGGTTGCGGTTTTCGTTGCTCTGACACCGACACGTGCGGTTGGAGGGTGTGCCCGAGGCGGGAGTCGAACCCGCACGCCTTTCGGCAATGGGACTTGAATCCATCGCGTATGCCAGTTTCGCCACTCGGGCTTGAAACCACAGCCTATAAGCGCAACTAGCCTCTCCCCTATGGGTCGCAGGAAGCGTCGCAAGGAAGCCGCACTCGCCGTCGAAGCGGGCGGGAAGCCGAAGAAGAAGCGCCGCCGGCTTCGCAAGTTGTTGTTCTTCGGTTCGGTCGCTGGCGGCCTCGCCGCGTGGCGGCAACGTCAACTCGCCGAGAACGAGAGCAAGTTCGGCGGGGGCCCCCGCTAGTTCTTCAGCGCGGCGAGCAGGTTCTTCGGTGTGTCCTTCGGGCTCACCTTGTACCAAGCCTCGGCGATCTTGCCCTTCTCGTCGATGAGGAACGCGCTGCGCACGATGCCCATGTACTTGCGTCCGTACATGCTCTTCTCAGCCCACACGTCGTAGGCCTCGGCGACGGCGTGGTCCTCGTCTGACAGCAGCGGGAAGCCGAGCCCGTATTTCTCGTCGAACTTGGCCTGCTTCTTCACCGGATCGGGGCTGACGCCGATGATCGCGGTGTCGCCCACGTCGCCGGCAATGTCGCGCAACCCGCAGGACTGCTGCGTGCAGCCGGGCGTGTCGGCCTTGGGATAGAAGTAGATCAAGACCTTGCGGCCCTTGAAGTCGGCCAACTTCCTCTTGGCGCCCGACTGATCCAACAGCGCGATCGCGGGCGCCTTGTCACCTGGCTTGAGCGGCATGCGCGTGACGATACGTCAGAGCTGGGCGAGGTCACGCTCGGCGTAGAGCCGGTGTTCCCACTCCTCGTTGAGGACGATGCGGAGACACTGCTTCAGCGCGAAGTTCTCCAGCCGCGGCCAGCCGGGCTCGGTGCGCGTCACGTCGGAGGCGAGCTGCTCGTCGGTGAGTGAGCCGACGACGCCGCGTACCATCGCCTGGCGCTCAGCCCGGACCGCCAGCACCTCGTCGAGCGAGGGGCGGGCCTCGCGGTCCCACGGAATGTCGTCCCATCCGGGCGCCTCGTCCCACGGAAGATCGAGCGGGTGCCACGGCGACGCGGTGCCAAGAACCATGCGACCCACCCACGCGGCGCTGGCGAAGTTGAGGTGGCGCAACGTCTGGATGAATGACCACTCGTTGTTGACGCTGCGGTGGAGGTCCGCCTCCGCGAACGTCCTCGCGTGAGCGACGGTTTCCGCCCACAACTTCTCCAGTAACGCCCACCCCTCGCGAAACCCGTCGGCGTCGTCGGGCCGCATCTTCACCCGATCTGGCAGCCGTCGATCCAGTTCCGCTTCGACGAGCGGCGCGATGTCCACGCCATTGACGACGAGGTTGTGCAGGTCGCCGCTGATCTCAACGTCGATCAGATCGACGTTGACGAGCCGCGCCCCGGTGAGGTCAACGGACTTCAACTGCACGTCGCTGAGGCGCACGCGCGTGAAGGTGGCGCCGCGCAGGTTCACGTTCTCGAATCGCGCGCCGGCGAGGTCCTGATCACGGAACTCGGTCATGCGAGCGGCCACCGTAGCGGGCTGGCCTCCACCTTGTTGGGGAGGCGAAATCGACCAACGGCGGATATCCAACCCGAAGTCGGCTCGTTAGCGTGCCTCCCTATGGCGCAACTCGGTGAAACACACGCGCCGCCGCGGCCGGCAGTCGTTTGGCTCGCCCCTTTCCTAGACATCGTCGCCGGCTCACTCCTCGGCTGGCTGATGGCCCGCAGCGCTGCGGTGGTTCCGCGCTCGCGCGACCAGTGGCTCGTCGTCCTCGGCCTCTTCGTCGGCTGCCTCGTTCACCGCGTCCTCGTGCCCGCCAACGACGTCCCGAGCCCGTCAACCCGCAAGTACGTGATCAAGATCGCGGCGGCGTGCGTGTGTGCCGCCGTGCTGATCGTCGCCGCGGCCAACGGCGTGCCTCCGGTCGCCGCCGCCGGCGTGATGGCCATCCGCTTCAGCGTCATCTCGCGCTACGCGGAACGACGAGCATTCGTCGCCTGGATCGTCCTCGCCGCCGCCATCGGCGCGGTGCCAGTCGTCATCCACGCGCCGCAGATGGTGCTCAACGCCGGGCCGGCAACCGCGCGCCATGGGATCGAGGACGCGCTGCGCCTCCTCGCAGTCAGTGGGCTGTTCGCCGTCCTGACCCAGCTCGGCCGCCGCTCGGCCGAGCACCAGAAGGAGCGCGACGAGGCGCTGGCCGCCGAACGCAGCCGGATCGCTCGTGAGCTACACGACGTCGTCGCCCACCAAATGACGAGCGTCGTCCTCCTCTCGCAAGGCGCCAGCGCCGTGCTCCCGTCGGATCCAGACCAGGTCCGCGGTGCGCTGGACGACATCGAGCGCACATCACGCGAGGCGCTGGTCGAGCTACGGCGCATGCTCGGACTGCTCCGCGACGACGCCGGCGACACCCTCGGCGGACCGCAACCAACGCTCGACGAGCTGCCCGCGCTCGTGCGCTCGATCGACGCGTTCGACGCCGCCGCCGTCAACCTCGACCTAACCGAAACGGTGCCGGCCGGCGTGCAGCTGTCCGCCTACCGAATCGTGCAGGAGGCGGTCACCAACGCGGCGCGTTACGCGCCGGGCAGCCGGGTCGATGTCGCCCTCAAGACCGTCGATCACCGCCTGGACGTGACGGTCAGCGACAGCGGCGCCCGCGCCGGCGCGCGGTACGCCGGCGTCGCCGGCTCGGGCCTCGGTCTCACGGGTATGCGGGAACGGGCCGAGCTGCTCGGAGGCCACCTTCACGCCGGGAAGAACGGGCGAGGCTGGACCGTGACCGCCTCGCTGCCGCTGGGCGACGACGCCTCAGTTTGAGCTTTCCCGCGAAGGCGGCGACCCTATGGCGGTGACGGATCTCGCAATTGGCGCGTTCACCGATGTCGGCCCGTGGACCGTCGACCCCGACGGGATGTCCTGGCGCCGGGGTCTGGACCGGGTCCGCGTCGCCACCGCGGCCGAAGTTCCCAGCCTCACCCGCCGCCGGCGGCTGCCGCCGGGAGGACGGGTTCTCACCGTCGGCTGGCGCCTCGGCACGGCGATGGGCGCCTGGTACCTGAAGGAGCGCCGATCGGGCGACCAGTCGGTTTCGAGAACCGGATTGTCCCGCCGGCTCCAGCAGGCTTTCGAGAAGAACGGGCCCACGTACATCAAGCTCGGCCAGATCCTCTCCTCCGGCGAAGGCATCTTCCCCGAGGAGCTGGTCAGCGAGTTCAAGAAGCTGCGCGACAAGGTGCGCCCGGAGACGTTCGACACGGTGCGCGCCGTTGTCGAGGCCGATCTCGGCCAAACGATCGAAGCGGTGTTCTCGAGCTTTGATCGCCAGCCCCTTGCCGCGGCATCGATCGCGCAGGTGCACGCCGCCACCCTCAAGACCGGCGAGTCGGTCGTCGTCAAAGTGCAGCGCCCGCAGGTGGCCTCGCTCGTCCGCCGTGACCTTGCCGCGATGAGCTGGATCGCTCCCGTGCTGGTCGGGCGCATCCCGATCTCAGCTCTCGCAAACCCGCCCGCGCTCGTCGAGCTGTTCGCCGAGACCATCGTCGAGGAACTCGACTTCCGCCTCGAAGCCGAGAACATGCTCGATATCGCAGCCATCCTCGCCAAGAGCGACGCCCGCGCCATCGTCGTTCCTCGGCCGCATCCGACGTTGGTGACGCGCCGCGTGCTGGTGATGCAGCGACTCGACGGGTTCAGCTTCGACGACGTCGCCGGCATGAAGGCAGCGGGGATCGATACGTCGGCCGTCGTTCGGGCCAGCATGGTCGCCTTCCTCGAAGGTGCGGTCCTCTACGGCGTGTTCCACGGTGACCTGCACGGCGGGAACCTCTTCGTCATGGAAGACGGACGCGTCGCGCTGCTGGACTACGGCATTACCGGCCGGCTGTCGGAGGAGCGTCGCCTCGCCTTCCTGCGTCTCCTCATGGGCGGCACGACCAACGACGTCAAGACGCAGCTCGCCGCCCTCCGCGACCTCGGCGCGCTGCCGCCCGACGCCGATCTCGATCAGCTCATCATCGACCTCAACCTCGAGAACCCCGAGGTGATCGACCCGACCGAGATGTCACCCGACGAACTAATGGCGCAGATCCGCGAGATAACCAAGTCGCTTCTCGGCATCGGCGCGCGCATGCCCAAGGAACTCATGCTTTTTGTAAAAGACATGCTGTTCCTCGACGGGGCGCTTGGCACACTCGCACCCGACGTCGACCTGTTTGCGGAGATCACGCACATCGCAACCCACTTCGCGACCCAGCACGGCGAGCGCATTGCCAAAGACATCGGCATCGATCCGCGCCTCGACAAGATCGACCTCGACGGCATGCGTGCGTCGTTCGGCCTCAAGGAGGACGTCACGACGATCACCCACCGCGAGCTGCAAGAGCGCCGCGCCACCATCCGCAAACGGATGGAAGAGCGCCGCCGCAAGCGCTAGAGGGCGGGCCGGCTCAGAAGTTCGCCGGCACGGCGCACTGCGACAGGCGGCGGCCGGTGACGGAGTTCGGCTTGCCGTCGTTGGTCGGCGGCGGCGTGTTCCCGGTGCAGTTGAGGTTGCCGCCGATCGTGTTGCCCTCGATCTCCATCGCGGCGTCCTGCCCTGCGGGCGTCCCGGCGTTGTCCGTCACGGTGGCGGTCCCGGTGATGCGGTTGCCGCCCAATTCGAGCCCTCCCGCGTTGTTCCCGAGCGAGACCGAACCCCGGAGCTGGTTCCCCGCGCACAGGAATGCGTCGTCGCTCGGCGTGACATCGCCGACGAACACGAAACCCGTGGTGCGCGTAATTACGACGTTGCCGGCCACCGTCGTGCCGCACATCGTCACCTCGGCGGCGCGGTCAGCCGTGACATTGCCGCCCACCGACGCGCCGAGGAACGCCCACGACTGTCCGGCGGGGACGATGACATTGCCGGGAACCGAGCCGCGGATGATTCGATCGAACACGCGCTGGATCAGCGTCGGCGACGTACTGGCGGCGAACCCCGGGCCTCCCGAATACGCCGCCACCACGGTGTGAGACCCAACCGTGAGACCGCTCACGGTCAGCGACGCCTGTCCGCCGGTCAGCGCGACGGGTGAGCCCGCCGGGTTGCCATCGATCGAGAACTGCACGGTTCCCGTTGGCACACCGGTACCGACCGTCGGCGCGACGGTCGCGGTGAAGATGACTGCCTGGGCGGCTTCCGACGGGTTGGCCGAGGACGTGATGGTTGTCGTGGTCGGCACCGCCGCGTTCTCGACGATGACGCCGCGGAAGTCGAACTCCATCGTGCTGAGTTGTGTGCGGACACCCGCGGTGGTGGTCCTCCAGATCCTGGCGCCGATATCCGTCAGAATCAGCGTTCCGTCCGTCGGGTCGAACCCCATGCCGAAGATCTCGCTGTTGAACGTGGTGATGGGCGTGACGGCGAAGGCGTTGGCCGGGTCGATCTTCTCGAACATCGCGGCGCCGTTGCCCGACGCGTGATACAGCATCCCGTCGTTCGGATCGAACACGATGACCTCGCCGTCGGCACCGTTTCCGAGGGTGCGCACGAACGTGCCCGCCGCCGTCGTCTTGTTGATGGTGTAGAGGCACTCGGGACACGTGCCGTCACCGTCGCCGCGGACGCCGTACAGCGTGCCGTTGGTCGCGAACGTGATCGACGAAAACTTCCCGCCGAGGTTGCCAATCGTCGTGGCCTGACCGTTGGCGAGGTTGATCGTGGCCAGGACCCGATTGGGTACAACGGCCACCTGGAGGACCACGTACACGGAGCTCGACGTCGGGTCTTTAGCTATGGCCTGCGCAGCTTGAACCGTTCCCGTAATCGGACCAGCGACGATCGTGATCACGCTGCTGCTCGCGGCGAGCCCAGTGGAGGCGTCCACCTTGGCGAGGCCGGGCTCGGCGACCGTGTTCCCG
>Ga0075428_100004152_pt1 | contig 15942 bp, 11 predicted proteins | sample RhiMetdeltSRZDD2_FD_75291 | JGI IMG/M metagenome (GOLD analysis project Ga0075428, IMG submission 75291) | Populus rhizosphere microbial communities from Tennessee, USA - Rhizosphere MetaG P. deltoides SRZDD2 | ecosystem: Host-associated > Plants > Roots > Rhizosphere > Soil | place: USA... | reverse complement strand
CCGTCGGGCGCGCGCTCGACGCAGACCGCGTCGTCGTGGTCGCGCGCGGTCGCGGGGTCGATCGTCACGAAGTCGAGGCCGCGCAGGTCGATGCGGCGCGCGATCTCCGCGGCCTCGGGCGCCTCCGCGAGCGCCTCCGCCTCCGCGAGCGCGTCCTCGCCGAAGTGCGTCGCGAGTCCGCGCCGCCAGACCACGGCGCGGAAGTCGGCCTCGGGCGCGCCGGGCGGGCCGAGCACCTCGACGATGCGGCCGCGCGGCGCGCGTCCCGCGCGGCGCGGCTCGACGACGACGACGTCGCCCTCCTGCGCGCCGCCGAGATCGCCCGGCGCGATCGCGACGGCCCACTCCGCGTCGTCGCGATAGGGCGTCACCACGCCGGCCGCCCCGCGCAGCGCGAGCAGGCCGATCCAGGCGTCGCGGCGCGCCTCGGGGAGCCGCAGCACCTCGCGGCGTCGCTCGCGCTCGCGCCCCACGCGCGCCGCCGCCTCGCGCCCGGGTCCCGGGCGCCGGCGGCCGCGGCGTCGCTGTCGATCGATCGGAGCCAAGCGATGGTGCCCGGGACTGGTGGAAGCTTCGAGTTCGTGAATCGCGAAGCGGTGGCAGCCGCGTGGTCGCCCCCTCCGCCCGCCTGGCCCGTTCCCGCCGCGAGCGAGCGGAGGCGGTTCTAGCAGGAGCGGGCCGGCAGCGCACCCGGAAGCGCCGGACCGCGCGACGGATGCCGTCGGGAACGCGCGCCGCTCGGAGAGTCCCGGGCGGCAAGTCGCACGCAGGCGGCCCGGAGCGTCGTCGCGGGTCGCGCCCGCCTGCGGAGGGGCCTCGGCGCGCTCGGCCGGCCTTCGCGCGCATCGGATCCGCAGGCCTGACCCTCCGTTGGCGACGAAGCTGCACGCGAGTGGAACGCCCGACTCGAGCCGTTTCGGGTCTGCTCGACGCGGCGACGCGCAGGATCGATCGCCGAGCGTAGTACCCTGCTTCGCCCCCGGAGCGCCTCGGAGACCGGCCTGCTTCGCGCCGTCGCCGTGAGTCCCGAGCGGCGGAGAGAGCGATGCATCTCCTGGCACTCGTGGTGGCGACGGTCGGCATCTGGACCACGCCCGCGGAGCTCGAGCAGCGTCCGACCTCCGGGCCGGCGTGGGAGAACGTGCTCGCGTACGCCTCGCAGCCGGCCCCGAGCCCGAACCTCGCCGACCCGACCGACGGGACCAACGTCTACGTGCTCGCGAAGGCACTGGTCTACGCGCGCACGGGACAGGAGAGCTATCGCGACGAGGTGATCGCGGCCATCGCGGCGATCCAGGAGACCGAGAACCTCGGGCGCACGCTGGCGCTCGGCCGGGAGCTCGGCGCCTATGTGGTGGCGGCCGATCTCGTCGGCCTTCCGCCCGCGGAGGACGAGGCGTTTCGCGGCTGGCTCTCGGCGGTGCGCGACGAGGTGCTCGACGGCGACACGTTGATCTCGACCCACGAGCGGCGCCCGAACAACTGGGGCACCCATGCGGGCTTCTCGCGCATGGCGGCCGATCTCTACCTCGGCGACGCGGAGGACTTCGCGCGGGCGGCCGCGGTCTTCCACGGCTGGCTCGGCGACCACCTCGCCTACTCCGGCTTCGAGTTCGGAGAGCGAGACTGGCAGGCGGACCCCCTGAGCCCGATCGGGATCGACCCGACAGGCGGGCTCGTCGAGCGACACAACGTCGATGGGGTCCTCCCCGACGACCTGCGGCGATCGGGCCCCTTCGTCTGGCCGCCGCCGTGCGAGAACTACGTCTGGACGGCCCTCCAGGGCGCACTCGCGCAGGCGCTCGTGCTCGACCGTCAGGGCCTTCCGGCCTTCGATTGGCAGGACTCGGCGCTGCGGCGCGCGCTGATCTGGCAGTACGACCAGGCGCACTGCGGCGCCTCGGGCGACGACGAGTGGCTCAGCGCGATCGCGGCCTGGGCCTACCCCAAGGCGTTCAAGGCGATCGATGGCGCGCGGCCGGGCAAGAACATGGGCTTCACCGACTGGACCCTGCTCGCCGGCGATCCCGCTCCGGCGTGCCCCGCCGACTACGACGACGACGGGTTCGTGGGGCTGCTCGACTTCTTCGCGATGGCCCGGGGCTTCGGCTCGCGCTTCGGAATCGAAGACTTCCTCGAGTTCGGGCGGCACTCCTGGGGCGCCTGCCCGTAGCGAGTCCGGGAACGACAAAGGGCGGGAGCGCTGCGCCCCCAGCTCCGCCCGTCGCGCCGCCCGAAGCAGTCGATCACCGCAAAATCTGATGGTGCCCGGGACTGGAGTCGAACCAGCACGGCCTTGCGGCCACCAGACCCTGAATCTGGCGCGTCTGCCAATTTCGCCACCCGGGCCGAGGCCCGCCCGAAGCGGGGGAGCCCCGGGGCGGAGACTACGGCATCTCGACTCCCCTCGCCTCGCTCCAGCGCGGCCCCCGGCGTTCGGCGCGGCCCCTCGGGGGGTCCGGTTGACCGGGGGAGTCGCGGGCTTACGTTTGCCGCTGCGACCTGCGAAGGGAGGGCGATTGGCCGAGTCGGATTCCGCGTCGGGGGTGGGCGAACGGTCCTCGTCGCCGGCCAGGAGCAGGTCACCCTTCCGCCGGTGCTGCCGGTGCTGCCGGTCCGCGACGTCGTGGTCTTTCCCGGCGTCACGGTGCCGCTGGCGATCGGCCGCGCGCGCTCCCTCGCCGCCCTCGAGCACGCGGGCTCGGGCGGCTTCCTGATCGTCGCCCCGCAGCGCGATCCCGCGACCGAGGAGCCCGACCTCGCCGACCTGCACCCGGTGGCGTGCGTGGTCCGCGTGGTGCGGGTGATCGACGCGCGCCGCGACGGCAAGCAGGCGATCGTCGTCGGCATCGTCCGCACGCGCCTGCCGGCGCAGCCCGAGTCCACCGCCGACCCGGCGCTGCTCGCGCGCATCGACCCGATCCCCGACCTCGAGGAGGAGAGCCCCGCGCGGCGCGCCGCCTGGCGCCGCGTCGTCGCGCTCGCCGAGCAGCTGATCGATCTCCACGACGACTACCCCGACGAGTGGAAGAGCTTCGTCGCCGGCATCCCGACGCCCGGCCTGCTCGCCGACGTGATCGGATCGACGCTCCCCCTCCCGCCGGAGGAGAAGCTCACCCTGCTCGGCGAGGCCGATCCGACGCGGCGCCTCGAGCGCATCGCGCGACATCTCGAGCGCGAGGTCACGATCGCGCGCACCCAGCGCACGCTCGCGCGCGCGGCCGCACCCGAGGAGATGGAGCCCGAGCGCCGCGAGCGGCTGCTGCGCCGGCGCATGCGCGACATCGAGACCGAGATCGGCGACGGCGACGCCGGCGCGCGCGAGGTGGAGGAGCTGCGCCGGCGCGTGCTCGAGGCGAACCTGCCCGAGGAGGCGCGCGCCCAGGCCGACCGCGAGCTCCAGCGCCTCGCCGGGCTCCCGCCCCACGCGCCCGACCGCCACCTGATCCGCACCTACGTCGAGTGGCTGGCCGACCTGCCCTGGAGCCGCGAGACCGAGGACAAGCTCGACCTCGCCGACGCGCGCGGCGTGCTCGACGCCGATCACCACGACCTCGAGAAGGTGAAGGACCGCATCCTCGAGTTCCTCGCGGTGCGCAAGCTCGCGCCCGAGGCGAAGAGCCCGATCCTGTGCTTCGTCGGCCCCCCCGGCGTCGGCAAGACCTCGCTCGGTCGCTCGATCGCGCGCGCGATGGGCCGCAAGTTCACGCGCGCCTCGCTCGGCGGCGTGCGCGACGAGGCCGAGATCCGCGGCCACCGCCGCACCTACGTCGGCGCGATGCCGGGGCGCATCCTCCAGAGCCTGCGCCGCGCCGGCTCGCGCAACGCGGTCTTCCTGCTCGACGAGGTCGACAAGATCGGCGCCGACTTCCGCGGGGACCCGTCCTCGGCGCTGCTCGAGGTGCTCGACCCCGAGCAGAACCACGCCTTCAGCGACCACTACGTCGAGGTCGCCTTCGACCTGTCTCGGGTGCTCTTCATCGCCACGGCGAACACGCTGGCGACGATCCCGCCGGCGCTGCTCGACCGCATGGAGGTGATCGAGCTCCCGGGCTACACCGAGCGCGACAAGCTCGCGATCGCGCGCCGCCACCTGCTGCCGCAGCAGCTCGTCGCCCACGGCCTCGGGAGCGACCGCGTGGAGGTCGGCGACGACGCGCTCGAGAAGGTCGTGCGCGAGTACACGCGCGAGGCCGGCGTGCGCAACCTCGACCGCTCGATCGCGACGCTGGTGCGCAAGTGCGCGCGCCGCATCGCCGCGGGCGAGGCCGTGACGCCGCTCATGGTCGACGCCGGCTTCGTCGCCGAGGCGCTGGGGCCGCCGCCCCACCTCCCCGAGGTCGCGGAGCGCACCAGCCAGCCGGGCGTCGTCGTCGGGCTCGCGCACACGAGCCACGGCGGCGACATCCTCTTCATCGAGGCGAGCGTGATCCCGGGCGGCACCGGGATCCGGCTGCGCCTCACCGGCCAGCTCGGCGACGTGATGCGCGAGTCGGCCGAGGCCGCGCTCTCCTGGGTGCGCGCGAACGCCGAGGCGCTCGGGCTGCCGCGCGCTCTCGCCCCCGCCGAGATCCACCTGCACGTGCCCGCCGGCGCGATCCCCAAGGACGGCCCCTCGGCGGGCATCGCGCTCGTGACGGCGATCGTCTCGGCGCTCTCCGGCCGCCGCGCGCGACCCTTCGTCGCGATGACGGGCGAGATCACGCTGCGCGGGCGCGTGCTGCCGGTCGGCGGCATCAAGTCGAAGGTGCTCGCCGCGTTGCGCGCCGGGGTGCAGCTCGTGCTGCTCCCCGGCCGCAACCGCAAGGACGCGGCCGAGATCCCCGCCGAGGTGCTCGAGAAGCTCGAGCTGCGCTTCGTCGACGCGATCGACGAGGTGCTCGCCAACGCGCTCGAGCCGCCGCGCGGGCGCCCCGAGGCGCCTGGTGGAGCCTCTCCGGGCTGATCCCCTCGTCTCGTGCGCCGGGATGAGATCGGGTCCCGCAATGCGCAGGGTCGCCGGAGGCAGGGATGCGAGCCGCAGCGAAATCGAGCGCAGGCCGCCATCGATTCGCGCGGGTCGAGCAGCCCGTTCCACGAACGAATCCCGGAGTCGTCCTGGGCGCAGCTTGGCGGCCGAGCCATTCGCGGAGGCGCCCAGCCATCCCTCCGGCGCCCACCGGATCGAGGCGCCCCGCTGGCGCGTCCCGCTAACGCCTAGCGGCCTTCCGCCGCCGCGCGCACGACGCCCGCGATCTCGCGGATCACGGCGGGCGCGAGGCTCGCGCGGATCGGGAGCGAGACCACCTCTCGGCAGCGGCGCTCGGCCTCCGGGAAGCTCCCCGGCGCCGCGCGCAGCGCGCCGAGCGCGGGCTGCGCAGCGGCGGGCAGCGGGTAGTAGTGGCGGGACTCGATGCCGGCCGCCCGCAGCGCCTCTCGGACGCGCGGCGCCGCCTCGCAGCGCAGCGTGTAGTGGCTCCAGACCGGCTCCTCGCCCGGCGCGGCCCCGGGCAGCGCGAGCCCCGGGGCGCCGGCCAGCTCCTCGCGGTAGATCGAGGCGTTGCGCGCCCTCCCCTCGAGCGACGTCTTCAGGTGCGGGAGCAGCGCGCGCAGCGCGGCGGCCTGCAGCGAGTCGAGGCGCGAGGTGGTGCCGACGAGGCGGTGCGAGCCGTCGCCCGCGGCGCCGTGGCTTCGCAGCAGGCGCAGGCGCGCGTCGAGCTCCGGGGCGTCCGTCGTGACGCAGCCCGCGTCGCCGACCGCGCCGAGCACCTTCGAGGGGTAGAAGGAGAAGCCGCCGAGGCGGCCCCAGGCGCCGGCGCGCCGGCCGTCGCGCGCGGCGCCGAAGGCCTGCGCGGCGTCCTCGACGAGCGCCACGCCGGCCGAGTCCGCGAGCGCCCGCAGCCGCCGCACGTCGGCGCAGCGCCCGAAGAGATGCACGGCGAGCACGGCGCGGCAGCGCGGCCCGAGCACGCGCGCCACCGCCGCGGGGTCGATCGCGAAGCCGTCGGGCTCGACATCGGCGAAGACCGGGCGCGCACCGGTCCAGAGGATCGCCTCGACGCTCGCGAAGTGCGTGAAGGCACTCGTCACCACCTCGTCGCCCGGGCCGATGCCGAGCGCGCGCAGCGCGAGCACGAGCGCCTCGGTGCCCGATCCGACCCCGACGGCGAAGCGCGTCCCCACGCGCGCGGCGACCTCGGCCTCGAGCGCCGCGGTCTCGGGCCCGAGCACGAAGCGGCCCGAGCGCAGCGCGGCGAGGACGGCGGCCTCGAGCGCGGGAGCCGCCTCGGCCCGATCGGCGGCGAGGTCGGTCATCGGCACGCGCCAGGCCACGCCGGCCGGCCCCGGCCCGCTACTCGGCGGCGTCGGCGTCCACCGCCCCGCGCAGCTCGTCGAGGAAGCCGGGCAGCGCCGAGCCGACGCGGCTCCAGTTCGGGATCTGCGGGGTCCCCATCGGATCGCGCACGAAGCCGAGCCCGGCGGCGCGCAGCGCCCGCGTGAAGGTCTCGACCGCGCGCTCCTCCTCGTGGCGGTCGAAGTCGAGGCCGTTCAGCGCGGCGTCGTCCTCGTAGGAGCCGATCGCGTCCTGCGCGGTGCGCACGTAGGCGGCGATCAGCGTGTTGAGGAAGCCCGCGTCGAACTCGACGCCGTAGCTCGCGAGGTTGCGGATCAACGAGGAGGCGATGTCGACCACCATGCGGTGCAGCCCGCGCGTCGGGTCCTGCTCGGAGAGATCCTGGTGCTTGTGGTCGTAGTTGTCGCTGAGCTCGACCTGGCAGATGCGCTTCAGCGAGCAGTTGCGGTAGACCTCGGTGAGCACGCCGACCTCGAGTCCCCAGTCGGCCGGGATGCGGTTGATGCGCGCCTGGTCGATCGTCATCGAGCACTCGCCGGCGAGCGGGTAGCGGAAGGAGTCGAGGTACTCGAGCAGCGGCACCGGGCCGAGCACCGCGCGCAGCGCGCGCAGGAGCGGCGTCATGAAGAGCCGGGTCACCCGGCCGTAGAGCCGGTCGGTCGTGCGCGCGTAGTAGCCCTTCGCGAACTCGTAGTGGAGCTGGGGGTTCGCCGTCGGGTAGCAGAGCCGGGCGAGCAGCTCGCGGCCGTAGTCGCGGATGTCGCAGTCGTGCACCGCGATCACGCGGGAGACGGAGGATCCGAGCACGTAGCCGTAGGCGAGCCAGGTGCTGCGCCCCTTGCCGTCGTCGCCGGCGTCGAGCCCCTCCGCGCGCAGCCGCGCGTAGAGGCGCTGGATCCGCGGCCCGCCGTTCCAGAGCAGCGTCGGAGGCCCGCCCTCCTGGGTGCGGATCACGCCAAAGGCGCGCCGCATCTCCTCGTAGTCGTCGCGCTCGCCGGGCCCCGAGAGGCTCACGACGACCTGGCGCAGGTAGGCGACGCCCGCGAGCACGTCGATCATGCGCTTCAGCGCCGGGCCGCGCAGCTCGGAGAAGAGGCAGGGGAGCACCAGCGCGACCGGCCGCGTGCGGCTGTAGTGCAGCAGCTCGCGCTCGAGCCGCTCGATCCCGGGCTCCCCGAGCCGGTGCAGTGTGGTGATCGCCCCGCTCTGGTGGAAGTCGGGCATTCCGGCGCAGGCTGCACCGGGCCCGGGCGGGTGTCAAGCGCGCGTGCGGCGGTCGCGCGCGGGCGGCTCGAGGCCGAGCTCTTCCATCAGGCGCAGGGCCATCGGGTCGATCTCGATGAACTCGATGCCGACCTCGCTCGTGATCGGGTCCATCTCGGTCGCCCAGACCACGCGCCCGACCGCGACGATCGTCTGGTCGGCCAGGTTGAAGGTCACGCGCAGGATGTCGCCGAGCGCGATCTCGCAGCCGATCGCCTCGAAGCGGATGCCGCTCTGCGAGACGTTCCGGCTCACGCCGAGCAGGTCGCGGGCGTCGACCGGCGCGAACGAGATCACCTGATCCGTCGCGATCCGGCTGTACTTGCGGCGATCCTGCTTGCGCTCGCGCATCCCGACCGGCCCCCGCCTTCTCGGCCTCGGGGGCTGATTCGGCCGGCCCGCCGCCGGGCTTGAGCGGGGTCCGGCGCGCCTCAGGAGCCGCGCGGGAAGAGGTCGAGCTGCCGGTCGCGCTCCCCCGCAGGGGAGAGGCGCGAGAGCTGGACGCCGAGCGTGCGCACGGCGCGCTGTCCGATCTGCGTGCGCGCGAGCAGGCGCGAGGCGACGGCGCCGAGCTCGGCGGCGAGCCCCGTCGGCGCGCCGAGCGCCTGGCTGCGCGCCTGCGTGCCCTCGTCCGCATAGCGCACGCGCAGCGCGAGCTGCCCGGCGACGAGCGACTGGCGGCGCAGCTCCTCGGCGAGCTCGCGCACGAGATCGCCGACGTGGTCGGCGAGCACCGCGCCGTCGCGGCTCTCGCCGCGCACGGTGACCTCGCGCGTGAGGCTCTGCGCGTGCCGCACCCCGCGCACCGGTGCGTCGTCGCGCGCGCTCGCGAGCGCGTGGATGCGCAGGCCGTGGGCGCCGAAGGCCTCCTCGAGCCGCTCGGGCCCGAGCGCGGCGACGTCGCCGATCGTGCGCGCCCCGAGCTCGGCGAGCGCGGCCGCCGTCTTGCGTCCGACGCCCTCGAGCCGCGTCAGCGGGAGCGGCGCGAGGAAGGCCGCCTCCGCGCCGGCCGCGATCGCGAGCACGCCGCGCTCGCCCGACTCCTCGGCCGCGAGCCGGGCCAGCGACTTCCCGCTCGCGATCCCGATCCGCAGCGGGAGCCCGAGGTCTCCCGCGACCCGCGCGCGCAGGCGCGCGCCGAGCGACTCGGCGTCGACCGACGCCGAGAGCTCGACGAAGGCGGCGCCGAGCCCTGCCGTCTCGAGCCGGTCGACCTCGCGGCGCAGCGACGCGACGAGCAGGCGCATGCGCTCGCGGTAGAGGCGGACGTCGGTGCGCAGCGTGCGCGCGGTCGGGCACAGGCGCAGCGCCTCGATCACCGGCATCTCGGGCTCGACGCCCGCCGCCAGCGCCTCGGGCGAGGCCGACTGCACGAGGCCGCGCTTGCGCGGGTCACCGCCGACGATCACCGGCCGGCCCGCGAGGGCCGGGTCCTGGGCGATCTCGACCGTCGCGTAGAAGCACGGCACCTCGGCGAAGAGGACCCTCCGGCTCACCGCGGATCCTCCGCGCGGGGCTCGAGCACGAGCTCGGCGCGGCTCGTCTGCTCGACCAGCACGCGGCTCGTCGCGAGCAGCCGGAAGCGGCCGTCGAGCCAGCTGCGGATGCCGTCGGCGTAGTGCGGGTGGCGCGGGTGCTCCGACTGTCCGGGCGCGAGCGCGAAGAGCGCCTCGTCGAGGTCGCCCGCGTCGACCGCGAAGCGGAACACCGACGCGATGCGCACGTCGTAGGGCGAGGCCGGGTCGTACTCGGCGGCGGAGAGCGTGCCCCCGCTGCCCCCGACCTCGAAGGGGCCGAGCTGCCCGGCCGGGGCCCCCGCGGCGGTGGGGAGGAACGGGGTGAAGACCAGCTCGTGCAGCCGACCCCAGCGCCACTTGGATCGGTTCGGGCCCAGCCGGTAGGAGAGCCGGAAGAAGGTGTCGCGCAGGCTCTTGCGCACGGCCTCGCGCACGCGGTCCGCCTCCGCCGCGCCGGTCCCGTCGCCCTCGGCGACGCCGCGCACGGTCGCGTACACCACCTCGGGCGGGTCGGCGAGCGAGAGCGAGAGGTAGCGCTGCAGCAGCGTCTGGCCGAGCGGCTCGGCGAGCAGTGCCTCGGTCAGCGCGGCGAGCCAGACGTGGAAGGCCGCGGCGCCGACGCTCCCCGGTGTCGAGCGCCCGTCCCACTCCCGCAGCAGGTCCGCGACCTCGCGCGCCTCGCGCGAGAGCGGGCCGCCCTCCTCCGCGATGTGCAGGCCGGTCGCGACGAGCGCCGTGCCCCGGCCCTCGCCGACGTCGGTCTGCAGCGAGGCGAGGCGCCGCAGCTCGGCCGGGCCCTGCGCGAGCGCGCTGCGCAGCCGGCTCTCGAGCCGCCGCGCGCGCACGCCGCTGCGCCACAGCCACTCGGCCTGGCTGCCGCCGCGCAGCGCCTCGAGCGGGTTGTCCGCCGCGATCGCCCAGCCCTGGCCCTCCGCGAGGCGCGTCGCCGGCAGCTGGTCGAAGGGGATCGGCCCCGGCCAGTCGAACCAGCGCGCGCGACCTGGCAGCGGGACGAAGCCCGACTCGACCTCGCGGCGCGGGATCCAACCCGCGACCTGCATCCCGGCCGCCCCGTCCGTGCCCGCGTAGACCACGGCGAGCGCCGGCTCCCGCAGGCCCGCGAGGGCGCGCAGCAGCTCGCTCGCATCGCGCGCGAGTGCCATGCCGAGCAGCGCCTCGAAGCTGTTGCCCTCGCGCACGCGCGTCCCGACCCAGGCGAGCGCCAGCGGATCGCGCGAGCCCTCGAGCAGCTCGTGGACGAGCGGCCCGTGCGCGGTCGAGCGCACGAGGAGCGTCTCGGGGTCGCCGCCGCGCACGCCGATCGACTCGCTGCGCTCGGCGAGATCGCGCCAGCTGCGCCCGTCGTGGTAGCGGCCGGGCTGGGTCGGGTGGAGCGTCTCCTCGTAGAGGTCGATCACCGCTGCGCGCGCCGCGGTCGACGCCCAGGCGACGTTGCGGTTGTGGCCGGTCCAGACCGCGGGCACGCCCGGCAGCGTCGCGCCGGCGAGGTCGAGGTCTCCGCCGCGCACGTGGGCGAGGTAGAGCAGCGCCGGCACGGTCGGCGGCAGGTGCGCGTCGGCGACGAGGATCGGGCGACCGCTCTCGGTGTGCGCCCCGCCCACGACCCAGGCCGTGCTGCCGACGCTGCGGCCCTCGAGCCCGATCGCGCCGCGCAGCGGATCGCGCCAGATCCCGGCGGTCATGCGCGCGCGGGGGCCCTTGCCGTCCTGCGGACCCTCGGGCGGGAAGAAGGGCCGCGCCTCGAGGCCGCCGAGGCGCTCCTGCAGGTCCCAGAGCACGAGGCTCGCGTCGAGCGAGCTCGAGAGGCCCCAGGCGTAGTACTTGAGCACGGCGAGCGAGTCCGAGGGCCGCCACGGCTCGAGCGGGAGGTCGAGGCGCCGCACCGCGAGCGGCGGGGCGCGGTGCCCCGACTCGAGCTCGGCGATCGCCGCGTTCACCCCCTTCGCGTAGGCCTCGAGCGCGGCGCGCGCGGCGGGCGAGAGCCGGCCGAAGTCCCCCTCGGCGGCGGCGCCGAGCTGCAGCGCGCGCGCGAGCCGGTCCGCCGGCAGCCCGGGCGCTCCGGTCACCTCGGCGGTGCGCCCGCGCGCGAGGCGCGCGAGCCAGTACATCTGCGCGAGCCGGTCCTGGCCGTGGACGAAGCCGAGCGCGAAGAAGGCGTCCTCGCGCCCGTGCGCCTCGGCGTGGGCGATGCCGTGCTCGTCGCGGAAGATCGCGACCGGGGCGGAGAGCCCCACGACGCGCAGGTCGCCCTTCTCGTCCGGGAAGGCGGCGCGCGCCGCCCAGCGCTCGCGGATCCCGCCGACGAGCAGCACGACGGCCACCGCGACCCCGGCCGCGAGCGCCACCGCGGCCCCGAGATTGCGGCGCACGCGCAGCGGGATCACCGCACCCCTCCGCGCCGGCCCTGCCCGAGCGTCGCCCGCACGTCCCCCCTCCGTCCCGCCCAGGGTAGACCCGCGGCGGGGGCTCCGGCTCCCCTCTTCGGCCGCCCCGCGCGCGTCCCGGAGCCCGCGCCCGATCGGGCGCCAAAGCGCCCACTCGGCTAGCCTTTCCGCCTCCACACAGACAACAGCGCGCGGGAGGTCGGGGGCATGGGCATCCAGGTCGGGATCAACGGCTTCGGGCGCATCGGTCGGCTCGTCTTCCGCGCCGCCCGCGGCTCGGAGCTCGACGTGGTCGGCATCAACGACCTGACCGACGCCGCGACGCTCGCCCACCTGCTGAAGTACGACTCGATCCACCGCCACTACCCCGGCGACGTGCACGCGGACGGCGACGCGATCGTCGTCGACGGCCGCCGCATCCCGGTGCTCGCGGAGAAGGACCCGGCGAAGCTGCCCTGGAAGCGGCTCGGCGCGAAGATCGTGGTCGAGTCGACCGGCCACTTCACGACGCGCGACGGCGCGGCGAAGCACCTCGAGGCCGGGGCCGAGCGCGTGATCATCAGCGCGCCCGCGACCGATCCCGACGTCACGATCGTGCTCGGCGTGAACGACGCGGCCTACGACCCCGCGAAGCACCGCGTGGTGTCGAACGCCTCGTGCACGACCAACTGCCTCGCGCCGGTGGCGAAGGTCCTGCACGAGGAGTACGGGATCGAGAGCGCCTGGATGACCACGATCCACGCCTACACCAACGACCAGGTGACGCTCGACTTCCCCCACAAGGACCTGCGCCGCGCGCGCGCTGCGGGGCTCTCGATGATCCCGACCAGCACCGGCGCCGCGCGCGCGATCGGGCTGGTGCTGCCCGAGCTGAAGGGCCGCCTCGACGGCTACGCGATGCGGGTCCCCACCGCCGACGTCTCGGTGGTCGACCTCTCGGTGCGGCTGCGCAAGCCGACCGACGCCAAGGCGATCAACGCGGCGATGCAGCGCGCGGCGGAGGGCCCGCTGAAGGGCATCCTCGAGTACTGCGACGAGCCGCTGGTCTCGATCGACTTCCTCGGCAACCCCCACTCCTCGATCCTCGACGCGCAGAGCACGAAGGTGATGGACGGGACCTTCGCCAAGCTGCTCGCCTGGTACGACAACGAGTGGGGCTACTCCTCGCGCGTCGTCGACCTCGCGCTCCGGATGGGCCGCTAGCCCGATGGGCTCCGCTCGCCTCCGGCTCGCTGCGCGTCGGCCGACTCTCGAGTCGGCCTCCTAGCGCGTCGTGGCCGTTCCCGGGCTCGACGGGCTGCTGGCCGCGGGGGTGCGCGGCGCGCGCGTCTTCGTGCGCGCCGACCTGAACGTGCCGATGCAGGGCGGCCGCATCTCCGACGACTCGCGGATCCGCGCCTCGCTGCCGACGCTGGTGCGGCTCACGCGCGCCGGAGCGCGCGTGATCGTCGCTTCGCACCTCGGGCGCCCGAAGGGGAAGGCGGAGCCGCTGCTCTCGCTGCGCCCCGTCGCGCCGGCGCTCGCGCGCCTGCTCGACTCCGGCGTCTCGTTCGCGACCGAGTGCATCGGGCCCGCGGCGGAGTCCGCCGCCGCCGAGCTCGGTGCGGGCCAGGTGCTGCTGCTCGAGAACCTGCGCTTCCACGCCGGCGAGGAGAAGAACGACCCCGACTTCTCCGCCGCCCTCGCCCGCCTCGCCGACGCCTACGTGAACGACGCCTTCGGCACCGCGCACCGCGCGCACGCCTCGACGGTGGGCATGGTCGCGCGCGTGTCCCGCGTCGCCGCCGGCGACCTGCTGCGCGCCGAGCTCGAGCACCTGCGCGTCGTGCGCGAGCCCGAGCGCCCGCTGCTCGTGATCCTCGGCGGCGCCAAGGTCTCGACCAAGCTCGCCGTGATGGAGGCCCTCGCCCCGCACGCCGACGCGCTCGCGATCGGCGGGGCCATGACCTACACCTTCCTCGCCGCGCGCGGCGAGCCCGTCGGCGCCTCGCTCGTCGAGCGCGAGTGCCAGGACGACGCGCGGCGCGTCGTCGCCGCCGCGCAGCGCGCCGGGCGCCGCCTGCTCCTGCCGAGCGACCACGTCGTGGTCCGGAAGGTCGAGGCGGGCGCCGAGCGCCGCGTCGTCGGGACGATCCCCGACGGCTGGATCGGCGTCGACGTCGGCCCGCGCACCGCCGCGGCCTACGCCGAGGAGGCGCGCCGCGCGCGCACCGTGTTCTGGAACGGACCGATGGGCGTCTTCGAGATCGACGCCTTCGCGAAGGGGACCGAGGCGGTGGCGCGCGGCGTCGCCGCCTGCCGCGGCAGGAGCGTCGTCGGCGGCGGCGACTCGCTCGCCGCCGTGAACCGGCTCGGCGTCGGCGCGCGCATCGGCCACCTCTCGACCGGAGGCGGCGCCTCGCTCGAGTACGTGCAGGGCCTCGTGCTCCCCGGCGTCGCCGCCCTCGAGCGCTGACGCATGCGCCGGCCGATCCTCGCGGCGAACTGGAAGATGCACAAGACGGCGGGCGAGGCGCTCGACTTCGTCTACGCCCTCGTGCCGCGCGTCGAGGGCGCGAAGCACGTCGACGTCGTGATCGCCCCGCCCTTCACCGCGCTCGACCGCATCGGGCGCGTGCTCGCCGGCCACGGCCTCGCGCTCGCCGGCCAGGACGTGAGCGCCGAGGCGGAGGGCGCCTTCACCGGCGAGGTCTCGGCGCGCATGCTCGCCGACCTCGGCTGCCGCTACGGCATCGTCGGGCACAGCGAGCGGCGCGCGCTGCACGCCGAGACCGACGCGCTGGTTGCGCGCAAGGCCGCAGCGCTGCTCGCCGCGGGGATCCGCCCGATCGTCTGCGTCGGCGAGAGCCTCGAGCAGCGCGAGGCCGGCCGCACCTTCGAGGTGCTCGGCGCCCAGGTCGAGGGCAGCCTCGCGCAGGTGCCGCGCGGGCGCGCCGAGGAGATCGTGCTCGCCTACGAGCCGGTGTGGGCGATCGGGACCGGGCGCACCGCGACGCCCGAGATCGCCCAGGAGGCCCACGCCTTCCTGCGCGCGCGCCTCGTCGCGCGCTTCGCCGGCTCGGCCGAGCGGATCCGCATCCAGTACGGCGGCTCGGTGAAGCCCGAGAACGTGTACGCTCTGATGGCCCAGCCGGACATCGACGGCGCGCTGGTGGGCGGGGCGAGCCTCGACCCGACCGCCTTCGCGCGCATCGTCCGCTTCGAGGCCGAGAAGGGGGGAGCCCAATGAGCATCGTCCTCGTGGTCCTGCACTCGGTGGTGTGCGTGTTCCTGATCGCCGTGGTGCTGCTGCAGCGCGGCCGCGGCGCGGACATCGGCGCCGTCTTCGGCGGTGGCGCGAGCAACACGGTCTTCGGCAGCCGCGGCGCGGGGAACTTCCTCACCAAGCTCACCACCTGGTCGGCGGCGATCTTCATGCTGACGAGCCTCGGCCTCGCCTATCTGTGGACCCACGCCTCGACCGAGCGCCTCTTCGAGGAGGACAGCGCCGCGGAGGCGCCCGCGCCCGCGGAGAAGCCGGTCTTCGAGGAGCTCGGCCAGGCGCCGGCCAAGGAGCCCGGCGCGCTCCCCGCGCTGCCCGCGCCGGCGGCGCCCGAGCCCGCGCCGCCGGCCCCGTAGCCCGCGCGCGGCGGATTGTCGGCCGGGTCGCGTTCGGTATGCTCCGCGCCGCGCTCTCCAACGCGGCAGTGGCGGAACTGGCAGACGCACCAGCTTGAGGGGCTGGCGGGGGCAACCCCGTGGAGGTTCGAATCCTCTCTGCCGCACCACACTTTTGGCCCCGAGAAGGTACCCAAGCGAGCGGGGGAGAATCCGACATGAGCGAGCTCGAAGACGTCGCGCGGGCGATGGTCGCTCCGCACAAGGGCATCCTTGCGGCCGACGAGAGCGGGCCGACGATCAAGAAGCGGTTCGACTCGATCAAGGTCGAGTCGACCGAGGAGAGCCGTCGCGCCTATCGCGAGCTGCTCTTCACCACGCCGGGCGTCGAGGAGTTCGTCAGCGGCGTGATCCTCTACGACGAGACGATCCGCCAGAAGGCCGCCGACGGGACGCCCTTCCCGAAGCTGCTCGAGCGGCTCGGCATCCTGCCGGGCATCAAGGTCGACGCCGGCGCGAAGAACCTCGCCGGCGCGCCGGGCGAGAAGATCACCGAGGGCCTCGACAAGCTTCGCGAGCGCCTGGTCGAGTACCGCGGCCTCGGCGCGCGCTTCGCGAAGTGGCGCGCGGTGATCGAGATCGGCGCCGGCATCCCGTCCGACTACTGCCTCGACGCGAACGCCCACGCGCTCGCGCGCTATGCGGCGCTCTGCATCGAGGGCGGCATCGTCCCGATCGTCGAGCCCGAGGTGCTGATGGACGGGCCCCATCCGATCGAGCGCTGCTACGAGGTGACCGAGCGCACGCTGCGCCGGCTCTTCGCCGA
>Ga0075428_100004149_pt1 | contig 15950 bp, 16 predicted proteins | sample RhiMetdeltSRZDD2_FD_75291 | JGI IMG/M metagenome (GOLD analysis project Ga0075428, IMG submission 75291) | Populus rhizosphere microbial communities from Tennessee, USA - Rhizosphere MetaG P. deltoides SRZDD2 | ecosystem: Host-associated > Plants > Roots > Rhizosphere > Soil | place: USA... | reverse complement strand
CGCCGTGGAAGCCGGTCAAGGTGTAGAAGGCCGAGCCGAAGATGTTGGTGGTGTAGCCCAAGCCCTCGTTCTTGAAGCCGCTGAACTCGTAGACCTGGCCGGAGATGAAGGTCGCGCCGAGCAGTGCGGTGGTGAGCAGCCAGGTACGACACCGCCGGACATCGCCGCGGTGGATGGCCCCCACGGCCAGGGCCATCGTCAGCGAGCTCATCAGCAGCACGAAGCTCGACACCGACGTGAAGGGGATGTCGAACACCTCGGCCGGATCGAACGGCGGGGTGGTGCTGCGGTGCCGCAGCAGGAGGTAGGTGGAGATCAGCGCGCCGAACAGCAGGCAGTCCGAGCCGAGGAACACCCACATGGCCAGCTTCTCGTTGGAGATGCCGGTGCTGGTGGTGTGAGCCGGAGCGGCCCCGGTTGCTTCCGTCTCGGTCAGCACGGCGTCGCTCATGAGTCGTCTCCTTCGGCCCCTTCGCCCTCACCGGCGGCGACGGCCGCGGGCTCCTCCGGCGACTCTTGGCCGTCCCCGGCGCCGTCGCCCTCGCCTGCACCGTCACCGTCACCGTCGCCCTCGCCGTGACCGTCCCCGTGGGCGGCGTGGGAGTGGGCTCTCTCGGGGTCGTCGGCGGGCTCCAGCCCCCAGGCGAACCCGCCGAGGAGGACGATCGCCCCGCCCACCGCGGCGATCCCCAGGTTGAAGATGAGGCCGTAGGCGATGAGGGGCAGGCCGGCGGCCATGACGATCGGCCAGTACGACGGCGACGGCAGGTGCACGTCGGCGGCGTCGCCCTTCTGGGCCACCTCGTCGGTCGGCCTGGCCCGAGTCACCCGGCCCGTCTCGTCCTCCTGGTACTTGCGGTGCCAGAACTCGTCGAGGTGCGTGACGGTGGGGACGGTGTCGAAGTTGTGGGCCGGGGTCGGCGACGGCAGCATCCACTCCAGGCTGCGCGCGTCCCACGGGTCCGGGCCGACGGGCACGGGGTTGGCCAGATGGGCCCGGGTGCTCTTCGTCACGTTGATCAGGAAGACCAGCACCGAGAGGGCGATGATGAAGGCCCCCACCGTCGCCACCCGGTTCCAGAACTCGAACCCGTAGCCGGGGAGGTAGGTGAACTGGCGGCGAGGCATCCCTTGCAGACCCAGGATGTGCATGGGCCCGAAGGTCAGGTTGAAGCCGATGAGCTGCAGCCAGAAGTGCCACTTCCCCCACCGGTCGTCGAGCACGTAGCCGAAGACCTTGGGCCACCAGAAGTAGAAGCCGCCCATGAAGGCGAACAGCGCCCCACCGAAGATCACGTAGTGGAAGTGGGCGACGATGTAATAGGTGTCGGTCTGCTGGGTGTCAGCGGGGGCCACGGCGTGGGTCACGCCCGACAGCCCGCCGATGGTGAACATGGTGACCAGGCCGATCGCGAACAGCATCGGCGTCGTGAAGCGCAGGCGGCCGCCCCACATGGTCGCCATCCAGTTGAGGATCTTCACGCCCGTGGGCACCGCGATGAACATGGTCGACAGCGAGAAGGCGGCCACCGACATCGGCCCTATGCCCGAGGCGAACATGTGGTGGGCCCACACGCCCCAGCCCATGAAGCCGATCGCGATGCCCGACGCCACCATGAACGGGTAGCCGAAGATCGGCTTGCGCGAGAACACCGGAATGATCTCGGACACGATCCCGAAGGCCGGCAGGATCAGGATGTAGACCTCGGGGTGGCCGAAGATCCAGAACAGGTGCTCCCAGAGCAGAGGATCGGCGCCCGCCGCGGGGTTGAAGAAGTTGGCCCCGAACAACCGGTCGAAGGTCAGCAGGAACAGCGCCACCGAGATGACCGGGATGGCGAAGACCAGCAGCATCTGGGTGACGAAGCCCATCCAGGTGAAGACCGGCATCTTCAGCAGGGTCATGCCGGGGGCGCGCAGGTTGAGCACCGTCACGATCAGGTTGATCGAGCCGACCAGCGAGGCGATGCCGGTGATCTGGAGGCCGAGGGCGTAGAAGTCCATGCCGTGGCCGGGCGAGAACGTGACCCCGGTGTTCGGCGCGTAAGCGAACCAGCCACCGTCCGCGCCCCCGCCGAGGAACCACGAGGTGTTCAGGAAGATCCCGCCGAACAGGAAGACCCAGAAGCTGAAGGCGTTCAGCCGGGGGAAGGCGACGTCCCGGGCCCCGATCTGCAGCGGCATCAGGTAGTTCATGAAGGCCGCACCGAGCGGCATGACCACCAGGAAGATCATGGTCACGCCGTGCATGGTGAACAGCTGGTTGTACAGGTCGGCCGAGTAGAGCTTCCCCTGGGGTGACGTCAGCTGCAGCCGGATCAGCAGCGCTTCGATGCCACCGATGATGAAGAAGAACAGCGCGGAGGCGCCGTACATGATGCCGATGCGCTTGTGGTCGATGGTTGTCAGCCAGCTCTTCCAGCCGGTCGTGGCCGAGGGGCGGGTGAAGGCCCCCAGCGGCCGGGGGGCCACCTGGGGGCCGGCCGGCAACTGCAATGCGGGGGGACTTGGTCGTTCGACGATCGCCATCGCTGCTCTCCCACCTCCCCTAGTCGAGCGTCTCGAGGAACGCGATCAGCAGGTCGATCTGGTCCTCGGACAGGTTGTAGTTCGGCATGCCACGGCTGTCCGGTGAGTCCAGGACGGCATCCATCGGCTTCTGGCCGGGTGGGTCGCGCAGCCAGGCTTCGAGCTCCTCACGGTTCAGCTCGCCGCCGATCTCGTCCCACTGGACCACACCGGCGGGGTTCTCGGTGACCCACAGGTTGAACATGGCCCCGGCGAAGGCACCCCGGCTGGCGAAGTGGGTCAGGTCGGGGGCCGAGCCGGGCACGGTCAGCACCCGGCCGTCGTTCTGCTCCAGCGCGTCGGCGTGCTGCTCGTCGTTGATGCCCCGGGCGAGGTGGCAGTTCGAGCAGGTGGTCTGGAAGAGCTCGGCGCCGGCCAGCGCGTCGCCGCTGGTCGGCATCTGAGCGTCTTCGCGCTGGTGCGCGGCCCAGTCCTCGAAGTCGGACTCCGGCAGCGCTATCAGCCGCTGGCGCATGTAGGAGTGCGACAGGCCGCAGAACTCACCGCACTGACCCACGTAGGTGCCCGGCTCGTCGGCCTCCACCGTCAGGCCCTGGGTGCGGCCGGGGACGGCGTCCTTCTTGCCGTTGAGCGCGGGGATCCAGAAGGAGTGGATGACGTCGCGCGACTGGACGTCGAGCTCGATGGTCTGCCCGGCCGGGATGATCAGGTCGTTGGCGGTGATGATGTCGGCCTCGCCGTCGTCGTCGGTGTCGTAGCGGTACTCCCACCACCACTGCTGGCCGATGACCTCGACGGTCATCGTGGCGTCGTCCGCCTTGGCCTGGATGGCGAAGACCGTGACGATGGTGAAGAAGGCGATGGGCGTGAGGATCAGCGCCGGCCCGATCGTCCAGCCCAGCTCGATCTTGGTGTTCCCGTGGATCTGCGCGGGCGCGCTATCCGGGTCGTCGTCCTTGCGGGCCCGGAACCGCCAAAGCAGGAACAGCATGCCGAACTCGACGATGACGAAGACCACACCGGCCACGAGGAAGACCGGGTCCGAGAGGTTGTCGATGTCCCGGGCAATGGGGCCCCGGGGCTGGAGGGTGTCCTGAGGGGCGTCCTGGGCGCAGGCCGTCATCAGCAGGAGCAGCGGCATCACCCACGCGAACCGGGGTCGCAGGATGCGCTTCACGGAGTCACCTCGGTCACAGGGAGTGCTCCCTCTTCGCTCTGTCGCTCTTCCGACGGTTCGGTCCCGAAGGGGTGGAACTCGCGCTTGCCGGCAACCCCACCGGCGACCCCCAGGGCGATCACCACGATCGCGGCCACCAGCAGCAGCCCGACGACGGCGTTGGAGCTGAGCCGGGGTCGGCTGGCGATGATGGCGCCACCGACCAGGACGAGGGTGGCGATGCCGCCGGCGACCCAGACCGCGTTCAGCTCGGACACCGCCAGCAGCACCCGGGACACCGACAGGACGAGCACGCCGATGGCCAGGGCGCCCGCCAGCGGGAACTCGATGGGGTTCATGATCCGGTTGCGGATGCGGGCGTTGGTGGCCGGATCGCCCGTCGCGTGGTCGGCCCAGGTCTGCACCGTCCACTCGACGAGCACGAAGCCCATGGCGATCAGCCCGAAGATGAACAGGATCGGCTCGAAGACCAGCCCCAGGACCACCAGCGCCGCACCGAAGGCGGCCAGGGGCGGCCAATAGCTGGTCCCCGCCGGGCGCACCGCGGGAAGGGAGTCGAGGTGCACCACCTGGGCGGTGGCCTGGGGATCGGCGTCGCGCCAGGCGGTGAGCGCGAACCCCTGGAACAGGCTGATGACCCCGGCGGCCACCAGGATGCCGTAGCCGAAGTGATCACCGACCCCGCCCTTGTAGCCGACGGTGACCGGACCGATGAAGGTACCGCCCGTCGTCCAGCCGTAGAAGGCGGCCGTGATCAGGCTGACGATCCCCAACCCGAAGAACCACTTGGTGCCGATCGTGATCATCGTTGCCCTATTTCGTGATGTAGATCGTGTACCAGACCACCGCGTAGACGGCGATGGTCACGAACCAGAACAGGGTCGCGGCATGCAGGCCCTCGGCCGCCCGACCGGTCAATTGGCCTCCGAGCGCCTGGAACCCCATGACGAGCAGGAACAGCATCCCCGCACCGGTCATGGCGACGTGGGCCCCGGTGATGGTGTAGATCAGCTCGGCCTGGGCCGAGTCGGCGATGCCGAGGCCCATCCCCTGCCAGAGGTAGGCGGTGTTGACGATGAACGCCACGCCGAGCAGCTCGGTCAGGCCGAGCGCGAACAGCGCGTGGGACCGGTCGTCGTTCCGCAGCGCGTAGACGGCCCAGGCCGCGGTGACCGCCGACATCAGCAGCGTGACCATCCCCATGTTGCCGGGGGTCAACGGCACGACCGCCTCCTGGGGCAGCCACGTGTCGCCACCCGCGATCGTGTCGGCCCGCATCTGGGTGTAGAGCGCGATCATCCCGATGATGGCGGCGCTCGCCGCCCCCGCCGCGAAGATCGTGCCCACCAGCAGCACCCGGGGGCGGGCCGGAGGTGCGGCTGGTGCCCCGCTGAAGACGTCCAGCTCGACTGCTTCCGTTGCCATCAGGACGCGGCCTCCGTACCCAGCTGGGCCCGGGCTGCCCGGTGTCGTGCGTCGTAGACCGGCGCCTCGGACGTGATCTCGGGGAGCTCGGCGAAGTTCCCGACCGGTGGCGGTGACGACGTGGCCCATTCGAGCGTGTTCCCGCTCCAGGGATCGTCGGCCACCGGCCGGCGCCGCGACCGTCCCAGGCCGGCCCGGAGCAGTCCGAGGATGAACAACAGCCCGGCGAAGACCACGATCACCCCGGCGATGGCAGCCACCAGGTTGAGCAGCTCGATGGTGTCGATGTCGTCCAGACCGTCGGGAGGAGTGGTGAAGGTCGGCTGGTCGAGGACGCCGGCGATGCCGTAGGCGACCGCCACCACCAGCGTGCCCAGGGAGAACAGGAGCGCCACCAGCTGACCGACCCCCTCGGGGACCAGCGCGCCGTACAGCTTGGGCGCCCAGAACACGAGGCCGGCGAAGGCCGCCAGCAGCGTGCCCAGCAGCACCGCGTAGGCCGCACCGCTGGTCCAGGTGGTGTCGAACAGATCGAGCGTGGTGTGGGCACTGGCCGCGCCGGCGGCCACGCCCCCCAGGAGCAGGGCTCCGGCCGGGAAGGCCAGCACCAGCGGGCTGAACAGCTTGGGCCGGCCGGCCTGGAGGGTTGCGGTCCACAGCAGCAGCAGGCCCAGCAACGGCACGACCGCGGCCGTGCACACCACCGTCCACACCTCGCTGTCCAGCCAGGGGGTGAGGCTCTCGAGCTGGGCGCCCGAGACGCCGAGCTGGGTCCAGGCACCGAAGCTCAAGGCCCCGAACAGGCCGATCAGGAACAGCGCGGCCCGGTGCTGGCGGTGCCGGGTCTGGGCGAACACCGGGACGATGTCGCCGATGATGCCGAGAGCCGGAATGGCGGCGGCGAACAGCGTCGGCGGCCAGAAGACCCAGCGCAGGCGGGGGTAGATGTCGCCGGAGCCCGTGGCGAGGAACCGCTGGCCGTAGGTGTAGTCGATGTAGGCCAGGGCCAACATGCCGGCCAGCACGGGCAGCATGAGCAGCCACACGGACCCGCCCACCAGCATCGACCACGAGAACAGCGGCGTGCGCCGCAGGCTCATCCCCGGGGCTCGCAGCGCGATCACCGTGGTGACCACGGAGAGCGTGGCCGCGCAGAGCGCCATGAGCAGAGCGACCATGGCCGCGAGGAACAGGGCGACGCCCTCGCTGTCGCCCCCGAACGGGCCGCCGTTGACGGCGTAGGCCGCCACGATCAGCCCGCCGGACACCAGGTACACCCAGTAGCCCGCAGCGGACAGCCGGGGGAAGGCCAGGGTGCTCGCGCCGACCTGCAGCGGGACGACCGCCGTCGCGAGCCCCAGCAGCAGCGGGAGCACGACGAGGAACAGCCCGCTGATGGTGTGCAGCGTGTAGAGCTGGAGGAAGGAGTCGCTGCCGACCACCTCGAACTTGGTGGTGTCGACCTGCTCGAAGCCGGTGAGGACCCCCGTCACCCCGGACACCAGCAGGAACAGCAGTGAGGTGCCCACGAACAGCTGGCCGACCGCACGGGGATCGCCCGAGCCCACCAGCGCGGCGAGACCGGTCGGCGTGCTGGGCTCGGTCTCGGCGGCGGCCGTCTCGACGACGTCGCGTGGAGCTTCGGTCACGGTCATGGACGCACCCGGGTCGCTGATCTGCAGGGGTTTCGGCTCGGGAATCTAGTCACATGAATTCTCCGCCCACGAAATCTCGATGGTCCATGCATGGCGAGCCCCCTCGAACGCCTCAGAACCCCGAACGCAGCAGCTGATCGACCGCTATCGCCGCGAAGAGCAAGGTGATGTAGGTGATCGACCAGCTGAAGACCCGCATGGCTTGCGCCGAGGTGCCTTCGTGCAACAGGCGCACCGTGTAGTAGGTGAAGACCGCGCCGAGGATCAGCGCGGCCGCCAGGTAGAGGTCGCCCATCCCGGCGACCGGAGCGAACAGGACGGTCAGGCCGACCAGGAACAAGGTGTAGAGCACGATGCGCCTGGCCGTCGTGCGGAAGCTGGCCACCACCGGCAGCATCGGCACGTCCGCCCGGGCGTAGTCGTCCCGGTAGCGGATGGCGAGGGCCCAGAAGTGCGGTGGGGTCCAGTAGAAGATGACGCCGAACAGCACCACGGGCGCCCAGTCGAGCGAGTTGGTGACCGCCGACCAGCCGATCAGCACCGGCACCGCCCCCGCCGCACCACCGATGACGATGTTGTAGCTGGAGCTGCGCTTGAGCCACAGGCTGTAGACGAACACGTAGAACAGGCACGCGGCGACGGCAAGGACCGCCGACAGCAGGTTGACCGTGGCCCACATGAAGCCGAACGCCACCACCTCGATCGTCACCGCGAAGACCAGCGCCGACCGGGGAGAGACCACCCCGGTGGCGATCGGACGTCGCTTGGTGCGGTTCATGACCTGGTCGATGTCGCGGTCGATGTACATGTTGATGGCGTTGGCACCGCCCGCCGCGAGGGTGCCGCCCAGCACGGTGGCCACGACGAGACCCAGCGGCGGGAGACCCCGTTCGGCCACGATCATCGTCGGCACCGTGGTGACGAGCAGCAACTCGATGATGCGGGGCTTGGTCAGCGCCACGTAGGCCCCAACGCGAGTTCGCCACGACACTGTGGCGCCGGCCTGCTCGTTCACCAACACTTCCAGGCAGCCTAGAACCGGCCCTTTCGGCCGGGCCAAGTGGCCTCGGTAGCCTTGATGGGCATCCGCTTCGCCCCCGGTCACCGCCCGACGATCACCCCGCGTGCCTACCGCGCCATCACGCTGGCCACACTGGCGTCGCTGGTGTTCATCATGGTCACCGGGGCGGCCGTGCGACTGACCGGCTCCGGGCTCGGCTGCTCGACCTGGCCGGCATGTGAGTCCGACAGCTTCTTCGCCCGGACCGGCGACACCCCGGGCATGATCGAGGACGGCAACCGCCTGGTGACCGGTCTGGTCGGCCTGTTCACCATCGCTGCGGTCCTCGGCGCGCACTGGCGATCGCCGCGCCGCGACGACCTGTTCCGGTGGGCGCTGGGCCTACCGGTGTGGGTGCTGGCCAACGCCCTGGTGGGCGCGCTGGTGGTGGTGCTCGACCTCTCGCCCGTGTCGGTGATCGCCCACTTCCTGCTGTCGCTCGGCGCGCTGTGGAACGCGCTGGTCCTCCACCACAAGGCCGGCGAGACACCGTCGCCGGACGGCCGGCGCCGCGAGCTCGCGCTGCCCGTCGTCCGGCGGGCGTGCGATCTGCTGCTGGTGGCCGCGGGCCTCGCGCTCGTCACCGGGACCATCGTGACCGGCAGCGGGCCCCACGCCGGGGACACGCGGGCCGACCGGCTGCCGTTCGTGGTCGGCGAGGTGGCCCGGGTCCACGGCATCGCCGTCATCCTGTTCGGCTCGCTCACCCTGATCGTGTGGTGGATGGCGCGGTCGGGCGACGCCGCACCGTCGGTCGAGGCCCGCGTGCGGCTGCTGTTCCTCGTGCTCGCGGCCCAGGCGGCGGTGGGCTACACGCAGTACTTCACCGGTGTGCCGGCCTGGCTCGTCGGCATCCACATCCTGGGCGCCGCTTCGGTGTGGCTCGCGGTGCTCTGGCTGCGGTTGGGGCTGAGCGAGCCTCTGATCTACCCGGTGACCAGCCCATCTGCCGCCGCGGAGCCGGCCGCGACCCCCGGCGTCGTCATCGGAGGGTGAGCGCGCGAGAATGGAGGTGTGCCGATCGCTGGCTCCGCACCCGCCCGCGTGTCCGCGACGCCTATCGAGGTCGCACCGGCCGAGGTCGATCAGCCGGTCGACGATGCCGTCGTCGATCCGGCTCACCCCTGGGTCGTCATCGTCTGGAATGATCCGATCAACCTGATGTCGTACGTGACCTACGTGTTCCAGAAGCTGTTCGGCTATCCGCTCGAGGTGGCCGAGAAGCTGATGCTGCAGGTCCACTACGACGGCAAGGCCGTGGTGTCGAGCGGCACGCGCGAGAAGGCCGAGCTCGACGTGTTCCGGCTCCACGAGCACCAGCTGTGGGCCACCATGCAGCAGGACTAGGACGGTCGAGGTCTGTTGGATCGTGCGTGACCGTGTCCGGCGCCGGGGGCCTGGCAAGTACCGGGTGAAGCTGTCGTCCAAGGAGCGGATCCTGGTCCGCGGCCTGGTCGGCCAGATGCGCGAGCAACTGCTGGCATCGACCGACCAGCCCCACCTGAAGCGGCTGTTCCCGCCGGCCTACGCGGACGATGCCGAACGGGACGCCGGCTACCAGGTCCTCACCCGGGACCAGCTGCTGGAGGGGCGGCTGGCGGCCATCGACGTCGTGGAGGCCACGGTCGACGGCGGCGACCTGGACCACGAGCAGCTCACGGCGTGGATGACCACGCTCAACTCCATGCGGTTGGTCCTCGGGACCCGGCTGGACGTCGACGAGGAGCTACCGGTGCTCGACCCGGACGATCCCGAGGCGCCGGCGTACGCGATCTACGAGTACCTGGGCGGGTTGCTGGCGCAGGTGGTCGACGCGCTGGCGCCGGACCTCGGCGCCGCCGAGCGCTAGCTGGCTAGCCGCCGCCCTGGTCGCCGGTGTCGCCGCCGGTGGTTCCCGTCGTGGCGGTGGTTCCCGTCGTGGCGGTCGTGGCGGTCGTGCCCGTCGTGCCGGCTGTCCCTGCTGCTCCCGCTGCTCCCGCCGTTCCGAGATCGTCGGTGGCGGCGTTGACCCGGCAGTTCACCGCAGGATCGGTCGGGATGCGCACCACGGCGTTCGGATCGAACAGCGTCATCGGCTGGCCCACGTACCCCCAGGCGAAGTCGTTCCACACGAGGGTGCTCTGGTCGGCGCACTGCAGCCGCACGTAGCGGGGCACGACGAGCTCGTCGGACTCCGAACGGCACGCCTGGCCGAAGGTGGCCTCCTCGATGGTCCTGCCCTCCTGGAACTGGTCCGAGCACAGCGGCATGTCCTCGGGGAGCGGGACGGCGTTCGCCGACTCACTGTCGCGTCGGAGGTTCGAGCACCCGGACGCGAGGGCGACGACCGCGACGAGAGCCGCGACACCGACCGCTCGGATCCCCAGAGCCCGCACCATGCGATCGACAGCGTACTCCGGGGGTCATCTGGGTGCCCCAGCGGGAGCTCTATCGAGGTTTGGGGGGATGCGACGCGCTGCTAACGTGTGCCGACGCTTCCGCGGGGGAGACGAGCCCCCATCGTCCAGTGGCCTAGGACGCCGCCCTTTCAAGGCGGTAACACGGGTTCGAATCCCGTTGGGGGTGCAGTACCAGCACAATCTAGAACGTGGTCCCGTGGTGCAGTTTGGAGTGCACGCCGGCCTGTCAAGCCGGAGGCCGCGGGTTCAAATCCCGTCGGGACCGCCAACCGCCTCGCCTCGCCCGTCACAGGCGACCGGCGCGACACGGTCGGGTAGCTCAGTTGGCAGAGCGTCCGCCTGAAAAGCGGAAGGTCACCGGATCGACGCCGGTCCCGACCACCAGATGACCAGGGCATCGCCCCTGGTCATCGCCCGTTTTCGGGCCAGTCAGCTTCCGACCGGCGGCTCGGCGGGCCGAGGGGCTCCGACCTGGTGCCGGGCCTGGCTCGGCGGCCGAGTGAACACCCGGAACCGACCTGAAGACCGTTGAGACCCACGTGTCGTCGGTGCTCCGCAGCTGCAGCTGTCGAGCCGCCACGAGCTGACCCGCTGGGCCACCGACCGCCGCCCGGTCTAGTGGCGTCAGGTCGGAGTCGGACCAGGAGGTTCCGGCGCCGGCGCGTCGTAGTTCTGGCGGAGGGCCTCACGGCGCTGGTTCTCGGCGGCAACCGTCGCCACCGCTTCCTCGAGCTCGCCTGCCAGCCGTCTCAATCGCTCGGCGACCTCGGCCGCCGACAGCTCCGTGTCAGGCCATGCGATCCCGAAATCCCTCGCGTAGGCCCCCTCCCACCGCGTCCGCGCCTCGGTCGCGGCGCTCGACGCAATGGCCATCTTCTCGTCGACCAGCCGGGCCATGGAACGGCACTCGGCCGCGGCAGCTACGGCGGCCGACGTCGGGAACCAGACCGGCAGCATCTGCGGCGGGTACGCGGCATGACCCTCCCCTGGCGTCCGCATGGCCGTCAGGGTAGGTATCGCCTGTGCCGCGCGGTACGCGCCATCAGGCTCGTTGGTACATTCCGGGCCGTGGGGACGAGCGCCGCTGAGCCGGCCAAGCTCCTGGCGTTCGAGCGGACCACCGCCGAGGAGCTGGCGACGCTCTACGGCCCAGCGTTCAGCCTGGCGGAGAAGCTGGAGGTGGTCCGGTCCCACCCTTCGGCTCAGCGGTTCCTGCCCGACATCCCGTCCCTCCACAACGAGGTCCTCGACCTCTACAGCGTCGGCCGGTACCTGGCTGGGTGGGTGGGCGACATTGGCAGAGCGTTCCTCAAGTACGACTCCGCCGGTCACGGCGTGGTCGACGACCGGGCGCTGGAGAACGATGTCGCCCGCCTCGGCGACGGTGCCGGCGCGTTCACGGTGATACGTGTCGGTGGCCGGATCATCATCGACACCGGTGACGGCGACGATGTCGTGACCGTCACTCGGGCGCAGGACGGTCGGGTCATCGTGATGGTCCGGCATCCCACGGGACTGGAGGTTCCGGGCTTGGCGCTGTGGTTGACCGAGGCGGAGGCAACCGGCCTCACGATCCGGGTCGGGTCGGGCAACGACACGATCGAGGTGGCGACCGACGTCCGCGTCCACTTCACCATGGAAGGTCAGAGCGGCGACGACAACCTCCGGGGAGGGGCCGGCGGCGAGACGATCCGCGGCGGGGCGGGGCGTGACTACGTCGACGGCTTCAGCGGTGACGACGTCCTCGACGGTGGTGACGGCAACGACGTCATCTACGCGGGCGACGGCAACGACCTCGTCAGTGGCGGCGCTGGTGTCGACTACCTGGAGGGCGGCCGGGGCGACGACCTCGTCCTGGGTGGTGCCCATGACGATGTCATCTCCGGTGGGGAGGGCAACGACCGCATCGACGGCCAAGCTGGGAACGACACGCTCTACACCGGCCGCGGCGACGACCGGGTGACCGACCTCGGCGGCACCAATGCGATCTACGCCCAGATGGGCGACGACTCCATGGACACCATGGGGAACACCAACGTGGTCGTCAACGTCGACCTGTCCGGGATGCCGGGTGACAGCGCCCTGCGGATCGTGGGGTCGGACCGCTTCCAGCAGCGGATCCTCGAGGACCTCGAGATGCTCCGCTCCTCGCCCAACGGGCGCCAGATGCTGTTGATGATCGACGACTTCGACGCTCGCACCGAGCGCAGCCCATCGTTCTTCGCCAACTGGCCGATCATCGGCGACCACGTCGACCAGGGCTACGAGGGCAACACCATCGTCATCCACGAGTACCCGCGCGATGACGACTCCTTCGCCGCTCCCGGCGGCGACGAGAGCCCTGGAGCCATCGTGCACAGCCAGGGCTTGGTCGAGATGTACCACGAGAGCTACACCCGCCAGCCGGACCAGATCGCCTGGCAGGAGATCCCGCCGGTGGTGGTGCTGTTCCACGAGATGGCGCACCACTACGACTTCGGCAACGGGACCTTGCTGCCCGGTTCGCACGGCGAACCCTCGGGGTCGGTGCCCGATGCGGAGCGGCAGGCGGTCGGCCTACCGGTCGACCACGACGGCGATCCCTCGACCCCCGACCAGATCGATCCCGACCATCCGATCCAGTTCACCGAGAACGGCCTGCGCCGCGAGATGGGCCTGCCGGACCGCACGACCTATGGCCCGCCCTGAGCGGGCCGGTGCAGAACCGCAAGGATCGACGCCGGTCCCGACCACCGGATGACCAGGGCAGCGCCCCTGGTCATCGCCCGTTTCGGCCCGGCCGACGGTGGCCAGCAAGTGTCGCCGCGGCTAGTGGGTTCTCGGGTTCACGAGCTGGTCCGCGCCGCCTTGCGCTGGGCGATGACCGTACCGATGACGACTGTCACGACGAAGGTGACAACGAAGAAGATGACGCCGCCGACCAGGGAGGCGGTCCACGACCCGCCGAAGACCTTGTTCATGGTGGCGTAGATCACCAACGCGATCGCTCCCGCGATCGCACCACTGCGTACAAGCCCGATCATTGCGGTCCCCCGATTTCCTACGGTGGCGGGTGCTCGGCTCGCTGATGTTAGGTGGGTCAAGGCGGGTGGTAGGCGCGGGGCCTGAGGGCGGTGGCGCCGGTCCCGACCACCAGATGAACAGGGCATCGTCCCTGGTCATCAGTCGTTTCGGGCAGTGTCAGCCACCTCGGGAACGTCCCGGCTGGCGCAGCGCCCTCGGGAGGTCGACGAAGGCGCCGTGCAGGAGGACCACCGCCAGCAAGCTGAGGGCCGCGATCACCGCCCCCTCACCGGGGACGGCCGCGATGGCGTCGAGCGGTGCGCCCACGCCCCGAACGGCCGCGGCGGCGGCCGTGGCCGCCAGGGCGACGTCGATCACGACGTGGAGCGGATGGGGAGGGGTGTCCTCACGCCCGAAGCAGCCGCAGGAGCCGACCATCGTTCCCGCCCGCAGGGCGACGACGACGAAGGCGGCGAACGCCAGGTAGCTGGCGGCGACGAGCCACCAGACCACCGCCCAGCCGGCGGTCATCGCCAGCAGGCCCAGGAGCAGCTCGGCCGCGGCTCCGGCCCGCACCAGGATCCTCGACGAGGGGAGCCGCAGCGCCCACAGCGCTCCCGCGGTCATCGCCGGGTCGACGGCCTTGGCCGCGCCGGCGATGGCGAGGAGCAGGGCGGCGACGAGGGCGGGGCCGGTCGGGGCGGGCATCAGGCGGGTTCGATGCGCACGCTCGCCAGCAGCCGGTTCACCGGCGGCACCAGCGGCGCCCTCAGGCGGTAGCTGCCAAGGACGACGTAGACGCAGAAGGCCCTGCCGCCCTCGGCGAAGAACGACTGTGCGCCGCACATCCCGGCAATGGCCCGCTGCATCGTGTGGGGCGCGAAGTCGTTGATGCCGAACCTGGGAACCCGGCGGTGCGAGAACAGCGCCGTCCCCGCGGCCTCGCGATCGAACTCGAGGAGGCACACGAGGATGTCGGCCGCTCCCATCCGTTCGACGGCACCCGAGCCGTAGTCGCCGCGTCCCGCAGGCAGCGCGAAGTTGGCCAGGTGGGCGACCGGCTGCTCGGTCCCATCGCCCGCAGGCTGGCCTTCGGCGGCCGTCGTGGGCTGGTCGCTGGCGGGTGCGCCCGGGTCCTCCTGGCGCTTGAAGATCTGGCCGTCCCAGCCGCGGGGCAGCGTCGCGGCGATCCCGTAGGCGGAGATGTCGCTCATGTCGCGAGGGCTCCTCCGATCAGCAGGGCACAGGCTCCCATCCCGGCGGCAGCTGCCCGAGCAACCGGTGCGCCCGCCCGGGCCATGCCCCGGTGCAGGCGGACCAGCCCCTGCGGATCGCGGACCCGGGCTCCTGCGAGGATCGTCAGGCCCCGGATGAACCCGAAGGTGCCGGCGATGGCGACGGCCCCCGCGAAGGAGCCGACGAGCAGCGCCGAGGCGACCATGGCGTAGGTCACCGACGAGGTGACGATCGTGACCACTGCGGCGCCGAGCTGCACGCCGAACCCGCCTCCGTAGACCCAGCCCCGGTAGGTTGTCAGCCAGTCCTCGTTGACCTGCCGCCGCCACGACGGCGGGCGCCGTCCGGCCAGCTCGAAGCCGGCCGCCACGGCCACGGCGATGAACCCGAGGACGAGTCGCTGCCGTTCACCGAGGACCTCGCCGACACCGGCCGCAGCGGCGCCCAGCAGCACACCGAGGAGCGCGCCTCCCAGTGCCGCCCCCAAGATGTGGGCGGTGGCCGTGAGCCCGAATCGGTTGCCCTTGCTCCGCTCACCGAGCGGATGGATGCTCGACAGCATCGACTCCCCTCACGGCGACCAGCCGGCCCGGATGGCGCCGAGCACCGCGCACACCAGGCCGACGACGAGGATGGGGATGCTCACTGACCCGGCTCCGACGCCTCGTGGTCCGGGCCGTGCAGGGGTGCGTACAGCTCGGGCGATCCGGGCTCGATCCCGGCGGCCTCGAGCTGGCGGTCGGCCCGCTCCTCCCGCGCGCGGCCGTGCAAGAGGTCGCGACGGGACCACCTCGCCCGTGACGCACGCGGCGCGCGTCCGGGCTCGACGCCGACGTCGGCCAGCGCCTTGCGTAGGAGGTCGACGACCTGAGCCCAGGAGGCGCTGGCACCCTCGCCCATCACGCCCCTCGACCCGTCGACGAGCATGAAGTACGGCGCGACCGGCACGTCGTAGTCGTCCCACGCCTGCGACGACATGACGGTCGTGACACGAGGAGGGGCCAGCTCGGCAACGGCCCCGGGGCTCTCCTCCTCCGCCCCTCGGGTCACCACGACGATCCGGGTGCCGTCGCCGGGCACGCGGTCGGCCTCCTCGGTCCCGAACGCCCGCCAGAAGTCGAGGCACGTGGAGCACCCGGTGGACAGGAACGCGAGGAGGGTGGTGCCGCGCGAGCCGTCCAGCCCGACCCGCACCACGCCCCCGTCGGGGGAGACCCCGGTGACGTCGAACAGCCGCCCCGGCGCCGAACCCGGTCCCTGCGCCGTGACGCCGTCGACCGTGCGGACGACGGGATCACCGAGGGAGCGGGCCAAGCGGCTGGAGCGGGCGGAGCCTGCCAGCTGGTTCTCGCCAACCCCCAGGTCGTGGAGCGCGCGCAGAACGTCGGCATGGCTGCGCAGCAGCCCGACGACCAGCACGCCGAGCAGGGCCACGACCACCCCGAGGGCAACGATCGCTGCGGTCA
>Ga0075428_100004147_pt1 | contig 15954 bp, 12 predicted proteins | sample RhiMetdeltSRZDD2_FD_75291 | JGI IMG/M metagenome (GOLD analysis project Ga0075428, IMG submission 75291) | Populus rhizosphere microbial communities from Tennessee, USA - Rhizosphere MetaG P. deltoides SRZDD2 | ecosystem: Host-associated > Plants > Roots > Rhizosphere > Soil | place: USA... | reverse complement strand
GTTCGCGATCATGTACTCGATCGCCTGCTCCCGGGTCCAGCCCTTGGCGTGCAGACCCGTGTCGACCACGAGCCGCATGGCGCGCAGCTGCTCGTCGTTGAGGCGGCCGAACCACTGGTACGGGTCGGTGAAGAGGCCGAGCTCAGGACCGAGGAACTCTGCGTACAGCGCCCAGCCCTCGACGTACGCGGTGTAGTCGCCGCCGAAGCGGCGGAAGCGCGGCAGCCCTGTGAGCTCCTGCTGGATCGACTGCTGGAAGTGGTGACCGGGCGACGCCTCGTGCAGCGACAGCGTCTCCATGCCGAACCGCGGCTGCGATTTCAGGTCGTAGGTGTTGACGTAGAAGATGCCGGGTCGCGAACCGTCTGCGGAGGCCTGCTGATAGTAGGCGCCCGCGGCCGAGCGCGCGCGGAACGTCTCGACCTCGCGGACCTCGTAGTCCGCCTTGGGAAACACCGAGAACAGTTTCGGCAGCGCGGCATCAATCCGCTTCTTGACGTCCAGGTAGCCCGCGACCAGGTCCTCGCCGCGCGTGTAGTAGAACTTCGGATCGGTCCGCAGGTAGGTGAAGAAGGCGTGCAGGTCACCCTGGAAGCCCACTTTCTGGCGCACCTTGTCCATCTCGCCCAGGATGCGCGCCACCTCGCTCAGTCCGAGCTGGTGGATCTCCTCGGGCGTCATCGACGTAGTCGTGTGCTCGGCCACGAAGAACGCGTACCAGGCCTCGCCATCCGGCAGTGCCGTCCAGGCGATGCTGGCGCGCGCATGCGGCAGGTACTGGTCGTGCACGAACGTGCGCAGGCGCCGGTACACGGGCACCAGCTTGTCGCGGATCGTCGAGGTGTATGCCGCGGTCAACCGCTCGCGGTCCGCGGCGCTGAAATCCGACGGAAGGTTCCGGATCGGCCCGTAGTAGTCGCTACTGGTCGGATCGTCGACGATCATCGCGTCGAGCTGGGGGAGCACCTTCTCCATCACGGGGCGGGGCTGCACCACGCCCTTCGCCATGCCCTCGCGCATGTTGACGATCGCCTGGTCCATCCAGACGACCTGGCCGTCGACTCGCCGGAGCCAGTTGTCGTAGTCCTGCACGGTCAAGAATGGCTGCGCGTTGGTGCCCGAGCCGAGGGCCGGCATCGTCGTCAGGAGCCCACGCGCCTGGTCGATCGGGATGAGGTGATCCGGGAACCGCTCGGCCTCGAGCGCACGTTCGCGCTCACGCAGAAAGATCTCGAGCGAGATCCGGTCGGGCCCGTCGAGCGCATCGGGTTCGATCTGCTTCGCGGACGCGAAGTACCTCTCGTTCAGGTCGCGCTGCTTCGCGCGCTGCTCGGGGCCGATGGAGTTAGGCAGGCGGTCGTTGTAGCGGTTGTCGCCGATGAAGGTGGCGAGCAGCGGATTGAGCTCGAGCGTCTCCTCGAAGTAGCGCTCGAAGAGCGCGGCGAGCTCCGCGTGCGCGCCGGCGACCGGAGCCGGGACGGCGGACGCCTGCGATGCCGGAGGTGTCGGAGTGCTGGCGGCGCAGGCGGCAAGCAATGCGGTGGCGGTCATGGCGACGATGGCACGCGGCATCGGGGCATCCGGGTTCGGTCGATTGGCGGCGGAGTATAGAGCAGCGCCGGCGGCCGATTCAGGCCGCAGCCGCGCTCAAGCCCGTCTCGCCGCGGCCTCAGCGCTCCATGATCGCGGTGACGCCCATGCCGCCCGCTGTGCAGATCGAAATGAGGCCGCGCCCGTTCCCGCGCCGGGCAAGCTGCTTGGCGAGGGTGGCGACGATCCGCGCGCCCGTGGCGGCGAACGGATGCCCGAAAGCCAGGCTGCTGCCGTTGACGTTGAGCTTCGCGCGATCGATGGTGCCGAGCGGTCCGTCGAGACCCAGCCGGTCGCGGCAGAATTCCGCCGATTCCCACGCCTTGATCGTGCAGAGCACCTGCGCGGCGAAAGCCTCGTGGATCTCGTAGAAATCGAAGTCGGCGAGCCCGAGCCGCGCGTCGGCGAGCATGCGCGGCACGCCGTACGCGGGTGCCATCAGCAGACCCTCGCCATGAACGAAGTCGACCGCGGCCACCTTGCCGTACGTGAGCCACGCCTGCACCGGCAGGCCGCGAGCGCGTGCCCACTCCTCGCTCGCGAGCAGCACCGCCGCCGCACCATCGGTCATCGGCGTTGAGTTGCCGGCGGTGAGCGTGCCGCTGCCCTGCATCGGGAACGCGGGCTGGAGCTTGGCGAGCTTATCGAGCGTGCTGTCGCGCCGCAGGTTGTTGTCGACCGCGAGACCCTGGAACGGCAACACCAGGTCGGCGAAGAAACCGGCGTCGTATGCCGCGGCCGCGCGACGGTGACTCTCTAGCGCGAATGCATCCTGCGCCTCACGCGTGATCTGCCAGGTGCGTGCCATGAGCTCGGTGCTCTGGCCCATCGACAGCCCGGTGCGCGCCTCGACCACGGCGGGCAGCGCGGGCCTGAAATGGCTGGGTCGCAACCCGAGCCAGGGCTTGAGCCGATCGCCTGGCCGTCGGCCGCGCGAGCTCCTGAGCAGGATGCTCCGCAGTCCCTCGCTCACGCCGATCGGCACGTCACTCGCCGTGTCGACGCCGCCGGCGATGCCACTGTCGATCTGCCCGAGGGCGATCTTCATGCCGACCAGGATCGCCGCCTCGAGGCTCGTGCCGCAGGCGCGCTGCAGATCCATGCCCGGCGTCTCGGCCGACAATCCGCTCGACAGCACGCTCTCGCGCACCAGGTTGTAGTCGCGCGAGTGCTTGAGCACGGCGCCGGCGGCGACGTCGCCCAGCCGTTCACCCGTCAGCGAGTAGCGGTCCACGAGGGCGCGCAGCGTTGCGACCAGCATGTCCTGGTTACTGCACTCCGCGTACACGCCCATCGAGCGTGCGAACGGGATGCGAATGCCGCCGACGATCCCCACTCGTCTTGCCTGAGATCCGACCAGCATCTCGTGCTCCTCCGGACGCACGTCCGCTCCCGGAGTGTACGACGCGAGTAGACGGTACGCAGGGTGAGGCCCGGAGTGGCCAGCCTTGCCTTTCTGCTACCTTGCGTCGAATACCTCTCGAGGCGGACACGTGTCGGATTTCAATTCGGTCATCGGCGCGATCAACGATTTCATCTGGGCGGACTGGACGTTGTACGTCCTGCTCGTGACGGGGCTGGTGTTCACCATCTGGAGCCGGTTCTCGCAGATCCGCGCGATGACCCACGGGACGGAGCTGCTGCTCGGCCGCTACGACGATCGCACCGGCCCCGGGGCGCTAAGGCACTACCAGACGCTGGCGGCTGCCCTTTCGGGCACGGTAGGGCTCGGCAACATCGGCGGAGTCGCAATCGCGGTCGCGCTCGGGGGACCGGGCGCGGTGTTCTGGCTGTGGGTAGTCGGCCTGATCGGCATGGCGCTCAAGTTCACCGAGGTCACCCTGTCGATGCTCTACCGGAACATCGACGACCCGGCGAGTCCGCACGGAGGGCCGATGTGGGTCGCGCGCAAGGGGTTCGAGGGCCGGGGCGCGGGCTGGCGAGCCTTCGGACGGGTGCTGGCCGTGCTGTTCTGCATCACGCTGATCCTCGCAACCGTGACCGGGATCAGCTTCTTCCAGATGTGGAACGTGGCCAACATCACCGAGAGCTATTTCGGGATACCGGCCGTCGCAAGCTCGATCGTGATGGCCATCCTCGTCGCCGCGGTCATCGTCGGCGGCGTCCGGCGTCTCGGCACCGTAACCGGCTGGCTGGTCCCCTTCATGATCGTGCTCTACATCGCAGGCGGTCTGCTGCTTCTCGTCGTCAACGTCGACCGGCTCCCTGAGGTGTTCGCGTCGATATTCCGCTCGGCGTTCTCCGCTCACGAGGCGACCGGCGCCTTCATCGGCGGCACGGCCGGGTATGCGTTCCTGTTCGGCATGAAGCGCGCGCTTTACTCCAACGAGGCTGGCCAGGGCTCGTCGCCGATAGTCCATGCCGCCGCGCGCACGCGCGAGCCGGTGCGCGAGGGCATCGTGGCGGGCCTCGAGCCATTTATCGACACGCTGATCGTGTGCACATTCTCCGCGCTCGTGATCCTCGTGAGCGGCGTCTGGAACCGCGCTCCGGATGCCCGGTTTCTGAGCCCGCCGCGGATCCAGCCCACGGCGATGACAGATGAGTGGACGCTTGCGGATTCGGTCGCGCCGGTTCTCGCGGACGGCGTCATGGCGGACGGGCAGCGCGTGTATGTCATCGTGCGCGCCGACCCCAACCACCGGACCGGAAACGAGCTCCACCGGGTGTACGGTACGGCGCGGCTGCGCGAGAGCGGCACGACGATGATCGAGTGGGAACCGGTGAGGAGTAACACCCGGCCCGAGCTCGCGGAGAACGGCGTCTGGCTCGACTTCGTGGGCGCCACGCTTACCGCGCGCGCCTTCGATACGGTCTGGGACGGCTTCGGCAAGTGGCTGGTGACGATCGCGTGCTGGCTGTTCGCCTACTCGACGATGATTTCCTGGATCTATTACGGAGAGCAGGGCATCGTTTACCTGTTCGGCTCACGCTATGTGATGGCGTTCCGGATTCTGATCTGCGTGCTGATGGTTCTCGGGGGCACCCGCCTCGTCGAAACCGCGACCGAGGTCGACGCGCTCACCACGCTCGGCACCGGCGTGATGCTCTGGGTCAACATCCCGCTCACCATCCTGCTGGCCGGGCAGGCCATGCGTGCCTACCGGGACTACATCACCCGCCTCGACCGCGGCGACTTTGCGGCCGAGCGCCGCAAGTGATTGAATCGCGGTTCCAGGAAAGGAGGGATCCGATGGGAATGCTGCAGTTGCGCGCGCAGGACGGCCACAACCTGTCCGCCTATATGGTTGCGCCCGAGGGCAAGCCGCGCGGTGGCGTGGTCGTGATCCAGGAGATCTTCGGCCTCAACTCCCACATCAAGCGGGTCGCCGAGCAGTACGCGGGTCTCGGGTACCTGACAATCGCGCCTGCACTCTTCGACCGCGTCAAGCGTAACGTGGAGCTGCCGTACAGCGACCTCCAGGCCGGTCTCGACCTGATGATGAAGACGACCAACGAGGGCGTGCTGGCGGATGTCAACGCCGCGGTCGACGCGCTCGCGCGCGCGGGCCGCACCGGGATGGTGGGGTTCTGCTGGGGCGGACGAGTCACCTACCTCGCCGCCTGTCGCATCAACATTGCAGCGGCGGTCTGCTATTACGGCGGCGGCATCGCGCAGCTGCTCGACGAGCAGCCCAAGTGCCCGATCATGTTCCACCACGGAGAGCGCGACGCCTTCATCCCCGCAGCGGACGTGGCGAAGATCCTCGCGGCGGTACCAAAGGGCATCTTTCACCTGTATCCGGCCAACCACGGGTTCAACTGCACGGACCGCGCCGACTACGACGTCGCGAGCGCGCGGCTCGCCTTCGAACGCTCGAGCGAGTTCTTCCGCAACCACCTCGGCTGACCGGTCCGACCCGGGCCGTGAGGCCCGGAGGAGTGAGCAATGACTCTTCAGCTCAAGGACGCAGCGCTCCTGCGCCAGCAATGTTACGTCGACGGCGAATGGCAGGACGCCGACCAGCGCGGCAAGCACGACGTGCGGAACCCCGCAACCGGCGAGGTGCTCGGCAGCGTGCCGCAGTTCGGCGCCGCGGAGACGAAGCGGGCCATCACGGCGGCGCGCGCCGCGTTCCCCACCTGGGCCGCCCGCACCGCGAAGGATCGCGCCGGACTGCTCAGGCGCTGGCACGACCTGATGCTCGCCAACGTCGACGACCTCGCGATGCTCATGACCGCCGAGCAGGGCAAGCCGCTCGCGGAGTCGAAGGGCGAGATCGCCTACGCAGCCGCCTTCATCGAGTGGTTCGCCGAGGAGGGCAAGCGGCTCTACGGCGACGTCATCCCTGGTCACCAGCCGGACAAGCGCATCGTCGTACTGCGCCAGCCGGTAGGGGTGGTCGCGGCGATCACGCCGTGGAACTTCCCGGCCGCAATGATCACCCGCAAGGCGGGCCCGGCGCTCGCCGCCGGGTGCACCTTCGTCTGCAAGCCTGCGACGCAGACACCGTATTCGGCGCTCGCGATGGCCGAGCTTGCGCACCGCGCCGGTATCCCCCGCGGCGTGTTCAACGTGATCACCGGCCCGGCGACCGCGATCGGCGGCGAGATGACCGGGAATCCGGACGTCCGCAAGCTCACCTTCACCGGCTCGACCGAGATCGGCAAGAAGCTGATGGTGCAGTGCGCCGGGACGCTGAAGAAGCTGTCGCTCGAGCTCGGCGGGAATGCGCCCTTCATCGTGTTCGACGACGCCGATCTCGACGCCGCCGTCACCGGCACGATCGCGAGCAAGTACCGCAACACGGGGCAGACCTGCGTCTGCGCGAACCGCATCCTGGTGCAGGACGGCGTCTACGACGCCTTCGTAGCGACGCTCGTGGAGGCCGTGCGCAAGCTGCGGGTCGGCGACGGGCTCAAGGGCGCTACCGACCAGGGTCCGCTGATCGATGCCCGCGCCGTCACCAAGGTCGAGGAGCACATCGCCGACGCGCTCGCCAAGGGCGGCAAGGTCGCCTACGGCGGCAAGCGTCATGCGCTCGGCGGAACCTTCTTCGAGCCGACGGTGATCACGCAGGTGAAGCCGGACATGCTGGTCGCGCGCGAGGAGACCTTCGGTCCGGTCGCGCCCATCTTCGGTTTCAAGGACGAGAAGGACGCGATACGCATGGCGAACGACACCGAGTTCGGCCTTGCGTCGTATTTCTACACGCGCGATCTCGCGCGCGCCTGGCGCGTCGCGGAAGCGCTCGAATACGGCATCGTTGGCCTGAACACCGGGATCATCTCGACCGAGGTGGCGCCGTTCGGCGGGGTCAAGGAATCCGGAATGGGCCGCGAGGGCTCGAAGTACGGGATCCTCGATTACACCGAGCTCAAGTACCTCTGCATCGGCGGCATCGAGGCTTGAGCCCGGAAGAGCCAGTCCCAGCCTCAGCGCCGCAACCATTCGAGCCGCGCAGCGACCGCACGCTGCTCAGGCTGCTCGCCGCGATCTCGGCCCTGGGGCCGGTTGCGACCAATCTGTACCTGCCCGCCCTGCCGGACGTCCGGGCCGACTTCGGCGCGACCGTGGCCGCGGTGCAGACGACGTTCTCGATCTCGCTCATCACCTTCGCGACCGGCATCCTGGTCTGGGGGCCGCTCTCGGACCGCTATGGCCGGCGCACGGCGGTGATGGCCGGACTCGCCATCATGATCGCCGGGTCGCTCCTCAATCTCACCGCGCCAACGCTCGCCTGGCTGATCACCGGGCGCGGCATCCAGGCCTTCGGGACGGCGGCGGGACTGGTGGTGGCGCGGGCGATCGTGACCGACCGCTTTCCGGTGGATCGCATAGCACGCACGCTCGCCGGGCTCACGATGGCGTCGGTGCTCGGCAACGCGCTGGCGCCGACCGCCGGCGGCTACCTGGTCGCGGCGTTCGGCTGGCGGTCGGTGTTCGCCGTGCTGGTCACCGGCGCGATCGCGGTCGCCGTCGTCGCCTGGCGCGGGCTCCCCGAGACGCACCGCCCCGGCGACCGCCCGCCTCAGGTGCGCGACATGCTGGCGACGGCGCGCTGGCTCCTTGGCAAGCCGTTGTTCGTGCACTGCATCGTCCAGAGCACGGTCGTGTACGCGATCTTCTTCGTGTTCATTTCGCTCGTGCCGCACCTGATGGTCGACGCGCTCGATCGCAGCGGCACCGAGTTCGGCCCGTATTACCTGTTCATCGCCGTCGGCTACTTTCTCGGCAACTGGTCGGTCGGACGACTCGCTTCACCGCGCGGTCAGCACTGGATGGTGTCCCTCGGGCTCTCGATCCAGCTGATTTCGGCCGCGATCGGGCTCGGGCTCGTGCTCGCGCACGTCGACCACCCGCTCAGCATCTTCGTGCCGATGGGCGTGCTGGCCTACGGCCAGGGCCTGACGCTGCCGGCCGTGACGGCGACCGCAGTGAGCCTGACGCAGGAGAACGTCGGCGTTGCTTCGAGCATCATCGGCTTCCTGCCGCAGCTCCTCGGCGCCCTCGCCCTGCAGGGCATGGGACACTTTCCGACCGACACGGCGTTGCCGGTGATGGTTTTCTGCGCGGCGGTCGCCGCGGCCGGCTTCATGGTGCTGCGGCTGGCGCCGCGGCTCGAATTACCGAGGGCGGCGGGGCTTTGACGCCCGGGCACGCGCAGACTTGCCGTTGAAGGCCTGCTCGGCAAGCACTCCGAGGACGATACCGATCACTCCCCAGATCCAGCCCTGCGCCAGCAGCCCGGCCACGTCTACAAGCATCGAGTTCATTTCCGCCGCCTTTCCACTCACGTCGCTCGCGTTCATCTAACCTCGGCGACGCGCCGGAAAACCCGCGACTGCGTCAAAAATTTCGCGCGCGGGCGGATGGCGCGAACCGCGTTGTTCCGGATTGCTTCAGTTTCGCGGCTGAGTGCCGTCGGGCGGTTGCGCGGGCGCCGGACTCAAGTGAGGCCTGAAGAAGGCGATGGCCTCCTCCGCCTGCCTGCGCAAGTTCTCAGGGTACCAGTCCGAATGATCCTCGCCCTCGAAGACGACCAGGCGGACGCTCTTGCCCGCCGCATCGAGCGCCTGCTTCATCATCCGCGACTGCGCGATCGGCACCGTCTCGTCGGCCGTGCCATGCATCAGCAGGATCGGGATGCGGATCTCCGCGGCGTGCTGCCGCGGCGATGCCGCGCCTATCGCCGCGGCATCGGTCTCGGAGTCGCCGATCAGCGTGGTCCAGTGCTCGTACTGCGCCGAGTCGGCGCCGCCCTTCCGGCGTGTGTAGTTGAGGAACGAATCGAGATCGCTCACCCCAGCGAGCGACACCGCTGCGCGGTACAGGTCGGGAGTGACGACTGCGCCCGCGAGGGCCGCGTATCCCCCGTAGCTTGCGCCGTAGATCACGATACGCCGGCGATCCGCGATGCCCTGCTGCACGAGGTCGTTCACCGCGTCCGTCACGTCGTCCTGCATGCGCCTCGCCCACTGCCGGTGACCGGCTTCGGCGAATCTGCGGCCGTAGCCCGACGAGCCGCGGAAGTTGGGTTGCAGCACCAGCCAGCCCTGCGCGGCGAACGCCTGCGCCATGGCATCGAAATCGACCGTGTCGCGGCTTTCCGGTCCGCCGTGCGGCATCACGACGAGGGGCAGCGGCCCGGCGGGGGCGTCGTTCGGTCGGGTCAGGTAGCTCGTGATGGTCGTTCCGTCGCGCATCCGCGGCCGGCGGACCTCGATGCGTGCCAGGCGCTCAGGCTCCAGCCAGTCCCGCGCCGAGATGAGGAAATCGAGCTTCGCGTGGGCGATGTCGTAGAGGTAGTAGTCCCTCGGGGCGCGCGGTCCGACGACTTCCAGCAGCAGGCGGCTCGCGGCGCGGTCGATGCCGCGCACGAAGACGCTCGCCTCGCCCTTGAAGTAGCGCTGCACGCCTTCGAGATGCTTCTGCAGTTTCTGGTCGGTGAGCGCGTAGGTGAGCGTATCCGCGAAGTAGCTGACGCCGGCGAACTGCTCGCCTATGGAGAAAACGCGGTACAGGTCGTAGTCGTGGACCCCGCCGAGGGGCGCGCCCAGGGCTTTGGTCGCCATATCGAACGGATAGATGTTCGCCGTATCGGCGCCGTCCTTCCGCGTACGGACGAAGATCCGGCCGGGGCCTGGCGCGTCGCCCGCGTATTCCCAGTCGAGCACGTCGCTGTGCACGCGCGCGTACTGGGCGATGAGCGACCAGTCCTCGTCCGCGGCGCCCGAATGGCCGTAGACCCGCACGGTCGTTCCGCTCTCGTTGTGGTCATAGCGCAGCGCCGGCCGCCCGTCATCGACCCGCCAGGCGAAGGTGCCGGTGCGGCCGCGGGCGATCTGTGTCGCGGCGCCGGATTCGACGTCGACGCGGAAGAGGTTGTAGTTGTGGCCGGTCCACGCGGGCATCAGCACCTGTGTCGCCGAGCCGGGGACCCGTCCCACGACGCGATCGAGGCCGATTGCGCGCCGCAGCAGCGCAGTCTGGTTCTCGAACAACATGCGCGGATTGGCGCCGTCCGCGTCAATGGCCATGATCCGGCGGCTGGGAATGCTGTCGTCGGTGCCGTCGTCGACGGTCACCCCGACGAGCAGCCGGCGCGTGGTCGCCCAGTCCACCCAGTTGATCGACACGCGGTCGCGCGCACCCAGCGAGAACTTGAGCGGCGCCGCGCGCAGGTCCGCGCCGACCTCGACGATCGTGAGCACGTCGGCGGCCTCGTTCTGCGAACGCAGCGCGAGTGCGACGCTGGTGCCGTCGGGTGACAGCGCGATGTCGCGCACGCGCACGGGACGCAGCAACTCCTCGACGCTGTGCGGCGCGGCCAACGCCGGCCCGGCGCCCAGGAGCGCGAGCAGCAGGGTCGGCCCGGGCCTGAACCGCAAGGGCGGCACCTCTCGCTTCAATCGGCCGCGGCCAGCCCGGCGAGATCCCTGAGGCTCTTCGCCCAGACCTTCTTCAGCTTGAGCGCCGCCTCCTGCGATGCGAGCTTTTCCTGCTGCACGGTGATCTGCGCCTTGCCCGGCCCCTTGGCGTAGAAGTAGAAACTGATGCTCTTGGTCCCATCCTTCGCAGTCGCGCGCATCGACTTCGGACGGGTCGACTTGTGCACGGTCACGCCCGGCGGCAACCATTTCCGCTGCTGCCTGGCGTCGACGGCGGCGGCGTAGAGCCGCTCGACGCCGGTTTGCACCGTCAGGCTGCCGCTCGCGGCGTAGCCATCCGCCTTCTGCAGGTTGGCGCGTCTGCCGGTCATGCGCTCGTAGCCGACCGTGACGGACTGCGACCACCAGCCGTCGACGCCGAATCGGCTGTGCACGAGCTCGGCGATCTCGCCGTGAGAAAGATCCCGGGCACCCTCGCCGTCCAGCGTCGCCATCCACTCGGCCCATGTGCGACCGGTCCGAGCGGCAATCGCCGCGTCGCTTACAGGCGCGGACGCAGCGGGCTGCGTTGCGCGCTTCTTCGTCGGCATCGTCACCACCCCCCGGTGACCCGTTTGCGGAGCGAAGTCGAAAGCTTACTCCCGGGCGGGCCGGTTTTTGTCGGCTGCGCGGCCTTCCGGTATCGTTGCGCACCTCCCCTGCGCCATGTGCCGATGCCCGAATACACCGGAACGCCGGACTTCACGCACGGAACGCCGCCGCGCCTCGGGGTGCTGCTCGTAAACCTGGGAACCCCGGACGCGCCGACGGCGCGCGCCGTGCGGCGCTATCTCGCCGAGTTCCTGTCCGATCCCAGGGTCGTCGAAGCGCCGCGCGCGCTGTGGCGGCTCGCGCTGCACGGCGTGGTCCTGCGGGTCCGCCCGCGGCGCAGCGCCGACGCGTACGCGAAGATCTGGACACCGCAGGGCTCGCCGCTCGCGGTGCACTCACAGGCGCTCGCACAGGGTCTGCAGCGCCGGCTCGCGACGCGATTCGGCGACCGGGTCCTCGTCGGTCTCGGCATGACCTACGGCCTGCCGTCGATCAGCGCGACGCTCGAGCACCTGCGGCGCCAGAACGTGCGGCGGCTCCTGGTGCTGCCGCTCTACCCGCAGTATTCGGGCACGACGACGGCATCGATTTTCGATCGCGTGGCGGCCGAGCTTGCGCGTTGGCGATGGATTCCGGAGCTGCGCTTCGTCAATGACTATCATGAGGACGAGGCCTACCTGGCCGCGGTGGCCGGCAGCGTCGCCGATTACTGGCGGGTGCACGGACGCAAGCACCTGCTGTTTTCCTTCCACTCGATCCCGGAGCGCTATTTCCTGGCCGGCGACCCGTATCACTGCCAGTGTCACGCGACGGCACGCCAGGTGGCGGCGCGGCTCGACCTCGCCGCCGAGGACTGGTCAGTGGGGTTCCAATCCCGCATCGGCCGCGAGCCCTGGCTCATGCCATACACCGACGTGCTGCTCGAGAAGTACGCGCAGTCCGGGCCCAGGCAGGTGTCGGTGGTCTGTCCGGGCTTCGCGGTCGACTGCCTCGAGACCCTCGAGGAGATCGACATCCGCTACCGCGCGACGTTTTACGTACGGGGCGGCGAGGAGCTCGACTACGTGCCGTGTCTCAATTCGAGCGAGGCGCACATCCTGCTGCTCGAGCAACTCCTCTCCAGGCACGCCCAGGGCTGGCCCGAAATCGAGGGTCGGGGGCATCCGGAGTCGCTCGCGTCGGCCCGCGAGCGGGCGATTTCCATGGGCGCGCCAAGCTAGCGGCGTCTCTGCGGGGTGACATAAGCCTCCATGCCCGGCACCCCGGACAACCGTCCATCCGCCCGCAGCTGCCGCCTGGCGCCGCCCCCTGCGGAAACCCCCGCCGCTCAGTAAGCTCGGAATCACCATGCTCGGGCGTTTTCTCGAGGTCAGCGTGCACACCCCGGACGTGCGGGCCTCGCTGGCGTTCTACGAATCCATCGGGTTCGTCCAGGCAACGGTGGGCGAGATCTGGACGCACCCCTACGCCGTCGTGACCGACGGTCATCTGTACATCGGGCTGCACGGCGCCGGCATCCCGTCGCCATCTCTCACGTGGGTATGGCCTAACCTCGCCAGTCACGCGCCTGAGCTCGAGGCGCTCGGCATCGAGTTCGACTTCGCGCGCTTCGGCGAGGAGACCTTCCACGAGCTCGGCTTCGCCGACCCGTCGGGCCACACGATCACGCTGCTCGAGGCACGCACCTTCTCGCCGCTGGCGGTGGGTCACGCACCGACCACGGCGATCGGATACTTCGAGGAGTTCGGCCTGCCTACCACGGATTTCGATGCTGCGAGCGCCTTCTGGGACAAGCTGGGCCTCGTCGCCTTCGACCGTGTCACCGAGCCGTTTCCAAGGATGGTACTGGCAGGCTCCGACATCAATATCGGTCTGTACGATCTGGATCTGCGTGCGCCGATGCTCGCGTTCTCCGATCCGGAGATGGGCAAGCGCATCGAGACGCTGCGCGAGAAAGGCTTCCGGTTTCAGTCGCGTCTGCCCCGTAGCCTCGATCCGCGCAACTGCGCGATCCTCGAGGCGCCGGAGGGCACGCCCCTGCTGCTTACCAATGGTGAGGAGTAGCGCCGGCAGACGCGGCCCACGAGCGTCTCGCACGGGACGGCATTGAACGGGTCAACGCGCGCTGCCGACCGGCTTTGCGACGATCTCGTAGCGGACCTCGACCTCGTCGGCCACCGCGATCGCACCGCCCGCAACGCTGAACGGCTTGATGCCGAGCTCGCTCTGCAGAACCTTGAAGATCCCCTGGACGGAAACCGCGCTCGCATCGATGCGCGCCGTGACCGGTACCTCGCGCTCGAGCTCCGCGCCGCGGACCACGAAGCGCACCCGGAGGTTCGACGGCGCGGTGTCCGCGAGCGGGCCCACGGAGCTCACCACGATCTCGGGGTAGCGCGCCGCATCCAGCACATCGGGGCCGAGCATGTTGCGGCGCGTGCCGGCGCGCGCATCGTCCGGCACTTTCGCTGCGAACTCCGGCCCGGCTGCGGCGCGTGCTGCCGGATCGTCGACCACGAACGCATCGACGGGCACGCGCACTTCGAACCCCGAGAGGTCCGGCGTGGTGCCGAACCAGACCCGGCCGGATTCGTCGGCGGAGGTGACGACGTGCACATGACCGAGGCCGGAGAGCTTGCCGCCCCGGCGTACGAGCATGGTCACAACGCTGGCGTCGGGGTCCACCGCGAATTCGCGGGCGCCGGCGGGCACCGTGGCCCGGGTCGCCTGGGTCGCCGGACCAGGCGCCGGCGCCTCCGCGCGCCGCGGCGCACACGCGGACAAGGCCACGCACCCGGCCATCGCGAACAGGGCCGCCAGCCATCGGGCGCGGACCGGCCCGGCACCTGCGGCGCGCCAACCGGGCGCCCGGGGCTGCGTTAGTATCGTCTGGTCGCCGGAATCCAAGGGTCCCTCCCGGATGTCGCTGCGCAATACGCCCACGTCCTACGGCTCGGTAGCGAAGCTCCTGCACTGGAGCATCGTCGTCCTGATCATTACACAACTCGTGCTGGGGATCTCCGCCGACGACCTCCCGAACGGGCTGCGCAAGCTCGAGCTGCTCGCGTGGCACAAGTCGTTCGGCATGCTGATCCTGATGCTGGCCCTGGTGCGGCTCGCATGGCGATTCGTGAATCCCGTGCCGCCGCCGCCGGCGGATATGCCGCGCTGGCAGCAGCTCGCCGCCGTCGGCACGCACCGGCTGCTCTACGCGCTGATCCTGCTGCAGCCGCTCACCGGCTGGGTGATGTCCTCGTACAAGAACTACCCGGTGAGCTTCTTCGGGCTGTTCCAGTGGCCCGACCTCGTCGCGCCCGACGCAGAGATGCACGAGTTGTTCGAGGAGATACACGAGTGGCTCGCGCGCCTGCTCGTCACCGTGGCGATCGTCCATGTCTCCGCCGCGCTCTACCATCACTTCGGCCGCAAGGACCAGGTGTTGCGGCGCATGCTGCCCTTCACCACCGCGGTCGTGATGCTTTCGCTCCTGGCGGGCAACGTGCAGGCGGCCACCGCGTGGCGTACCGATGCGGCGGGCAGTCACCTCGTCTTCCGGGCAATGCAGGCGGGGGCGGAGTTCGAGGGTCAGTTCAAGCGCTTCTCGCCGCAGATCCAGTTCGATCCGTCCGACCTCGCGGGTAGCTGCTTCGTGGTCGAGATCGACACGCGCTCCGCCGACACCCAGGACGGCGACCGCGACGCAACGCTTGCGAGCGCCGATTTCTTCGCCACCGATCGCTGGCCGAGCGCGCACTTCGAGACCACCGGGTTCGCAGCCAAGGGCGCGGGAAAGTTCGAGGCCAAGGGCCGGCTCACGATCCGCGACGTGACCCGCGACGTGGTACTGCCGTTCAGCTTCACCCCGGCGACCGACGGCAAGCACGCCACACTCGCGGGCGTTACGACGATACGCAGGCTCGACTTCGGCGTCGGCCAGGGCGAGTGGAAGGACACGACCTGGGTCGGGAACGAGGTCAAGATCCGCTTCGAGCTCAAGCTCGATACTGCCGCCGGGGGCCGCTGATCCTGCGCTGCAGCAAGAAGGCGTTGGCCCGCCGTCGTTCGTGCCCTTAGAAACTCCGGCGCGTGGGGCATAGAATGCCGGGGCTGCATGCGCAGCATCGATCTCCCGACACAACCGTTCGAACGCTGGGGGTCCACATGTCATCCCGGTTCACGGCGCGGTATCCGCGCCTGCTGTTGCCCGTCGTCGTCGCGCTCGCAATCACCGCCTGCCAGAAAAAGCCGGAACCCGCGGAGGAAGCGCCTGCCGCCGCGGCTGCACCTGCCGCCGATGCGCTCGAGGGCCAGGTCGACATCGTTGCCTGGCCCGGTTACGTCGAGCGCGGCGATACCGACAAGAGCTACGACTGGGTGACGGCGTTCGAACAGGACACCGCGTGCAAGGTCAACGTCAAGACCGCAGGCACCTCCGACGAGATGGTGTCGCTCATGACCCAGGGCGGATACGACCTGGTCACCGCGTCCGGCGACGCGTCGCTGCGCCTGATCCGCGGCGGCACGGTACAGCCGGTCGACATCAGCCGCATCCCGAGCTACGCCAACGTCGATGAGCGGCTCAAGGAAGCTCCGTGGCACTTCGTCGATGGCAAGCACTACGGCACGCCCTACCAGTGGGGCCCGAACGTGCTCATGTACAACACCAACGTATTCAAGACGGCGCCGAAGTCGTGGTCGGTCGTGCTGGAGCCGCAGAAGCTGCCGGACGGCAAGCCGAACAAGGGTCGCATCCAGGCGTACGACGGCCCGATCCACGTCGCGGATGCTGCCCTGTACCTGATGAGCAAGCGTCCCGAGCTCGGCATCAAGAACCCCTACGAGCTCAACGAGGGCCAGTACGCGGCGGCCCTCGAAGTGCTGCGCAAGCAGCATCCTCTGGTGCACCGCTACTGGCATGAC
>Ga0075428_100004145_pt1 | contig 15957 bp, 14 predicted proteins | sample RhiMetdeltSRZDD2_FD_75291 | JGI IMG/M metagenome (GOLD analysis project Ga0075428, IMG submission 75291) | Populus rhizosphere microbial communities from Tennessee, USA - Rhizosphere MetaG P. deltoides SRZDD2 | ecosystem: Host-associated > Plants > Roots > Rhizosphere > Soil | place: USA... | reverse complement strand
GCGCGAAGGATGGAGCTAGGACGGACTCTCAGCATGATGATTTCTCTCCCGCCGCCACTATCGTCGGCGCCTGTAGAGGCTGTAATAGGACTTTAGGCCACGGGCCAAGCACGGCGCGGGGCCTAGTCCGGAAGCGCGAAGACGAACAGCTTGTTCGCGCCCTCGGGCACCGACTCAGGCGTGAGCCGCGTGAGGCCGCCGGTCACGTTCGAGCGGCCCGTGCTCACTGCGACGTACTGCTTGCCGTTCACCGCGAACGTCACGGGGTGGCCCGTAACAGTAGCGCCGAGGTCGCTCTCCCACAGGACCTTGCCGGTCGTGGCGTCGAAGGCGCGCAGCTTGCCCGCGACGTCGCCGCCGAACACGAGATCGCCGCCGGTCGCGAGCAACGCCATGAGCGCCGCGCGCTGATCGTAGCGCCAGCCTTCCTTGCCCGTCGCGACGGAGATCGAGCGCAGTGTGCCGACCTTGCCGCCGGCATCGGGTGCGATGACGTTCTCGGTCGCGATCGCGTACAGCATCTCGGGCGTGGCCGTTTCCGTCGCAGCCGAAGTCGTCCACGCGCACGTGTTCGACAGGGCGAAGTACATCGTCTTCGTGCGCGGACTGTAGGCGCCCGCGGGCCAGTTCTTGCCGCCATTCGTCGTCGGACAAATCAGCCGACTCTGGTCGGGCTCGGTGAATAGCGCATCGGCGCGAATCTCGACGGCGCCCGTCGCGCCGTCGATGCGTTCGATGACGTTCTGCGTGATCGTCGGCCGCGCCCATAGGAATTCGCCGGTCGCGCGGTCGAGCGTGTAGACGAGACCCGTCTTGCCCGGAATGCCGGTTACGACGCGGCGTTCTTCGCCGCTGCGCAGCCGCGGATTGATCCACGGCACCTCGCTCGCGTCGGGTGCGACGGCGGTGTCGACCAACATGCGCTCGAACGGATGGTCGAGATCCCAATGATCGACCGCGTGCTGGTAGTACCAGACCGTCTCGCCGGTCTTCGGCCGCAGCGCGAGCGTCGAGTTGTGGTACAGGTATTTCTTGTCGTTGCCGCCCAGCATGAATTTCGGCGCCGGCGCCGTGACCGAGGTGCCGACGTAGACGAGATCGAGCACGGGGTCGTAGCTCGGCACCATCCAGGCGCCGACGTGCCAACGCTTGTCGTCGGGCACATCGCCCCAGCTGTCGCCGCCGGGCTCGCCCGGCTTCGGGATCGTGCGTTTGCGCCACAGCTCCTTGCCGGTGCGCGCGTCGTGGCCCGTGATGATGCACGCGTCGGGGCCGCCGTTCGGCTGGCAATTGCGTCCCGCGATCAACACGCCGTTCGCGACGAGCGGCGCCGAGCCTTGCTTCACGTGATGGATCTTGTAATCGAGGATCTTGGTTTCCCAAACCTGATTGCCTGTCGCGGCATCTAGCGCGTAGATGAAGTCGTCGGCACCGTTGTCGATGATGAGCCGGTCGTAGATCGCGAGATTGCGATTCGTCTGCGGGAACGGCACGAACTGCCCGAGATCCGCGGGCAGATTGCGGCGGTGCTCCCAGAGTTTCTTGCCCGTCGGGGCGTCGAACGCGGTCGTGACATCCGACGGGCTCGGGAAGTACAGCACGCCGTCGTGAACGAGCGGGATGCCTTCCTGCGACGGCGCCGCGTCGAGATCGACGGACCATGCGAGCGTGAGGCGCGCGACGTTGCGCCGATCGATGCTGTCGAGCGGGCTGTAGCCCCAGCTGTCGAGCGTACGCCGCCACATCAGCCAATCGGCGGGATTCGGATCGCGCAGCATCGCGTCCGTCACGGGCGTGACCTCGTGCTGTGCCGTGGCCGTCGTCGAGAGGACGGCGAACAGCGCCGCCGCCAATGTCATGGAATGTCGTGTCATGCGTGCGCTCGCCCCGTATCGGCGTCGGCCGATTCTTCGAACGTTCGAGACCGCGGTGATGTTAACCGATCGCGACGCGGTGTCGATTCGGCCCGGCGGCAAAGCGTATGATGACGCGCGCAGTTCGAATCGCTTCCGAGACTTCGATGACGAGCCGCAGAGAATTCCTGAGAGCCGGTCTGGCCACTTCGGCATTGCTGCCGGTCGGCGCACGAGCGAGCTTTGCGGGCGTCGAAGGTCCTGCCTCCCGAGTCTCGTTGTACAAGGTGCTCTACGACACGCGCTTCGGGGCCACCGTCGCGTTCGCGAGACGAGCCGCCGCGCGCGGCCTCCGTGTGCACGCGATGACGGGCGACATGACGTCGTTCTGGTACCACGACTTGTATCATCGCTGGCAGCAAGCGCCGGTCGCGATCGCGGGCCTCACGGGGCACGGCGCGCTGTTTTGCCTCGAGCGCCTCGCGTGGGAGCAGCGCATGCGCGTCGTCTACCGCGGCGAGCACGCGGCGGTCGGCGGCTGCATCGCGCATCGCTTCGAGGGCCCGGCTCAGCTCGCCGCGGCGGCCGCGGAAGCGGCGGCTAGTGTCCATTGGGCGGCTGCGTTGGCCGATATCGTCGCCGACTGCCCGCGCGGGCGCGCGCAGTCGGGCACGGCGCAGTCGCTGACGGCTCGGGTCGACGCCGCGGCGACAGCCGAACCCTTGTTCTCGTGGGTCATCGCGCCCGTTCCGCGCGCATAGAGGTACGCATGATCGGAAGGTCCGTGTGGTTCGCGGGATTGCTGCTGGCTGCTGGCGGCGGCGTGCAGGCGCAGGATGCCGTGCGTGGCAATGACGTATTCCAGAATTGGTGCGCCCCGTGTCACGCGCCGGGACCGAGGCATCCCGGGACGCAGGCGCTCGAGGCGCTCTACAAGGGCGCGAAGCCCGCGGCGCTCGAGCAGCGCACGGACCTCTTGCCGGAGCTGACGCGCGCCTTCGTGCGCACGGGCGTCTCGGTCATGCCGCCGTTCCGCAAGACCGAGATCAGCGATGCGGACCTCGAGGCGCTCGCGGTCTATCTCGCGCCGAAGACTCGGTAGCGCGGCAGGTCGAAGCTCGCCGCCAACCGCTAAGATTCGCTAGCGCTTAATCGCTTGAACAAAGCTCTGTAACCCAATGATTAGACTGCGTATCGGCGGCGTTCCGGAGCACTTCAATTTGCCGTGGCACCTCGCCGCGCACGCGCGGCGCTTCGAGGCGCACGGCGTCGACGTGGCCTGGCGCGACCACCCGGGCGGCTCCGGAGCGATGGCGAAGGCGCTGCGTGACGGCGAGCTCGACGCGGCTTTGTTGCTTACCGAAGGCGCCGTCGCGGCTGTCGCGGACGGTGCGCCGCTCGCGATCGTGAGCCTGTACACCGATTCGCCGCTGCTCTGGGGCGTCCACGTGCCGGCGGCGTCGCGTTTTCGCGTAGTCGCCGAGCTCAACGGCGCGCGCTGCGCAATCAGCCGCGTCGGCTCGGGCTCGCATTTGATGGCGTTCGTGCACGCGCGGGCGCAAGGCTGGAGCGTCGACCGCTTGCGCCTCGTCACCGTCGGCAATCTCGACGGCGCCGTCGACGCGTTCGCAGGCGGACGCGCGGACGTGTTCTTCTGGGAAAAATTCATGACGAAGCCGCTCGTCGACGCCGGCAAGTTTCGCCGCGTCGGCGAGTTCACGGCGCCGTGGCCCGCGTTCGTCGTCTGCGCGGCCTCGAGCCTCGACGCCGCGCAGCGCGTTGCCCTCACGCGGGTCGTCGCCGCAGTGCTCGACGAAGCACGAGCGCTGCGCGCTCATCCCGACGCGGCGCAGCTGATCGCTGCCCGTTACGGTCTGACCGCCGCCGACGCCGGCGAGTGGCTGAAGACGACGCGGTGGAGCTCGCGCGTCCACGTCGCGCCGAGCGACGTCGCGCCGGCGTGCACGGCGCTCGGTGCACTCGGTCTGCTGCCGCGTGTCGTCACAGCGGCCGAATGCATCGCAGCGGAGAGCCGCTCTTCCTAGGCATTGAAGCCTCGCACTCTGGCGACGCCTCGGCCGCGTCCGCTATGCTGCCGACCGCTCGGTCTTTGGGGGAGTCTTGCGGATGACGGGATTCGATCCGATGCGTTGCACGAGCCGTGCGGCCATGCTCGCGAGCCTGCTGCTGGCGGCGCCCGGGTTCGCCCAGGTCAACTTCGCGGGCGTCTGGAACATGACGCTGACGGAGGACTTTCCGGATCGGCTCCCCGGGCCCGAGCTCGGCGACTATGCCGGGCTGCCGCTGAACGCCAACGACCGCGCACGCGCGCAGAGCTGGAACGCCTCGATTCTGTCGTTGCCGGACTACCAGTGCCGCGTGCATCCGTCGGACTACGCGAACAGCTTCGCCGACATTCGCATGTGGCACGAGTTCGATACGACGACGCAGGAGCTCATCGCGATTCACATCCAGCATTTCGCCTGGAACACGCAGCGCACGATCTGGATGGACGGCCGGCCGCATCCGCACCCGATGGCCGAGCACACATCGATGGGCTTCTCGACGGGCGAGTGGGTCGGCAACACGTTGAAGGTCACGACGACGCACTTGAAGGAAGGGTGGCTGCGGCGTAACGGCGTTGCACGTAGCGATGCCGCGACCGTCACCGAGCATTTCATTCGCCACGACAACCACTTGACCTGGAGTGTGTTCGTCCAGGATCCGAAGTACCTCGAGGAACCGTTCTTCCGCAATCGCGATTACACGGCGGCCGTAGGCGACGCGATCAGCGCTTACCCATGCGAGAGCGTCGTCGAAGTAGTGTTGCCCGAGCAGGGTTATTTCCCGCATTACTTGCCCGGCGAGAATCCGTTCCTCATCGAGTACGCGCGTAATCACAAGATCCCCTCCGAGGCGGCGATGGGCGGCGCGAAGACGATGTATCCCGAGTACCGCAAGCGGCTGGTCGAGCTGTCGCCGCCGTAGAGGATTTTTCGATGAAGCAGTGCATTAGAGCTGCGTCGATCGCAGCGCTTGCCGCAGCGGGATTCTGCACGCCGAGCTTTGCGCAGGCGCCGCAGAACTTCGACGCAGTGAAGATCGACACGCTGAAGGTGCGCGACAACATCTACATGTTGGTCGGCTCGGGCGGCAACATCACCGTACAAGTCGGGGACGAGGGCGTCTTGCTCGTCGACACGCAGTACGCGCCGTTGTCGGACAAGATCCTCGCTGCGATCCGTGCGATCTCGCCGAAGCCGATCTACTACATCGTCGACACGCATCATCATGGCGACCATACCGGCGGCAACGCGAATCTGCGGGCGGCCGGCACGACCGTCAGCGGCGGCAACATGGCCGGGGCGATTCGCGACTCCGGGGTCGGCGCGGCGATCATCGCTCACGAGAACGTGTTGCTACGCCTGAGCTCCGACAAGGGGCCGCAAGCGCTTCCGTCCGGCGGCTGGCCGACGAGCACCTTCTTCGGTAACAAGAAGGAGCTCTTCTACAACGGCGAGGGCATCGAGATCATTCACGTGCCGGCCGCGCACACGGACGGCGATAGCATCGTGTTCTTCCGCCGCTCGGACGTGATCTCGGCCGGCGATGTCTTCGTCACGACGAGCTATCCGTTCATCGACACCGCGAGCGGCGGCACGTACCAAGGGTTCGTGGCCGCGCTCGAGAAACTCGTCGACATCATCATTCCCGTGTACGGGCAAGACGGCGGCACGCTCGTGATCCCGGGGCACGGGCGCATCTCGAATCTAGGCGACGTGCTGAACTATCGCGAGATGGTCATCGTCGTCGGCGATCGCATCAAGCACATGATCGAGGCTGGCATGACGCTCGAGCAGGTCAAGGCCGCGAAGCCGACGGTCGACTACGACCCCGTGTACGGCGCGCGAGCCGGCGCGGCCGAGGGATTCATCGAGGCGACGTATCGGACCCTCGGCGCGCCGCCCGGAGATTCCCGATGAAGACGCTCGACGTTCGCTCGATCGCGCTGCTCGGTGCGGCCTGCTTCGCGACGTTGTCTGCGTGGGCGCAGCCGCCGCCCGGACGGCCGCCCCAGCGCAGCCCGCGCGAAGCCGCGCCGCTCGATCTCACCGGACAGTGGGTCTCGATCGTGACCGAGGACTGGCGCTTTCGGATGGTCACGCCGCCGGCCGGCGACGTCGAGGGCTACACGCTCACGCCCGCCGCAGCCGCGATCGCGAACGCGTGGGACCCCGCGAAAGAGGAAGCCGCCGGCACGCAATGCAAGTCGTACGGCGCGCCGGCGATCATGCGGACGCCGGGTCGCATCCGTATCTCGTGGCAAGACGACACAACGTTGAAGATCGAGACGGACGCAGGCCGGCAGACACGGTTGCTGCACTTCGGGAGCTCGGGCGAGCCGGGTGCGCCATCGCTGCAGGGATTCTCGCGCGCCGAGTGGCAGCCGCACGGCGGCGGCTTCGGTCGGCCGGCCACGAACGGCACACTGAAAGTGACGACGACGAATCTGACCGAAGGCTATTTCCGCAAGAACGGCGTTCCATATAGCGCCGCCGCGGTGCTGACCGAGTACTTCGACGTGCTCGGCGAGCCCGATGGCTCGCAATGGCTCGTCGTGAAGTCGATCGTCGAAGATCCGGCCTACTTGGCCGTCGCGCCGATCACGAGCAGCAATTTCCGGAAGCAGACCGACCGCAGCGGCTGGGATCCCCAGGCCTGCTCCGCGCGCTGACTCCGAAGCTTGCCCACAAACGAAAAAGCCGAGCCGGTTCTCCGGCTCGGGCTTCATGCGTGCGCTTTGAGCTGCGCGGCGCTACTTGATGGCGAACCCGGCGCGCGGGTCGAACTGCTTGCCGTCGCCGCGTGTCGCTCTGACCCAAGCCGCGGCCGGCCGGCCGTCCTTCATCGGATTGCCGGTGATCGTGATCTCGGTGCCCGGGGCGAAGTCGCTTCTGCGAATGCCGGCGCGCGTCAGCGTGCTCGGACCTTCGGCCTCGAAGCCCCACGTGGTGATGTTGCCCTTGTCGTCTTTGACGTCAACGAGAAGCCACGAATGCGGGTTCGTGTATTGAAACTCCTTGACGGTCCCTGTGACGGTGACCTCTTTCTGATCATCGAACATCACCGCCGAATGGTGAGCGAACGCCGGCGCCGCCAGCAACGCAGCCAGCCCGAGTACGCCTGACAGAACTCTCCTCATCGCCATCTCTCCTTACTTGTCGTCTTTGTCTGTGAACGTGAAGTTCGAGAAATCCGAGGTGCCGGTATTCGTCTTCTCCACGGTGTTGTTTTGGTTCTCACCGCAGTTCCAGTACCGAATGCGCAAGCTCTTGTCGTCGTTCGAGAGCTGCTTATACACCTGTCTAGTGTACCAGGGCTCGGTTAGCGCCGGCGGATCGAACGACCAGACGTCGACGACCATCGTAGTGGGGTCCGTCTTCTGCCAGATCTCGACCGTTTCGACTTTCTCCGTATAGAACGGTTGGATGCGCTGGTACTGGCCCGCGCGCATCTGAGCCGTGTGGATCACGAGCTTGTCGCCGTTCCAGAAGCCGATCGAGTCGCCTTCCCAGAGCGGATAGGCGTCGGCCTCGCTCGGGTGCTCGCGGCCGTCGGTATACACGCGGCGCATCTCGTTCTGCATCTCGTTGATCAGGTACACCTGCTGCGGCGTGACCACGAATTCCTTCAAGAACGGCTCGACGAGCCAGCGCGGCATCCCGGCGGGCTCGCAGTTGCTCAAAGGATCGAACTCGATGCCTTTCGCGACCTTGTCGAGCTTCTCTTTCAACAGACGCTGGTGCTCGGGCGTCAGCTTCGCGGTTGGCAGCGCAGTGGTCGAAGTCTGATCGGGATCCCAAAAGAACGGGCTCGCTTCGCGCGTCCAGATGCCGGTCCAGTCGGGGATGCTGCGCCACGTCAGCGCTTGGCCCCCGTTGGCTTCCTGTTTGAAGTGATCGTAGAGCGCGCGGGCCGTCCCGTGCTCGACGCCGAGAGCGATCATGCGCTGCTTCTCGGCCGACGGTGCGGTTTGCGCGGTGGCCGTCAGCGACAGCGCCGTCAGCGCCATTGCGGCCAGTACCTTGAGGGTCATCGAGGAAAGTCTCCTATGGCGGTTCGCCAGCCCATTTTAGCGCGCGCGCCGGCGCGCTTCAGAGGGGTGGCCGGCTGCGCGGGGCTACTCGGCTGCGGCGCGGGTCTTCCGGGCGAGTATGTCGTTCAGCAGCGGCACCTCGCGGAGCGCCGGAGCATCGGCCGGGATCGTGCGGATATACGCGTAGATGTCCGCGAGCTGCTGGGGCGATGCGTCGGGGAAAGCCGGCATGTTCGGCAGCGGCGAATTCTGCACGAACGTGATGAAGCCTTCTTGCGTGTAGTTCAGCGGGACGAGGCGGCGCTCGCCGCTCTGCGCGTCGAATCCATGGCACGCGTAGCAATTGAACGTATCGGAAAAGAGCGGCTTGCCGCGCGCGGCGTCGCCGGTGACCGGTTGCGTTTGCTGCTGTGCCGACAGCGAGACCGCGGCCAAAAGGCCGCTCGCGACAGCGACGCAGGCGAGCGGAGCGGCAAGCTTTCGATGCTTCATGTCGGTCCTCGCGGTTGCGAGACGACGTCGAGCAACGCAGGCTCGCCTGCGCGCACGCGCGCGAGGGCCCGCTCGAGCGCGGGACCGAGCGCGGTAGGATCGGCGATGGGTCCCTCTGCGTAGATACCGTAGCCTTGCGCGATCTTCGCGTAGTCGGGCGCCGGATCGCGGATCACGTTGCCGATGTCGACCATGTCGTTGCCGCGGCCACGGCGCGAAGCCGTGCGCTGCACGAGCATGACCTCGGCGTGATAGGCACGATTGTTGTGCACGATGACGAGCAGCGGAATCTTGTGGTGCGCTGCCGTCCACAACGCACCGGCGCCCACGAAGTTGAAGTCGCCGTCGCCGACGATTGCGATCGGGAGTCGCCCGTGCTCGCGATGCGCGAGCGCGCCGCCGACCGACGCCGGCGTGTCGTAGCCGATGCCGAAGCCGCCGCTGTCGCCGTTGTAGCGGTAGAACTTGTCGTGATTGAGCAAGCGCCGCTGCCATTGCCCCGTGAACTGATGGCCGGAGACGATCGCCCAGTCGTCGTTCTGTATTTGCCGGCCGAGCTCGGCGACCATGCGCGGCACGCTGACCGGGCTCGAGTTCCAGCCGTAACGCGCCGCGTCGATCTCGCTCTCGCGAATCGCTTTGTGGGCTGCTGCGATTTGCGCGCCGCGTGCAGTGCGAAGCCGCGTCGCGTTTCCTGTGCTTTGCTTGCGAATCTCTTCGATCAGCGACGGCAGAGTGGCTTCGCCGTCGGCCGCGATTGCCACATCGACCTCGGAGTAGTTGCCGAAGTCGTGGATGTTGTGTCCTTGCGAGAGGTACTCGGAGCAGATGCTGATCGTCTTGCCGCCGGCCGCGCGAAGTTGGCGCACCGACGGCGTCATGTCGTTGATCTCGAGCCCGAGGATGACGTCGGGTCGGTAGTCGGCGCCGCCCGAGCCATACAGCGCGTGCCACGACGGAAAGTCTTGCCACGAGCCGTAGCCGCCGACGTCGACGGGCGCTTGCAGCAGCTCGGCGAGCTCGAGCAGCCGGTCCCAGCCAGCCGACGTCCGCGCAAGCTTGCCGGTGCGGATCAACGGCCGCTCGGCAGTGGCCAAGAGGCGCGCTGCCTCTTTGACTGCTGCCGAATCGCCTTGCGGCATGCTCGGCATCGAGAGCCGCGGAATCGTGAGCTTGCTCGGATCGGGAATCGCCGCTTCCTGGAGCTCCGAGTCGATGACGAGCAGCGTCGGACCGCGCGGCGGTGTCATGCCGATCGTGTACGCGCGCATCGCGATGTTCGCGAACACGTCGAGGTTGGTCGGCTCGTCGTCCATCTTCATGAAGTCGCGGGCGATGGAGCCCATGTCCTGGGCGCTGTGCGGCCGATTGATGACGCTCGTCGGATTGCGGGGCTGACCCACGATCGCGAACACGGGGACGCGGTCGCACCACGCGTGGAAGAGGCCCATCCCGGCGTGCAGCAATCCGACCGTGCCGTGCATCAGCGTCATCATCGGTTTGCCGGCGGCCTTGGCGTAGCCATGAGCCATGGCGGCTCCGGCCTCTTCGTGCAGCACCGTCAGGATCTCGGGCTTGCGGTTGCCGCCGTGATTGATGATCGATTCGTGCAGGCCTTCGAAAGCCGAGCCGGGATTGACGGCGACGTAGTCGAAGTCGAGCGCTTTCAGCACGTCGACCATGTAGTCCGACCCCGGATGCCGAATGAACCGCGCGTCGACGCGCGGCTCGGGCGGCACGAAGTCCGCGCGCGCGTCGGCTTCGGTCGGCCGCGTCACAGCGGGGCGCGCGTTTGCCGGCGCCTGCTGCGAGGAGGCCGTGCCGGACACGATTGCGCCCGCGGCGCCGGCGGCTCCGGCCGCGGCACCTTTTAGAAACTCGCGACGGTCGACGGAGCCCGTCGACGTGCTATCGACTTGTTTGGTCACGATAGTCCCCCGTTTGCATTCGTGATCGGCCGGCGGCGCGCCTAGCCGAAGCCAGTGCGATGATACCGCAACGGAATTGGGGGGACAGGTCGGCCCGGTTCGGCGGAGCGGAGCGCTATCAGCTATCGATCCGAACGCGATTGCGCCCGCCGGCCTTCGACTCCATCAGCGCTTTGTCGGCGCGCTCGAGCAGGGCGTCGATGGCCGTAGGCTCGCGCGGTTGGCGGACCGTGCAGCCGACGCTCACGCTGACCGATATCGGGCCGTCGCGCGTGGGCACCGGCGAGTCCGTGATCGCGTGCCGCATGCGCTCCGCGACGCGAGTCGCGATGGCGGCATCCGTGTCGGCCATCAGGACCAGGAACTCGTCGCCGCCGAGCCGGCAGATCGCATCGTCGCCGCGGACCGTGCTCAACAGCCGGCTCGCAACGCGCCGCAGCGCCTCGTCGCCTGCCTGGTGGCCGCGGGTGTCGTTGATGCGCTTGAAGTTGTCGAGATCGAGTAGCGCGAGCGCGAGCGGCGCTCCACGCTGGTCCGCGCTCGCAAACGCGGCTTTCAGCAGCACCGAGGCGCCGCGCCGGTTCCACAGGTGCGTCAACGGGTCCATCAGCGCCTCGCGGCGTGCGATGCCGAGCTTCGACGTCAATGCGGAGTGCGCATTCGATACCTGATCGGAGAACACCTCGCGCTGCACGAGCGCGGCGATGTCGATCAACGCTTGGCGGTCGATAGGCGCCCACTCGCGCGGCTTCAGATCGAAGACGCAGAACGTGCCGACGCAAGTACCTTCGGCGTCGACGAGCGGATGACCGGCGTAAGCTCGGAACCGCGGCGCCGCCATCACGGTGGGCAGCTTCGCGACGCGCGGATCGGCCAGCGTGTCGTTGATCATGAGGATCTGCTTCGACTCGACCGTGAACTTGCAGATCGCCTGGTCGCGAGGCAGCTCGGAGATGCCCCAGCCGGCTGCTGATTTGAACCACTGCTTGTCTTCGTTGAGCAATGAGATGGCCGCGACCGGCGTCTGCAAGGCGCGGCGCGCAACGCGCGTGATCCGCTCGAAGCGCTCTTCGATCGGAGTGTAAAACAGGTCGAACGTGTGGATGTTCGCGATCTTGAGCGTCGCCGTGCTCGCGATGGTTTTGCTGAGGAGGGTGTCGCTCACGAGTATCCGGCCGGCTCAACTGACGCTTCGAGGATGGGCTAATGTAACTCGCGAGTTATCCCTAGGCGTGTGAGTTGCGTCTCGCTTGCAGCGCTGCGCCCGAAGTACGTCACGGCCCAAGTGTGACGCCAGTCAACTGCGTGCGACACGCAAATAGTTAGCCTGTCGATATACTTGCTGCTCCTGGTCGGAGAGTCGATGTTGCAGCGAAAAACTCGCAAGGAGGCCGCGGGAGGGCTCGCGGACTTCGATCTCGCGGCGCTCGAATCGAGCAGCGTGGTGGCCGCGATCGTGGTCGCGGCGGACGGCGCGATTCTCGCGGCCAACGCCCGCATGCGCCGCTTGTTGGGTCTTCGCGACGGCGACCTCAAGAAGGGCAAACCGTTCGGTGCTTACCTCGTGGACGTCGCCGCGTGGGCGGCGTGGTGCGACGCCGCGCGCGCGAACCGAGCGATCGAGCTCGAGCTGCGCGGCTTCGACGGCGCGACGAAGCGCGTTCGCGGAGACGTGCGGGTCGAAGGCGAGGGCCCGAAGCAGCGCTTCGTCGGCGTCTTGGTCGACGGCGACGACAGTAAGGCGTTACGCGCCGCTCTCCAACACAGCGCTCGCATGGACGCGCTCGCGAGCTTGACGGCCGGCGTCGCGCACGACTTCAACAATCTCCTCACGGTGCTCGTCGGCAACCTCTATCTGATAGGTGAGGAGCTCCGCGAACGGCCGCGCGTGTTCGAGAAGCTCAAAGCCGCGCGCGACGCCGGCAAGCGCGGCTCCGATCTGATCAAGCAGCTCATGACGTTCGCGCGGCGCGAGGAGCTCGACGTCGGCACCATCGATCCGTCGAAAGTCATCGGCGAGCTGCTGCCGCTGCTACGCCGCGCGCTCGGCGCGCGGATCACGCTCGACACGACGTTGCAGAAGCATGTCGGCGTCGTGCGCGCGAGCGTCGCGCAGCTCGAGAGCGTCGTCGTCAATCTCGCCGTGAATTCACGCGACGCCATCGAAGGCAAGGGCTGCATCGCGATCGACGTGTCGGGAGTCGACGTGTCGGATCGCGACGCGACGCTGCGCGGGCTGGCACGCGGCGGGAGATACGTCGCCATCACCGTGCGAGATACGGGAATGGGAATCCCGCCTGATGCGCTCGACCGGGTGTTCGAGCCGTTCTTCTCGACGAAACGCGAGCGCGGCGGCACGGGGCTCGGGCTCAGCATGGTTCGCTGGTTTGCGGAGAATTCCGGCGGCTGCGCAACGATCGACAGTGTCGTCGCGCAGGGAACGACCGTAACTCTGCTGTTGCCGCGCCAGCAGCCCGATCACGCGGCCGAGACCGCTGAACGAACCATGCCGCTTTCGACATTGCCGACCGGAACAGAGCGAGTCGTCGTGCTCGCGATGGACGATGCGCTGCGCGCGACGATTCATCAGACGCTCGAGGTTCTCGGCTACGACGTCACGGTCGTGGGGGATACCGGGGATCTGCTTGCGGCCGTCGCCGCCAGGCCGACCGATCTCTTGGTGACTGATGGCCTCGGGCGCGGCGATAACGAGGTGCTCGTTCGCGCCCATGCGATACGCCCGAAGCTCCGCATCATTGCAACGGCGCATCCCGGCCGCGCGGTGGAGCAAGTGGCCGGGCTCGAGATCGCGTCCTTGACGAAGCCGTTTACCCTAGCCGACCTCGCGGGCGCAGTACGGCGCACGTTGGACCGCGCCGAGCGCGCGTAGCGCTACTTGTTCAGCAGCGCGGTCAAGCGCTCGAGCGCCGTGGCGAGATCGCGCATCGAGACCAACTGCTCGTCGCTCAACGATTCCACGACTTCGGCGAAGCGCATCAACCGCTGTTCTTGCGCGCGTTGAAACGTGCGACGGCCCTTCGGTGTGACGCTGACGAGCACGCCACGACCGTCGTTCTTGTCGCCGCCCCGTTTGACGAGCCCTTCCTCGACGAGCGCAGTGATCATTCGCGACATGGTCGCGGGCCGCACCATCTCGGTGTCCGCCAATGCGGTGACCGAGATCGGGCCGCGCTTCTCGATGACCGACAGGGCGCTCAATCGCTCCGGCGTCATGCCGTTCGGCAACTCGAGCGTCCGGAGCCGCCGCGTGAGTCTCGCAAATTGCTCGTGGAGTAGGGCGGCGACCTCGGAACGCGAGTCCGCCTCGGGCGGAATTGCATCTGACATCGAGCCGATTACCTCTTTTTCGTTGTTCTGCGGAATCACGAAGCTCCGAGAAATTGTAGAGGCTCGCAAGTCATCTGTTGTCCTTTTGGGATCGCTTTCCCGCTCAGTCGAACGCCAGCGTGAACCGGAAAGAAACGATACGTTCGGGGAACAGGCTCGGATTGTTCGGCTCGACGTCTTGGTATTGAAACTCCTCGTCGAGCAGGTTGTCCGCGCTCAAGGACAACAAGCCGCGGCGATTCGGCAGGCGGTAACCGACGAACGCGTCCAAAACAACGAAGCGATCCTCTCCGTATGCCGTCGGCGGCGGAGTGAACAAGTCCTGCTGCAACTCGGTCTGGAACTGGCCGCTCTGCTCGACCAGAGTCGTGCGAGCGCCAAGCGTGAAGCCACCGCGCGCGAAGTAGCGTATCTCGATCGGCAGCCGGTCGGCCTTCATGTGCGAGTAGCCCGGCGCCGGGAGCGGCTCGAAGCTGTAGCGGCCATGCTCGTAACGCGCCGTGACGCTAACCTCCGACGCGGGCAGCCAATACAGGTAGGCCCGCTGTTCGCGCTCTTCCGCATACAGGGGGAACGTGATGCCGGCCAGGAACGCCGCGGCCACGCGGTCCGTGTCTCGCGTCTCCGCTTGCCAACCCAAAAAGAGCTTCGGTGAGATTTCGTGATCGACCGCGAGCCCTCGCACCGAGGCCTGGTCGCCGGCGCCGCCAGCCAAGAGTTGCGTGAAGCCGGAGACTTGCACCGGCTCCAGGCGCGGCTGCGGGTTCTGCATCGACGTCGTCAGGCTGCCGAACAGGGTCTCGAAGGCCGCGGCGCGCACGGTCGTGTGCGCCGTCGGCCGCCACGTGATGCCCACCTTGGGATTGAAGGCATCCTCGTCCATGTCCACCAACTTGTTGTCGAGGTGGTCGAGGCTGACGCCTGCCGTCACGGTCAAGGATGGCAGCGGCTCGAAATAAGCGTACGAGTAGAGCGCGAATTGCCGGTTGGTTACGTCGGCGGGGCCGATCGGCGGAGCAGGCACGAAAAACCTGGTGTCGATGGTCTGGTTCTGCCGCGCGGCCAGAGCGCCGCTCTCGATTCGCACACCACCGGTGTAGATGTGTTGGACGTCGACGGAATAGTCGTTGCGATCGAAGTCGGTCGCGACCACGCCGGGAGTCGCGAGGCCCACCAAGGCATCCTGATAGATCACCGAAGAGAGCAGCGTGTGGCTCGGTGTCACGCGGTGCATCACGCCGAGTCGCAGCGAGTCCGCGTCTTCGTGCAGGCGTATGCGGTTCGAGTAGACGTCGCGATTGAAGTATATGTTCGGGTCCCCCAGCTCGGTGCGCGTCGACCGTAGCTCCGCCTGCAGATTCGTGTCGTAGGTCGGCCGATACTGAACGAAAGCATTCGCGAGGTCTTGCTCGAAGTCGTTGTTCGGGCGAAAGCCGTCCGTCGCGAAACTGTAGTGGCCCGCGCTGTACGAGACGCGGTCGTGGAGCCCGGCCAGCGACACGTCGTGGCCCTCGGTGCCTTGGGTGCCGCCTGCCGCAGACACGCGGAGCTTGAGGCCGTTTGCAAGAACCGGCGAATCGAGTCCGTCGAACGACGTCGAGCTCGGCCCGGCGCGTTGCGCCAGCACCAAGTTTTGCTGGCCGAGCTGAGGCTTCAGCGGCGTGACGTTGGCCGGCTGCAGCAATTGCGAGACCAACAGCTCGCTGACGCGCGCGATCTCGTGCCGAGGCTCGTTCGCGTAAGCCTCCGCGATCAGCCGGTGGCCGGTGAAGTCGGCCGGATCGTCGCCGAGCGCTTGCCACGCATCGAGAAGCGCCAATTGCCCTGAGCCGATCTCCGCATGCGCTCGTGCGAGGCTCGCGCTGCGCGTGGCGACGTCTTCGTCGAGCGCCAGGCGCGAGCGAAAAACCGGACGGTCGCCGTTCTTGCTCGCTGCGAGCCGCAGGTCCTGCATGGCTTCGACCGGGCGATTGGCCTGCAGCTTCTGCAGCGACGAGTAGACCCACGGAGTCGGGTCGAACGGATCGAAATCCTTCGCGAGATCGAGCTGGCTCGTCGTCAGGTCGCTGCGGTTCTCGGCGCCGTAAAGCTGCGCCATGTAGGCGCGCGTCAGCGGATTCGCGGGATCGAGGGTGACGGCGAGCTCGAGCTGATGCCGCCCGGCCTCGGCGTCACCGCGCCGGATCGAGGTGAGCCCCAAGCCCAGCCACTGCAGCGGCGCGTCGCGCTCGAGCTCGAT
>Ga0075428_100004143_pt1 | contig 15960 bp, 10 predicted proteins | sample RhiMetdeltSRZDD2_FD_75291 | JGI IMG/M metagenome (GOLD analysis project Ga0075428, IMG submission 75291) | Populus rhizosphere microbial communities from Tennessee, USA - Rhizosphere MetaG P. deltoides SRZDD2 | ecosystem: Host-associated > Plants > Roots > Rhizosphere > Soil | place: USA... | reverse complement strand
GTTCCTTTCATCAGGGAAAGATCGATCACAAGACCGTCGTCGCATACACCGAGTCCGCCGGCATTATGACCGCCACCGCGTATAGCCAGATTGAGTTTATACGTTCTGGCAAAGTTGACGGCGCTTATTACATCCGCTACATTGGTACATTTCACGATCAACGCGGGAAACCTGTTGATCATTCCATTGTACACAGATCGCTCCTCATTATAGGATTGATCGCTCGCAGTAATAACCTTTCCGCGAATTGAGCTCCGGAAGCTCTGCAGAGTGGACTCGTCTAATAGCTTGTCCGTTCCTTTTTCAGTAGTTGAGATCATATGAGGTTCTTTTTGGTTACCTAAAATGTGTTAAACCGAGTGAATGATATCAAATATGGAAAGGTATTCCTGTGGTAGGCTAACAAAACCTGTTCAATTCATCACGTTAATCGTTCATGCTAATTATTCTATCCCCGGATACATTGACAGAAATCAGGCGACGCGAACTGTTTCTATATATTTCGAGGGTGTGCAACCAAATTTCTTGGTAAAACACTTTGCAAAGTAAGAAGGGTTACTGTATCCAACTTCAAGAGCAATTTGTGAAATATTCCCTGCCTTCTTTTTCAAAAGGGAGACTGCCTTGTCCATCCTAAGGTCAATAATAAGGTCATTTGGCGATCTCCCTGTCAATGTCACAATCTTGCGGTAAAGCTGTGGACGGCTTATCCCGATATCACGGCTTAGTGCTTCAATGCTGAAATTGTCGTCGGAAAGGTTCTTGTCAGTTACTCTGAAAAGATTGTTGACAAATTTCTCTTCAGAAGTATTGAGCGACCTCACCGTAACATTGGCCGGCCCATGCAGCCGGGAGAGGTCCTTAATGTCGCAGAGGTCACTTACAAGTGAAGAGATCAGCACTTCATTTGTGCGCGCCAAGTTGCAAAGACGACATGCCAATTTGATTGCTTCCCCGAAAAACTCGTCATTTTCAGTTACAGGCTGTCCGGCACCGAGTCCTACCCGGAAATAAAATCCAAAATTCTTCTCCTGCGCCCGCTGTTGCTCTGCCAAAAGCCCTTTCTGGATTTCAAGTGCGCAACGCACTGCATTTGCGGACGAATTGAAGACACTAATAATACTGTCGTCCGAAGACCATTTGATCTCTCGCCCATGGCAGTCGGAGATTTTATCGAGAACCACCCTTCGTTCATCAAGGGGATATTGCAACAAAGGGTAGTCGGATGAGGCGGTTAGAGTCGTCAGCGCGTGAATCGTCACAACGAGAATATTGCGATATCCCAGATCTACCACTCCGTCCTCGAACTTTACATGCCCTTTATCGATCCGTTGGTCATCCCCCATCAAGAGCTTATAAAATCCAGGCTCTACCTGAACTATCGAACAGGCTACGTTTCCGTGAGCCTCCCGGTGGACCGCCTCGCAAGTTTCCTTGTCCGGCCCTTCCATAAGACAGAATACCGCCCCGGCCTCTTCATTGACCCAAAACTGATGATATTTTACGCCGTATTTATCCTGTACGCGCTCGTCAGCTATGTGCGCATTTTTTACGTCCTCTACGGTGACGAAAAGACCCTTGTGAAAATCCATGAATAAGGGCACGACCAGGGAGTTTATAAAGAAAGATACTTAGTACACGGCTAAATTTCAAGCATCAAATGTGAACAGACGGTCGTATAGCAGACATTAATTGTTTTATCCCTTTTCATCTGGATTTGCCACGCCCGTAAATGCCTTTCAAATCCGATTCAAACAATGTATAGGGATCTTTATAAAACTTGATAAAATCAGGCACGCTGACCTGCCCTGGAAATGGCGCATAATAGTGAGTAGCACTTCGTGTGTCATTTCGCCAAACTAGTACGTAGCAAAGCCTCATCCTCTCACTCTTAATCACTTTTAGCAATGTTTCTGTCCACCACGTTGTGTTAGGGATCGACTCCAGTCCCGTTTCGGTAAATGCCGCTAGCTTTCCTGCTTTTATAGCATAATCCGAAACGATCTTCAGTTTCATCGCAGCAGTATCTAACGCATACCGATTGCGACCCATATCCCCATAGTTGTCCATTCCAACCATATCTACATAATCGTCGCCCGGGTAACGTTCGAGAAATTCAGACTCTGTTCTGAACTTGTTGTCGGGCGAAAAGGCATAAATAAAATTATGAACTCCGATATTGTCCCTCAGGTAAGAAACCGTGAATCGCCACAACGAAACAAATTCCTCCTTTGTACAATGCGGTTTACCCCACCAGAACCATCCGCCGTCAAACTCATGGAAAGGACGAAAGATCATCGGCACCTGGTTGCCGTCAGCACCACGTACACTTTTTGCCCACTCACCAATTTCAGAAAGAATGACTTTGTATTTTTCATGAGCCTCGCCTCCGGGAATAATGTATCTGACCGCCGGCAACGAAATAGAATCAACCCAATAAAAACCTCCGCCTGAAACAGGATTCGAAAAATGCCACGCAACTGTAGTTACTCCGCCGCGGTTATAAGTGTCCACAACATTTTGACGTAATTCGTCTTTAGTCTTTTTGATTTCCTCTGTTGTTCTTCCGGTGAAACCCAACAAATCGACACCGATCACCGCCGGATGTGACCCTGTGACAGATTTAACATCAGATCGGTCTTTATCTCCGTACCATCCATGTCCATACTCTGTTGCATGCTGATGACCAAACAGTGTATGCATTTTCGATAACTCCCCGAGATTCCTGAATAATGTTTTTGTTTCAGTGGTCGCGTGGTTGTCGATTAACTTTTCCTGAGAGTAACCCTGGATCGTAATGTAAACCAATAGCGTAGTGACGACACTCTTGGTTGAAATGTGTGGTCTCATGTAAGTCTGATCTTTTAGTTGTTCACTCGCACCCAGCGCATTACTTTTGAATGACAAATTTTTTATCGACTGTGATCCCAGGCCAACTATCACTTCGGAATGGCGAAGCCGGGAAACCTTCCTTGTTAAACAGATTTGCGTCTTCAGGATTATCCGCCCAGGCAAATCGTACCGCGACGGGATTTAAAACTTCATCACACGAAACAACAACATCATTGCCTTCCAACCACGCTTTAGCATAACGGAACTTTTGGTCGGCACCAGCTAACTCGAATCCCTTCAGGTATCCATACTTGTCTTTGACCACCAGCCCACTTCCAACGTCGGTAAATGACACTCTGATCTTTTGACCTTCAACATTCATCCCTTTGTACCCTGGTCCTGCGGAAACATTACTGCGTCCATAAACTTTGTTAAGAGCGATAGCTCCAAGTCGTTTTCCAACGTCCTGTTTATTTCGCGGATGAATGTCATTTGCTTCACCAATGTCACTGGTTACCGCCATGCCTGTATGCGGAAGAGCTAAAGTCATAGTTTGTGCTTCTCTCAGCTCGGCCCATGTGCTACCACTTTCACTCGTTCCGTGATCCGCATCAAAGCTTGCCAATTGAACAAAATAAAACGGGAAATCACCCTGCTTCCAGTGGTTTCGCCAGTCCTGTATCATCAGCGGAAATGCTTTACGGTATTGGTATGCTCTTCCGGCGTTGGATTCGCCCTGGTACCAAATCACACCCGCAATAGAATAGTTTAAAATGGGATTTACCATCGCATTAAACAAAAGCGTGGGATAGGCATTCGGCCCAATGGATGCAGTGTTTGACGACAACTCCTCTATATTAAACTGCCATTCGCCATCGAGCCTGATCACGGAGTGACTATCGGTTGTCAGCTTCAAATACTCCCGGTCTCCATAGATCCCACCACCACCGCCCGTGTCTTCAATTTTGACAGCAATGAGATTCGATCCCTCATTTAGTACACCAGCCGGCACGTTGTATCTACGGTTTTCGTTGTATCTGTTTATCGTTTGACCTATTTTCTTTCCGTTAATGAATGTTTCGTCGGAGTCATCGATCATGCCGAGCTCAAGTACCGCTTCTTTACCTGCGTCCTCAACGTTAACGTTAATTGTTTTGCGATACCAGACTGTTCCATCAACGTCATCAAGACCTTGTTGCTCCCAGAGACCTGGAGCTTTCAGGGAATGCCATTGAGAGTCATCATACGTTGGAGCATTCCAGTTAGCGGCGTCAGCGGGAGTAAGACTAACATTCATTTCTTTCAATTTCTTTAGCTGAGCCTCTCGGCGCTGTTTGGCAAGAGCATCAAGGTCCAGCACAGGCATGGATGCAATCATACTTTTGAATTCTTCGCTTTGTTCAAATGCTTCCCTGCTTGTCCATGTTTCAGAATGAGTTCCTCCCCATGAAGTGTTGATCAAACCAATGGGTACATTTAATTCATTGAAGAGATCCCGGGCAAAAAAATATCCAACAGCGGTGAAGTCTGGAACGTTCTCCGGAGAACAAACTTTCCAGTCACCGCCTTTAACGTCTTGCTCCGGCTTGGATGACACATGCTTCTGAACAAGAAATTGCCTGATCTGTGGATAGTTTCCGTTTCGGATTTCCTCTTCAGCATTTTTTGAATTTCGCACCGTCCATTCCATATTTGACTGACCAGAACAAACCCATACCTCACCAATGAGAATACTGTTAAGCGTAATTGTATTTTTTCCTTTGATGGTAAGCTGGAATGGACCTCCTGCCTTCTCGGGAGCGAGCACCACGATCCATTTGCCCGACTTGTCGGCCTTGATCGATTTAGTTTGACTCTTAAATAATACCGTCACTTTCTCTCCGGGGTCGGCCCATCCCCACACTTTGATGGGCTTGTTTTGCTGTAATACCATGTTGTCGCTGATTATTTGAGGCAAGCGAATTTTGCCATGGGTTAATAATGGCAAACAAGCCAATAGCAAGACCGGGATAAACTTCTTCATAGACTTTTAGGTGAATAGGAATCCGCGACTAAGCGCGTCGATTAAAAATAACAATAAAACTGTTATTTACAGTCACGGCAAGAGCATTACGCAAGTGAAGGGTGCTGGCACTACTTACCAGGTTGCGAACGCTCAACTCTTAATCCAACAGCAAGAATGCCTGAAAGTGTATCCCTTCGCATAAACTGTTCGAACTTCACCCGATATTTTCCTTTGTAAGGGAATTGATGACCTTTCAACAAAAGGAAACGATGATCATACAGGTCGCCAATTCCACTCTTTCCAAAAGGTTTACCTGTTTTTGCGTCAAACAGGTATTCAGTCATGAGCGCCCTCTTGATTTCCCTGCCGCTTGAATCTTGTAGATAATAGGTAAAGAAGAAACGGGAAAACGGGTATGAAACGGAATTGCGGATATTGCAGTACAGATTGTATTGCGCACCAGAATTATTGATCACAAATTCAAACTCCGGCTTTTCTGATACCAGCCACTGATGATTATCGAGATCTGTGACTTGTTCAGATACGCGGTTATCATCACAGCCAATAAAAAAAACCGTGGTGATGAATAACAACAGGAATATCCTCATCGCTGGCTGCCTGGTTTTGGGTTTCGGGTGTTTGGATTGTTTCCGCCGCCACCCTTCTTCTTCTTTTTCTTCTTCGACTTGCCCTTAAATTTTTGATCCATGCGGGTCAGGTCACTATTTAGTGTTTCCAACGGAACTTTTTCTGCAAGCACATCCAGATCAAGGTTAGCAGGTTTTTTTCCTTCGCGGTTCAGGGAAAGTATTTGATTCACACGCGCAACGTTGAGAGGGTACCAGGTATTTTCTGCGGCAAATCCAAACCACATGATCTTTCTGAAAATATCCGTTTTCTGAAGTGTCGCTTCTCCCTTTTCAGTTAATAGCGGTCCTTCAACTTTCGGAATGTCTTCCAATGCTTCCATATACGTCTCGAGCTCATAGTTGAGGCAACACTTTAACCTGCCGCACTGACCAGATAGTTTACTTGGATTGAGAGAGAGATTTTGATATCTGGCAGCACTGGTAGCGACATTTTTGAAATCGCTTAACCAAGTCGCGCAGCAAAGTTCACGTCCACATACACCAATACCGCCTAGCCTTCCCGCTTCCTGACGCAGGCTTATTTGCCTCATCTCCACCCGAATCTTGAATTCGCCTGCCAGCAACTTAATGAGTTCACGGAAATCGACACGATCATCCGCCGAATAAAAAAATGTAGCCTTCGCGTTGTCCGCCTGGTATTCAATATCTGACAGCTTCATCTCCAGTTTCAGATCCCTGATTATCTCTCGAGTGCGATAAAGTGTAGGTAGTTCGCGTTTTTTTACCTCTTCGAACTTCTCAAGGTCTTTTTGATGCGCTGTCCTGTAAATCTTCCTGATCTCGCTGTCGAAAGGAACTTTCTTTTTTTGCATTTGTAAGCGGACCAGCTCTCCTTGCATTGAAACATGACCGATATGATGTCCGCTTGGAACTTCGACAACAATAGCATCCCCCGTTGTCAGGTTGATCCTTTCAGAGTTGACAAAGAAATCTTTGCGCCCATTTTTGAACCGGACCTCCACTACATTGAATTTATCTTCACTTGGCATCTCCATATTAGAGAGCCAGTCGAAGACGTTCATCTTATTACAGCCGCCAGTACTGCATGCACCATTATTGTTGCAGCCAGCGACCGTACCATTCTTGGTTGATCCACATGAGCATCCCATCCGCTATCCTTTATAATTCAATAAATCCTGCCCAATATCTTTTCGGAAGTATAAACCCTCCCAGTTGATTTGAGCTGCTGTTTTATAGGCATGATCCCGGGCTTCCGAGAGGGATCTACCCTTACCTGAAATTGAAAGTACACGACCACCGTGCGTCAAGACATGGTCGCTTCGTTTCATCGTGCCCGCATGAAAGACTGTTGCCTGAGCCTTGTCGAGTCCATGAATGATCTTACCGGTTTCATATTCGCCCGGATATCCACCTGAAACCAAGGCAACCGCAACTGTAAAATGTTCATGGATTTCAATCTGTTTGCCTCGGAGTTCACCCTTGGCTGTCGCCACAAGCAACTCAACCAGATCGCTCTTGATCCGGGGCATAACCGCCTGCGTTTCCGGATCGCCCATGCGGGCATTGTATTCGATCACATAAGGATTCCCTCCCACATTCATAATACCCGCAAAGATGAATCCCTTATAATTAATTCGTTCTTTACTTAATCCAACGATAGTTGGCTTAACGATACGCTCTTCAATCTTATTCATGAAGGCCGCATCGGCGAAAATTACAGGAGAGACCGCCCCCATACCTCCGGTATTGGGACCGACATCACCGTCTCCTATACGTTTGTAATCCTTTGCTTCCGGCAGAATCACATAGTCCTTACCGTCTGTTAATATAAACACCGAAACTTCAATACCGTTCAGGAACTCTTCAATAAGAACCTTTGATCCTGCGGCACCAAACTTTTTGTTAACAAGCATTTCCTTTATGACAGCTTTCGCTTCACCCTGGCTTATGCTGATAATTACACCCTTTCCGCCAGCGAGCCCATCCGCCTTTAACACTATTGGGGGTTTACAACTGGAGATATAATCCAACGCATGTGTCAGGTCAGACGCAACGAACGTTCTTGCCTTGGCAGTGGGTATGCCATGTCGGAGCATGAACTGTTTAGAGTAATCCTTGCTCCCCTCGAGCTGAGCCCCCAACTTGTTTGGACCGATCATTAGGACATGCCGTAGTGCAGGGTCATTTTCAAAAAAATCGCGTATCCCATTTACAAGCGGACCTTCCGGGCCCACTACGACGAGACCGATCGAACTTTCTAAACAGAATTTTGCAAGGCCCTCGAAATCATTGACATCAATTGGAACATTCTCGGCCACTATTGCGGTGCCGGCATTACCGGGAGCAACGTACACTTTCTGGCAAAGCGGGCTTTCCCGGATTTTCCAGGCAAGGGCGTGTTCCCTTCCACCATTACCAATGACGAGTATGTTCATGGGTTCAATTCGAGTTGAATCCCAAAGATAGACGCGAAATCCGTTAAATAAAACTGGGGGGAAACAGGCGTCAGTTCGCGTACTCAGACATGAACTTGATCCGCATCATTCGAACCTCTTCCTCAGAATAATCAGACATCGAACCGTCATCTAATGCCTTCGCAAGGTTGTCCGTTTCGGCGTTCATGAAATAATCGTGGATATCGTCCTGCTTATGTGGATCAATAACCTGATCAATGTAATAATTGAGGTTCAGCTTGGTACCTGAATAACATATGTTCTCGATTTCCGTCAGCAGATCTTCAAAAGAAAGTCTTGCTTTCTCGGCAATCTCCTCCAGGTCTACCTTGCGGTCGATTTGTTGAATGATAAGAATTTTCGTTTTTGATTTATTAACTGATGATTTGACAACAACTTCGTTAGCTGTTTCGATATCGTTATCGTCAACATACTTCTGAATCACTTCAAGGAACTCCTGGCCAAACTTGTTAACCTTACCCATCCCCACACCATTAACCTGTGCGAGGTCTTCTTTCGTAGTTGGATAGGTCGTTGCCATTTCTTCCAGCGAAGGATCCTGGAAGATGACAAATGGAGGAAGGTTCTTTTCTTTGGCGATCCTCTTACGAAGGGTCTTCAGTACCTCAAATAACTTTACATCGTACGCTTTCGTATTGACCGGAACCTTTTCAGGTGATTCTTCCTCCTCATCGATGGCCGTTGTGAAATCATGATCACGTGCAAGCTCGATCACATGCGGCTTCTTCAAAAATTTCTCACCGCGCTCACTGATCTTTAACACACCAATGTTGTCAATGTCTTTTTCAAGATACTGATAAATGAGAGCCTGTCTGATAACCGACTTCCAGTAATCAGCATCTTCATCTCCGCCTTTGCCATACACGCCGAGGTCAAAGTGACCATAACTTTTAACGTACTCGTCTTCAATACCCCGGATAACGTTTACAAGGTGGTTGAGTCCGAAACGCTCATTGGTTTGTTTGACTGCTTGAATTACCAATTTGACTGCTTCAGTTCCATCAAAGCGCTCGCGTGGATGCACGCAGTTGTCGCACATACCACAATTCTCTTGAGAATATTCTTCGCCAAAGTAATGGAGCAATTGTCGTCTGCGGCAAACAGGAGACTCCGCGTAGTATTCCATCTCTTGCAAAAGTACCCGCGCGTTTTCTCGTTCTTGAACCGGCTTGTCTTTGTTAAACTTTTCAAGCTTGTTAAGATCGTTGTGGCTGTAGAACATCAGACACAAACCTTCCAGGCCATCGCGCCCGCCACGACCGGTTTCCTGATAATAACCTTCAAGTGATTTAGGAACATCGTAATGAACAACGAAGCGAACGTCTGGTTTGTCTATTCCCATTCCAAAGGCAATGGTTGCAACGATAATGTCAATTTCTTCATTCAAGAAATCATCCTGGTTCTTCATCCGCACATCCGGATCCAGTCCAGCGTGATAAGGAGCTGCTTTGAAGCCGTTCACATTGAGAAGCTGTGCTATCTCTTCGACCTTCTTGCGGCTTAAACAATAAATGACTCCTGATTTCCCCTTGTTGTCCTTGAGGAATTTAATAAGTTGTTTCTTCGTCTCCTTCTTGGGACGAACTTCATAATAAAGGTTCTTGCGGTTGAATGAAGAGATGAACACATCTGCCTCTTCCATCTGCAAATTCTTCTGGATGTCAATCTGTACTTTGGGGGTCGCTGTCGCCGTAAGGGCAATCACCGGCATCTCCCCAAGATTCTGGATCATGGTCTTTATCTTTCTGTACTCAGGTCTAAAGTCATGACCCCACTCTGATATACAGTGAGCTTCGTCGATAGCGACGAAAGAGACGTTCACCTTCTTGAGGAATTCAATTGTTTCTTCTTTGTTGAGTGATTCAGGCGCCACATAAAGGAGTTTTACGACGCCGTTCATACAATCCTTCTTCAGCCTGGTGATCTCGCTCTTGCTAAGCGTTGAATTCAGGAACCGCGCGTTAACACCATAGGCGTTCATTTGATCCACCTGGTTTTTCATCAACGCGATCAACGGAGAGATAACGATAGCTAATCCATCGTTTATCATTGCAGGCAACTGGTAGCACAATGATTTACCTGCGCCGGTCGGCATTATCACGAATGTATTCTTCCCGTCCAGTAAATTACGGATGATTGCCTCCTGGCTACCTCTGAATTGACTGTAACCAAATATCTCTTTCAACCTTTCCTTGAGAGCATCTTTCTCTTCTACCAACATCATATTCAATTATAAAAACCTAAAATTGTATCTTTACCACAGTGTCAACAAAGCTAACTTTCAAAAGGAATTGAATTTAGTAAAAAATATCAAAAAAATTGCACGAGATGTATTAATAAATGAATCTCAAGCAATTCAAAATTTGACTTCATTAATTGACGAAAGTTTTGAAGCTTGCGTCAAAGAAATTTATTCGGCCAAAGGTCGTGTTGTCGTAACAGGCATTGGCAAAAGTGCGATTATCGCCAATAAAATTGTTGCAACTCTTAACTCGACGGGCACACCAGCTCTCTTCATGCATGCTGCTGATGCTATACACGGCGATCTCGGCATGATACAATCAGATGATATTGTGATGTGCCTTTCTAAGAGCGGCAACACACCAGAGATCAAAGTGTTAGTCCCATTGCTCAAACGTAGAGGTTCAAAGCTTGTTGCTTTAGTCAGCAACACTAATTCTTATCTCGCACAACAAGCCGATTTTGTTCTTAATGCAACGATTGCGGAAGAAGCATGTCCACATAATCTTGCACCGACCACGAGCACCACAGCACACCTTGCAATGGGAGACGCATTGGCCGTATGTTTATTGGAACTTCGCCATTTCTCCAGCCGTGACTTTGCTGAGTTCCACCCCGGCGGCTCACTTGGAAAGCAACTTTATCTTAAGGTCTCTGACATATACACTCACAATGCGTTACCAATGGTTCGCGCAGAGACCCTTCTTAAAGATGTTATCCTTGAAATTTCTTCAAAGAGGCTGGGTTGTACGGCTGTTGTCGATGAAAAATCAACCTTGCTCGGCATCATTACGGACGGTGACCTTCGACGGATGCTTCAGAAAAATATTAACATTGCCACAGTTACCGCCGTCGATATCATGTCTAAGACACCCAAAAGAATTGAAAAAGATGAATTTGCAGTAAAAGCCTTACATCAGATGCAGGAGAACAATATTACCCAGCTGGTGGTGATGGACGGTGAAAAGATCTCTGGATTTATCCACTTGCACGATCTTCTGAAGGAAGGGATTGTATAAAAGATATGAAATCTCTTTTGAAAGATTCGGTGACTGACGTTTTTTACAAAACTTTTTATGTATAAATACTAAATGAACAACAACTTATTCGTGGTCCTAATGGCCGGCGGCGTGGGCGTTCGCTTTTGGCCTTATAGCCGTAACTCAAAGCCCAAACAATTCCTTGACGTACTAGGCACTGGTAAGACACTTTTACAATCCACTATGGATCGGTTCCTGCCCGTTTGTCCTGTTGAAAACATTTATGTCGTTACGCACGATGAACATGCCGACCTGGTAAGGCAACAACTGCCTCAACTGAGCCCCAATCAGGTCTTGGCGGAACCTATGCGGAAAAATACTGCGGCTTGTATAGGTTATGCAAGTTATAAGATCGCTCAAAAGAATCCGGATGCAATTATCGTTGTAACGCCATCAGACCATCTTATCCTTAACGAAGTCGAGTTCCAGGACGTAATAAAAAAGGCAAGTGATCAGGCAAAGAGCCAGGATAAACTCATAACACTAGGGATAACTCCTTCTCGCCCGGAAACAGGGTACGGTTATATTCAGTTTCACACAGAAAAAACGTTCGCCAAAAAGGTAAAGACATTCACTGAAAAGCCTGAGCTATCATTGGCAAAGAAGTTTATTGAGAGTGGAGACTTTGTTTGGAACTCCGGTATCTTCATATGGGGAGTCAAAGCTATCGTCGATGCTTTTCACCGCTACCTTCCTGAAATGGCTGAAGTTTTTGACGATATCAAAACGAAGTTGGGAACAAGCGAAGAAAAGGAAGCAATCCTCAGTGCATATTCTCAATGCAAGAACATCTCTATCGATTATGGTGTCATGGAAAAAGCACAGAATGTGTATGTGTGTCTCGGTACATTCACGTGGTCGGATCTTGGGTCGTGGGCTTCAATTCACGAGATCTCACACAAAGATGAAAACAACAACGTGATCAATGCTAATGCCCAAACCTACGAAACAAGGAACTGTATTATCAAAGGTTCACCCGACAAGCTCATCGTCGTTCAGGGATTGAATGGGTATCTGGTCGGAGAATTCGGTAATGTAGTGATCGTTTGTGAAAAAGATAAAGAGGAACAGTTCAGACGATTTGTGAACGATGTAAAAGGAAAGCCGAACGCATCAGAATTCGTCTGAGGGCTCACTTGCGTCTTTCTATTTATCCGGTGCGATCTTGTCTTCGCGGTTAACGATTTCCCACGCAGTGTAAAATATGCACTGCGTTCTTTTTGCAAGTAGATCAAATTCTATTTTATCAACTTCATCACTTGGCTGGTGATAGTCTTCGTGAATGCCGTCGAAGTAAAAGATTATTGGAATATTGCGCTTTGCAAAGTTCCAATGATCAGACCGGTAGTAAAGATTGTCGGGATGAGCGGGGTCATTATAGGTATAGTCAAAAATAAGGTTAGTGTAGGTTTTGTTCGATGACTCACTCACATTGTTTAAGGTGCTGGAAAGTTTATCTGCTCCAATGACATAGACATAAGGTGGGCTCTCGGCGTGTTTCATATCCCGCCTTCCGATCATGTCAATATTTAAATTAGCGACCGTGTTTTGCAGCGGAAACGTGGGATGCGTAGCATAAAAATCTGATCCAAGCAACCCGCTCTCTTCTCCAGTGAAAGCCATAAATAAAATACTTCTTCTCGGGCCGTTTCCTGCTTTCTTCGCTTCAGCAAATACTTTGGCCAGCTCCATTACCGCTGCAGTTCCAGAGCCATCATCATCGGCTCCATTGAAAATCCCATCTCCCTCTCCATCATGTGTTATGCCCACATGATCGAAATGTGCGCTGATGATCAGGAGCTCATCTTTTTTGTCAGTACCTTCAAGCAAACCAAGAACATTTTCTGTTTTGACAGTTTTGATTTCGGTTGATGCCTTATAACTAATCGAGGAGGGCTTTATCTTTTTTAGCGCCTTCTTCTTCGCATCTTCTTTCGCAGCCTTTTCCAACACATCAAGAGTGACATTGAAAAGTTTAGGTACAACATTAGGAGAAAGATAAAAGAGTCCGGGACGCTGAAATACGCTTGGAGCAGGTTTTGTAACGGTCAGTCCACCATCGTTCTGGATTTTTTGCGTACGGCTAACGAAGCCATCAAAAACTTCCTTTGTCTGCGTGTTGCAGACAAGCGCAAGCTTAGCACCCTTGTCTCTTGCAAGACCAACAGCCTTGTTTACAGTTGTCCAGTCGTTGCTGGAAAGAATAAATACGGCTTTGTTCTTTACATCAACGATGTCTAAGTCGGACTGCTGACCAAATCCAACGAATACCAATGGCAGGGTCACTTCTCCTTTAGTATCACCGCCAGTGTAGATCACCTCCTCAAAATTCATAAACCGTTTGTTCCCAATCGCGAGATAAGTTTCACCTCTCTCTGTAGTGTATAACTCCATTGGCTGGTAGTAATTTCCTGCAATAGGTCCTGTTAGCCCCAGATCTTCAAAATGCGCTCGAATGAATGCCGCTGCCATTTTCTGACCTCGTTTGCCGGTTTCACGCCCCTCCATGGCATCGGAGGCAAGGATTGTCAAATAATCCTTAAGGTCTGCGGCAACGATCATATCGCCGTATTTTTTTACGGCTGGATCCTGCGTCGCCAGAATAAAAAAGCTGCCAACAACGGAAAGTGCAATGATTATTTTATACCGCCACATGGATACCTTATTAAGATGAAATAATATTCTGGCAAGATGAAGAGCCGGGCCGGAATAGCCAAAACGCGGTGTGGTGAATTCTAAACATTTATTAGGGGCGGTAGCTTGTCTACTCTGTTAAATTTCTGTTTCCTGAATTACCTTGCGCTCTAAATACCTTTACATCTACCGTTTTATAACGTTCTGAAAATCAATAATCTTAATGAAAATCGATTCGCAATACACTGAAAAATTCGAAAGCAGGCATATTGGACCCGACGCGCGCCAGGTTCAAGAAATGTTGAAGGTGATCAATACCAGTTCGCTGGACGAGCTGATCGATCAGACTATCCCCGGCAACATTCGCTTGAAAAAGGAAATGTCCCTGCCAGCGGCAAAGTCAGAGTATCAGTTTTTGCACGATTTCAAGAAAGTCGCCTCCCGTAACAAGGTATTCAGGTCATTTATTGGTATGGGCTATTACAATACCATCACGCCCGGAGTCATCCTCAGGAATATTCTCGAAAATCCAGGATGGTATACAGCCTATACTCCCTACCAGGCCGAAATTGCGCAGGGCCGTCTCGAGGCGCTGATCAACTATCAAACGATGATCATCGACCTCACAGGCATGCAGATCGCGAATGCGTCTTTACTAGATGAAGGAACAGCTGCAGCTGAAGCAATGCATCTGATGCTGGCATCGCGGAAGGGCTCAAAGAAAAACGCCACAAAGTTTTTCGTGGATCAAAATGTCTTCCCTCAAACACTTGATGTACTCAAAACAAGGTCGGCACCAATTGGAATCGAGCTTGTGACCGGTGATATTCATTCGCTGGATATTTCAGATCCTTCGTTGTTTGCGGTGTATGTTCAAAATCCCGACAGCAATGGAGCGGTAACCGACTTTACATCTTTTGCTCAGAAATCGCACGAGAAAGAAGTATACCTGGTAATGGGCGCAGATCTAATGAGCCTGTTGCTAATGAAATCACCTGGTGAAATGGGCGCTGACGTTGTTGTTGGCAGCAGCCAGCGCTACGGTGTGCCTATGGGCTTTGGTGGCCCGCACGCCGCCTTCTTTGCGACAAGGGATGAATTCAAACGTCAAATGCCAGGCCGAATAATCGGAGCTTCGATTGATGCTTCCGGAAATCCTGGATACCGAATGGCTTTGCAAACACGCGAGCAACACATCCGCCGCGAAAAAGCTACTTCAAATATCTGCACCGCCCAGGTATTGCTCTCCGTAATGGCAGGAATGTATGCAGTATACCACGGTCCCGACGGATTAAGAAAAATTGCGGGCCGAATTCATGGGCTCGCCAGGACATTGGATTCGGCCTTGAAATCCGCGGGGCTCAGGCAGATTAATGAACACTACTTCGACACGCTTAAAGTGGCCGTCAAGGATAAAAAAGCTGTAGAAAGGGAAGCAATCAAGCGTGAAGTCAACTTCAGATACTTTGACGATAATCACGTTGGAATTGCTTTCGACGAAGTCACGACCTCAGAAGATATTGCGCTAATTCTTGAAATTTTTGCCGCGGCTGAAAATGGAAAAGCAGCTAGCGTATCCGTCAACGGACAAGAGATAAAGTGGCCTTCTTCGCTGATCAGAAAGTCGCAATATCTCACGCATCCAGTATTCAATCTTCATCATTCAGAACACGAGATGCTGCGATACATTAAGCGTTTGGAGAACAAAGATCTTTCAATGGTTCACTCGATGATCTCATTGGGATCTTGTACAATGAAGCTTAACGCGACTTCGGAAATGATTCCCGTTACGTGGCCCGAGCTAGGAAACATTCACCCCTTTGCGCCGTCAGCACAAACGCAAGGATATCAGGAGATGATCACTTCTCTAGAAGAAGCCTTGAAGGAGATTACAGGTTTTTCAGGTGTCTCGCTTCAGCCAAACAGTGGCGCTCAGGGAGAATATGCCGGGCTTATGGTAATCCGCGCATATCATAGGGACCAAGGCGAAGATCATCGCAACATTTCATTGATCCCCGCATCAGCGCACGGCACAAACCCCGCTAGCGCAGTAATGGCCGGAATGGACGTTGTCGTTGTAAAATCCGACGAGGATGGTAAGATCGATGTGGAAGATCTCAAGG
>Ga0075428_100004138_pt1 | contig 15965 bp, 10 predicted proteins | sample RhiMetdeltSRZDD2_FD_75291 | JGI IMG/M metagenome (GOLD analysis project Ga0075428, IMG submission 75291) | Populus rhizosphere microbial communities from Tennessee, USA - Rhizosphere MetaG P. deltoides SRZDD2 | ecosystem: Host-associated > Plants > Roots > Rhizosphere > Soil | place: USA... | reverse complement strand
GGCCCTCCCGACAGAGGGCAGCGCCCGTTCTAAGCGCGACTCACCTGGGCCTCGCGGTCGAGTTGCGGCAGGGCGGGGAGCGGCGACGCGACGACGTCCACGAACGTGTCGTTGTACGCAGGCTGCCCGCCCGGCGCCCAGGCCGAAGGCGTCAGGAAGTTCGCGACGGCACTCGTTTCCGTCGGATGACTCCACCACTTGCCGGTCAACGAAACGACACCCGGCCGAACCGACGTCCCGACGCGGAGCCACGCCGTCACCTCACCCCGTTCGTTTCTGATCGTCACCCGTTCTCCATCCCCGAGCCCGCGCGCCTCCGCATCCGCCGAGTTGATCTCCAGCGTCGGCCGTTCCATGCCGCGTCGCTGCCTGGCGAGGTTCACGTAGCTGGAGTTGAGGAAGTAGTGTGACTTCGGCGTAAGCAGCTGGAGCCGGTTACCCCGATCCGGCACGTCGCCGTCGGTGATGCCGCTCAAATGCAGCGATCCGATCCCGAGCTCCGGCCGCGCGCGGAACGTCTTCCGCCATCCTTCGGCTTTGAGCGCGTCGAGCGAAATGTCGTCGGGCAGCGCGGACTGCGCGATCTCTTCGTCGCTCTCGCGCAGCGCCGGGACGTCCAGCCCCATTCTCGCCGCGAGCAGTCGCATGATCTCGCCGTGCGATTTCGACTCGCCTAACGGTTGGATCGCGGGATTGTTGACCGACACGTAGTGGTGCCCCCACGCGCCGTTGATGTCGAAGTGCTCGAGCTGCGTCGTCGACGGCAGGACGATGTCCGCATAGCGCGCAGTGTCCGTCAGGAAGTGCTCGACCACGACGGTGAACAGGTCATCTCGGGCGAGCCCGGCGCGCACGCGCGCCACGTCCTGCTGCACGACGGCGGGATTCGTCCCGAACACCATGAGGCCCTTGATCGGCGGCGCGAGTGTCGTGCTCGTGAGGTTCTCGCCGAGGCGCGCGAGATCGAGTTCACGCGTCGTTCGTGGCGCGATGTCCGGACGGGCCGCTCTGCCTTCGTGCAGCACCGGGCTCGTCTCGATGAAGAGACCGCCTCCCGGATTGCGCCAGTGTCCGCCGAGGATCACGAGCGCCGACAGGCTCCGCACGAAGGCTTCGCCCGCTGCCGTCTGCTCCGGGGCGATACCGCTGCGGATGGTCGCGGGTCGCAGAGTCCCGAGCTCGCGCGCCAGCCTAACGATTTCATCGGCGGCGATGCCGCACACCTCTCCCGCTCGGGATGGCGTCCACGACTCGACCTCCGCACGCAGCGCGTCGAGGTCCGCGGCGACGGCCGCGAGCTGGGCGTCGATGAGTCGCTCCTCGAACATGACGTGCGCCAGACCCGCGGCGAGAAAGCGATCCGTCCCCGGCCGCACGGCGAGGTGCCGGTCGCAGCGCTCCGCCGTCCGCGTTCGGCGCGGGTCGATGCACACGATGGTCGCACCGTTCCGGCGCCGTGCTTCCTCGATGAAGTGCCAGTGATGGTGACTCGTCGTCAGGATGTTGGCCCCCCAGACGACGACCATCCGGCTCTCGGCGATCTGCTCGGGATCGAACCCGAGCGGGTGGCCTTCGGCCGCGAGCACGTTTCCCGCCGCGCCACAGATGCTGCCGGTCTGCCGGCTCGCGCCGAGCGCGTGAAAGAGCCGCATCAGCGCGCGGCGCTGCACGACGCCCATCGACCCGAGGTAATTCATCGGCAGGAGCGCCTCACCGCCGTACTCGGCGATGATCGCGGCGAAACGATCGGCGATCGCATCGACTGCGGCGTCCCACGAGACGCGCTCGAACTGTCCTTCGCCCTTGCTGCCCGTTCGGCGGAGCGGAAACAGCAGGCGGTCCGGCGCGTACGTGCGCTTCTCGTAGTCGTTGATCTTTGCGCACAGCACGCCGCGAGTGAACGGATGTTCGCGCGCGCCCTCCACGCGGACGACGCGGTCATCCTCGACGTGCGCGACCCAGGCGCACGTATCCTGGCAGTCGTGGGGACAGCAACCTTTGACCAGGCGTCGCTCGGCCATGTCGTTTCCAGTGACGGAGAGGTGCACGTTGCCATGGCCCCGGTGGCAGCGCAAGCGCGACAGGGTCGGCGCCGGCGACAAGTCGTGCAGCCCGGGCCGGTCCGGCTCATGAGTTGCAAAAGTCGGGCGGCATGAAGACTGACTCCGGATCGACTGTGTCGGCGTGGATGGCCACCGCCGAGATCCCGACCTTCCCGCCACTTGCCGAAGACGCGGAGTGCGAGGTGTGCATCGTCGGCGCGGGAATCGCGGGACTCACGACTGCTTACACGCTCGCGCGTGCAGGGAAGCGCGTGATCGTCCTCGATGATGGCCCGGTCGGCGGCGGTGAGACCGGGCGCACCACGGCCCACCTCTCCTGGGCACTCGACGACTACTACGTCGAGATCGAGAAGCTCCATGGCCACGACGGCGCGCGCCTCGCCGCCGAGAGCCATCGCTCCGCCGTCGATCGGATCGAAGCCATCTGCCGTGAGGAGCACATCGAGTGCGAGTTCGCACGCGTGGACGGCTACTGGTTCGCGGCGAAGCCGGCGGATGCGAAGCTCCTCGACGCCGAGGCGGCTGCCGCGCGGCGGGCGGGCGCGCTGGCGGAGCGCGTGGGAGGGGTGCCGGGGGTTCCCTTCACGGCGCCTGGTGCGCTCCGCTTCCCGAATCAGGGGCAATTCCATCCCCTGAAGTACATGGCCGGCCTCACCAAGGCGCTCGTTAGGCGCGGTGGCCGGATCTACTGCGGCTCTCACGTGGCCGAGTTCGAGAAGAAGCCGCGGCGCCCGCAGCTGAAGACGTCGGACAAGCACACCGTCACCGCCGACGCCGTCGTGTTCGCGACCAACTCGCCGGTGAACGATTGGGTGACGATGCACACGAAGCAGGCCGCGTATCGCACTTACGTGATCGCCGCGCGAATTCCGCGTGGCTCCGTACCGCGCGGCCTGTACTGGGACACCGAACACCCATATCACTACGTGCGGCTCGCCGAGGCGACTAATGGCGAGGTGCTGCTCATCGCCGGCGGTGAAGACCACAAGACAGGGCAGGGGGAGAACCTCGAGCTCCGCTTCGGGCGACTGCTCGAGTGGACACGCCGGCACTTCCCGATGGCCGGCGACATCGCCTTTCGATGGTCGGGCCAGGTGCTCGAGCCTAACGACTACATGGCGTTCATCGGTCGCAACCCCGGCGACGAGAACGTCTACATCGCGACGGGCGACTCGGGGAACGGGATGACGCACGGCACGATCGCCGGCATGCTCATTCCGGACCTCATCCTGGGCGTCGAAAACCGATGGGAGAAGCTATACGATCCATCACGCAAGACGGTTCGGTCGGCGCCCGAGTTCGTGAAGGAGAACATCAACGTCGCCGCCCAGTATGCCGACTGGGTGACGCCCGGGGAGGTCTCGTCGCCCGACGAGGTGAAGCCCGGCACCGGCGCCGTGATGCGCGACGGCGCGAAGAAGTTCGCGGTCTATCGCGACGACGCCGGCGCGCTCCACATCCGCTCGGCTGTGTGCACGCACCTGTACTGCATCGTGGATTGGAACTCGGTGGAGAAGACGTGGGACTGTCCGTGTCACGGCTCGCGGTTCGACCCGTATGGCCGCGTGTTGAACGGGCCGGCCATCAGCGATCTGGCCAACCCGGGGGACGAGAAGTCCTAACGCTTCGCTGCCTGCGCCCCAGCCACGCGCCAGACGGTGTTCCCCACATCATCGGCGACGAGGAGACCACCTCGCGCGTCGATCGCGACCCCGACGGGGCGGCCTAACGCGTCACCGTTCTCCTTGACGAACCCCGTCAGCACGTCAATGGGCTGTCCCGACGGCATGCCTTCCGTGAACGGCACGAAGATGACCTTGTAGCCGCTGCGCGGCTTCCGGTTCCACGATCCGTGCTGGCCCACGAACATTCCATGGGTCAACTGCGACGGCAGCGTGGTCGATTCCGACCAGGCCAGGCCCAACGATGCCGTGTGCGGCCCGAGCGCGTAGTCCGGCACGATCGCCGACGCGACGAGGTCCGGTCGCTGCGGCTTCACGCGCTTGTCCACGTGCTGACCGTAGTAGCTGTACGGGAACCCGTAGAAGCCGCCGTCGCGCAGCGACGTCATGTAGTCGGGTACGAGATCGCTCCCCAGCTCGTCGCGCTCGTTCACCGAGACCCACAGCCTGCCCTGCTCAGGCTCCCACGCGAGGCCGACCGGGTTGCGCAGTCCGGAGGCGAACACACGGTGGCTCCCCGTGGCGGGGTCGATCTCCCAGACCGCTGCACGCTCCGCTTCCTTGGCGATACCGTTTTCCGCCACGTTGCTGTTCGATCCTACGCCAACATACAACTTCGAGCCATCCGGGCTCGCGATGAGGCTCTTGGTCCAGTGATGGTTCAGGGTGCCCCCGGGGAGATCCGCGACCTTCACGCCGCGCTCGGCGATGTGCGTCGCGCCGGGTGTATACGGGAATCGCACGACGGCGTCCGTGTTCGCCACGTAGAAGGTGCTGTCGACGAGCGCCATGCCGAACGGCGAGTTGAGGTCCGAGAGGAACACCGTCTTCGTCTCGGCGACACCGTCGCCGTCGGCATCGCGCAGCAGCGTGATGCGGTTCGCGCTCGGCACGGCGCCGCCGGCCTTCTTCTGAAAGTGCTTGAAGAACCAGCCCTTGATGCCCTTGTTGTCATCGGGCCGCTTGGGCGCGTTCGTCTCGGCAACGAGCACGTCACCGTTAGGCAGCACGTAGAGCCACCGCGGGTGGCTCAGGGCGCGCGCGAAGACGCTGACCGTAGTGCCCGGCGCGCCGGTCGGCTGGGCGCCGGCCGGCCAGCCTTTGGCGTCCACGACCTTGATGACGGGGATGAGCGATGGACTTGGTTCGGGGAGCGCCGGTGCGGGCCCGATACCAGCCGAGACGGGCAGGCGTGCGGATTCGCCACACCCCAGCGTTACGGCCGTGGCCGCTGCGACCGCGCATCGAGGACTGAGAGTCAGGCGAGTCATGCCGGGCGAAAAAGGCAAGTCTGCGGCCGCCTCGGCGACGCTCGGCGGAAATCGACGTCGCCGTTTCTTCGGTACCCGGCGCGAAGAAAGATCGAAGGGGCCAGAGTCGTTTGAAAAAATTGCAAACGACTTTGACCCCTTCGATTCTGGCTGTTACCGGCTCACTCCATGGCGGTGGTCACCGATGATCCGGTGCGCCTCCACTTGTTGTACCAGCTCATCATATAGAGCTGCGTCCGCATGAAGTTGGACGGCTTCGAGCCAGTCCCGTGGTATTCGCCCTCGAATCTGATGAGAGCCGAGGGAACCCCGCGCATCTTCAACGCGGCGTAGTACTCCTCGCTCTGGGGCATCGGCGTCCGCATGTCGAGCACGCCCGTCATCACGACCGTCGGGGTCGTGACGTTACCCACGTACATGAGCGGCGACTGCTTGAGCCATTGCTCCGGCTTTTCCCAGAACGGCGCGTCGAAGAAGTTGTACGTGAAGAACGGAATATCCGTCTGGCCGGCGAAGCTCAGCCAGTCGATCACCGGACATCGCACCGCCGCGGCTGCGAAGCGATTGGTGTGGCCGATCACCCAGCTCGAGAGCACGCCACCGCCCGAGCACCCACCGACGTACATGCGCGTCGTGTCCACGTAACCCTTGCTCACGACTGCGTTCACGCCGGCCATCAGGTCATCGTAGTCGACGCTCGGGTAGGCGTGCATGATCGCGTTGCCGAACGCGCTGCCATAGCCGGTGGACCCGCGCGGGTTCGTGTACAGGACCACGTAGTCGTTCGCGGCGAAGTTCTGGAACTGGTAGTTGAAGCCTACGCCGTATGCGCCGTGCGGGCCGCCGTGGATCTCCATGAGGAGCGGGTACTTCTTCGACGGGTTGAAGTTGGGCGGCTTGACCACCCAGCCATCCACCGTCGTGTTGCTGGTGGACGTGTACCGCACGCGCTCCACCGCCCCGAGCTTGACCCGCGCGAGCACGTCGTCGTTGACGCGGGTGAGCTGCGTGATCTCGGCCGGCCCCGTCCGCGCCAGGCCGATGCGGACGATGTCGGCCGGCGCCTGGTAGCTGCTTCGGATCGCCGCGGCCTTCCCGCTCTTCGACATCGAGAAGGCGTTGAGCTGGTGCGTCCCCGTGGTGACGAGGCGCGGCGTGCCGGCGTTAGGCGCGAAGTACAGGTTCGACGTCCCGCTGTCGGCGGCCACGAAGTACACGCCGCTGCCATCGGGCGCCCACGTGATGTCGCCGACGTCGCGATCGAGATCGCCGGACCACTTTTTCGCCCCGCTGCCGTCCGTGTTCATCACGTACAGCTCGGCCGTGTGGTAGCTGTCCTTCACCTGCGTGTAGCCGCTGTAGGCGATGTGCTTCCCATCGGGCGACACGGCCGGCGACGACCACAGGCCGTCCGCGGAGCTGAGCCGCTTCATGGAGCCCGTCGCCACGTCGATCGAGTAGAGGTTCGAGTTGCGGTAGTTCATGTCGCTCGTGGTGTCCGCGAGCCCGTCGGCGATGATTGTCTTGCCATCGGGCATCCAGTCCCACCCCACCGCGCCATCGAGCCCGTCGAACCGTGCGCCGAGGTTGAAGTTGCCCTTCGTGATCTGGCGCGGCGTACCACCGTCGGCGGGAACGAGGAAGAGATGGCGGAAGCCGGGGTCCATGTAGCCGCGACGGTCCTGCCGGAAATGGAACGACTGGACGACGCGTGGGTCGGCGGTCCACTTCGCGTCCTTCGGCTTCTCGGGCATGTCGATCTTCCACGACTCCTTGCTCGGGACTACGGAGCTGAACCCGATCCACTTGCCGTCGGGCGACCAGCGGACGTCCGATGGCCCGTCGGTGAGCGTCGTGACCTGCGACGTCGCTCCCTCGGCGTCCATCCATCTGACGAAGATCTGCGTGCCCGACGGCTTGCCCTCCGCGAGGTACGCGATGCGCGTTCCATCGGGCGACCAGACAGCGCTTCCGCCATTCGTCAGAAAGCGGTTCTTCGATCCGTCGGCGCTCATGATCCAGAGTGACGGCTCGAACCGGTCCTCGAGCTTGTTCACCCACCGGCGGGTGTAGATGATCTGGGATCCGTCGGGTGAGACGCGCGGTTCGGCGACCTGCTCGAAGTCGAGGTACTTCTCGACGGTGAGGAGCGTATCGGCTTTCTTCTCCTGCGCACCGAGTGGGCCTGCGGCGAACGCGAGTAGCGTGACGGAGAGACGTAGGCGGGACATATCCGGGCCTCCGGCAAGGGGCGATGACGGAGATCATACGGGCCATTCCGGCTGGTGTCCAACCGCGAAACGACGCAACGGCTAAGGGCGCCACGATCGACCGACGGACGGGCAGCGCTGTCATCGGATTCTTGCAGGCTGCATCTCGGTGCTTCAGCTTGAGCGGTCCGCGGTCTCGGTCGTTCACCACCGATCTTCGTCCATGCAGACCCGCCTCGTCGCGCTCGCCCTGATCGTTTGCGTCGTCACCGCTCCCGCCACCGCGCAGAAGGCCGACAGCACCACGCGCATCGCCATTCGCGCCGGTCGGCTCATCGACGGCCGCGGCGGTCCGGCGATCTCGAATGCTGTCGTCCTGATCGAGGGCGACCGGATCACCGCGGTCGGGCCCGGCCTAACGATTCCGGCGAACGCGCGGGTCATCGATCTGAGCCGCTCCACCGTGCTGCCAGGGTTCATCGACTGCCACACGCACGTGACCACGCAGCCGTCGGACTATTATCAGGACATCTTCCGGCGCAGCCCGATCGACGTCGCCGTCACCGCGCACGTGTACGCGAAGCGCACACTCGAGGCGGGCTTCACGACCATCCGCGACGTCGGCTCCGGAGAGTTCGTCGACGTCGCGCTGCGGAACGCCATCGATCGTGGCGACGTTCCCGGGCCACGCATTCAGGCTGCGACGCTCGCAGTCGGGTCGACCGGCGGTCACAACGACCTGAGCGGCTTCTCGCCCTACCTCAGGTTCACCACCTTCTCCGGCGTCGCCGATGGGATCGACGACATCCGGAAGCTCGTTAGGCTGGAGGTGAAGAACGGCGCCGACGTCATCAAGATGATCGCGTCCGCCGGCGTCCTCTCCGAGGAGGAGTCGGTTGGCGCGCCGCAGTACTCGCAGGAGGAGATGAACGCCGTCGTCGAGGAAGCGGCCATGTGGGGCCGCAAGGTGGCCGCGCACGCGCACGGCGCCGAAGCGATCAAGCGGGCCATCAAGGCCGGCGTGGCGTCGGTCGAGCACGCGAGCCTCATCGACGACGAGGGCATTGCCCTGGCGAAGTCCCGCGGCACGTACCTCGTGATGGACATCTACAACGACGACTACATCATGAGCGAGTACAAGCGGCTCGGGTACCCGCAGAAGATTCTCGACAAGGAAGCGAAGGTCGGTCGCACGCAGCGCGAGAACTTTCGCAAGGCAGCCCAGGCCGGGGTGAAGCTCGCCTACGGAACCGACTCCGGCGTCTACCCGCACGGCTGGAACGGCAAGCAGTTCGCGAAGATGGTCGAGTGGGGGCTGACGCCAATGCAGGCGATTGAGACCGCGACCGTGAACGCCGCCGACTTGTTAGGCTGGTCGGATCGCGTCGGATCGATCCAGCCGGGCCGGTTCGCGGACATCGTGGCGGTGAACGGCGATCCGCTCGCGGACATTCGCCAGCTCGAGCGCGTCACGTTCGTCATGAAGGGCGGGATGGTGTACAAGCAATGAAACGCAATGGTCCGACGCACGTGATTCCGTGGAACACGGAGGCCGTGCTGATCCGAGCGGAGGTCGCGCAAGGGACCGGAGCCTCGCTATATCGGTGTACAGTGACTCGCGATGCAACCGTGTGGCGCCCTGCGTGTCGTCACCATGGCAGCAGGGTCAGTTAGGCGCGCCCTCCACCAACACGTTACTCACCCAGCAATCATGACACCCGACTCGACCCGTGACTGGCGCAACAACGGCGTTCGTATCGTGCATGCCAATGAGCTCGACACGAACACGCCGCAAACCATCGGGATGACACGGGCGGCCGCGATCACGTATGCGCGCACCGGCGCGCAGAAGATCTGGGCCGGTACCGTCACGATCAAACCCGACGCCAAGACCGGCGCGCACCACCACGGCGCGCTCGAGAGCGTGATCTACGTCGTGCGCGGCCGCGCGCGGATGCGCTGGGGCGACCGTCTCGAGTACGTCGCCGAGGCCGGCCCCGGCGACTTCATCTACGTCCCACCATACGTGCCGCACCAGGAGATCAACGCGGCAGCCGACGAGCCGCTCGAGTGCGTCCTGGTGCGGAGCGACCAGGAAGCGGTCGTGGTCAATCTCGACATCCCCGCGGTCGAGGAGCCGGAAACTGTTTACTGGGTCGATCCGATTCACAAGGAACCGGGAAGCGGACCGCTGTCAGCCAGCTGATGGCTGATGGCTGCCGCCCGCAGGGCGGCTACGAAACCCTAACGAGTGCAAACGCGAAGCGCGACCCCTTGCCGACCTCACTCTCCACCGTGAGGTCGCCACCCATCAGCCGAGCCAGCCGGCGGCTGATCGCCAGGCCGAGCCCGGCGCCCTCGGCCCGCCGCGTTAGGCCGCTGTCCAGCTGCACGAACGGCTCGAAGATCCGATCCAACGAGTCCGCCGGAATTCCCGGGCCCGAATCGGACACGCGAAGCGTCACCGAGTCGCCGGTGGCCTCGTAGCCCACGTCGATCCGCCCACCCGACGGCGTGAACTTCACCGCGTTCGACAGTACGTTCACCAGCACCTGGCCCGCCTTGTCCTGCTCCCCGAGCACGCTCAGCCCGGGCGGCGCCGGCTGGACCGAAAGGGTGATCCCCTTCGCCTCCGCCTGCGGCCGCGTCAACGTGATCGCATCCTCGAACAGCTGCGCGACCTGCAGCGTCGCGAACTCCGCTTCCAACCCGTTCGCCTCCGACCGCTCGAGATTCAGCACGTTGTTCACGAGCGACAACAGGTGCTGCCCGCTGCGACGAATGCGCCCCATCGCGTCACGCTGGGCGTCCGAGACGGGGCCATGCACTCCCATCTCCACCAGCTCGCTGTAGCCGAGGATCGCGTTGAGCGGTGTCCGGAGCTCGTGGCTCATGACCGCCAGAAACTGGCCCTTCGCCCGACTCGCGGCCTCGGCCTCGTGCCGTGCGAGCTCGCTCTCGCGATACAGCCGGGCGTTGTCCACCGCCACCGCCGCTCGCTGCGCGACCTCGCCGGCGAGCGAGACGTCCGCTGCGTCGTAACGGCGCGCGGATTCCGACGAGGCGAACGTCATGAGGCCTAACGTGTGCCCGCGTGCCGACAGCGGCGCCATGATCGCGGACACCGGGTGCAGCTCCCGAATGACCGCCAGATGTGCCGGGTTTCTCGCCAGGCGCCGGGTCCAGTCCTCGTTGATCTCCGCGACGAGGATGGGTTCCCCCTTCTCGAGCGGCTCGCGTGACGGATGCTCGTCGTGGCTGGCACCCGGATAGAAGCGAGCAGTCTGCTCGAGCAGAGGCCTCTTCGCCGGATCGGCATGAGCGTACGCCACCCGCTGAATCCCCCCTGCCTCGTCGAGCAGGTCGATCATGACGAAATCGGCGAACGATGGCACCGCGAGCTGCGCCACGCGCTGGAGCGTGGTCTCATAGTCGAGTGACGCGAGCGCGGCACTGGCGTCGGCGAGGAACTTGAGGCGCTTCCCCGCCTCCTCGGCCGATGCTCGCGCCACGCCCTCGGCGTCGTACAGCACTGCCCGCCGCAGCGCCTGGGCACACTGCCGCGCGACGGCCAGGAGCAGCTCGCGATCCTCCGGCGTGACTCGGATGGGCTCGTGGAAGCTCAGGCCTAACGCGCCGAAGCTGCGCCCCTCCGCCACGAGCGGAACGGAGATCGACGCCGGATACGTGACCGTCAGCCCGCCATCGATCCCTGGGTAGAGGCGCTCGCGGTCGGCAGGCGTCTCGAGGACGACGAGGTCGCCGGAACGCACCGCGTCGGTAATGGGGACCCTGGTGCCCAGCGGGAACCGCCGCCATCGCTCGATCTTCGGCGCGTCGTATCCACGCGCCTCCACGACGTCCAGCGTCGTCCCGGCAGGATCCAGCAGCACGAGCACCCCCGCGTCCGCGCCGATGGCGGCGATCCCCTCGCGCACGGACGCGGTCACGACGTCGTTAGGCGTCAGCGCCGAGGCCAGTGAGGCGCTCAGCGCCTGAAGCCGAGCCGTCCGCGTGGCGGCACGCTCCGCGGCGTCCTGCGCGCGCTTCGCGTCGGTGACGAGTCGCGCGTTCTCCACCGCCAGCGACGCGCGACGGCCGATCTCCTCGGCCACCAGCAGATCCTCCGGGGTGAACGACCGGCGGCCGGACCCGAACGCCGCGACGCCGAACGCTCCCTCGCGCGTCTGCAGCGGTACCACCATCGCCGAGTGCATTCCGATGGCCCGGCCGAGCCGCGCGTGGTCCGCGTCGCGAGTTATCGCCCCGACAAACCCGTCGTCGATCCGCGCGTACAGCTGCGGACGCCGGGTTGCCAGCGCCTCGCGGCCGAGGGTGGGACGCGCTGAATCCGGCGGGTACCGATCGGCAATCTCGCGCATGACAGCGAGCTTCGCCGGGTCCGCGTGCGCCATGGCGACCCGACGTGCCTCACCATCCACATCGACTACATCGACGATGGCCCAGTCCGCGAGATCGCTGACCGCGGCGTCGGCCAGCTGCTGCAACGCGACGTTCTCATCGGCCGTGACGAGCAGCTCGGCGCCGAGCTTCGCGAGAAGTCGCTGACGCGCCTCGGCGCGTTTCTGTTCGGTGATGTCGAGAACGGTCCCAATGAGCTGCGCCGCCTGCTGTCCGCCGCCCTCCGCCGAGAAGTGCATCCGGGCCCGCGCGAGGACCCACTGCTCGTTGCCGTCCGGACGCGCGATGCGATACTCGCCCTGGAAGCGGCCATCGCCGCTCCGGTCCGCCGCGCGCATCAGGCTGGCGTTCAGCCGCTCGCGGTCGTCGGGATGAATGCGCGATTCGATGATGCTCGCGCGCGATCCCGCGTTCTCGTCGCCGAGCCCGAGCAGTTCGCGGACTCGATCGTCGAACGTCGCGACATCGGTCTCGAAGTCCCACGCCCACGTTCCGAGTCGCGCCGCATCGACGGCGAGACGATACCGTGCCTCGCTCGCCGCTAGCGCAGCGAGACCGGCGGAGTCGTCACTGTCCGCTGTTTGGCCCATCGCGCCCGAGCGCTCTGCGCGCGGTCTCTCGCCACCGTTATCGGGCGACGAGAGACCGCTGTCGTTCTGTTCGCGTATTTCCCTCTGGACGGCCATAAAGGGAAATTATTGGAGCAAGATGCGGGCACAATTTTCCGGAACCGAGAACCGGTTCTCGTCGTCTCCCGTCTCGCGTCCGTCCCTACTCTCGAATCGCTAACCGCGTTCCCAACAACACCGTCTGCTCGACATACGGAGTTGGACGAGAGAGTGCGCCAAGCATCCAGGCCGCGACGTCCGAGCGGCGCACTATCGAGAAGAGGCCATAGCGATCCACCCTGCCCGCGTGTCCCGTGGGTGGCCCGTTCATGAGCGTCACCGGTCGCACCGCGAGCCAATCGAGCCGGCTCGTCGAGAGCTGGCGCTCCATCTCCGCGAGGTCCCGATAGGCGACGCCAATGGTGCCGGCACCTGCCATCCACCGGATGATCGCCGAACACTGGGTGATGCTCTCGGCCACACCCCCGGCGCTGATCGCGACCACGCGTCGCACTCCGCCGCGGACCATGGCGGGAACCAGGAGCGCGGCTACCCGCGTCATGAGGTCGGGCGGTGACAACAGGGCCGACCACGGCGCCTTGCCTGCCCGGCGAATCCCGAGGCACGACGCGACGGCGTCCTGTCCATCGACCGCGGCAGCGAGCGCAGCCGCGTCGAGCGCCTCGCCGCGGATCACGCGCACGGTCTCGGGCGACACGAACGTCGTGCCTGGTCTCACGAGCGCAGTCACCTCATGACCCGCCTGCGCCGACAGCCGAGTCAGCCAATCTCCGGTCACGCCCGACGCACCAAGCACGAGCAGTTTCATCCCGACAAGTTTAGCTGCATGACGCTGCTAAGGCTGGCCGAGCGCGGCCTGTACTGCGAGGTTGGCGATTTCTACGTCGACCCGTGGCAACCGGTCGAACGAGCGGTCATCACTCATGGGCATGGTGACCACGCCCGGTGGGGGTCGGAGCGCTACCTCAGCTCGGGCGAAGGCGCCGGGGTGCTCCGCACGCGCCTGGGAACCAGCGCGACGATCCGCGCGGTCGACTATGGCGAAGGCATCGACGTCAACGGTGTGCGCGTCTCACTCCACCCCGCCGGTCACATTCTCGGGTCGGCCCAGGTGCGGGTGGAGCATCGCGGTGAGGTGTGGGTCGCATCAGGCGACTACAAGACGCAGCCGGATCCGACCTGCACGCCGTTCGAGCTCGTGCGCTGCCACACGTTCATCACCGAGAGCACGTTCGGCTTGCCCATCTATCGATGGTCGCCGGATCACGAGGTCTTCGAGGCGATTCGCGCCTGGTGGCGCACCAACCGTCAACACGGCCGGGCCTCCCTGCTTTTCGGCTACGCGCTCGGAAAGGCCCAGCGGCTGCTCGCTGGGCTCGCCGACGCCGACATCGGACCCGTTTACACGCACGGCGCGGTCGAGCGTCTCAACCGGGACTACCGTCGCGGGGGCGTCAGGCTCGTGGACACTCGGTATGCGAGCGAGATGCCCCGAGGTCACGACTTTGCCGGGAGCCTGATTGTCGCGCCTCCCTCGGCCGCCGGGAGTCTGTGGGTCAGGCGATTCGGCGCCATCTCGACCGGCTTCGCATCGGGCTGGATGCGCGTCCGCGGCGCACGGCGTCGTCGAGCGGTGGATCGCGGCTTCGTGCTCTCGGATCACGTCGATTGGCCGTCGCTGCTGGCGACGGTCGAGGCCACGGGCGCCGAGCGCGTGTGGGTCACTCACGGGACGCGCGAGCCACTCGTCAGGTGGCTCACCGAGCGGGGGGTGGACGCGCGGGCAGTGGCGAGCCAGTGGAAGGGAGAGGAGGATTCGGACCCCGTGGAGGTCCCCGGCGAGGAGATCACGGCGTGAGGCGGTTCGCGCGATTGTACGCCGCGATCGATGAGACGACGCGGACGAACGAGAAAGTCGACGCGATGGTCGAGTACTTTCGTTCTGCCGACCCCGCGGATGCCGCGTGGGTGGTGTGGTTCCTGAGCGGTGGCCGGCCGAAGCGTCTCATTCCCGTCCGGCGTCTCGCGGCCTGGGCCATGGAGGAGGCGTCGGTTCCCGAGTGGCTGTTCAGCGAGTGCTACGACGCCGTGGGCGACCTCGCCGAGGCGATGTCGCTGTTGCTGCCCGACGGCGAGAGCACCATCGACCTTCCGCTGCATCGGTGGATCACGGAACGCCTGCTCCCACTGGCGACCAGGAGCGAAGAGGATCAGCGCGCGAGCGTCGTTCAGAGCTGGCGCGACCTCGGCGGCACGGAGCGCTTCATCTGGAACAAGCTGATCACCGGCGGCTTTCGCGTCGGTGTCTCGCAGCAGCTCGTGGTCCGGGCCCTCGCAAAGGCGACCGGTGTGGACGAAGGCGTGATCGCGCATCGGCTGAGCGGCAGCTGGGTGCCGCGCGCAGAGGCGTTCACGTCGCTCTCGGCCAGCGAGACGTCGGACGCCGATGTGTCTCGGCCGTACCCGTTTTTTCTCGCGTATCCGCTCGAGGAGGACGTCGAGTCGTTGGGGTCTGCAACGGAATGGCAGGCCGAGTGGAAGTGGGACGGCATTCGGGCGCAGGTGATTCGACGCGAGGGCCGGACGTTCATCTGGTCGCGCGGCGACGAGCTGGTGACGGAACGTTTCCCCGAGATCGCGGCCGCGGCGGACTTTCTTCCCGACGGCACGGTCCTGGACGGCGAGATCATGCCGTGGAAGGACGGCAAGCCGCTGGCGTTCGCGCAGCTTCAGCGCCGCATCGGACGCAAGTCGTTAGGCGGGTCGATCCTGAGCGAAGTGCCGGTGGTGCTGGTGGCGTACGACCTGCTGGAGCTGGCAGGCCGTGACGTCCGCAGTGAACCGCTGGCGCGTCGCCGCGCGATGCTGCATGACGTGATTGCGGCGTCGCGGAGTGCGGCGTTCATCCCGTCACCGATCGTGCCGCTCGCGAGCTGGGAGGATGCTCACACGGCGTACGCGAATGCGCGCGAGCGATGTGCGGAAGGGCTGATGCTCAAGCGGATGGAAAGCGCATACGGCGTGGGGCGTCGGAAGGGCGGTTGGTGGAAGTGGAAGGTGCAGCCGTTCACGGTGGATGCGGTGATGATCTATGCTCAGGCCGGCCACGGTCGTCGCGCGTCGCTCAACACGGACTACACGTTCGCGGTGTGGGATGACGGCGTCCTCGTTCCGTTCGCCAAGGCGTACTCGGGGCTCACCGACGAGGAGATCCATGAGCTCGACCGGTGGATCCGCGCGAATACCGTGGAGAAGTTCGGACCCGTTAGGCACGTGAAACCGGTCCACGTGTTCGAGCTCGGGTTCGAGGGCATTCAGGCATCCACACGGCACAAGTCCGGGGTGGCGGTGCGGTTCCCGCGGATTCTCCGCTGGCGGACCGACAAACGCCCCGAGGATGCGGATACCATCGCGACCCTTCGGGCGTTGCTATGAACGGGGTCAGAGTCGAATTTCATCGTTCGGTTGCACGCGAGGTGCCTTTCGTTGCGGCCTGCGATCGATCTGCCCGAGGATGCGTTCAACCGATGAAATTCGACTCTGACCCCGTTGATCGTGACCCCCTGCGTGGCTGGTTTGCGTCTCGCGGCTGGATGCCGTTCGCGTTCCAGCGCGAGGTCTGGGAGGCGTACGCGGCCGGCGAGAACGGGCTCGTTCACGCGGCGACCGGGACGGGCAAGACGCTCGC
>Ga0075428_100004135_pt1 | contig 15972 bp, 18 predicted proteins | sample RhiMetdeltSRZDD2_FD_75291 | JGI IMG/M metagenome (GOLD analysis project Ga0075428, IMG submission 75291) | Populus rhizosphere microbial communities from Tennessee, USA - Rhizosphere MetaG P. deltoides SRZDD2 | ecosystem: Host-associated > Plants > Roots > Rhizosphere > Soil | place: USA... | reverse complement strand
GCGGCCGGAGACCTCGAGACCCGGCAAGAGCCTCGGCCGGGATCCGGTCGCGATCACGACGTCGCCGGCCGACAGAGAACGGTCACCGACCTCGACGACCGGACCGGGCTTGAGCGTGGCCGAACCCTGGATCACGTCGATCTTCCGGGCCTTGATGAGCCCGGTCACGCCCCGGACCAGCTTGTCGACGATCCTGGTCTCGAACGCCTGGACCTGGGTCCAGTCGGGTTCGCCGGACGCCTTGACGCCCCACTCCTCCGAACGGTTCACCGCGTCCATCACCGCGGCCGACTGGAGCAGCGCCTTGGTCGGGATGCACCCGCGGAGCAGGCAGGTGCCGCCGAGGCGCTCGTCGCGTTCCACGAGGGCCACGCGCTTGCCGAGCTCTGCGGCGCGGAGGGCGCAGGAGTAGCCGCCGGTCCCCGCTCCGATCACGACGACGTCGTAGGCGTCGGTCATCCGAACGACCATGCTACCGCGCCCACGCGCGGGTCTTTCCCGCACGGCGGGGCGCGAGACCGCGGCGAACCGGCGAACGTAGGATGCGCGACGTGGGTGACGATGACGTCCGGCACGGTCCGCTCGAGTCCCTGCATCGCGATCTGGGGGCCAAGCTCGGGCCCTTCGGGGGGTGGCTGATGCCGATCGAATACGCCGGCGTGCTGTCCGAGCACCGCGCCGTCCGCGAGCGCGCCGGCCTGTTCGACCTCAGCCACCTCGGCAAGCTCGACGTCGTTGGCCCCCACGCGTTCGAGGCGCTCCAGGGGCTGCTCACGAACGACCTCGCTCGGGTCGGGGTCGGCCGCGCCCAGTACCACCACCTGCTGAACGACGCGGGAGGCGTCGAGGAGGACCTGTTCGTCTATCGCCTGGGCGAGGAGCGCTGGTTCGTCGTCCCGAACGCCTCGAACACCGACAAGGTGGTCGGCGCGATCCGCACAGCCGGCTCGGAGGTCGACGACCACGACGGGTGGGTGTTCCTCGGGATCCAGGGGCCCCGCTCCCATGCGGTCGTCGGCGCGCTGTGGCCCGAGGCCGTCGAGCTCGCGTTCCGCGGATGCCGCACGGTCGATCGCTCGGGGACCGAGGTCGTGCTCGCCCGGACCGGCTACACGGGGGAACGCGGGTACGAGCTGTTCGCGGACGCGGCGATCGCGGAGGAGCTCTGGCGCGCGATCTCCGACGCGGGTGCGGGCGTCGGCATCGAGCCGTGCGGGCTCGGCGCCCGCGACGTGCTCCGGCTCGAGATGGGCTACCCGCTGTTCGGCCAAGACCTCGGGCCGGACCGGACAACGTTCGAGGCGGGGCTCGACTGGGCGGTCTCGCTCGACAAGGGCGACTTCGTCGGTCGAGACGCCCTCGTCCGCCAGCGCGAGGAAGGGTTGCCGAGCCGGATGCTCGGCCTCCGGACACGCGACCGCCGGCACATCCCGCGCGCCCACCAGCGGGTCTCCGGCGCCGGTCGTGCGGCCGGCGAGGTCACGAGCGGCACGTTCTCCCCGGTGCTCGGCGTCGGGATCGCCCTCGCGTACCTGTCGCCGGCCGACGGGTTCGACGAGGGGAGCGAGGTCGAGGTCGACATCCGCGGCCGCAGGGCGCCGGCGGACGTCGTGCGGACCCCGTTCGTCGACCGGTCGCCTCGCTAGGTCAGCTCGCCTGGGGCGAGGCCGCGGCGATCATCTCCGCGACGGAGGCCCCGTTGAACTCGGTCCTCGTGAGGAGGCGGTTCAACAGGAAGGGCGCCCGCGGGCTCGCCGGCATCACCGCGACCACCACGTAGAGGCTCGAAGTGGGGATCCCGAGCTCCCGGACGGGCCCGAACCCAGGGGCGGCGACGAAGTACGCCCATCGGGCCGGCCGACGTCCGACGGAGCACGTTCCCTGGCCGTGCGCCACGTAGTCGCCCGGGGAGTCCGGCTTGCCCTTCGCGAACGCCGGCAGGTGGTCGCTCACGACGAACCTCTGTGTGGCGCGGCAGAGCTCCGAACCGGTGATCGCGTCGAGCGCGAGGCCGGTCGCCGCGAGGTAGTAGTAGTCGGACGGGACGCCGACGGCGGTGCCGTCGACCCACATCGCGGCGAGCCCTTCGAGCGGCGGCCGGTTGAGCCCCCACGCGCCCGGCCCCGGGCCGGCCACGATCCCCTGCCTCGGATCGTCGTACGTCCCGGCGAGGCGCGGTTCCCACGCGTCGGGGATCAGGGTGGAGACGGGCCCGGCGGACACCTGTTGGAAGGGGCTCGGCGTCTGCCTGATCCGCAGGTGCGTGGGGCCGTTCGGAACGGGCGCATCAGCGATCGCCTCGCCGCAGGCGGCGGCAAGCATGACCAGAACGAAGCAGCCGGCGAGTTTCCGCACGAGGAGACCCGTGAGCCAGCATAGAACGCGGTTCGTCGCTCGCGCCACCTGCACGATGGCGGTTCCGTGGAGCCGCCCGGAAGGTCAGAAGCCCGTCGCGGTGACGGACCGGATGCCGGAGGCGGCGGGAGCCTCGGCCCCGGGCACCTGGGCGCCCGGACGTGCCGGGATCACGAACGAGACCCGGGTCCCGCCGGCCGGCAGCGGGTCGGCCCACATGATCCCGCCGTGCTCGATCACGAGCTGGCGGGCGAGATGGAGGCCGACGCCCGCACCCGCTCGCTCCTTGCGCAGGATCTCTTCGCCCGCGGTGAACGGCTCGTCGAACGCCTTCGACGCCACCTCGCGCGCGAGCCCTTCGCCCCGGTCGGTCACCGAGACCAGCGTGCCTTCGTCCATCGCGCGGCCCTTGAGCATGACCGGCTCACCCGCGGGCGAGAACCGGCACGCGTTGTCGAGCAGCTGGCGCACGATCTCCGTGAACCGGATCGGATCCGCCGCGCCCACGAGCCGCTTCGGGACCTCCAGCTCGAGCGGGACGGCGTCGTAGCGCCGGCCGACGTCCTGGGCGATCTGCCGCAACACGGGCGCGAGATCGACCTCCTCCACCTCGAGCGAGAGCGTCCCGCGGTCCATGTCGGCCACGGCGAGCATCTCGTCGATCAGCGCGATCAGCTTCTCCAGCGAGGCCTCGAGCTGCTCGATGAACTCCGCGCGCTCACCCTCGCCCAGGTCGGGGTTCCGGAGGACGTACGCGATCCCCTTCGCGATCGTGACCGGGGTCCGGAGCTCGTGCGAGACGTTCGCGATGAAGTCGGCCTTCGCCGTGGTGAGGGAGTCGAGCTCCTCCGCGACGTTCTCGAGGGCGGACTCGAGATCCGTCGTCCGCTCGGACTCGCCCTCCAGCCGCTCGGCGAGCTGGGCGGCGACGCGGGGGCTAAGCGCGATGCTCCCGGCCCGCACCGTCCGCATCGCCCGGAGGATGGCTTCGGGGCCGTCCTCCTTCGAGACGTAGGCGACGGCGCCGGCGCCCAGCAGTTCGGCCACGGGGACCGGGGATGCGTCCTCGGCCCAGCACACCACCGCGGCGTCCGGGACCGTGGCGAGGAGCCGCCGGACGAGTTCGCTTCCGCTCAGGCCCTGGAGCCCGGTGGACACGACGACGACGTCCGGGCGCACACGCGCGCAGACCTCGATGGCCTTGAGCCCTTCGGTGACGACCTCGATGTCCATGTCCGCCCCCGAGGTGATGAGGGCGTACTGGAGCCGAGCGAGACCGTCGGGCGCATCGCACAGCACGACCTTGGTGGACATGTCCCTGGTGGTATCGGCCGCTCCGGGGATGGATTGAGGCCGAGCGGCAGAGCGTCCCGGCCGAAGGGCGTACGCCGGTCTCGGCGCGAAGCAGCGCGATCGCTACTCGACGAGGCCGCTGCGGATCGCGATCGCGACGGCCTGCGCGCGATCGTTGGCGCCGAGCTTCTCGAAGATCCGCTCGAGGTGCGTCTTGACGGTGTGCGGCGAGATGCCGAGGTCGTGCGCGACCTCCTTCGTGGTCGCGCCGTACGCGACCTTCTGGAGGATCTCCTTCTCGCGCTTGGACAGCGGCGGCGCGTCCATGCGCTTCTCCGCGATCTGCACCTCTTCGATGAATGCACGCGTGAGCTGCGGGTGGATGACCGCCTTGCCCTCGAGCGCGAGGCGCGCGGCGTTCACCAGCTCGTCCGCGGAGGCGTCCTTCAACAGGTAGCCGGACACGCCGGCCTGGATCGCGTCGGAGATCGATGCACGCGACTCGTCGACCGTGAACAGGATCACGCGCGTTGCGGGGGAGGCCTCGCGGATCGCCTTCGTCGCCTCGATCCCGTTCATGCCGGGCATGCGCACGTCCATGAAGACGATGTCGGGGGTCAGCTCGCCCACCTTCTCGACCGCGTCCTCGCCGCTGTCGGACTCGCCCACGACGACCACGTCGTTGGCCAGATCCAGCGCGGCGTGCAGACCTTCCCGCGTCACGGGATGGTCGTCGACGATCAGGATCCGGATCGGGCCCATCGTCTCCACGGTCATCGGCATCGGGGTCGTCGGCTCAAGTGTCCCTTAGGATAGATGGTGTTCCAGCCCGACGGAACGAACGCCATGAATGAGTCCACGACCGAACATCTCGAGCAGCCAGGCACGAACGAGCCGAACGGCGCCGCTGGCGCGGAGGGCTCGAACGGCGGCGGCGGCTCCCCGACCGAGGAGCAGGTCAGGGATGCGCTCCGGCACGTCATCGACCCCGAGCTCGGCATCAACATCGTCGACCTCGGCCTCGTGTATGAGGTCGACGTCTCCGACCAGGGGGTTGTGCACATCGAGTACACGCTGACGACCATGGGATGCCCGATCGGACCGCTGATCGAGCACCAGATGCAGTCCTTCCTGGAGAAGGTCCCCGGCGTGTCCTCGGTCGAGGCGGAGATGGTGCTCCGGCCGCCCTGGTCCCCCGAGATGATGTCCGAGGAGGCCAAGGCCGCCCTCGGCTACTTCTAGGCGTTCTCGCAGCACGCACGCTCCGTCCGTTGACAGCTTCCCGACCCCGTGGTTCAGTTGCATCTGCAATTCCGACCTCCCGGATAGGAGATCCGTGATCGGGACACGAGCCGCAGGCGTCGTCGGGGCCATGATCCCGTCGCGGTTGTGCTGTCCGGATCCCGCCCGCGCCGGGCGGTACGCCTAGCCCGTCCCGGCCCGTGCCGAGCGGTCACTCCGTTCGGTGCCGGAGGGCACACACCCTCGCTCGGACCGAGCACCCTCGCACGTTCACAGGGACGACGCGTCCCGGAAGGAGGATCCGAATGACCGAGTACGCGAACCCCGACGTGCTCGTCGAGACCGGCTGGCTCGAGGAGCACGCAGGCGACCCGGATGTCCGGGTGGTCGAGGTCGACGAAGACACCGAGGCCTACGACAAGGGGCATCTCAAGGGCGCCGTCCGCTGGAACTGGTCGGCGGACCTGCACACGCAGGTCGGACGCGACTACATCGGACAGGTCGAGCTCTCCGAGCTGTTGTCGCGGTCGGGCGTGGGCCCGGACACGACCGTGGTCCTGTACGCGGGCAACAACAACTGGTTCGCGACGTATGCCTACTGGGTGCTCAAGCTCCGCGGGTTCGACAACGTGAAGCTGCTGAACGGCGGGCGCCAGAAGTGGGAGCTCGAGAGCCGTGAGCTCACGCAGGAGGTGCCGTCGCTCGACCCGACCGGCTACCGGATCGAAGGAGCGGAGCGGCCCGAGATCCGGGCGTTCCGGGACGAGGTGCTCGAGAAGGTGGGCGGCGACACCGGGTTCATCGACGTCCGCTCGCCCGAGGAGTACCGCGGCGAGAAGATCGCGCCCGATCATCTGCCGCAGGAGCAGGCCCAGGTCCCCGGTCACATCGCCGGCGCCGCCAACATCCCGTGGGCGAAGGCGGCCAACGAGGACGGGACGTTCAAGAGCGCGGACGAGCTGCGGGCGCTCTACGAGGGCGAGGGGATCGCCCCCGACGGACAGGTGATCGCGTACTGCCGGGTGGGCGAGCGTTCGTCACACACGTGGTTCGCGCTCAACCAGCTGCTCGGCAACGCGAATGCGAAGAACTACGACGGCTCGTGGACGGAGTACGGCTCGCTCGTCGGGGCTCCCGTGGAGAAGGGGTAACCATGGGACAGCTGACATCGGTGCTGGAAGCGAACCAGGGGTTCGCGGAATCGTTCGACAAGGGTGAGCTCGAGATCCCACCCGCCCGAAGCATCGCGGTGCTGACCTGCATCGACGCTCGGATCGACCCGGCGAAGGCTCTCGGGCTCGACATCGGCGACGCGCACGTGATCCGCAACGCCGGGGGCAGAGCGACCGACGACGCGGTTCGGTCGTTGCTCATCTCGAGCTGGCTGCTCGGGACCCGCGAGTTCCTCGTGATCCACCACACGGACTGCGGCTTGGCGATCTTCACCGACGAGAAGATGGCGGAGATCATCGCGGACCGGTGTGGACAGGACGTGTCCGAACTGGACTTCCTCACGTTCCTCGATCTGGATCAGAGCGTCCGGGACGATGTCGATCGGATCCGCTCGCTCCGCCAGATCCCGCGTGACGCGACCGTCTCGGGCCACGTCTACGACGTCCGGACCGGGATCCTGCGTGAGGTGGTCCCGGCGGAGTAGGCGACGGGAGGAGCGGTTCCCTGCGTCTTCCCCCTGAAGGCCCGGGCGGCTTCGCCCCCCGGGCCTTCACTCGTGAGGAAAACACGCGCGTATCGTCTCGACATGGACGTCAACTTGCAGGTGCCGGCCGGCCTCACGCTGGAAAGGGATGTGTCACCGACCGAGTGGGTCGCCGAGCGCCTGCTCCCGATCCGCGGCTCGGGCGATGGGGCGCTCGTCGGGGAGATCATCCCGACGGGATTCGAGGCATACACGAGGATCCTCCACCCCGCCCGTCGCCGCGTCGGCGATCGCTACGAGCCGGTCACGTGGGCGGAGCTCGCCCGGGAGCGTGGAAAGACGATCCACCCCGAGGTGCAGCTGAAGGCACTCCTCGAGCACGAGTTCCGGGAGGGCCCCCCGTGGGGTGAGTTGCCCGAGGAGGACTCGATCCCCGAGGACCTCCGTGCGCCGCTCGTCGACACCCTCCGTCGGTTCACGGCGAGGGCCGATCGATGCTGGTGTTGCATCTGGGAGGGGTTCGGCTCGTGGTTCGGCGGGGTTGCCCTGACGCGAACAGACGACGACTCGCCCGCGGCCATGCACCAGCGCATGAGGGAGGCCCAGCGCCGCGCCGAGCGGGAGCAGGCGTTGCTCGAGGCGATCCCCAAAGCCTCGATCATGGGCGGCATGCGCGAATGCCTCGTCTTCACGGGTCCGATCGACGTGATCCCGGAACTCGAGATCGGAGGCTGGTCGCACACGCCGAACTGGTGGTGGCCCGACGATCGGGTGTGGATCGTGGTGAGCGAGCTCGACGCGCCGTCGACCTACGTCGGGGGCTCGGCCGAGCTCGTCCGGGCGATCCTCGACGAGCCGAGGTTCGAGGCGGTTCCGAGCGATCCCACCCACCGTTTCGACTGGGAGGGCGACCGGATCAACACGCCGGAGGGTCCATGACGGTCGGAAGGGCCCGGTCCCCGGGTACATTTACCGGATGAGACGTCGAACGATGTGGCCGGCCGGGGTGCTCGCCGTGGCGCTCGTGCTCGGCGCCTGCGACCAGGTGAACGATGCCGGGTCGGAGATCGAAGACCGCGTGCAGCAGGGACTCGACGCCGCCGGCGACGCCATCGCCGACGCGGGGGACGCGATCCAGGACGCGACACGGTCGGCCTACGAACAGGTCGCCGACGGGGTGTCTTCCCTCGAGGACGATATCCAGGCCGCGGCGGACGAGGCCGGCGAGGAGGCCCGACAGCAGTACGAGGAGCTACTGCACAGGACGGAGGAGCTTCGCGATCGGGCCGAGGCCGCCGGGGACGAGGCGGGAGCCGAAGCGGAGGAGGCGTGGGGGGAGATCACCGAGGCGCTCGCCGACGTCGAGGCCAGGATCCGGGCCGCGCTCGACGAGCTCTAGTCCGGCAATTCCGACGTCCCAGATAGACTTTCGTCCGAGCCGGCGGGTATCCTGATTGTGGAGCCCATCCAGGCACGTCCGATCGGGCTCGAGGAGCGATCGATGGCCACCACGCAGGAAGAACACCTCCAGGAACTGTCGAAGGGTTATCGCTTCGACTGGAAGGACGCCGACCACTCCGTCTTCGAGCCGAAGCGGGGTCTGACGCCTGCCGTGGTGGAGGAGATCTCGGCCCTGAAGTCCGAGCCCGATTGGATGCGCAAGTTCCGGCTGAAGGCGCTGAAGCACTTCGAACGTCGCCCGATGCCGTGGTGGGGCGCCGACCTGTCCGACATCGACTTCGAGAACATCTACTACTTCATCCGGTCGACCGAGAAGCAGGCCGCGAACTGGGACGAGCTGCCCGAGGACATCAAGGGCACCTGGGACAAGCTCGGGATCCCCGAGGCCGAGAAGAAGTACCTGGGCGGGGTCTCGGCCCAGTACGAGTCCGAGGTCGTGTACCACAAGATCAAGCAGGAGCTCGACGACATGGGGGTCCTGTTCACCGACATGGACTCGGCGCTCCGCGACCACCCGGACCTGGTGAAGGAGTATTTCGGCACGCTGATCCCGCCCAACGACAACAAGTTCGCCGCGCTGAACTCGGCCGTCTGGTCCGGTGGATCCTTCATCTACGTGCCACCCGGCGTGCACGTCGACATCCCGCTCCAGGCCTACTTCCGGATCAACGCGGAGAACATGGGGCAGTTCGAGCGGACGCTGATCATCGCGGACGAGGGCTCCTACGTGCACTACGTCGAGGGATGCTCGGCCCCGATCTACACGACCGACTCGCTGCACTCCGCAGTGGTCGAGATCATCGCCAAGAAGGGCGCGCGCGTCCGATACACCACGATCCAGAACTGGTCGACCAACGTCTACAACCTCGTCACCAAGCGCGCGGCGGCCTACGAGGACGCCGTGATGGAGTGGATCGACGGCAACATCGGCTCCAAGGTCACGATGAAGTACCCCTCGATCTACCTGCTCGGCAGGGGCGCTCGCGGCGAGGTGCTGAGCGTGGCCTACGCGGGCAAGGGCATGCACACCGATGCCGGCGGCAAGGCGATCCACGCGGCGCCCCACACGACCAGCGTGCTGACCTCGAAGTCGGTCTCGAAGGACGGGGGGCGCACCGGCTACCGCGGCCTCGTCCGGGTCGAACCGGGGGCCGACCACGCCAAGTCGAACGTCCGGTGCGACGCGCTGATCCTCGACGAGGAGTCGCGGTCGGACACGTATCCGTACGTCGAGGTCGAGGAGGAGACCGCGCAGCTCGGTCACGAGGCGAGCGTGTCGCGGATCGGCGAGGACCAGCTCTTCTACCTGATGAGCCGGGGCCTGTCCGAGGCCGAGGCGAGCGCCATGATCGTGAACGGGTTCATCGAGCCGATCACCCGCGAGCTGCCGATGGAGTACGCCGTCGAGCTCAACCGCCTGATCGAGCTCCAGATGGAAGGCGCGATCGGCTAGGACCCGCCCCGGCGCGCACGCGCGCGCCGTTCCGCACCGCACATCGAGGGGGACCCGATGAGGTTCGTCGTGATCGCGCGCGACGGTTCCGATCCCGAGGCGAAGGACCATCGTGCCGCCGTCCGGCCCGCGCATCTCGAACGGACCGCGCCCTACGTCGAGTCCGGGCAGGTCCTGCTCGGCGGGGCGATCCTGGACGAGACCGGCGACATGGTCGGCTCGGTCATGCTGACCGACTTCCCGACCCGCGAGGAGGGCGACGAGTGGCTGGCGGGCGACCCCTACGTCACCGGCGGCGTCTGGCAGGGATCGAGGTCCGGCCCTACCGTCCGGCCGTGGGTGCGTGGTCCCCGGCGAGTGAGGCCACGCCGAACGGTCGAATCCGACCCGATTGCTAGGATTTCCATGTGACCACCGTGACCTCCCGTTTCGACAAGCACGCCCTCGAAGCCCTGCCCTCGCGGGCCCCGTTCGTCGAGCGGCTCCGGGCACGCTCGTTCGACGCCTTCGAGGCCCTGCCGATCCCCTCGCAGGAGACGGAGGAGTGGCGGTACACGGACCTCGAGGCGCTCGACCTCGACCTGCAGCCGTTCGCCGAGGGCGGCGGTCCCGAGGCCGTGAACCGGCACGGGATCCTGGCGACCGCAGGCGTGCTCGGCGAGCGTGCCGGTCTGCAGATCCAGCGGAACTCCGAGGTGATCTCGACCCAGCTCGCGGATGGGCTCGCCGAACGGGGCGTGTGGTTCGGCGACCTCGACCGGGCGATCGCCGAGCGCCCCGAGCTCGTCGAACCCCACCTGCACGAGCTGGTGCCTCCGGAGCGGTCGAAGTTCACCGCCCTGCACGGCGCCTTCCGCACCGGGGGAACGCTGCTGTACGTCCCGGACGAGGTTCGGGTGCGGCTCCCGCTCCAGACGCTCACGTGGATCGACGCCGACCGGACGGCGGTCTTCCCGCACACGCTGATCGTGACGGGCGCCGGGGCCGAGGTGACCTTCATCGACCGGTACGCGTCGCTCGACCTCACCCATGCGCTGTCGAACGCGATCGTCGAGATCGTCGCCGGTCCGGGCAGCCGGATCCGGTACGTGGCGCTCCAGGAGTTCGGCGACGGCGTGACGCACCTCGCGGTGCAGCGCGCCCGGCTCGACCGGGACGCGTCGCTCCGCTCGCTCGGCGTCGCGTTCGGGGGGCGCCTGGCCCGAGCCGAGGTCGAGACCGTGCTCGAGGGCGACGGATCGTCGAGCGAGATGCTCGGGGTGTACTTCGGCGACGCCGAGCAGCACATCGACCACCGGTCGATCCAGGACCACGTCGGCTCTCGGAGCTCGAGCGACCTCCTGTACAAGGGCGCGATGCGCGATGCGTCGAACGCGATCTACACGGGCACCGTGATCATCGAGAAGGGCGCGCACCAGTGCGACGCGTACCAGACCAACCGCAACATCCTGCTGTCCGAACACGCCAGGGCGCACTCGGTCCCGAACCTCGAGATCCTCACCAACGACCCCACCCGCTGCGGTCACGCCGCGAGCGTCGGCCCCGTCTCCGACGACGAGCTCTTCTACCTGATGAGCCGTGGCATCCCGGAGCGGGAGGCGCAACGGCTGATCGTGTTCGGCTTCTTCGCCGAGGTGCTCGACCGCGTCGACATCGCCGAGATCCGCGAGGGTCTCGAGCGAGCGATCGAGGACGAGATCGCGCGAGGTGATACCCGATGACGCTCATGCGGATCTGCGGCGTGGGCGACGTGCCGGAGGGCGAGGTCCGGCGGTTCGAGCTCGACCACCGGCCCTTCGCCGTGACGAACCTCGGCGACGAGGGTTTCCGCGTGGTGGACGCGATCTGCTCCCACGCGCACTACTTCCTGGACGAGGGCGAGGTGGACGTCGATGACCAGACGATCGAGTGCCCGAAGCACGGCTCGACGTTCGACCTCAACACGGGCCGACCGACGACGCTGCCGGCCACGCAGCCGGTCGAGGTGTTCGCGACGAAGGTGGAGAACAGCGACGTGATGATCGAGGTACCGGAGGGATGACGGAGATGGCGGAACCCGCGACGCTGGAGATCAAGGGACTGGAGGCCACGGTCGAGGGCAAGCCGATCCTCAAGGGGATCGACCTCATCGTGAAGCAGGGGGAGACGCATGCGCTGATGGGCCCGAACGGCTCGGGCAAGTCGACGCTCGCGAACGTGCTGATGGGCAGGCCCGGCTACACGCTCACGGCCGGGCAGGTGCTGTTCAAGGGCGAGGACATCACGAAGCTCACGGCGGACAAGCGCGCCGAGCGAGGGCTGTTCCTCGCGATGCAGTACCCGGTCGAGATCCCCGGGGTCTCGGTCGTGAACTTCCTGCGGACCGCGTACAAGAGCGTGAAGGGCGAGGAGATCAACGCGCTGCAGTTCCGCAAGCACATGAAGGAGAAGATGACGCTGCTCGGCGTCGAGGACGCGATGGTCCAGCGCTACGTGAACCAGGGCTTCTCGGGCGGCGAGAAGAAGAAGAACGAGATCCTGCAGCTCGCGGTCCTCGAGCCGGAGATCGCCGTCCTCGACGAGACCGACTCGGGCCTCGACATCGACTCGCTGAAGGCGGTGGCGGGCGGAGTCGCCCAGCTGATCGGCCCGGACCTCGGCGTCCTGCTGATCACCCACTACCAGCGGATCCTCAACTACATCACGCCGGACTTCGTCCACGTGATGCTCGAAGGTCGTATCGTCAAGTCCGGTGGCCCCGAGCTCGCGCATGAGCTCGAGGAGAAGGGCTACGAGGGGATCCGCAAGGAGCTCGGGCTCGGCCAGTCGGTCGGGACGGGATAGGAGGGCACCGGTGGCGCTCACGGAGCAGCGGTCGGCGGGCCTGGACGTCGCGCGCGTCCGCAGGGACTTCCCGATCCTCGAGCGGACCGTCGAGGGCAAGCCACTCGTCTACCTGGACTCGGCCGCCACGTCGCAGAAGCCGAACCAGGTGATCGACGCCGAGGCCGACTTCTACCGCCAGCACAACGCGAACGCGCACCGCGGGATCTACCTGCTCGCCGAGGAGACCACGGAGCTGTACGAGCAGGCGCGTACGAGGCTCGCGCGGTTCGTCGGGGCCCCCGACCCGGGCACGATCGTGTTCACGCGCGGGACGACCGAGTCGACGAACCTCGTCGCCTACGCCTGGGGGCGGAAGTTCCTCAGCGAAGGCGACGAGATCCTGCTCTCCGAGATGGAGCACCACTCCAATATCGTGCCGTGGCAGCTCGCGGCCAGGGACACCGGCGCGGTCCTGCGGTACCTCCCGCTCACCGACGACGGGCTGCTCGACCTGACCGACCTCGGCTCGCTCCTGACCGAGAAGACGAAGCTGCTCGCGATCACCGGGATGTCGAACTCGCTCGGCACGCTCCCGCCGGTGCGAGAGCTCGCCGACGCGGCCCACGCCGTCGGCGCGCTCCTGCTCGTCGACGGCGCGCAGCTCGTCCCGCACGTCCCGGTCGACGTGACCGAGCTCGACTGCGATTTCCTCACGATCAGTGGCCACAAGATGCTCGGGCCGACGGCCTCGGGGGGGATGTACGCGAGGCGCGAGCTGCTCGAGTCGATGGACCCGTTCCTCGGCGGCGGCCACATGATCGAGGAGGTCTTCCCGGACCACTCGACGTGGAACGCCGTGCCGTACAAGTTCGAGGCGGGGACGATGAACATCGCGCAGGAGGTGGCGCTCGCCGCGGCGGTCGACTACCTCGAGGGCCTCGGGATGGACGCGGTCCGCGCGCACGAGGAGGAGATCACCGCGTACGCGATCGAGCGGCTCCAGGACGCCGGCGCCCGCGTGTTCGGTCCGGCGGACGTGAGCGTCCGGGGCGGCGCGGTGAGCTTCTGGTACCACGACGTCCACCCGCACGACCTCGCCACGATCCTGAACGAGGAGGGCGTCGCGGTCCGCGCGGGACATCACTGCAACCAGCTCGTGATGCGGCGGTTCGGCGTGCCGGCGACCACGCGGGCGAGCTTCTACGTGTACAACTCGAACGACGAGGTGGACGCGCTCGTCGACGCGCTCGGCAAGGCCGAGGGCATGTTCGGCTAGGAGGCCAGGTGGCGCTCGACGACATCTACAAAGAGGTCATCCTCGACCATTACAAGAACCCGCGGAACAAGCGCGACATGCCCGACGCCGACCGGTCCGCCGAACAGCACAACCCGCTCTGCGGCGACGAGATCACGGTGTTCGTGCACGAGGATGGCGGCACGGTCCGCGACGTCACGTTCCTCGGGCAGGGATGCTCGATCAGCCAGAGCTCGGCGTCGATGATGACCGAGGCCGTTGCCGGCAAGACCCGCGAGGAGGTCGGCGAGCTCGTCGGCGGCTTCCGCGGCATGATGGCCGGCGAGACCGAGCCCGACGAGGACGCGTTCGGCGAGCTCGTGGCGCTCAAGGGCGTCGTGAAGTACCCGGTGCGGGTGAAGTGCGCGGTCCTGTCGTGGGACACGCTGCAGGAGGCGCTCGGCGGGCAGGCCGAGGGCGCCTCCACCTAGCCCGCCCGGATCCCGAGGAAGCCCTCGGCGCCGACGGGACGCTCGTCGTGGGTCAGGCGCTGCTCGAGGAGGAGCTCCTGGACGTCGTGTTGTCGCGTGATCACCCGCCGGTTGTCCGGCTCGCGGCAAACGCGGAGGTAATCGACTGAACTCCCGTGTCCTCGCGTGATGCTGCCAGCGCCGTCCGGGCGCGTGACACCGGTCACGCTACGGCGGCGTACATCCCCTCCCGAACAGACTGGACCGGGTCGTAGATGGGCTTCAGCCAACGAGCGAGGAGTGGCAGCGCTCCCAGAGCCTGGAGCGCTGTTGCTCGTCAAGGTCGGCGTGCAGCCCGTCCACGAGTTCGGCGATCTCCGGACTCATCACCGCCAGGAGGTGCGCGCCGCCGGATGTGGCGAACGTGTGTGGCGTCCCTCGGGGCACGAGGACGTAGCTGCCCGGCTCCACTCGGGTCCGCGTGCCATCGATCGTCACCGAGAGGTCGCCATCCAGGCAGACGAACGCTTCCTCACCCGCATGGTGGATGTGCGTCGGCGCCTGGTCACCGTCGTAGGGATCCAGCCTCCAGTCCCGGATGACGAAGTCCGTGGCCATCGGAAGCGCATCGTAGCGGCGCGGTGACGGACCGACCCGGACGTGTAACTCCGGTCACGCTTCGGCGGCGTACATCTGCTCATAGGCTCGACGAACCGACGAAGCCGGAGACATCATCAGGTGGTGGCTCACGAACCTCACGGAACCCGGGCACGACGCTCCACCGTCGGCTACGCGGTGGTAGTCCTGGGGGCGGCACTGTTCGTGACGAGTTGCTTCCTCCCCTTCAGCGAGTTCTTGGGACCCAGGGACAGGACGATCTCGGCGTATGAGCAAGTGACGTTGTCGGGTGGCGCAGGTTCAGACCTCAGTGGGTTGCTCTACCTGTTCGGCGGGGTCGCCTCCGTGGCAGCTGTCGCGATCGTCGCCCTCGTACGCGGCGGGCGGGGGCCGGTTCTGCCCTTTCTGTTGGTTGGCGCGGTCTTGACCTGGTCACTGACTTGGATCGGCATCTTGTGGAGGTACGGCACCTTCACGATCTTCTCGTTCGAGTACGGGTACTGGCTGCAGGCCGCGAGCATCGGTGTGGTGGTCGTCGGAACCATCCTCGTCGGGTTCGGCAAGCCAAGCGAGGTCAAGGACAGCCACGACCGGTACGCGAACGGGGAACGAACCGACACGGGCGCGTGACCGTGGTCCGCTACGGCGGCGTACATATGCCTGCGGGTTGGATCAGCCGGGACGGCGGCGGCTAGATGTTCAGTCCCTGCGTTCGACCCAAAACCTCCACCAGCGGCGTCTGGAGCGCGGCCTTGCGGTCTTGTTCGCCTCCCGCTCGTGCCGGACGGCCTCCCCGACCTGCTTAAAGTGCTCTTGGTTGGACGGTTCGTTATGCGGGACCTGTCCCCCGCTGCTCCAGCCGAAGTCGCTCATGTATCGAGGTTACTACTGCCACCGCGCCCCCATGACTACGAGGCCAACCGCCACACCAACGACGCGTCTGACCATCCCATCCAAGGATGGCACCTCCTGGTCCCTGCGCGTCTGGTCGCGTGACCGCGGTCCCGCTACCCATACATGATCCCTCGCTCTGCGCCTTTGGCTACTCCCGCTCGATCTCCCTGAGCAGCCCCAGACGACTGCCAGCCGTCTCAGAACCTAGGACGGGTGATCGTCCGGACGTACTCGACCGTCCATGTGAGGTCGCCGGTCGTACACAGCTGAGGTTGTTCCTCGGCCGTGAGGCCTCCCCAGTTCACGAGGAGGGTCCCGGACCCGCGGAGCTTCCCCAGATCGCCGGCGACGTGCGTGGCATCGGTCTGGAGCACTGCATCGAAGGTGAACTCTCGGTCGATGATCGGTACGGAGTTCGCCAAACCCCAACCGATCCCCACGCCGAAGGTCGTCTGGTCCTCGCACGTCAAGGTGACGCCGTACGCCATCT
>Ga0075428_100004134_pt1 | contig 15975 bp, 10 predicted proteins | sample RhiMetdeltSRZDD2_FD_75291 | JGI IMG/M metagenome (GOLD analysis project Ga0075428, IMG submission 75291) | Populus rhizosphere microbial communities from Tennessee, USA - Rhizosphere MetaG P. deltoides SRZDD2 | ecosystem: Host-associated > Plants > Roots > Rhizosphere > Soil | place: USA... | reverse complement strand
GCCTGCTGCGACGCCCTTCAAGTCGAGTTTTTTCCAGGCCAGGAAGCGTTCGCGTGTGCGCGCGTCCTGCGACAGGAAGCTGCTCGAAGTGACCGAGCCCTCGAATCCCACATCCGGTCGCTCGACCCCTTCCACGGTGCGAGCCACCAGCTGGCCTTCGACACCGACGTCGCCGTTTCGGAGCTCGAGCTTGGTCTTGCCGTTCAGGTAAGGCTGGAAGATCGTCAACGGAAGCGCGGCGAGATGCACGTGAACGTCCGCTTCCAGCGGCAATGCACCGGCTTTCCCTTGCAAGGCGAGGGTTCCCTTCCCCGCGATGCCCACACTGACCTCTAGGTCGAACTTCGCGCCGGGTGTGGATGCAAGATTGCGCAGCACGCCATCCACTGGGGCCAACTCGAGCGCGAACGGCGGTGTCACCGTGCTGTCGGTGAAGTGAGCCGAGGCGTGCGCGATGTCGACCTCGCTGACCGCCACCTTCCACGCCGGAGGCAATTTGGAGCCGGGCGGCTGACCCGAGACCGCGACTCCTGTGCCTGGCGCGCCGGCGGTCGAGCTGCTGCCCTGCGCTCTGGCTGCGCCGCTCGGCGTGAGCACAGGCGGCGCGAGCAGCGCGAGCCAATTCACCTTGCGTGCGGGGTCGAGCCATGCGGTGGCGCGCAAGCCGGCGAGGCCGATGCGCTGCACCGACACCGTTTGTTGCGGAAACCGCAGCTCGATACCACTCACGCGCAGCGAGTCGAGCGCGAGCAACTCGGGCTCGCGACCCTTGGCGCGGAAGCTGAATTGGTCGAGGTGGATCGTGCCGCCGGTGATCGCGACCGTCATGCTGTCGGGCACGATGTCCACGGCGTAGTCGAGCCGCAAATGCAGTTCGCCGCTCGGGATCTCCCACGTGACGCGATTGCGGATGACGTTCCAGATCTCTGGGAGCTTCTCACCCGTGATGGCGAAAGTGCCGCTCGAGTGCATCGGCTCGAAGGTCACCGTGCCGGTCCACTCCCACCGGCCGCCTCCTTGGCCCGTGGCGGCGAGACTGAGCGTTCCATCGCGGTTCGGGATGGTGGTGAAGTCCTCCAAGGTGAGATCGACTGGCGTGAATGCGATCTTCTCGGGATTCGGGTGCGCGAGATTGGTCGCGGCGAGGCGCATGTCGCGGACCTCGAGCCGTTGCAGCAGGATGCGCGGCGGCTTCTTCGGTTTCTCGGATGGCGGTGGAACGGGCCGCGCCGCGAGCTTGTCGAGGATGTCGCGGAAGTTTGGCTTCTCGTCGGGCATGAGCCGCACGTGCCCGTGCGGGCTCACGAGCCGGACGATCTTGAAGGTGAACGCGCGCCGGAAGAGGCTCGACACCTGGAAGTCCAAGAACAGCTCTTCGAAGGAAACGAAGACCTCGCCGTCCGAATCTTGCAAGTCGAATCCCTCGACTCGCGCCGAGAGCGTGTACGGATTGACATCCACATCGCGTACGGTCGCCTGCCGGCCGAGCACCGTTGCGATCTTGCCGACGATCTGGTCGGAAACGATTCCAGGCGCGATCAGGAAGCCGAATATCGTGTATGCGACCACGATCGCGACGGCGAGCCAGAAGCGTTTCGTGCGCACCAGCCAGTGCAGAAACGGGCCGGCACGCCGGCGGGGACGATCGTGGGATCCCTCTCCTGGTGTCATCGCTCGAACCGCCCAAGGATGCACGTGCGCGGCGATCGAGAAGAGCCGGATTTTCATTCTTCACCCGACATGTGTCAAGAAGGTGCCAGAAGTCTCATGGACAGGGGTGTTTTGCCCGCGACTCGCGGCTGGGGCGCGACGTCGCCATCAAGGTGCTGCCACAACATTTTGTCGACGAACGCCGAGGTTCGGGCGCGCTTCGAGCGCGAGGCGAAGACCGTGTCGTCGTTGAACCATCCCAACATCTGTGTGCTGCACGACATCGGGCGCGAAGGCGAAACCGATTACCTTGTGATGGAGCTGGTCGATGGCGAGACCTTGGCCGCCAGGCTAGCGCGGGGCGCGCTGCCGGCCGCGGACGTGATCCGCATCGGGTCGGAGCTGGCCGACGCACTGGATCGCGCGCACCGAGCCGGCGCGCCTGGTGAATGCCCGCGGGTAAGGTCGGGTCGGTTCTCGGGCTGGGATTGCGCGGTGAACCCCCGGGTCCGCACATTCCGTCAAATGGACTTCGCCCTTTGGTTTGCAAATCAAGTTGTCAATTCGTGTCGCCAACGTTGACACTCTTGAAGCTCGAGAACTCGAGATCACTGGTTCTAAGACCCCCTCACGAGTTGGCATGAAGCTTCCATGAGTTCGAGTGCGATTCATTGTCGAGGAGAGGCATGAACTCAATCGACACACTCCATTTGGCGATGGCGAGCGCTCGGCCCCAAGAAATGCGGGAGGCGGCACCGGCATCGAGTTCGATACAACAGTGGCGGCTGCTCCACGTTTTCCGGGCCCGCGGCCAGCACCGAAAAGGGACCGACAAACGAAATCCATCGACCGAGGAACACAGCCAGGCATCGGGACGGGACCGACAATCGAAATCCACCGACCAAGGAGCACGCCAGCCATCGCGACGGGACCGACAATCGAAATCCACCGACCAAGGAGCACGGCCAGCCATTGCGATGGGACCGACAATCGAAAATCCACCGACCAAGGAGCACGGCCAGCCATCGCGACGGACCGACAATCGAAATCCATCCGCTGCGCTCGGGGAGGATCGCGACCACGGCGGGGTGGGAGAGCGTTCGCGTTCACGGCGCGAAGCCGCAAACCAGGCGAGCAAGGCAATCGTTACTACCGCGATTCCGCCCAGGACCCAGATTCTGCGCGCCTGGGTGCGAGAGACCGGCCGCACCGGTTGCAGGTCCGAGTACGCTGGCGACGAGCCCGATTCCAGTTCCTTGCGCCGCCGAAGGACGTCGCTGCCTCGAGCCGAAGTGAAGCGCTGGAGTTGGCGGGCCAACGTCTTGAGTTATTTGGCCACGGTTGGGATGTTATTCGTTCGACTTGTGTTTGTGAGCTATGCGCGATGAGTTCGCTGGCAGGCTCCCCTCATTGCCATTCCACGTTGAGCTTCGGGATCTCCGCGGCGAAGGTGAGTCGGATGCGGCACTTGGCGGCTGCGTAGCCTTGACTCACCAAATCTTCGCCTTCGCGCGTCATGTGCGGGGCTTCGAAGCGGGCGATCGTGGCCGCCGGGCCGGTGACGCGCACGCCGACCTTGCGGGACACGAGCATTTGCATCTCCGCTGGCACACCCTCGAAATAGGCCATCGACTCGCCTTCGAATTGCTTGCCAGTGACCTCGAACTGACACGTCGAACCGGGCAGGTGGAGTCTGATTTCCTTGGCCCGGGCATTGATCATGTGGTGGAACTGGAACGATCCCGTGGGTACGCGGGCGACGAAGCTTTCGAGCTCGATCGGGTTCTGGCTGGAAAAGTCGACGTCCACTTTCGTCCCCTCCGCCCGGAGATCCACGCTTCGCACCTCGAGGTCGGTGAAGTCGAACGTGCCCTCACCCCGCTCGCAGAACATGGAGAAATCCGTCGGCCCGGCGGGGCTGAGTCGGATCTCCCACTCCTCCGTGTAGGGCGCATCCTCCTCCTCGTCGCGCTCGGCAGCCGTCAGATCGCTGAATTGCGGGTGATCGGAAATGTACAGGTCGCGGATTCGCAGCACCGCTTGGGCCTGGCTTGTGTATTCGACCCGCGGCCTGAACCTGTCCGGCCGAACATTCATGGACAACAGCAGCTGCGGATCTCCTCTGAATAGTGTGATGTTGTCGCGCAAGCTCTGAAGTTCGAAACTCAGGGTCTCGTGGGCCTTCGTCGGAATCGAGATCTGTGCTGCCACTTGGGAAGCCAAAAGCAGCATCCACGAGGTAGCGAGTGCAGCGATCGAAAAGCCGCGTGTCGACATGGTTCACCTCGAGGATCGGAGTGGCTCGTTGGAGCACATTGTAGCAGTCCTCCGGCCCGCGCCCTGCCGCAGCGCTCTCACGCCGGCAAGCCGTGCATCGCGACGTGGCGCTCGACCGCTTCCAGCTTGGCGACCGAACCGATATCGGCCCAGAAGGAGTCATCGGCACGATGGGCTGCGATGTGCTCGCCGAGCCCGGCCAGGCGCAAGTAGGCCTGGGTGAGCGAGAACGGCCCGGTCTCGACCAGCTTGTCGAGGATCTGCGGCGACAGCACCTGAATGCCATCGAACCCGACGCGCGTGACGGGCGCGACCGGTGTCGAAGCCCAGCGGCGTTCCGCCGTGTCGGGGCGCTCCCAGCCGCAGAGGCGATCCGAGGAGTCGAGCAACAGCAGGCGCGAGGCCGGGCGGTCGCGCACAGAAAGCGTCGCCAGCGCGCCGCGATCGCGATGCGCCTCGTACAGGGCGAGCAGGTCGACGCTGCTCACGACATCGACATTGTGCAGAAAGAACGCCGAACTGCCGGCGAAGAAATCGCTCACGTTCTTCAAGCCACCACCGGTGTCGAGCAGCTCGGCTTCGCGTGCGACACGGATGGACAGGTCCAAATGCGTGCAGCCCCGCAGAAACTCCTGCACTCTTTCGGCGTGATGGAAAACGTTGACGACGACGTCACGAACTCCGACTGCGGCGAGCCGGCGCAGAACGATCTCGATCATCGGCACGCCTGCGATCTCGACCAGTGCTTTCGGACAATGATCGGTCAGCGGGCGCAGCCGGCTGCCGACGCCCGCCGCGAGCACCATGGCCTTCATGGGGTCGGCGCCGCGGTCGCTTCCAACCCTCGGTGCACCAGCTTGACCTGCACGGCTTGGTCGAGCGCCAGGTGCTCGGCGAGCCGCTCGGCGCAGAATACGGAACGGTGGCGCCCGCCCGTGCACCCGAAGGCGACGGAGAGATTGGTGAAGTTGCGGCTGCGATAATTGTCGACGCTGCGGTCGATCAGTGCGAAGACGTGGCGCAGGAAGTCGCGCACGGTCGGGTCTTGACCGAGGAACTCCGCCACTTCGGAATCCTTGCCAGTCTGCGGCGCGAAGCGCGCCTGGCGTCCGGGGTTGGGCAAAGCGCGGCAGTCGAAAACGAAACCGCCGCCGTGGCCGCTGTCGTCCTGCGGCACGCCGTCCTTGTAGGCGAAGCTCTGCAAGTGCACGGTGAGTTGCAGATCGGCCTGACCGAAGTGCCGCAACTTCGAGCTGGACACGAGAGCGTGGAAGACGCGCATCAGCGCCGGCAGCTCCACCGGCAGCTGCGTCGTGCGCAAGACGTGCTCGAGATTGCGCACCGCGTAGGGAATGCTCTGCAAGAAGTGCGTTTTGCGTTCGTAGAAACCACGCAAGCCGTAGGCCCCCAACGCTTGCATGATCCGCACCAGGACGTAAGCGGGGTAGTGGTGCAGGAAGCGCTCGCGCGTGGTCCCCGCGAAGCCGACAGCCGCGTCGAGATAGATGTGCAGCAGCGAATCGCGCACGTCCGGTGGGATGTCCGCCTTGGCGTCGTACAGGATCGAGGCGATGTCGTACTGCAAGGGGCCCCGGCGTCCGCCCTGGTAGTCGATGAACCAGGGCTCGCCGTCCCGAATCATGATGTTGCGCGATTGGAAATCCCGGTAGAGAAAGTAGTCCTGACCGGTCTCGAGGAGGAATGCGGCGAAACGCTGGAAATCGTCTTCCAGCTGCTGCTCGTGGAACGGGATGCCCGCGAGCCGCAGGAAGTAGTACTTGAAGTAATTCAGATCCCAGAGGATGGAGCGCTGATCGAAGCTCGGCCGCGGATAGCAGACGCTGTAATCGAGCGTGCGCCCAGCCTCGACTTGAAAGCGAGGCAGCAGACGCACGGCCTTCTCGTAGAGCTGGATCGCCGCAGCGGGGAAGCCTCCGGGGGTGCGGTGCTCGGTCAAGAAACGAAAGAGCGTGATGTCGCCGAGATCTTCCTGCAGGTAGAGGCCGTGCTCGGCATCCTGCGCATAGATTTCGGGCACGGGCAGACCGCTATTGCGGAAATGCTGCGAAAACACCAGGAAGGCGCGGTTCTCGTCCGCGTCGGGGCCATGGACCCCCACGGCGCTCTGCCCAGCGCCGAGGAGGCGCCAATATTTGCGTCCCGAGCCATCGCTCTTGAGTGCGACGAACGTGTCGGCGCTGCTGCCGAAACGCGAACGAAAGAGCTTTCCCAGCGCCTCTTGCATCGGACTCCCTCGGAAGCATCGCTCGACGACGCCCGACCGTGCATCTGTTGTACACAATCCGACCTTGCAAGGGAATCTGATCCTGGCGCGTGCAACGGTGACGCGTCGTTCCGCGCGAAGGCGTGGAGTGCCCTGGTGCTCATCCCTGCCGCCGTTCGCCCGTCCCTGCTGGCTCCGGGTGGTGCGGATTTCGCTTATAGTGCGGCACGATGCGCTCACCCACTGGTGCCGCACGCGAGGCGTTGGCGTGGCTGCGACGGTTGCTCGCCCTTCTTGCGCTTCTCCTGCCGACGGCGCTCGCGGCATACGCTCTGACCGAACCCTGGGCACAGGCGCGCGTTTTCCTGCTCCTCGGGATCACGCGCAGTCCAGGCGCCATCGTCCTCGTTCTCCTCACCCTGCTGCTCACGCTTCTGGCGGGGGTGACGGCGATCGGACGCCGGCGCAATCCATTCCTTGCCGCGGGTGTTCACCTCGGTTCGGGCGTTCTCATGTGCGTGGTTTCCTGGCTCGCCTTCCGCATGATCCGCGACGCAGGAGTGAAGGCTCTGGGGTTCATCCCTCTGGCCTGGGTACGGCCCGGGCCCGGGCTGCGGTATTTTTTCCTCGCCGCACTTCTGCTTCTCGGCCTCGGACTTGCCGAGCTCGCCATTGCAGTGGTGTTGCGTCGCCGCATGCAGCAGGGGGCGGCGATCCCTTCGGGCCGCCGATTTCATCTGGGTGGGGCGCTGGCGCGCCGGCGCCGCCCGCGGCCGGACCCGGCGCTGCAGCACGTGCCGTCGGAAACGGACGCCGGGAGAACCGAAGATCATGTTCGAGCGTGACATCGGGCGCCGACCCATCTATTCTCTCGACAGGGCCCAAGGATGTCCGGCAACCAGGAAAGCGGACTCCATCCCCGGCGACGAGCCCGTTCGATCGTTCCACCTCTCCGAGTCATGACTCGGCCGGCGCCGCCCCCTGGGCCGGCCCAATCCTGGAGATCGACTCAAGCTTGAGACCTTCGCACTCGCAAGGGCCGCGCGGGCCGAGGCGCCCGAGCAGCGGCGGACCGCGACAACGCCCCCATCCACAATCACGATCGGACCGTAGCTCGGCCCCTGACAGACGCGACGGCGGGCCTGCTGCCGGCCTCCGCGGTGATGAAGTGCGTCGCGCTCCCAGCGAAGGCGCGGGGAGAAGAGGCGGCCGTGGTCCGCGCGATGGCGGTGGACTGCGTGGCCCGGCACGCGGCGGGAGTGGATTGCGTGGCCAGACGCGCGGCGGGAGTGGATTGCGCGGCCAGACGCGCGGCGGTGGGGAGCGGATGCGACATGCCCGCGGCGGCCGATCCACACCCATCTTCCTCGAGCTCCTGCGCGAGCTCCAACAGCTAACGAGCATCGATCCGGTCGAACGCATCCGCCTGGAAACTACGCCACAGAGCTTCTCGACCCGCGCGCTCGATCTCATCGCCCCGATCGGCAAGGGCCAACGCTGTCTCATCGTCTCGCCACCCAAGGCCGGCAAGACGACTTTGTTGCTGGAAACCGCGAACGCGGTGCACGTCAACCATCCCGAGATCGAGATCTTCGTGCTGCTGGTCGACGAGCGTCCCGAGGAAGTGACGAATTTCAAGCGCTCGACGCAGGCAGAGGTCCTGGCCGCGTCGTCGGATCTGACGGCTGCCGATCACGTGCGCGTGGCGGAGCAAGCGCTCACGCGCGCACTCGAGCCGGTTCTCGCCGGCAAGGATGTGTTCTTGTTGCTGGATTCGATCACGCGGCTCGCCCGCGCCTACAACACGCTCACCGAAGGCCAGGGGCGCACGTTGTCGGGCGGTCTCGACGCCAACACCATGCAGACGCCGCGCCAGGTGTTCGGCGCCGCTCGCAAGATCGAAGGCGGCGGCAGCTTGACCGTCATGGGCACGGCGCTCGTCGACACGGGTTCACGCATGGACGAAGTGATCTTCCAGGAGTTCAAGGGCACCGGCAACATGGAGCTCGTGCTGTCACGCAAGCTCTTCGAGCAACGCATCTTTCCGTGCATCGACATCTCGAAGAGCGGCACGCGAAAAGAAGAGAAGCTCTATCCCCCCGAGTTCGTCGGGCGCCTGTATCTCCTGCGCCGGGCGCTGGCCAACCTCGAGCCGCCCGCGGCCATGGGAGCCCTCATCGAGCTCCTGCACCGCTACCCCACCAACGAGGAATTGATCGCCAGCCTGCACGGCCGGTGAGGCGACGGCGCTTTGGCGCCTTCGATTGGTGACTGGTGCCGAAGACTCAGGACAGAGATTCTGTGAATTGATACCATTCTCATTCATGAGAACGCCTCGCAACATCAACAACCGCATGCTCCGCGAAAGCAAGAAGCGCGCCCGCCAACAGCAAGGTCGATACGACCGTGCTGATCTACTCTCGTGGGAGAACTCACAATAGGCATGGCGCATAGGAAGATTGTATCCTGCTCGCAAAGCGCCGTCATCACGGCGACTCGCTTGGGGTAAGCTAGGTGATGATGTCGGCCAAAATCTGCTTTGCTCTCCTCGTGCTCTTGTCTACGGGGGGAACGTCGGCTTTCGATCGGGCAGCGCAGGTCGAGAAAAGCCTGCTTCCTGCGAATGTAGTTCGAGGAGAATCGATTCCTCACATGTCGCTTGCCGATCGCATGCAGCACCACTCCATCCCCGGAGTCAGCATCGCCGTCATCCATCAAGGAGAATTGGATTGGGCGCGTGCTTATGGCGTTCTCGAGGCAGGAGGCCGGGACTCCGTCACGACCGAAACTCTCTTTCAGGCCGGGTCGATCAGCAAGGTCGTGGCGGCCATTTTGGCCCTTCGTTTGGTGGAAGCACACAAGATCTCCCTGGATGAAGACCTGAACCGAAAGCTTCGAACCTGGAAGATTCCCAGTAATGAGTGGGCTGCCCAGCGGCCGGCCACGCTGCGCCAAGCCCTGAGTCATACGGCCGGGATCACCGTCCACGGTTTCCCTGGCTATGGAGTGGAAGACTCCCTGCCCACGCTGGTTCAAGTCCTGGACGGTGTTCGCCCAGCCAACACGGCGGCCATCCAGGTCGACGCTCTACCGGGGAGTGCGTTTCGGTATTCGGGGGGAGGCTTCACCGTCTTTCAGCAGCTTGCGATCGACGTCACTGGGAAGACATTCCCCGCCCTCATGCAGAAGGAAGTGATCGACATCATTGGAATGCCTCGCAGCACGTTCCTAGAACCGATTCCTAAGTCGCTCGAGGCGAATGCCGCCCGAGGCCACGATGCCAAAGGTGAAATGATTCCTGGCGGTTGGCACATCTATCCGGAAATGGCCGCCGCAGGGATGTGGTCGACGCCTTCTGATTTGGCAGAGCTGGGCATCGAGATGCGAAGAGCGGCCGAGGGTAAATCCGAACTCCTTTCCCGGGAGATGGCGAAGGACATGTTGTCTCCTCAGGCCCCCAGCACCGGCGGCCTGGGGTGGGAGCTCTCCGGCGGAGATACCGCGACTACTTTTTTGCACGGCGGAGACACTGCGGGGTACAAGTGTTTCATGATGATCTACCGCAAGAGCGGAAACGGCGCCGTCATCATGACGAATGGCGACCGCGGCGAAAGCTTGATCGGAGAAATCCTCCGCGGCCTCGCCCAGGCTTACCAGTGGCCTAGTCTGCATCCCAGGGAACGAACCGTCGTTCAGGTGCCTACAAGCGTCTTGACCGACTACGTTGGGGAATATGCCCTGGACATCGCTCCGAATATCTTGGTCGAGATCACTCGCGACGATGCGAAGCTGATGCTTCGAGTGATCCAGCCCGGCGGCCGGGAAAGTAGTGAGATCCTGCCCGAATCGGAAACGGTTTTCTTCGTTCGTGATTCCGACTTCCAGGTGACGTTTCCGAGGGATGAGGACGGACAGGTTCGGCGCCTTGTGATCGATCAACGAGGCGAAACGTACCGAGCGCGAAAGAAATGACGAAAGGGAGCGTTGAGCTCCCTTTTCGTTCGAACACTACTCGGAACGTGATCAGTCGAGTGGTTTGATCTCGATCTCGCCGTTCGTACCCTCACCTGAAGGGTCGTGAGACCCGCGGCGTGGAGTTGTGCTGGGCACCCTATCAAGCCTGTCGTGCCTATCAAAGGAGATACCGCAGCGTAGATAAAGAGATAAAGTGTTGAGTCAGTTCTTGTACTTTCGCTGTTGATTGTCGAATTCACGCCACACTCCTACGCGGAGTAGGTGCGACGTGGATTTTCATGGCCAGCACAGATGAAAGAACGGATAATGCGCTTAATGGGCGCGGCAGCGGCAGCTTAGGCTAAAGGCGAATCCAGCGGCTCGACTCTCCCGCTTCCGTTTTGAATTGCAACTCCACGGGTCTGCCGTCTTTTTCTACTATGGTTGCGCGCAGCGCGGTGCCCGTGAGCAGGTCAAAGGTGAACAGCTGGTCATTGTCCGTGTACCAGTAGGGCGACCAGGCTGCGTAAGGAACTGGCGCGGGCTTCAGGGCGCCGGCAAGGCCGGGCATCAGCAGCTCTTCCGACGTTGGTACGACCTGGTCGTTCTGCCAGCCGAAGCGCACCACGACCGGCCCCTGATCGAAAACCAATCTTGCCGTGGTCACGAAAGCGCGCCGGTCGAGCCGATAGGTGCCCAGCACGACACTGCTCTTGAGATTGCCACGCGTGCGGAGCGCCGCGCGCCATTCACGCAGCAAGCTGTCGGCATCTGCCTGCCCGTCGCGCAGATCGCCTGCCAGAGTTTGCGCATCTTGCCGTTGCAGCGCTGCCAGGAATTCGCCGGCCCGGTCGTTCAACTGCTGAGCTTTGGCAACGGCTTGCGGACCTTGCCGGGCGTTGAGCAGATCGACGCTTCTTTGCCCGACGGCGCCCAATTCAAAGTGATCGTCGGTCCCCTTGATGCTTATCTCGTTGTCCTGATCGAGAGCGTAAGTTCCTGCCAGCTTCGTCAGAGAGCCGGCAAGGGCCGCGTGACTGGGGGTAGGGGGAGGGACCACCACCGCCTCGCCCGCAATGATCTTGCGCAGATTGGGCACTACGAAGCGCCGCGTGCTTGCGCCATTCAGCCTGTTGTTCGTGAGGAGGAGTATTGCGGCATTGTGCGCCGGATAACGGCCGTACCAGCCGCTCAGGCCTACATAGGGGGCATCCGATCCGTGCCCGTAGGAGACTTCTCCCGTCTCTGACGTCGAGATTTCCCAATCGTAACCGATGCTCTCGCGCGGATTGCGTTGGAAGTGCGGTTGGAAGGCGATTGCCACGTGCTCGGCGGGAATGATCGAGCCCTTCCTCAAGGCCAGCTCCCAGCGGAAAAGATCGCCAGTAGTGCCGAGTATTCCACCGTTCCCCACGAGAATCCATCCCGGTCCGTTGGCCGCACGCAACCTGTCCAGAGGAGAGCCATGATCAATGGGTAATACATAGGTATGTGCGATGCGGCTAGTATCCCAATGCGGCAGCACGTAGCCCGTCTCCTGCATGCCGGCTGGCAGAAAGAACTGGTTGCGCATGAACTCCTCGTAGGGGCGCTCGGTCACCTTCTCGATGACCCCTGCCAGCAGGCTGAAGCCGGTGTTGGAGTACTGGTACTTTGTGCCGATGGGGGCGCCTAAAGGCGCAGCAAACACGACCTTGACCAGCTCATCCCGGCCGATTGGCTCGTAATCGCCGAGCGGCGGATCGACGATACCCGAGGTATGGGTCAGCAGATGTTTGAGCTGAATTTCTGCCTTGTCTTGCGGCACTTCTGGAAAAAAGCGGCCGATTTTGTCTTCAACCGACAACTTGCCCTGGGATTCCAGAAACATGATCCCCATGCCGGTCAGGGTTTTTGTGATGGAACCGATGTCGTAGATCGTGCAAGGGGTGTTGGGCTTCTTGGCTGCAATATCGGCGTAAGCATATCCTTTGTGCAGCACCGGCGCGTCGCCGATGGCGACGAGCGCAGTTCCCGTAAATCCAAAGGCTGCGGCGCGTGATAGATACTCGTCCGCGCGGGCGCCGATCGGACCGCTGACGACCTCCTCGTCGAAGCGGCTATTTGCGGGCTCAGCGCTTTTCTGCGAGGACTCCGGCAGGCCTGTCGCGCACGACACGAGCGCGGCGCTCAGCAAGCACAGGACAGGATGACGTGCTGCCATCAGGGGTATGGCCAACTGGTTACGAAACGCACAAATATCATGCCGAGCCACGGTCCAAGCTGGAGTACTGTAGTGCAGGAAATTCATGACAATTTTGTGCAGGGCTCAGGTAGTCGTGCGCGCTTTCGAGGAGGATCATCCCGTCACGCTAGCACCGCATCGGCTCGAACGTCAACGACGCTGCCGCCCTAGCAACGGCGGGCCTGTCATGACTCGATCCCATCCTCACGTTACTTTTCCTCAGCCCAATCCTGATCGCCTGGAATGCGCCTGCAAAGTGCACCAGATCATCGGCTACGGGATTGCGGTGAATGGTTGAGAATGTGCTGCACGGTAGTTGCGCATCGGCTCGGGCAACGCGCGTTCCGGGAACAAACGCTGAATGCTGCTCACAACTTGGCTTCCGCCTTCGCCAGTGCCCTCCGCGCTTCCTCGACCAAATGCGCAAGCTCCGGATCGGCGTCGCGGAAAGATCTCCCAGTGCCGCCTCGCCACCCATCCGAGCTGCAAGTTCATGAAGGAGCGTCCCCCCGCGCTCCCGGCCACAACGCAACATCGAAGCCGAGCGGCCCGGCGGTCAGCGCGCTCCGCCCCTGAAGACCCTGAACCCCGTGTTGCGGGCGTCAACCGCCGCGTCTACCCTGCTACCGCAGCCTTGACATGCAGCTTGGAGAGTGAACGGAGATTTCATGGGCCCCGAGCGCGGCCAGATGCTCTCCCACTACCGGCTCGTCGAGCAAATCGGCGCGGGCGGGATGGGTGTGGTGTGGAAGGCCGAGGACACCGTCCTCAACCGGACCGTCGCCATCAAGATCCTGCCCGCGGATCTCGCCGTCGACGAGAAGCGCCGGCGCATGTTCCTCGACGAGGCCCGGCTCGCTGCCTCGGTGAGCCACGGCAACATCGTGCAGGTCCACGAGCTCGGGCGCGAGGGCGACGTCGACTTCATCATCATGGAGTACGTGGAGGGCCAGCCGCTCAACGAGGTTCTGCATGGCCGGCCGCTGCCACCCGACAAGGTCGCCGACTGGGGATCGCAGGTGGCACAGGGACTCGCGCGCGCGCACCGGAAGGGGCTCATCCACCGGGATCTCAAACCCGCAAACATCCTGGTCACGCCAGACAACGAGGCGAAGATCGTCGACTTCGGGCTTGCGGTCCTCTTTGCACCACGCGACTCGACGCTGGGCTCACCAGCGTCCGCGCTGACGCTGACCCTCGATGAGACCCGGACGCGAATCGCTGGGACGTTGCCCTACATGTCGCCGGAGCAGGTGCTGGGCGAGAAGCTCGATACTCGGAGCGACATCTTCTCGTTCGGGAGCGTCCTCTACGAGATGACGACGGGGCGGCGGCCCTTCAAGGGCACAAGACCGGCGGAGATCGTGCAGGAGATCCTGGTGAGCCGGCCGCAACCGATGCAAGAGCTCGTGCCGAAGGTGCCGCTCGATCTGGTTCGGATCATCGACAAGGCACTGGCGCGCCGTCCGGAGGATCGTTATCAGGGCATGGACGATGTGGCGGTGGACCTCAAGCGTCTCCGCAAGGATCTCGAGTCGGGTACGTCGTCCACGGTCGGGGCCGCGCGACATGCTTCGCCCGCCCGGAGGCGCCGGCTTGCGCGACCCGTGTTGCTCGGTGGTGCGTTGGTCATAGCGGTCGGCCTTGGACTCCTGGTGCAGCGCCGCGGTGGGGAGCCACCGGCTCCGGAGAAGGCGGGGCATGCGCGCAGCGCGATCGCGGTGCTGCCGTTCCAGAACCTGAGTGCCGAGGGGACGCATGCGTACTTCGCCAGCGGGCTGCACGACGAGCTGCTGACCCAGCTCGCGAAGGTGGCGGCCCTCAAGGTGATCAGCCGCACCTCAGTGATGGGCTATCAGAGCACCTCAAAGCCACTCAAGACGATCGCAAGCGAGCTGGGAGTGGGAAGTGTGGTGGAGGGAAGCGTGCAAGTCGTAGGCGAGCGGCTGCGCGTTAACGTGCAGCTGATCGATGCGACGACCGACGAGCACCTCTGGGCAGAGAGCTACGATCGCACGCTGAACGATGCATTTGCGATCCAGAGCGACGTGGCGCAGGCGATCGTGGTGGCGGTGGGCGCGGCGCTGACCAGCACGGAGCAGAGAACGGTCACGGCAACGCCGACGGCGAATGCCGAGGCCTACCAGCTCTATCTCCAGGGACTCGTCTACGACGCTCGGCCCGGCATTCTCAAGTCGAATCTCGAGATCGCCCAGCAGCTCTACGAGCGGGCGTTGGCGCTGGATCGCAACTTCGCGCTGGCACATGCGGCGCTCTCGGTCGTGCATGGCCGCACGTATTGGCTTCGGTACGATCCGTCGCCGTCACGAGCTGCAGCACAGCGAGCAGAAGCGATGGAGGCGCTGCGGCTCGAGCCGGACCTGCCGCGGGCCCACTTCGCGATGGGCATGTCGCACTACCAGGGCCGCCGCGAGTACCAGCAAGCGCTGGACGAGTTCCAGATCGCGATCGAAGGACTGCCCAATGACGCTGAGCTCTGGCAGTTGGTCGGCACAGTCAACCGTCGGCTGGGAAACTGGGACACAGTGATTTCCGCTTTCGAGAAGGCGGTACAACTGGACCCCCGTAGGGCGGACCTGTACACGATTCTTCCTGCGCGGACCTACGGTTTCATGCGTCGCTACCCTGAGGCCGTGCGCGCGTATGACCAGGCCTTGAGCCTCGCACCCGACCTGCATGTTGCGGCGATTGAGAGAGGTCGGATCTACTTCCGCTGGCAGGGGCAGCTCGACTCGCTCCGGGCGGTGTTGGGCCGCGTCCCGCGGGACGCGGAGGTAGGCACCTTGGGGAGTGTAGCGGCCCAGCGTGCGGAGCTCTTGCTCTGGGAACGAAACCCCGAGGGGTTGCTGCAGATGCTTCGGACGGAGCCCGCCGACGTTTTCGACGCGAATTGGTTCTTCCTGCCCACCGCCCTGTACGTCGCGTGGGCGCAGCAACTCCGAGGTGATGACGCGGCGGCGCGGGCGGCGTTCGGTCAGGCCCTCGCACGATCGGACTCCGCGCTGCGCGAAGACACGGACGACTGGCGCGCACATGTGACCCACGGCATGTCGCTGGCGGCTCTCGGCCGTCATGACGAAGCGCTGCGCGAGGCGCGCTGGCTCCAAGCGTCGGTTGTGTACCAGAAGGACGCGTTCGAGGGCACGGCTCTGGCGGAGGGTCGTGCCCGGATTCTCGCGCAGGCGGGGGAAGTCGATGCGGCCATCGACGAGCTCGATCGGCTGCTGGCGAAGCCGTCAGACGTCAGCATGCACGCGCTGCGCCTCGATCCGCGCTGGGACTCGATCCGCGAGCACCCGCGCTTCAGGGCGCTGCTCTCGAAGTACACTGAGCGTTGACGCCAACCCGTCATTCGACTCGAGGAGCGTGCTGTGAATACCGAGCCGCGTAGCGCGCTATGCCGATTCGACCCCGGGGCGCACATGCGGACATCTGGACCGGCACGACCATCGGGCCGTCCCCGATCGATCTTTTACCCTTTGAGGCTCCGTGCTAACCGTCCGTTTCGCGCGTAGTATGATTTGACCCTGACCATACCCGTGCGACGATGACCGCATCGCCGGGGGAGGGTCGCATCCATGTGGAATCGTCCGTTCTCGAAGCCCGCGTCGGGTCCGCTGGGGTC
>Ga0075428_100004133_pt1 | contig 15976 bp, 11 predicted proteins | sample RhiMetdeltSRZDD2_FD_75291 | JGI IMG/M metagenome (GOLD analysis project Ga0075428, IMG submission 75291) | Populus rhizosphere microbial communities from Tennessee, USA - Rhizosphere MetaG P. deltoides SRZDD2 | ecosystem: Host-associated > Plants > Roots > Rhizosphere > Soil | place: USA... | reverse complement strand
GCGGGCGCATTCGCGAATACTCGACCAGCCTCAAAGACGTAATGAGCCTGGAGGACTGTCTGGCGTCGGCTGCGGAGTGCGACGCGCCGATGGTGTCGATTTGCGGAGGGGAACCGCTGATTTATCCGAAAATCGAGGAACTGATTGCGGGTGTGTTGGAGCAGGGACGCATCGTTTATGTGTGCACGAACGGAATGTTCATGCGCAAGAAGATGAAGGATTACCTGGCGTCGATTTACTCGCCCGAGTTGGAGCCGACGCTGTCCGAATTGCTCGAGCAGAGATTGATTTCGGAAAAGGACATCGAGGGCATTCGCACACGCAAGACCGATGGGAAGCCCGTGATCAAACCGACGAGCTGGATGTATTGGAATGTCCACGTCGACGGGTTGGAATACACGCACGACCTGATCGTCGAACGCGAAGGCGTGTTCAAGGAATGCGTGGAAGCCATTCGCATGGCGAAGATTCTGGGATACCAGGTCGCGACGAACACGACCGTCTACAAAGAAACGGATGTGCAGGAGATCGAACAGATGTTCGAATTTTTCTCCGCGCTGGAAGTGGATGGGCACACGATTTCGCCCGGCTACGAGTACGACGCGGCGAAGAAGGACATGATCAAGCGGCTGAACAAACAGCCGGAAGACTTTTTTCTGACGCGGAAGATGACGCGACAAAAGTTCGCGAAGATCCAGGAATGGGGACAACGGTTTAGTATTTTCGGCACGCCCGTCTACCAGGAATTCCTCGCGGGCAAACGGGAGCTCACCTGCACGGCGTGGGCGATTCCCACGCGCAACGTACGGGGTTGGAAGGCGCCTTGTTATTTGATGACCGACGGTCACTACACCAGCTATGCCGAGATGCTGGAGAAGGTGGACTGGACGAAATACGGGGTTGTTGATGGTGTAGCGCGTGATCCGCGGTGCGAGAATTGCATGGTGCATTGCGGTTATGACCCAAGCGGCGCCCTGGGAACAAACTACAAGCGCGGGGACAACTGGAAGAATTTCATCTACAACTTTGGTCCGAAGCCACGACCGTATTACGAAGGCGCTACGGTGAAGGCCTTTAACGGTTACTCTATCGGGAAGGGGCACCTGGCCGAGGCGAAGGCGGCGATCAACGAGCCACGAAAAGTGAACGGAGCCAAGTCGCCGTTTCACCAAAATGGCCACGCGGTCGCGGAATTGGTCGAACTCGCGGGCAATTGCGCCACGGGCGACACGTCACAACGCGACGATCTGCTGGCGAAGATCGCGGCGCGCAAGGAGAGCTAAGCTTCAATGGCAACTCTGTTTTTGAGTCCGCCGTCCTTTGACGGTTTTGACGGCGGTGCGGGATCGCGGTATCAGGCGAAGCGGGAGGTGACCAGCTTTTGGTATCCGACGTGGCTGGCGCAACCGGCGGCGCTGGTGCCGGACGGCAAGTTGCTGGATTGCCCGCCGCACAACATTGGCGTGCAGCAATGCCTGGCGGAAGCGAGGAATTACGATCACGTCATCATTCACACTTCCACGCCGTCGCTGAAGAACGATTGCAAGGTCGCCGAGGCTATCAAAACACAGCGGCCTGAAACGAAGATCGGTTTCGTGGGCGCGCATGCGGCGGTGTTGCCGGTCGAAACGTTGAAAGCTTCGCCGGCGATCGACTGGGTTGGTCGCAAGGAATTTGATTTTACGTGCAAGGAAGTTGCGGAAGGCAGGCCGCTGGAAACGGTGACGGGACTTTCCTATCGCAACAGGGATGGAAAGATTGTCCACAATCCCGAGCGGGAGTTGATTTCGAACATGGACGTGCTGCCGTGGGTCGCGGACGTGTACAAGCGCGATTTGCAGATCGAGAAGTACTTCATCGGTTATCTGCTGCACCCGTACGTCTCGATGTACACGGGGCGCGGCTGTCCCGCGCAATGCACTTTTTGTTTGTGGCCGCAAACGATCGGCGGACACAAATACCGGGTGCGCTCGGCTCAAAACGTGGCCGACGAGATGGCCTACATGAAGAAGCTCTTTCCGCAAGTGAACGAGTTCTTCTTCGACGACGATACGTTTACGGCGAATCTGCCGCGGGCAAGAGAAATCGCGAAGAAACTCGCGCCGTTGGGACTAACGTGGTCGTGCAACAGCCGGGCGAACCTGGACTACGATACGATCAAGTCGTTCAAAGACTGCGGACTCCGATTGTTCCTCGTGGGTTACGAAAGCGGGAACGACGAAACGTTGAAGCGCATCAAGAAAGGGGTCACGACCGACGAGATGCGGCGTTTCACTAAGGCGTGTCATAAGGCGGGAGTGGTGATCCACGGCACGTTCATTCTTGGCCTGCCCGTGGAGACGCGGGAGACGATCGAACAAACGATCCGCTTCGCGCAGGAATTGGATGTGTTCAGCCTGCAGGTGAGCCTGGCGGCGCCGTATCCAGGCACCGAATTGTTCGAGCAGGCGCGGCTCAACGGTTGGTTCGTGAAGAAGGACAAAACGGACCTGGTCGAGCAGGACGGCTTCCAGCAGAGTGCGCTGGAATATCCCGGATTGAGCAAAGAGGCGATTTTCGAGGAAGTGGAACGGTTCTACCGCGCGTATTATCTGCGCCCCAAACCGATCCTGCGCATCATCAAGACGATGCTGGAGGACAAGGAAGTCTGCGTGCGCCGCTTGCGTGAGGGCTACGAGTTCTTCAAGAGCATGGCCCAGCGTCGCAATGATCTGGAAGCCGCGAAGGCAGTTTCTGCTACAGCGGCGCCCGCCGCGGCGTGATCTGCCGGTCAACTTACCGCTGAGTCACGATCTGCTCGTCCTTCACTCCAAGATCAAAGAGAACAATTTGCTCGTCGCGGTAGAGAACGCGGCTCGTTTCGGAAATCTTGAGGAGCGTGTCTTTCAGATACAGGTGGTACTCCGCAATTCTTCGGTGCAGGGGATATCCATTGAGCCACATGTTGATTTCACCAGGCGTGAGCATTCCCGGCCCCTCGAATTGGTGAAGGACATAACGAACACCGCGAGATTGCAAGTAATGTCGCAACTCAGCGTCGGTCACGCCGGCGGGGAAGTGCAAGAGGGGGTTGACCAGCCCAGGATCACAGGCGTTGAGCACGTGGTTCCGCTTAAAATCCAGATGAAACGGTTGGGCCATCCACGCGAGAATGGTTTGGCGCGGTTCGGTTTGATCCTGCAAGGCGCGAACTCGCGCAGCCGCTACCGTCGTCGCATAACGGTTGTAGAGGAGATAAGGCTGCTGGATGGGAAATGCCAGGATCGATTTGGCATTGAGCGTCTGATTAAAGCGCGTGAAGGAGAGCGGCAGAAACAAAACGATGACGGCGAGCGGAGCCAGCACAGGCACAACGCGCAACAGGGATGGCTTTGGAGTTACCACAGCGTCTGCCATGGAGCCGGGCTCAGCAGCAACAAACAATTTCGTCAAGATCAATCCCGCGACCGGGAACACCGCTAAAAAGACAGGACATGAATAACGCACGGCGGTCGGCGCGTCATTCATGTGCGCGTTCAAGAGGTATGCACTGAAAGCAGCGAATGCTGCGGCTGCAAATGGAGCAACGTGAGGTCCGAGCGCGCGGAGGTTCTCCGCGCGACGATAAAAGAGGGCCACTACTCCGGACAGAGCGATGCCCAGCGCGATTCCCGTATAGGTAAGCTGATCGCCGCCGTAGAAGAGTTTCTTCGTCTTGAAGAGGCTCACCGCGTCATGAGCCGCCAGTGAGACGGATTTCGTCATCAAAGCTGTGGGGGCAAAATCGTGGCCGGGCCAGTTCCCCGGAATACCGTAGGTACTGAGAGTTACTCCAACCCAGGGGAGAATTGCCAACATCATACCGGCAGCCGTGACTGCAGCCGCAACAAGCGCCCGCTTCCGCAAGGGTCTGGCCATCGCGACAAGGACAAAGAAAAGCGGCAACTGCACGATGAGCAGGAACAGTAACGTGTTCTTCAGAGTAAGCAGCGTGGCCGCAAGCAAGGCCAGCGGCAGACAGGTTTTCCACAACGGCGTTTCACCTGACTGTAGGGCGTCGACGAGTTTCGAGGAGGCAATGACCGAAGCGAGAATGACGGCCGTGCCTGAATAAAGCGTGGAGATGTTGACGAACTGCGGGTTGATTGAGACGAATGCGATCACGGCGAGGAGCGAAAAGTACCACTGAATTTTGAGCTGTCGCGCAATGGCCAGGATCAGAAAGCCGGACAACGCGAAACAGAAAACCGCGTCAAACCCATTGGCCCAGGACGGCGGGCTCACGAGCAGCAGGAACGATTGGAAGAACGATTGCGCTCCGAGGCTGTCCAGCCCGAGCATGTCGAACGGATTGCCGCCGACGCTGCCTGTGGCGATCATGCGGATGGGCCGCACGAGATAAGTATGCATGTCGTCTGCGTGGTTGAGGGCAGCCGTGGGGATGAGATTGATGCAGAAAAAAGTCGCCACCAGGCAAACCACTGAGTACGGAAGGTAGGACAGGTTTGGACGCAGCGCCCCCCAATCGAGGCCCTTGGTTTGCTGCCGGAGAAACACTAACGAGAGCGCCAATCCAATCACAGACAGCGTATAGAGCGAAACGGGCCTGGCGAGGTGAAACAGATTGAGTAAACCACCGAACGCACCCAGCACGGCAATACCCAAACCAATTTCAAAGGCGGGCATCGTTTCGGAGTGCTTTCCGTAGCAGACTCTGCTGACGCAGCGGCCCCAGCCGTAACAAACGAGCGCAAAGATGAGAAGGATTACAAAAGACACAAGAGTTGCCTTCTAAGGGATCGGGGTTCGAAGCCGGTTGGGACGCGGCAAAAAGCCCCGAAGTTCAGTAAGGATGTGCTGCCCGACCATAGCCTTTGGGGAGCAAAAGCCTTGCCAGAAGGCGGAATTCGATTCACAGCAAGGCTTGCTATGCTTCGGCTCGGTTAGCCATGCTCTACTGCGCCAAATGGCAATGGCACCAGACATTCAAGAGCCTCCGGCATCGAGTGCTCCCGCATCTCAACGGGGGAAGGACTCCGACTTTTCTAAACCGGTGCAAAGGCCTCGCAAGGGTGCCTTTCAGTTATTGCGCGAGGTGCTGAATCACGGCGGACCGGGTTATCTGCAGTTCGCGATCACAAATATTTGCAATGCGAAGTGCGATTTCTGCGGGTTTGCTGTTGATCGATTTGATCCGAAGCAAAGACGGAGCGTGACGTTGCAGGAAGCGCGGGACGTGATCGACATCGCCCGCCGGAATCACATTGGTTACCTGCTGTTCGTCGGCGGGGAACCGCTGGTGCACAAGGAGCTTCGCGCGATGGTGCGCTACGCCGCCGAGTCGGGTATCCATCCAATGATCTGCACGAATGGATCGTTGTGGACGGACCAGAACATGAGAGGCCTCGCCAGCGACGGGCTGAGCAGTGTGATCATGTCCATCGACGCGCACGACGTGGCGCGGCACGAGAAGAACCGTGGGTTGCCGGAGGTGTGCCGCAAGATCAAACACGCGAATGAAGTTTTTGACCAACTCGGCATCCAGACGACCGCAAGCGTGACGGCAAGCAAGTTGATCGATGACTACGACAAGCTGCCGGCGTTTTTACAGGAACTGGGTTTCCGCAGTTGCACGTTCAGTTATCCACTGACCAGCCTTGCGTCGAGTTATCTCAGCTTCAGCGATTCGAGCCTGGTGAGCTACAAAACCGAGGAACTCATCCAGGTGTTCGAAAAGATCAAGCAAATGAAACACCGGAGCGGTTTTCCGGTGGTGAATCCCACGGAGTCGCTCAGCGAAATGCAGCGACACTTGCGAAAGCAACCCGAAAAATTTGGGTGCCTGGGCGGACACAAATATTTTTATCTGGACTGGAACCTGAACCTGTATCGCTGCCACTTTTGGGAAAAGCCCATGTGCAACATTTATGAGTTCGACGAGTCGAAGCTGATTCGCGACGGCTGCACGCGCTGCATGATCGACTGCTACCGCGATCCCAGCGTGCTGCAATTTGTGGCAATCAACGCGAGCGACGCCTACAACGACCTCAAGAAAGGCCGCCTGCTTTCGGCTGCGAGGCGAGTCTTCGATTCGAGAAACATCACTTCTCTCAAAGCCGTGTGGGAAGACCGCAAGTGGATCGGGAAGGTTTAGTCAATCTGCAAGCCCGTGGCGACAGCTTCGGCCAGCAGTTGGCGATAGGATGCGGAGGCGATGCGCTGGGCTTCTCTGGGATTTGTCAGGTAACCGCCTTCAATTAACACAGCGGGGCGACTTTGCCCGCGCAAGACGGTCATAAAGCGCGCGCGGCGAACGCCGCGGTCCTGCGCGCCTGAACGTTGCAGAAGGGAGCGATGCAACCGCACGGCAGCCTGCGCGTTTTGCTCGTCGAAGGTATTGTTGGGAAAGACCTGGCGCACATCGTCTTCATAATTGCGCGTGAGGTGCGAGGGCATCCCCAGCGGGGTCAGGCAATACGTTTCAATGCCGGCGAGGTCCCGATTGGCCGAGCCGGAATTGAAGTGCAGGCTCAGGAAAAAATCGGCCTTCGCCTGCTCCGCAATCGCGACGCGTTCGGCCAGGCCCAAATCGAAGTCAGCGGTACGGGTCATGACCACCTTCCAGCCATTGGTGATCAGCAAAGCCTGGAGGCGCAATGCCCAATCGAGTGTGTAGTCCTTCTCCGCGCTGGCGCTGGAGCCCGAGCTGGCGCCGAGGTCTCGCCCGCCGTGGCCGGCATCGATGACGATCGTGCGGCTGCCGTTCAGGCAGCAGTAACGCGCGGGGCGGACAAGCGGCTGGAGGAATTTCTGCGCGTCAATCCAATGCACATAGGGAGCGCCGCCGATTATTTGCGGGGCAACGCCGAGCCAGTATTCCAGTCCGTCATAACTCGCGACGCGACTGCCGACCTTGAGCGATAAAATGCCGGCGCCGGTCTGGACACGATAAGTCGGGCTGCCGTTGTCGCCGTATTTGTCCATGCTGACGAGATCATTGAAACGCCTCCAGCTTTCGAGAGAAACCCACGTGTTGACCCAGTTGGTGGGCCAGCCCGCTGCCCGTGCTGGCTGGACTGCGAGAATCGGTTGGGCGGCGGGAAGGGGCGTCGCGGGCTGAGGCGCCGTGACCGTCGGGAGTTCCACGCTCGTGGCGGGGGCGACCTCGATATCGGGTGCGAGAACTTCGGTCTGAATCGGGACAGGGCGCTGCAGGCCGGTTTGACAGCCGCCAGAGCACAAAAGTGGCGCGATTACAACGAGCGCGCGGCAGCAAGACCACAGGTGCACGATATTACTTATGCTAAACCCTCTGCTGATCACAAGCTTTTGTGGAGCAAATGGCGTTCCCTTTTTTGGAACAAGCTTGCCGGGCCGGGTTGAGGGCAGTCATAGTTTTGGCGCACTCGATGAGGCTTTTGATCGCTATTACCGGCGCCAGCGGCATTGCGTATGCGCAGCGCCTGCTCGACAACGTCGACGCGTCGAAGCACGAGCTGAACGTGGTGATCAGCGGTTATGGGCAGGCGGTGATCGCGCAGGAATTTCCCGCCGGTTTGCGGCTTCCGGCAGGCGCAAAGACCCACAGCGTGAAGAGCATGAATGCACCGTTCGCCAGCGGTTCGAATCCCCTGGATGCGATGGTGGTGATTCCGTGCAGCATGGGGACGCTCGGTCGAATCGCTCACGGGTTCAGCGAAGATGTGTTGCTGCGCACCGCGGACGTGATGCTAAAAGAGAAGCGAAAGCTGATTTTGGTGCCGCGCGAAACGCCATTGAGCCTTGTGCACGTGAAAAACTTCGAATTGCTGCTGCTGGCGGGCGCGATCATTTTGCCGGCGAACCCAGGCTTTTACACGCATCCGAAAACGGTCGAGGAAGTTGTCGACACCGTGGTCGCGCGGGTGCTGGATCATTTGGGCATCCCGCAGAAGCTGGCGCTGCGGTGGCAGGAAGAAGAGTAGATGTTTTCGACGATTCGCAAATGGGGAGAGTTCGTTAAGTTCTCACACACCGTCTTTGCGCTGCCATTCGCGCTGGCGGCGATGGTGGTGGCTGCGCGCGAGGACAGAGGATGGCCGGGCTGGCGCAAGTTGTTGCTGATCTTTGCCGCGATGGTTTGCGCCCGCACCTGCGCGATGTCATTCAACCGGATTGTTGATCGCCATTTTGACAAAGAAAATCCGCGGACCGCGATGCGGCATTTGCCCGCGGGTCGGATTTCCCTCGCCTCGGCGTGGACGTTGTGCGTATTGGGCGCGGTTGGTTTGATCGCGGCCAGCTATTTTCTCAATCCAATTTGCTTTTACTTGTCGCCGGTCGCGATTACGGTGGTGTGTTTCTACTCGTTGACGAAGCGCTTTACGGACTACACTCACGTCTTCCTTGGCGTAGCTCTGGCGCTTGCGCCCGTCGGAGGTTGGCTGGCGGTTGAGGGCACATCGGCGTCATTGCGGGATGTACTGGCGATGGTGGTGCTCGCCACGGCGGTGGTATTTTGGCTTATCGGATTCGACATCATTTACGCGCTCCAGGATTACGAGTTCGACCGCACCCATGGCCTCCGCTCGCTCGTGGTCGCCTGGGGACCGAAAAACGCGCTCAGTGCCGCGTTTCTTTCGCACATGGTCATGTGGGGGCTTTTGTTACTGTTCGGGTTGCTGTTACGCTTTCGCGTGGCATATTTGGTCGGCCTGTTCATCATCCTGATTAGCCTGTTGTTGGAACATTGGCTGGCGCGGCGCCGCAGCCTCCAATGGATCAACACGGCGTTTTTCCGGCTGAATGCGTTGATCAGCGTGGTATTCCTGATCGTCACGACAGCGGAAGTGGTCTTTCGCGGCGGTTTTCGCGTGCAATGAATTTCGTTCTTCAACACAGCGATTTGGGCGACATCTACGAGAAAGTAGTCGCGGGCAAGCGCATTGATGAAGGCGACGCATTGCGCCTGTTCGAGAGCAAAGACCTCAACGCCGTGGGTGTCATCGCGGACTTTGCCCGACAGCGGAAAGTTGGCAAACGCGCCAGCTACATCATCAACCGTTACATCAATTACTCCAACTATTGCATTCTGAGCTGCCAATTTTGCGCGTTCGCGCGCAAGAAACGAGACGCTGACGGCTTTCAATTCACGGTCGAGGAGATGGTGAGCAAGGCGCGCGAAGCGCTGCACATGGGAATCACGGAACTGCACATCGTGGGAGGGCTGCACCCAAATTTGCCGTTCTCCTACTACACGGACATGCTGCGCGCGCTGAAGCAACTGGATGAGCGGTTGCAGCTCAAATGTTTCACCGCCATCGAGGTGTTACACCTGGCGTGGCTTGCAAAGAAGACGGTGCAGCAAACGTTGATCGAGTTGAAGGAGGCCGGCCTCGACTCGCTGACCGGCGGAGGCGCGGAAATCTTTCGCAAGGAAGTGCGTTCACAAATCGCCAAAGGCAAAGAATCAGCGGAAGAATATTTGGACGTGCACCGCACGTGGCACCGGCTCGGCGGGCGCAGCACGTGCACGATGCTTTACGGCCACGTCGAGTCGCTTGCGGATCGGGTCGATCATTTACGGCAGCTCCGCGCATTGCAGGATGAGACGCATGGATTCACCGGCTTCGTGCCGCTGGCCTATCAACCCGAGCACAACAATATTCCTGTCACGAATCCACCGACGGGTTTTGATTCCTTGCGCACCATCGCGGTGAGCCGCATCTACCTGGATAACTTCGATCACATTACGGCTTACTGGGTCGGTCTGGGCTTAAAGCTCGCGCAGGTGGCGCTCAGTTACGGCGCGGACGATTTGCATGGCACGATCATCGAGGAGCACATCTTTCACATGGCAGGGGCGAGTTCACCGCAAGCGCAGACCGAAGGGGCGATGGTGAAAGCGATTCGTGAATCCGGACGCGCACCGGTGCAGCGCAACACATTCTACGAACCTGTGCGCATGCTGGATTCTGCTGCAACTGAAGCTCTGTCGCCGACTGACCAAAAATCGCCTGTGCTGGAGAAAAACCTGGCAACGGCTTAAGGCTCATGGAAGTACCGCGATTCAATAATCCAGATGACATGGCACGGCGCTTCGAGCGCGAACAGCGTGGGGTTTTGCGCAAGCGGGAAGAAGAATTGTCGGACTCGTTAACGCCATATCGAGTTGGCTCGGTCCCTTACTTGAACGCGGTGCCACTAACGCGAGGGCTGGAAAGTGAGATTCTGTTTGCGACGCCCAGCAAGCTGGCGGAAATGCTGCGTCGCGACGAACTGGACGCCGCGCTCGTGAGCGTGACCGAGGTCTTGTTCAACGATCGGTACAACATTCTTGATGGCGTCTCGGTCGCTTCCCTTGGCGAAGTAAAGAGCGTGTTCCTGGCCCATCGCGGGCCGATCGCAGACGCCCAAGTCATCTTTTGCGATCCCGCTTCCCTGACGAGCATCAACTTGCTGCGCGTGCTGCTGGCGGAGCGTGGGCTGCGTCCCGAGTTTAAGCCGCTGGCATCGTACGACCACACGAACCTGCCGGATTACGTGTTATTGATTGGCGATCCCGCGCTGGATTTGCTGCGCAGCCCGCACAAGCATGAGGTCTTGGACCTCGGAACGGCATGGCTGGAGTTGACGCGATTGCCGTTTGTTTATGCCGTGTGGGCCCTGCGCCGCGAAGTCGATTACAAACGGCTCGGGCGACAGTTGCGCGACGCGAAGGATTTTGGCTTGGAAACGCTGGACTACATCATCAGCAGCCGCACGGAGTATGACCTGGAATTTCGGAAAGATTACCTTGGCTGGCACATTCACTACCATCTGGGCGTGGATGAAAAGCGCGGACTGGCCCGCTTCGCGGAGTTGCTGAGAAAACACGGTGACACTCCGGTTTACGATCCGCAGTTCGTCTCGCCATAAACGAAGCATCCAGGCCAGAAGGTGAAGCCATACGAGCTGGTGGTTCCGTAAGCACTTCAATCTTCACGGCCTGGATGGATTCCACGCGTTGCGAATCTGAGGTCCGCAACCGAAATTGACCCAGCGTGCTTCGGTGTAGCGACGGGCGTGCCAGCTTTCGCGAAGTAGGGAAATTGCTACCGCAAAAATATCCCGGTTTGTCGGCCCCTGGAATGGAGAAAGCCAAAACGCCAATGAATCGACACTTTTCGCCGGTGTAAAGTGGATCTGGTTAAACCAACACGCCTCGCGCGTGTGGGACAAAAAAACACATAGGAGAAAAGCAGCGGAAAGTTATCTTGCGCGTGACGAAAGATTTATTTCAAACGCTGGCGCTCTGTTCAGTGCTCACGGCTTGAGGCTCTTCGGTGGCGGCTTGCGGCTCGCCCGGCTCTGCAACAGCTTCCGTGGCCGCGCTGACTTCTTCGGCCTGGCTCCGCGCCTCACCCTCGGCAACGGGAGCAGCTTCCGCGCTGGGCGCCGGAGATTCCTGGGTGGGCGTTTCAGCTTTGGGTGGCTTTGGTGGCTTCGGCAAGGGCTTCTTCGCTGTCTCCAGCGCGCCATTGGCAAACTCGATCACGTGGCCCTGGTGGATCAACCAGTGGAGATCGCCAATAATCGCGGTGACCTCCGGCGAAGGCTCACTGGAAGAGGCCGCCGTTGCGTCAGTCGGCGCGGGGGTCGCGACAGCGGGGGCCTCGGGCGCAAGTGCCGCAACGAGGTCGCGCCGCGAACAACGCGGATGTTCATTGATATGATGAACAATTTTTCTAACGCCGTCTGAAACCGGCACGGTCTCCAGGTCGAGATAATGAGGCCGCGCCACGGAAACGTGCGTGATGGTTTTGTTGACTTTAAAAAACTGCAGCCCTTGCGCGGCAAATTGCTGGCTGAGAACAGTCGCGATCTGTAGTGGAAACCGCTTCTGGTCTTCCCACGCCTGGCGAACCGCGCGCATGAGTCCATTGGAGCGAAGCTGCCGGCTGGTCGTGCCGCTCATCTTGTGGGTTTCGACCTGCCGGATAATGTTCGGCAAGTGGACTTCGCGAAAGTGCTTCTCGACTTCTTCGCGACTGCCCAGCTTCAGGGGTTCGGGCAAGTTGAGGCAGACATATTCGGTCTTCCAGCTTTGTTCCTCTATCCATTTTTTGACGACTTCCTCGTCCTTCACGATTCTGACGCGCGACTTGAAAGCGTCAAAGGGCATGCGACCGAACCGTTCCGCGTGCAACTTGCGCAACTGGTTTTGGTAATCGTGATAATTGGGCGGGCCGAGAATCGTCCCGCTCATCCCGCACTGGGCGACAAACGTGTACGTGCCCTTCGGACCGTCAATTTTCGTGCGTTCCGGCTGGTAAAACGTAGCGAAATGTTTGTTCAAGACCCACTGGAGCGCCTCGTCTTCAGAAAGCCAGACTGTCTCGTCGAGCGCGCAGACATAGAGCGGTTGCAGTGGCTTCCCCTCGGCGTTCTTCTTCGAGCTCAGCGTGACATTATGCCGCTCCGGTTTCTGGAGGATCATTTGCGCGATGTCGAACAGGGGGTAGGCCCTTCCGGTCATGCGAATCTGGCGAGAAAGAGAATCGACGCCTTTGTCATCAGGAATAAAGGCCACTGTGATTTCGAGCAGCGGCTGGGGCGCAGGGCGTTGGCGTTCGTCCTGCCCCGATCGTCTGCCTTCCGGGCGCTGGCCGCGCATAGGACGCCCGCCCTCACGGCGCGCGCCTTCGGGCCCTTTGCGGGCAGGCGATCGCCTGTCCTGGCGTTGCGGCCGGTCCCGGCGAGGTCCCCTGTCGCGCTGCGGCCGCTCGACTTCGCCCGCGTAATGTTCATAGCGGTTTTGCTCCGGAGCCTTTTTCGCCCAAGCCGGCAGAAAATGCAGCTCCAGATCAAAATCCGTCTCAGATGTGCTCATTAAAACTCCAATGAGGGCGGACCAACACCACCCGTAAAACGTTTCGGTATAAGCATGTCGCGGGTTGGGGGGGATTGCAAGCGTCCCGTCAACTTGCAAACCGCCAGCGGCATCAGGGAAAGGCCTCACGCAAATTCCGTGGAGGTACGGATAGCGTTTCGACCCATATTCGCGCATAGTAAGGAGCAGTTCTTTTGAATTTGATTCGGGCGGCAGAACGTTTCTTCAGCGGGGTTCCCCAACCCCCACCTCCTTGGCGTCTGTTGCCCGAATCTTTTTAGAGGCTTAAGTGCCCCAAAGCCAGGAGGCCGTAGTAGGTATACTCTCCGTCGAGCGCCGTATCGCCCCAGTGACCGTAGAATCCGCCTTCGTTTGTCCAAAGTGAGTCGACGAAATCGAGGCACCGGTCTTTGACCGGTCCGAGCGGCTCTTCCATTGCGGCAAGGGCGTGCAACGTAGTTGCGGTCGAGAGCAGGTCCGGCATGCGTGTCAGCGGACTGGCGGTGAAACCTCCCTCGGAATGTTCGCGCGCTTTAAGCCATGCTGCGACGGCGTGGTTGACTGGTATCCTGAGATTGTTGAGTAAGTTCACTGTCGCGGCAGTAGGGTTCGTAGAGCCGACATTCACGCCGCGTTCGTTGGCCCACGCGCCGTCGGGCGTTTCCAGAAATTTCAAGCTTTGGACCAGGCGCAATGGCTCGGGCAGCGTCACGCGCAAATCCTGATACGCGGCGTATCCGAGAAAGCCGGCGTAAGCGGATCCCACTTTAGATGCCGGCATCACGCTGTACCCGCCGTCCGGCGTTCTGAAGGCCTCGATGCGCGTCAGCAATTCGCGCGTTGTCGACGGTTGTTCATTGACCGCCGCCCAGCAGCGCGCCAGACAGCACAAGTGGATGAAGTCCAGATCCTGCCCAGCGCCGAAGATTTGTAAATAGGCGCGCACTTTCTGACGATCAATGTCGGCCTGTAGCGCGAGCAATCCTTCCAAACCAAACACGGTGTAGTAGAGATCGCTGCGACCCGAACGATCTTTGAATCCCCCGTCGCTATTTTGCTGTGACTGGTAAAACGCGCGGACGAGATCGGTAGAATCGCCCAACACTTTCTGCGCGAGTCGCGCCACTTGCAGCATCTCAAGGCGCAGGCTCATTAACGGAGTGGCCCTGAAGAGCAGCCAGGAATAACGCCTCCTCGATAAGAGCTACTGTGCAAGCATTCGAAACAGGCTGCCGAACTGCTTCATCACGCGGAGGCAACGAGCGGTTGGCTGCTGGGAGTCGAGGGTTCGCCTGCAATAGGAATGCCATTGGCGAGGTTCTTTCGCTCGAATTCCTTGCACCAACCCTTGATTTCCGTGTCATTGAAAATCTTGCCGATGACGCGGCGGAGCAAGCCTTTTAGGCTCGGATTTTCCAGGTCGCGCAAGGAACGGATCGCCTCTTCCTTGTAGGTTTCCAGAAGCAGCCGCGCGCGCTCGTCCGCTTTGAGTTCCACGTAGAGAGCCTCAATTTGCTCGGCATTCAGGCCAGCCTTGCGGTGCCACAGATTCTCGAGCGCGGTCTTCTGTTCACCCAGCGCGCGTTCCGAGGCGACTGCGAGCAACAGGCTTGGACGCATCCCGGCGATATCGTTGGTCTCACCCTTTTGCCCAAGGTCGCTGAGATCGTCGCGAATCTGGTAAGCGATTCCAAGGGCTTCGCTGTAGGAGCCAAGTACGTCGCCTACTTCCTCGTGCTGTTCGGTCCCGGCGTAGAGGGCGCCCAGGCGCAACGCCACTTCAAAGGCGGGTGCTGTTTTGCTGCGAAAAATCTCCAGCACCTGAAGTGAAGTGAGTGGCTTTGGTGTGCGCATCCAACAAAGTTCCGCCCCCTGACCGCGACACAATTGCCGTTGGCCCTGTGCGGCGACAGTCAGGATTTCGGCCTTCTGTTCGGCGGAAATGTTACACGCGGCGATCAAGCGATAGCCTTCGCCGATGAGGAGGTCACCAACATTGAGTGCGACGGCCACTCCATGCTCTTCGTGCAAAGTCTTTTCGCCGTAACGCATCGCGTCGTTGTCCTCGATGTCGTCGTGGATTAGCGATGCCTTGTGGAAACATTCGACCGCGACGGCGACTTTGCGAATGTCGTCGGGGAGGGGCGCGCCTGGAGTTTCGCGCAAGGCCTGGAACGCGGCCACCGCCAGGAACGGCCGCCAGCGCTTGCCAGCGCGTCCCAGCCACTCACGCGCGATCTTCTCCGTTTCACCTTCGGCGCTTCCCATGACCAGATCGAGCGAAGCCGGCGTAAACCAGAAGTCCACCTCGTCGCGCAGCGCGCTGAGATCCAGACGACGGGTGCGATCGTCGCTCGTCAGGTGGATGTAATCCCAAATCCAGTCGAGATCGACGGTGGTGTCGATGCAATCGTCCTGGAGGAGGGGCACGGCGACGCCCGGAACGGCAGCCGCTTCCATGTACGGAAACGCCCGTTCCAAAACGCTGAGGCAACTCACGCCAACGATCGCTTCGATCTTCCCAGTCTGAATGAGCGACATAACGATCGCCGAGCCTTCCGCCACGAGCACCGCGTAGCCAAGACGCTCGGCCTCGGTTTGCAAGTCCTGGATCGAGCAAAGCCCACATTGCTTGCAGAGCAATCCAAACTCGTCGAACGGCGCCGGACACTTGTTTTCGACGCGGAGGCACTTGGGCAACAGCAGCAGTCGGCGCTCGAATGGAACCGCGGCGAGAGTGTCGCGCCAGATTTCGTTATTGATGAGCACCCCAATGTAGTCGCGATAAATCGGGTCGCAGCGAAGCATTGCCACCACGCGGTCCGCGTGGACCTTCAACTCGTCCATCGGCAGCGGCGGCACCGGGGTGTGCTCCGCGACGTAGTTGCGAATGGCATTCAGAAAATGCGATCGTTCGACCGGCGTTTGCGGAACGTTTTTCTTGGGCGCGCGGAAACGCTGCACCGGCACGGGCCTCGGGATCACGAGCGGAGTCATAAAATCAGTGGCTTGGACGGTATTGCGCTGCGTTTGCTTCAGACTCGCGCGGTGTCCGCGAGTTCCATTCGCTGGTCCAAACTTGTCTCCAGCGCGCGTTGTCTTGTCTGCACTTCATGATTTGCCTTTCGATACGCCCCAAAATCATAG
>Ga0075428_100004132_pt1 | contig 15977 bp, 12 predicted proteins | sample RhiMetdeltSRZDD2_FD_75291 | JGI IMG/M metagenome (GOLD analysis project Ga0075428, IMG submission 75291) | Populus rhizosphere microbial communities from Tennessee, USA - Rhizosphere MetaG P. deltoides SRZDD2 | ecosystem: Host-associated > Plants > Roots > Rhizosphere > Soil | place: USA... | reverse complement strand
GGCCTTCCCGTTGATGATTCGCGCCGCCACGGGCCCGACGGGCTCGAGGAACCGGCCCGAGAGGCTCAAATACGGAGGACGAGATGCTCAGCCGCTTTACGCGACTTCTGGTACTGTCCCTGATCCTGCTGTCCCTGGCGAGCCCAGGCTTTGCGGCTCGGCGCTCGTCGCTGGGCGGCAACCTTCTGATCAAGGACACGGACGACATCTTCTTCCTGCCGCAGCGAGTCGTCGACTACAACCGGTTGTTGACGTTCGACTACGGCAGCAGCTCGGGCCTCGGCTCGGGCGGGATGATCTGGGGAAGCGAACGCATGGTCTTCGGTGCGTTTTCGCACCGCAGTGACTTCTTGGGCGCGATCCCCAACGCTTTCTTCACGATTGGCGATTTCGCCAGCATCAACAACGACGGGCAGAACGACCTCTTCGGCACCATCGGTGCCGGACCGGCGGGCGGCCCGTTCCAGTGGCTCGATCTCCTCTTCGGCTTCGGCAGCAACACCCCCATGGGGATTCGCCTGTCGGTCGGCCGGGCCCAGGATGACACCAACGCCCCGCCGGCGCCGGAGGACAAGAGCGGCGTCACCAGCGTGGACGTCGTGTTCGGTCTCACCATGAAGAACGCCATCGAGCTGTCCGGTGAGGTCAGCTTCGCGTCGGGCACCGACGAGGTCGCTGGCACGCCTGGTGCCAAGACCGAGACTTCGCCGGTGGGCTTCGCCATCGGCGCGCGCAAGACCGCCACGGAGGAGAGCGAAGATCTGCAGTTCGGCTGGCTGGGGAACTTCAGCTACGTGACCGGCGGCTCCGACGTCACCGGCACCACCACCTCCGAGAACGACCTCACGTCGATGGCGTTCTTGGTCGGCCTCGGCCCGGTGTACACGCCGACCGAGCGGACCTCCGTCGCCACGTATGGCACCTTCGCCTACCAGCGCACGACGGACAAGACCACCGCGGGTGGTACGACCAGCGAGCTCACCTCGACCGACTACGTCATCCCGGGCTGGAACGTCGCCGGAGAGGTCGAACTCGCGTCGTGGCTGCAGTGGCGTGGTGGCCTCGTGTCCCGCTACGTGATCTCCAACACCAAGCAGGAGAACACCGGTGCCCCGAACGAGACGACGGATACCTCGGGCCTGTCGTTCGAGTGGCACACCGGCGTGGGCTTCACGCTCGGGAACTTCAAGCTGGACGGCTACATCGATCCGTCCGTGATCACCAGTGGAACGGACCTGTTGGGTAACTCCAACGACCTGTTCGGCATGGTGACGGCGAGCTACGGCTTCTGAGCCGCTCTCGCTGCGCTCGCTTGCCCGGCCCCGGTTTGCACCGGGGCCGGGTTTTTTTTAAGCGGAGAGAAGCCCCCTTGAGCGTGCGCCGCGCCCGCGCCTCTCACCAAGGTGATGGGTGCGAGACCCCGAGGCCCGGGCCGAGGAGGACGGCGTTGAGCAGCAGCCTCTCCGTGCCGCGGGTGGCGCGCCGGACGGTCGGGTCGATGGCGAAGAGGATGACCTGCCCCTTGCCCTGGGACTCGCGGGTGACGACGGCGGTGCGGGCGACGCGGCTCGCCGTTTCGGGCCAGAGCAGTCCCGAAAGGTGCAGGCTGTCGATTTCGGCGTAGCGGGCCGCGACGCGGATGGGCTCGCGCGCGATGAGGGCGAGATCGCTGGCGAGCAGCACGGGCAGCTTCGCCGCCACACCGCTGGTGAGCCAATCGTCGGTGTCCACGTCGGCGCGCACCAGGGCACCGCGGGCGCGGAAGCGGCGCAGGCGCGCATCGGCGCGAGCGAGATCCTCGCGCTTCACTTCCGGCTTCTTCGCTTCCTCCTTCGCCTTCGCCGCCTTCTTCTCCGGCGCCAGGGCATAGCGCACCCCCGGCGGTCGCACCTGTTGCACGAAGCGCCGCGCCCCGGGACCGAGGAGCGGCATGTCCGCCGCCGCCGGCGCCCGTGCCGCGTCCCCCACCGCCTCGAGCCGCGGACTCTCCGGCAGCGGGAGCTGCGCCAAGGCGGGCGCGTACTGCGCCAGCACGTCGCGGCGCTGCCGCACCGCCGACAGGCCCTGGGCACTGTCGCTGGCGCAGGCCGCCCCGGCGCCGATGGCGACGAGGGTGCCGCCGGCCTTCACCCAGGTGCGCAGGTTGTCGATGCCGGCAGGTCCCAGGGCGCGGGCATAGGCAGCGCCGCTGCCGAAGGCATCGGGCATGACCACGACGTTGTACTTGGAGAGATCCATGTCTTCCACCGCGGTCGCATCCAAACAGGAGACGCGCATCTGCAGCTCCTGGTCGAAGAGGTGCCAGAGTGAACCGTAGGAGGTGAAGGAAACCGGATTTCCGGCGAGCAGGGCGACGCGCGCCGGCTCCAGCGCCGGAAAGCGGTTGCCCCCCAGATCCGGGCCGGCGTCGGCACGGCCGCTGTCGGTGGGATGGATGGGGACTCCGGTCAGGCGCTGCACCGCCGCCACCATGGCAGGGAGCGATTCCGGGTTGGCGTTCACGCGCAGCAGGGCGCTACCGCGGGCGAAGCGCTGGCCGGCGACAGCGAAGTCCTCCAAGGCGAGGCGCACGCTCGCGCCCCGCTCGAGGAGCGCCGCCACGGCGCGCAGGCTCGCGTCGCTGGCGCCATCGAAGACATAGGCATAAGACGGCCGCCGGCTTTCTCCCGGCACCATCGCTTCCGCTTGGACTTTCTGCAGTGGTCCGCGGGGCGCCTCCGCCGTCCAGTAACACTCGACGCCGTAAGCGAGCGGCAGGGACCAGGTGGTCACGTCGTAGAGACGGGTGCCTTTGTCCTTCTCCAGGTAATCCCGTTCCTCCCTGAGGAAGCTGTCGGGCATGGCGAGATGGAAGTCGAAGAGCGTGCGCACCAGCGCGCCGAGGGGTTGCTCGAGCCCCACCACGTAGCTGCCGGCAGGCACCTCTTTTCTCCCCCACGTGCCGCCCCAGTAGTCGTGGGCGCCGGAGAGCACGAAGGGCGCCGAGGCTTGGCTGACCTCGATGCCCTGGAGCTCCAAGGTGTGCGCCAGGTGCCGGGCCCGGTCGGGGCTCGTGCCCGGGAGGAAGACGAAAGCGCGCAGCGGCCCGTTTTTGCCTGCGGTCACGGCGTGCTGGCGGGCGCCGCGGTAGTCGCGCAGGAGGGCGCGGCGATGCTGCATGAGGGTCTGCAGATTGGTGAGCGAGCTCTGGAACTGATGCTGCACCGCCTCGCGGTACGAGAGGTAGCTGCCATCGCTCTGCCGCAGCACGGTGCCGTCGGTGGAGGCCTGCTCGTAGAGCATGCCGATGGCGCCGCCGTACATGGCCCAGGAGCTGCCATAGCCGGGGAAGAATTCCTCGTTCCACTCCCGTGTGTAATGACTCCAGCCGCGGCGGTCGAAGGCCGCCGCCTGATCGCCGGCGAAGATCCTCCACCAGGTTTGGGCCGTGGGCGGCAAGTGCGGGTTGAAGGGGGCGCGTGGCGGCGAGAAGAGATAGGTATCGTTGCCGCCCATCTCGTGCGCGTCCACCACCAGCTGCGGATGCCAGGCGAGGATCGTCTGCACCCGCTCCCGCGTTTCCGGGTGTACCAGCGTGAACCAGTCGCGGTTGAGATCGAAGAGGTAATGGTTGCCCCGTCCCCAGGGCCAGAAGCCGCGATGCTGCAAGCTCTGGTCGTCCGGACTGGGAATCTGTCCGTTCAGCGCCCCCATCTGCGCCAGGTACCGTTCGCGGCCGTCGGGATTCTCGGTCGGATCGAGGATGACGAGGAGGGAGTCGCGCAGCGCTTGGGTCGTCGCGTCCGTGCCGGCGGCGAGCTGATAGGCGAGCTGCAGCGCCGCATCGCACCCCGAGAGCTCGTCGCCATGGATCGAGTAACCGAACCAAGCCACGGCAGGTAGGTCCGGGGCGGGGGATTCGGGGCCGCTCTCCCGGGGCTCCGCGAAGTGCGCCAGGCGCTCCTGGATCGAGGCGAGAGCTGCCCCTTCGAGCCGGCGCTCGTCACCGAGGATCAGGTGGAAGAGCTCGCGCCCTTCGTGCGTCTGCCCGTGAATGAACAACCGGGCCCTGGGTGAGGTTTCGTCGAGGCGGGAGAAATAGCGGCGGATCTCGTCGTAGCGCGCCGGGCGGCTGCCCACCGGGAAGCCGAGCACGGCTTCCGGCGTCGGCACCTGCGGATCGTAGCTGCCGCCGGGAAAGAAGAAGGTCGCATCCCAGCGTTCCGAGGCGAAGCGCAAGTGGGACGGGCCCACCTGCTGCGCGCTCGAGGGAAGCGCCAGTCCGAGCAAGGCGGCGGCGCAGAACCAGCGCGAGGGAAATCGACGGCGAGGGGAAGACGCGAGCATGCGGCGCTCCTTCGTGGACCGCGCCAGGCGGCGCCAGCCGAACGCGCGTGCCGCCGCCCGGGGAGCGGCAGACGCAGGAAAGCGGCAGGGACGTGCGGGAATCTAGCGCAAGCGCTGGCGCAGCGCGAGGTCGCCGCTCCCGTCGCCACGTCCCCTCGTCGCGACGGGCGCCGCTGCGGCACCGAGCCTGCGCCGGGCCGCCTTGACCGTGGCCCAGCCGACCGTTAGGTTCGCCTCCCGGCTCGGGGGCTCGAGCACCTCCCGGCGCCAGGTGCGCTCCCTCCTGATTCGCCGCTGCACTTCCCGCGGCGGTGCCCGACGAGAGGATTCCCGCATGAGCGATCCAGCGCCGAAGGAACAGGTCCTCGCCGCCCTCCGCGCCCTCCAGCATCCCGACTTGGGCCGGGATGTCGTCACCCTCGGCTTCGTCAAGGAGGTCGAGGCGAGCGGCGCCGAGGTCGCGGTGACCTTCGAGCTCCCCACCCCCGCGGCAGCATGGAAGGAGCGCATGGAAGCCGAAGCGCGCGCTCTCCTCGAACGCCTCCCCGGGGTGAAGCAGGTGCGGGTGAAGACGACGCTCCGCATCGGCGTCGTTCCGGGCCCGCGCGAGGACACCTTGCAGGGCATCAAGAACATGCTCGCGGTGGCGAGCGGCAAGGGCGGCGTGGGCAAGTCCACTGTGGCGGTGAACCTGGCGTTGGCGCTGCAGCGGCAAGGGGCGGCGACAGGGCTCCTGGATGCGGACATCTACGGCCCCAGCATCCCGATCATGATGGGAACGAGGGAGCGCCCGCCGGGCCAGCAAGGCCACCAGCTCCTGCCGGTGCAGGCGCACGGACTCAAGATGATGTCCATCGGTTTCGTGGCGCCGGCGGATGCGCCGGTCATCTGGCGCGGACCGATGGTGCACAAGATCGTGACCGAGTTCCTGCGCAACGTGGCCTGGGGCGAGCTGGACTATCTGGTGGTGGACCTGCCGCCGGGCACGGGGGACGCGCAGCTCACCCTGACGCAGACGGCGCCGCTCTCGGGCGCGGTGGTGGTGACCACGCCGCAGGACGTGGCGCTCGAGGACGTGGTGCGCGCCATGCGCATGTTCGAAGAGGTCAAGGTGCCGATCCTCGGCATCGTGGAGAACATGAGCTCCTTCGTCTGCCCGCAATGCGGCCACCGCGAGGACATCTTCGCCCGCGGCGGGGGCCGGCGCGCCGCCGAACGCTTCGGGGTGCCTTTCCTCGGCGAGATTCCCATCCTGCCCTCGATCCGTAGCGCCGGCGACCGGGGCCTGCCCATCGTGGCGGCGGAACCGGAAGGCGAGGCCGCCCAGGCCTTCCGCGCCGTGGCGGGCGCGGTGGCGGCGCAGCTCGCCAGCCTCTCGGCGCGCCCGCGCCGCCCGCCGACGATCAAGTTCTGATGTGAAACGCCGAAGCGCTAGGCGAGGGCGAGACGGCGAATGCCTTCGACGAGCTGCTCCACGTCGGCCTTGCGGTTCACCAAGTGCGTCGAGGCGCGCACGCAGTTGAGCCCCGGCGTGGCGACGGGATGCACGCGCACCGCGAGCTCCGTTCGCAACCAGTCGGCCACCTGCGTGTACGGCCGCCGCGTCACTCGGATGCCGACGAGGGGGAAGAGCGCCGCCCTTTCGGGCGTGGTGAGCAGCTCGATCCCGCCAATGCCGGCGAGGCCTTCCACCAGGTGCTGTGCCAGGAGCGTGGCGTGCTCCCGCACCACCTCGATGCTGAGTCCCGCGAGCCACTCCATCGAGGTCGCCAGGCCGGTGGCGAGGGCCGGCGCACGGGCCTCGAGCTCCAAGTCCCGCGCTGCGGTAACGCCGGCCGTCTGCGGCTCGTCGGAGGTCGTCGTGTCGTCGACGCGTCGACAGCGCGGCACCAGCCGCGGCAGGAGCTGCTGGCGTACATAGAGGAGCGCCGTTCCCTCGGGGCCGAGGAGGAAGCCGCTCCCGGAAGCGACATACCCGTCCACGCCGAGGGCGTGCAGATCCACCGGCACCATCCCGGCAGCGAGCGAGCCGTTCACCACCACCAGCACTCCTTGCTGGCGAGCCGCGGCGCACACCTCTTGCAGCGGCAGCAGCTCGCCCGTCGTCGGTGAAACCTGGGAGACGACGAGGACGGCGGCGCCAGAGAGCGCGGCGCGCCACACCGGTGCCCCCGGGCGCGGGGCGAAAGGTCGCAGCTTCACTCGTCCTGCCCGTGCCAGCCCCACCCAGGGAATGAACGTGCTCGGCGGTTCGTGGGCCGACAGGGCCACGACGGCACCGGGGGGCAGCGGCAGGCTCGCCGCCAGCAGCAGCATCGCCTCGGTGGCGTCGTGCATGAGAGCGATCTCCGCCGCGTCGGCGCCGAAGAAACGGGCCACCGTGGTGCGCGCCGCCTCGACCGGATCCACGCTCCGCGTGACCGCATGGGCGGCGAGGTCGGTGGCGGTGCGCTGCATCTGCTCCAGCGTCTGCAGCGGCGTGATGCCGTGGTCGGCATGGTCGAAATAGCGTTCGCCCGGCTCGAGCGGGAAATCTTCCAGGAGGTCCTTCCAGAAGCGATGCGCCAGGTTGCCGCGGGCCTCTTTGGGTGCCAGAGGCGCTTCGGTGAACTGCCCGTGGGCGACGCGGGCGAGCAGCGCTCCTGCCGGCAAAGCGGCGCCGAGGGCGAGGATCTGGCGGCGGGACAGTCGCGACGGCTTCGCTCGCTCCGGGCCTTGGCCAGACTCCACGTTGCCTCCGGGGAGAGTCGACAAGCCGCTGGCGCTCCCGCGCCTGCGAGCGGCTCGGTGGCGGGCCCCTAGAATGGGGCCAAGGCGGGCATTCGTCCAGAGGCAATGCAAGCGCGTCCCAGCGCCAGCGCTTCAGTGCGCGTGGCGTGGCGCGGCCGCAGCAGCGAAGGCGTGCGGGAACCGTTGCTGCAGGGCGACGACGATGGTACGCGCCGCCACCTCGACCCCCATGCGGTCCAGGTGGACGCAGAGGTCGTAGCCGAGAGGGTCGTCCACCTGACGGTGGAAGCTGCGCCAGACGAACTCACTCCTCCATCGATCCAGACGGCGGAGGCCGCGGCGGGAAGCGACGGCGCTCGCCGGCGGCAGCTCTTCGCGCCAGCGCTGCAGTCTGGACTCGAAATCGCGCACCACCAGGACGGCCAGACGGTGTTGCTGGGGAATGACGAAGCTGGCGCCGCGGCCGACGAAGATGCCGCGCCCCTCCATGGCGAGGGAGAAGAGCAGACGCGACAGGCGCTGTACGTAGCCGGCGCTCGACATGTGATCGGGCACGAGGAGATGGTAGATCCAGTCTTCCCGGTAGCCGAGCAGGCGCTCGTCGAGGGACTCGAGAACGCTCTTGCCCAGCTCGTCGTTCTCGTGCAGCGCCGCGCGGATCTGGCGGTCGAAGACTTGCCAGCCGATCGTGGCAGCGATGCGCTCGGCGAGCTCGCCGGCTCCAGAGCCCGGGGGCTGCGCGAGCGCGAGGTTGGCGCGGGGCGTGCTCTCTGGAACGGGCGGGTGCGGCTGCTCGCTCTGCCAGAGTCGGGCCTGGCGGTCCAGGAGACGCTCGATCTGACCAACGCGGACGGCCTTCATGGCGGACCTCCTGGGGTCCGGGGAGCACGCCCGCTAACGCGGCGCGCGGCATCCCAGCGTCCTCGAATCTACGGCGCCCGCAGCGCCTGGGGTAGGATGCACGGCGCTGCCGGCGGGGGCGCGCCGGGAGCAGGACTCGGCGTGAGTCGCCTCGGCTCGGAGCCTCGTCCGCGGGAGGACAGCGTTGGCGCGGTGGCTTGCCCTCGGTTTGGCCTTGGCGATGGGCCTCGCCCTCCTCGCCAGTCGGTCGGAGCAGGAATGGCGCCCTTGCGCCCATCTCGGCAAGGAGCTGAAGGAGTGCTCCGGCATCGTCGCCAGTCGCCAGTTCCCGGGCGTGCTGTGGGCCCACAACGACTCGGGCGATCTGCCGAGGCTCTTCGCCTTGGAGCGCTCTGGGCGCATCCTGCGCGAGGTGCACGTGCTGGGCGCGCGCAACGTCGACTGGGAAGACCTGACCATCGACGATGCCGGGCGCTTGTACATCGGCGACTTCGGCAACAACAAGAACGAGAGGCGCGACCTCGTCGTCTACGTGATCCGGGAGCCCGACCCGCGCGCTCCCGGCCCCGAGATCCAGAGCGTGCCCGCGCTGCAGCAGATCCCGTTCTCCTTCCCGGAGCAGAAGGCTTTCCCCGATCCGGAGCACCTCGACTTCGATTGCGAAGCCTTGTTCTGGGACCACGGCCGTCTCTACGTGCTGACCAAGCATCGCAGTGATACCCGCACGGTTCTCTATCGCCTGCCGGCCGCGGGGGAGCCGCCGTTGGCTCAGGCGCTGGGAACCGCCGAGATCGGCAGCCAGGTGACCGCGGCGGCCTTATTCCCCGATGGCCGCCGGCTGTTGGTGCTCTCGTACCAGTACATCCATGTCTTCGACCGTGCCCCGGGGACAGAGAACTTCCTCGGCGCTCTCGAGCATCGGGTCGTCATCGAAGGCAAGCAGTGCGAGGGCCTCTGTTTCTTCGACGACGAAGTCCTGTTCGCCAACGAGCAGCGCGAGATGTATTGCCTCGGCCTCGAGCAAGTACTGCAGGCGGACACCTATCTGCCGGCGCCGCCGCGGCTGCGACTGCGCCACGCCGAGCCGGGACCGGGTAGCGGCACCGACTGGGCGGCGCAAACGGCGCTGCCGCTGCACTCGGAGTTCCCGGCAGGAGAGGCGAGCGGTGCGGCGCCGCAGATTCGCCTCGGGTGGTGCGAGCGCGGCTTGCTGCTTCGCGCCAGCTGGTCACTGCCACAGCGGACCGTTCCCGCCGGCGAGGCGGGCGAGACGCTCCTCTACCTCATGTGCGGGCCGCCCGAGGCTGCTAACCCCAAGCTGCAAAGCGGCCAGCAGGTCTGGGAGGCACGTCGGGTGGATGACGACATCGAGCTGCGCCCGCTGCTGCCGGAGCCGGGGGCCGCGCTGCCGGGCTCCGTCGTGCAGCGCTCGGAGAGCACCCTCGTCCTCGAGGCGCTCGTGCCGCTCGCGCTCGGCGCCGGCACCGACCTGGCGCTCAACGTCATCCTGCTGCAACCGGCGGCACCAGAAGCGCACGAGTGGTCGTGGGCAGGCGGCAGCTCCACCCAGCCCTTGGAGAACCCGCTGCTCTGGGGGCGCGTGGAGCTCGTGCCGTGACCGCAGTCGCGACGGCGATCTTCGCCTGGGTGACGATTCCCAGCTCCGATGCTGGCGCTGGCGGCGGGATCTGTTAAGCTGTCGGCGATGTTCATCGCCCTCGAATCCACGGCTCGATGCATGTCGGAGGCAAGCAGTTGAAGGAGACGAGCACGCGCGGGGAGATGCGTTCCTGGACGCTCCGAGACTCGGCGGAGCTCTACAACATCGAGGGTTGGGGCGGAGGCTTCTTCCGCATCGGCGAGACCGGGCACATCGAGGTGACCCCGGACGGCCCCGGCGGCCGGCATCTGGACCTCTTCGACCTCGTCGGTGACCTGCAGCGGCGCGGCCTCGGAATGCCCCTCCTCATCCGCTTCTCCGACATCTTGCACAGCCGCGTGCGCACGCTGGTCGGCTGCTTCGACAACGCCATCCGCGACTACGGCTACCAGGGCCGGTACCGCGGCGTCTATCCCATCAAGGTGAACCAGCAGCGCCAGGTGGTGGAAGAACTGGTGCGCTTCGGCAAGCCCTACCACCTGGGGCTGGAAGTGGGATCCAAACCGGAGCTCTTGGCGGCGCTGCCGCTCCTCGACGGCACCGAGTCGCTCCTCGTCCTCAACGGTTACAAGGACGTGGAGTACATGGAGACGGCGCTCCTGGCGCAGAAGCTCGGGCGTCATCCCGTCATCGTCATCGATCGCTACCGGGAGCTCGACCGCCTGCTGGCCATCGCCGCCCGCCTGGGCGTGCGGCCCAAGATCGGCGTGCGCGCCAAGCTCACCACCCGCGGTGCGGGCAAGTGGATGGAGTCCACCGGCGACCGCTCCAAGTTCGGCCTCACGGCGACGGAGATGGTCATGCTGGTCGACCGCCTGCGCGACGGCGGCATGCTCGACTGCCTGGAGCTCCTGCACTTCCACATCGGCTCGCAGATCTCCGCGGTGCGGGCCATCAAGGACGCGATGAAGGAAGCTTGCCGCATCTTCGTGGAGCTCGTGCGGGCCGGCGCCGGCATGCGCTATCTCGACGTGGGGGGCGGGCTCGGCGTGGACTACGACGGTTCCTCCACCAGCTGGACCTCGTCGGTCAACTACACCATGCAGGAGTACGCCAACGACGTCGTCGCCGCCATCCAGCAGGCCTGCGACGAATACCAGGTGGCGCACCCGGACATCGTGAGCGAGTCGGGGCGGGCGCTGGTGGCACACCACTCGGTCCTCGTCTTCGACATCCTGGATGTGGATTGTCTGCTCCCCGGGCAGGGGGCGCCGCGGGAAGCGGAAACGCGGCAAGAGCACAGCGTCATCCAGAGCTTGGCGGAAACCTGGCGGTCCGTGTCGCGCAAGAACTTCCAGGAGGCGTACCACGACGCGCTGCAGCTCAAAGAGGAGGCCACCGGTCTGTTCAACATGGGACTCCTGGATCTGCGCGAGCGCGCCCGGGTGGAACAGCTCTTCTGGGGCACCTGCGAGTCCATTCTCAAGATCATCCGCGAGCTGGACTACGTGCCCGACGACCTCGAGGGCTTGGAGAAGGGCCTCGCCGACACCTATTACGGCAACTTCTCGATTTTCCAGTCGGCTCCGGACCACTGGGCGGTGAAGCAGCTGTTCCCCACCATCCCCATCCACCGGTTGCACGAGCGGCCGTCGCGGCGCGGCGTCATCGCCGACCTCACCTGCGATTCCGACGGCAAGATGGACCAGTTCATCGATCTCCGGGACGTGAAGAACTGCCTGGAGCTGCACCCGAGCAACGGCGAGCGCTACTACCTGGGGACCTTCCTCATCGGCGCCTATCAGGAGATCCTGGGGGACCTGCACAACCTCTTCGGCGACACCAACACCGTGCACGTGGCGCTCGACGACAGCGGTTACCGGGTGGATCACGTGGTGGAAGGGGACACGGTGACCGACGTGCTCGGCTACGTCGAGTTCCGCCGCCACGAGCTGGTGGAGAAGATGCGCCAGGCCACCGAGCAGGCGCTGCGCGAGGGGCGGATCTCGTTGGAGGATTCGGCGCTCCTCATCAGCCGTTACGACCAGGGGCTGCGCGGCTACACCTACCTGCGGGAGATGCAGGACGACGAGTTCCAGAACGCCCTCGCCACCCTCCGCCCGGTGGCCGCGGCTTCCCAGGCGGCGTCGAACGGCCGCTCCGGCGCGCCCCGTGCCGCCGCCGAAGGCGAAAGCAGCTCCGCCCGCGGCGAGACGCCGCGCGCGGCGGAGAACGGCGAGGCGGCGGCGACCCGCGCCGTCGGCAAGAACGGAACTTGAACATGTCTCGTGCTGCGCTCGCCTTCGCGGCCGCCGCGGCATTGCTCTTACCCGGGCAGGCGCGCAGCGGCAATCGGCCGGTGCACACCTATTCCATCGTCGCCCGCGACTCCGTCACCGGTGATCTCGGTGTCGCCGTGCAGTCCCACTGGTTCTCCGTCGGTCCCGTGGTGCCGTGGGCCGAAGCGGGGGTCGGGGTGGTGGCGACACAATCGCTCGTGGACGTGTCCTATGGTCCGCTCGGCCTGGAAATGCTGCGGGCCGGCAAGTCGGCGGAGGAAGCGCTGCAAGGTCTGCTCGCCGCCGACGAAGGGCGCGAGCTGCGCCAGGTGGCGATCGTCGACGCCGAGGGACACGTGGCAGCGCACACCGGCAAGCGGTGCATCGCCCAGGCCGGGCACGTGACCGGAGCGGGATTCTCGGCGCAGGCGAACCTGATGCTGCGCGACACGGTGTGGGGTGCCATGGCGAAGGCCTACACCACCACGAAGGGCGACCTGGCGGCGCGGCTGCTGGCGGCATTGGAGGCGGCCCAGGCCGAGGGCGGCGACATCCGTGGCAAGCAGTCGGCGGCGCTCGTGGTGGTACGGGCTCATTCCACCGGCCGGCTCTGGGAGGACCGGCTGGTCGATCTGCGCATCGACGATCATCCCGATCCGGTGGCGGAGATGAAGCGCCTGCTGCAGCTGCAGCGCGCCTACGCCCACATGAATGCGGGCGACCTGGCGATGGAGAAGAACGACGTGGAAGGCGCGGTGCGAGAGTACGGCGCCGCCGAAGCGCTGGCGCCGGGCAATGCCGAGATGCTCTTCTGGCACGCCGTCACCCTCGCCGGCGCCGGCAAGGTCGAGGCTGCCAAGCCGATCCTGGCCCGCGTCTACGGCATGGATGCGAACTGGCGCACGCTGGTGGAGAGGTTGCCTCGGTCGGGACTCCTGCCCGACGACGCGGCACTCGTCCGCACCCTCACCGCCGTGACGCCGGTCGGCGCCACGGCGCCCAAGAGTCCATGAGCACGGCGGCGGATCGCGATGCCAGCCTCGGCCGCGTGCTCATGGTGGCGCCGCCCGACGACTGGTTGCAGCAGGGCTCGGAATGGTTCGACGCCTTCCGCCCGGCGGGTGTGATCCTCTTCCGCCGGCACCTCCCCGACAGGCTCGAGGCGGCGCGCGCCGCCATCGCGCGTCTCCACGCCTGGGCGGCGGCGCAAGGGCGGAAGCTGCTCGTCGCTGCCGACGAAGAAGGCGGCTTTGTTTCCCAGGTGCGCCACCTGTTCCCGGTGCCGCCGAGCGCTCGCGCCCTGGCCTGGGCGGCCCCGCCCGCCGAGGTGCGCCGGGTCACGGCACGTTACGCCGCGCGGCTTCGTGCTCTCGGCCTCGGCTGGAGCTTCGCCCCCGTCTGCGACGTGAACGACAACCCGCGCAATCCGGTGATTGGAGTCCGCGCCTTCGGCACGGCTCCCGAGCAGGTACGCGAGCATGCGGCGGCGGCGCAAGCCGGACTGCACGATGCGGGGCTCCACTCTTGCCTCAAGCACTTCCCCGGGCATGGCGACACCGATCTCGACTCGCACCTGACGCTCCCCGTGCTCGCCCACGGACGGGAGCGCCTCGACCGGGTCGAGCTCGTCCCTTTCCGCGCCCTGCTCGCCGGCGCACCAGCAGTCATGGTGGCGCACCTGGCTTGCCCCGAGCTCGGTGACGGCGAGCTCCCGGCGACGCTGTCACCGCGGGTGAGCACGGAGCTGCTGCGCCGCGAGCTCGGTTTTTCCGGCGTCGCGGTGACCGATGCCATGGAGATGGAAGGGGTGGCCGGGGTGTTCGGTGTCGGCGAGGCGGCGTGGCGCGCCCTCGCGGCGGGCTGCGACCTCTTGCTCTACTGCTTCGCTCTCTCCCGTGTCGAGGAGGCGCGCGACGGTCTGGCGGCGGCGCTCGCTGCGGGGCGCTTGAGCGCCGCCCGTCTCGAAGAGGCGGCGGCACGGGTCGAACGTCTGGCGGCGATGGCACGACCTCCCGCGCCTGAGCTTCCCCCTCCGGCGGAGGACGCGCGCTGGTACAAAGCGCTCTGCGGCCAGGCGCTGCGCCTCGAGGCGCCTTCAGCGTGGAAAAGATTCTGGCAGGCGGGGGAAGGCCAGACCTTGCGCCTCGCCGGCTGGAACGAGGAGGTGCTGCTGGCCTTGTCGCAGCGTTTCGAAGGCCTGGGCATCCCCACGCAGTGCGCTGCCCCCGAGGTTCTCGCCGACTACACCGCACCCACGCTCGCTGTTCTCGCCGAGCGCCGTCCGCTCGGCGCCAGCGCCAGCGCCGCCCTGCGCCGTCTCGCCGGGGGCTCGGGCCCCGTGGCCCTGGCGAATCTCCTCACGCCCGAGGTAGATGCGCCGGTGGCGGCGGCGTTCCCGGCTCGCCTGCAGAGCGCCGACCGCAGCGACCTCATGCTCGACACCGTCGTCGAGCGTTGCCTCGCTCTCCGCCACTCGTCCTGAGCCAGGGCAGGGGAAGCCGGCGGCGGTGAGGCGCCGCCCGCGAGCGCTGCCTCGTCCGCGCCTCACACCCGGCGCAGGGAGCGCAAGAGCATGCAGGTGATGCCCACCACGAGCAGCAGGCACGCGATCCGGATCTGACCGCCCAGCGCTGCGATCACCGCGCCCAAGAGGGCCAGCCGGCCCAGCCAAATCCACCAGCGGCGCCGCACACGCATGACGACTCCTTGCGTTCGGGTCGAGCCCGAGAGGTGGTGACGATACGAGACAGCATAGGAGCAGTGAGGCTGACTGCGCTACCCTCGCTTCCCGGACGGCCCCGGCGGGCGCCGCCTCCGGCGGGCGCGGAGGGACCGCGTCCGACGCTCGGTGCAGAAACGCGGAGGTGCGTGTGTGGCTCTGGCTCGAGCCGGTGCTCGAGCACTGGCTCGCTGCGGCGTGTTCGGGCTGGCTGGGGTACTTCTCGACCTCGATCATCTGCCGGTCCTGGTTTTCCGCGGCCTCCCTCTCACCGCCGAGAACCTCGCTCGCGAAGCAGGTAGACCGCTGCATTGGCCGGCTCTCGTGGGCTGCGGGCTTTACCTCGGCACTTGCCTCGCATCTCTTTATCGACTACGTCGTCGGGCACGGCTGGCTGCGCTGAACGAGGCGCAATGCCGGAGCTAGCCTCGATGACAGCGTCCACGAGCTGCCTGGCGCGCGCGGTCGTGGCACGCAACTCGGCGTCGATCGCCAGCTGCGACTGTCGGCCACACCATCGGCTGGGCTGGTGCTAGAATCGCTTTGCAGCTGGTGCTAGAACCGCTTCGCGGGAGGTACCATCATGAAGCTCGCCGCGCTCTGGTTCGCTCTGCTCGCGCTCGCCGCCACCACGGCCTCGGCACAGGTCGCGCACTGCAATTGCAACGAAATGGACGTCTGCGAAGGGATCGTGGCGGATGTCGACCTCCACTTCGGTCGCGTTTTCGAGGGTGCTTACCGCCCAGGCGAGCCGTACGACGTCTTGACCATCGACCCCGCAGGTACCGGCGAGACCTTCGAGGAGATGGACATCTCGTTGCGCGTGCGCCTGCGCTGCGAAGTGAGCGGCCTTTTCCTCGTCGGGCTACCGGCGGAAAGCATCATCCTGTACAGCACGCAGCTATGCATGTGCAGCGGTTGGAAGCCCGCCGATGCACCCACGGACGAGAACGGTTGGACGAGCTTCAGCGGTACGATTCGTGGCGGCGGATGCGTGACGCATCTGAGCTTGTTCGCGGACGGGATCGGCGTCACGCAGATCCCGATTCGGATCAACAGCCCCGACACCGCGACCGGCTCCCCGTGCCACGTGGATGCGTCGGACCTCGCGGCGCTCGCCGAGCGGCTCGGGCGGCCGGAGTCGTACAGCATTTGTTTCGATTACAACGAGAGCGGCCCACCGACGATTGACGCCAGCGACCTGACGTTCTTCGCGTCGAGCCTGGGAAGCCAGTGCACCGTGGGCCCGAACCACTGAGCTGATCGACTCGGTGGGCGGGTTTGCCCGAGCGAGGGCGGTGGAGCTGGGTCGCGTTCAGACGGTCCAGGTGTCGCCGCTGTACAGCAGCGCTTCGAGGTTGCCCGGGCCCTTGCGGGCGACGACCTCGTTCACCTGTTCGTGCATGCTCTGATCGAGCACCGGACGTTCGACGCTGCGCAGAATACCGATGGGCGTCGGGAG
>Ga0075428_100004130_pt1 | contig 15986 bp, 13 predicted proteins | sample RhiMetdeltSRZDD2_FD_75291 | JGI IMG/M metagenome (GOLD analysis project Ga0075428, IMG submission 75291) | Populus rhizosphere microbial communities from Tennessee, USA - Rhizosphere MetaG P. deltoides SRZDD2 | ecosystem: Host-associated > Plants > Roots > Rhizosphere > Soil | place: USA... | reverse complement strand
TCGGCGTCGGGCTGACGGTGGACGCAGCCCGCACCGAGCTGCCGTCGAGGGCGCTGCAGGCGCAGGTCGACACCCTGGCCGACGACGTCGCCGAGGCGCTGGCGGCCGATCCCCTGGGCTGCGGCGAGGACTGCCGGTACACCCTGACCTGGCGTGACGTCCCGGACGCGGCGTCGCAGAGCCTGGGTCTGCTGGACCGCCTGGTGGGCGAGGGCTACGACGCGGGGCTCGGGCACCGCGCCGAGGCCACCTTCGTCTCCCACCACGTCGTCGATCCCGACGAGGCCGACGCGATCCTGAAGCTCGTCATCGGCCCCGCGATCGTGCCGCTGCGGGAGCGGAGCAACGTCCGCCAGGTGGCATTCGTCGACCCCAACAGCTCCGCCGACCAGGCGGAGCGCCGGGCGCTCATCCCGGACCTGCTGGAGCGGCTGGAGGACGAGGGCTACCGCGACCTGGCCGAGCGCCTCGGTCGCAACCCGTACCTCGTCATCCCCACCGACCCCGGCATGTCGCCGGAGCTGGTCCTCGGGCTGTTCGCCCTCGACCACTACCGTCCGCCGGTGGCGGTGGTCCTGATCGCCCCGACTGCGCTGCGCTAGCGCGCTAGCCGCGGCCCCGGTAGGTCACCCGGCCGTTGATGGCGTCCTTGTTCAGGCGCTTGGACAGGTGCAGGCCCTCCAGGACCAGCTCGACCGCACTGGCTAGGACGGCCGGGCTCTCGTCACCGCCGGTCAGCTGCCCGACCGCCTCCCGGAGGGGCCCGACGTCCTCGACCAGGCGGGCCAGGTCGGCCGACACGACGTCGTCACCGGTGTGCACCACCGCCCCCTCGTCGAACGCCGCGACGACGTCCCGCAGCTGCCCCGGGGGCACCCGCCGCTTGAAGACCGTGAGCACCGCCGAGCGGACCAGCCGGTCGGCGATCTGCTCGTCACGGCCCTCCTCCAGGGTCTCGATCTCGACCTTGCCCATGGTCGACGCCGCCAGCGCGTCCAGGTCGCTGACCCGGGGGCTGACCTCGCGCTCACCGTGCCGCAGCGCCCGGCGGGTGGCGTTGGCCACCAGCACCTCCTGGTTGGCCACGGTCAGCCGCACCGAGACACCGGAGCGCTGGTTGACGTGGGAGCTCTCACGGGCCAGGTGGCTCAGGGTGGCCACGATCTCGGCCATGTAGCTGGGGATCACCACCCGCAGCCCCTCGAGGGCCAAGGGGCGGGCCTCGCTGCGGGCCACGGCCATCTCGGTCTCCACGTCCAAGGGGTAGTGGGTGCGGACCTGGCTGCCGAAGCGGTCCTTGAGGGGAGTGATGATCCGCCCCCGGTTCGTGTAGTCCTCGGGGTTGGCGGAGGCCACCAACCACACGTCGAGCGGCAGGCGGATCTTGTAGCCGCGCACCTGGACGTCGCGCTCCTCCAGGACGTTGAGGAGGCCGACCTGGATCCGCTCGGCCAGGTCGGGGAGCTCGTTGATGGCGAAGATCCCCCGGTTGCTGCGAGGGACGAGGCCGTAGTGGATGGTCAGCTCGTCGGAGAGGTAGCGACCCTCGGCCACCTTGATCGGGTCCACCTCGCCGATCAGGTCCGCGATGGACGTGTCGGGCGTGGCCAGCTTCTCGCCGAAGCGCTGGTCGCGGTGGACCCACAGGATGGGGGTCTCGTCGCCGTACTCGGCGAGCTGGTCCCGTGCGTACCGGGACACCGGGTGATAGGGGTCGTCGTTGATCTCGCTGCCCGCCACGATCGGCAGCCACTCGTCGAGCAGGCTCACCAGGGACCGGATCATGCGGGTCTTGGCCTGGCCCCGCTCGCCCAGGAAGATCAGGTCGTGCCCGGCGAGGACGGCGTTCTCGAGCTGGGGCAGGACGGTCTCGTCGTAACCGATCACCCCCTCGACCAGGGGCTCACCGCCCGCGATGCGGGCGACGGCGTTGCGCCGCACCTCGTCCTTGACGGAGATCGACTGCCAGCCCGACGCCTTCAGCTCTCCCAGCGTCGTGGGACGGTCCGCTATCGGCGACATCACGCCACGCTACCGGCCACCGGTAAGGTCCCGCCGAGTGGAGCTGACCGAGGGGTGGCGGGCCGTCGAAGCGGATGACGACCTGCGGCGCACCTACTACAACGAGGACTTCGACGACCAGACCTGGGAGTCGATCGTGGTGCCCGGCCACTGGCGTTCGCAGGCGGCCTTCGCGGACAGCGACGGTCCGCTGCTCCACCGGTGCCGCTTCGCCCATCCCGCCCCCGGGCCGGGACGACGGGCCTGGCTGACCTTCGACGGCCTCTTCTACCAGGGTGACCACTGGCTGGACGGCGAGTACCTCGGCGACACCGAGGGGTACTTCATGCCCCACACCTTCGAGGTCACGGCGGCGCTGCGGGCCCGCAGCGAGCACACCCTGGCCCTGGAGGTCACCTGCGCTCCCCAGACCGACGGCAGCCCCCGGCGCAACATCACCGGCCTGTTCCAATCGGGCTACTGGCTGGATCCCGACTGGAACCCAGGTGGGCTGTGGCGCCCGGTGCGGGTCACCGAGACCGGGCCGGTCCGCATCGCCCGGCTGCGGGTCCTGTGCCGCGAGGCGAGCCCCGAGCGGGCGGTGGTGGCGTTCCATGCCGTGCTGGACTCCGACGCCGCGCGGACGGTGCAGGTGCGGTCGGCCGTCGGGAACCAGTACCACGGCTCGGAGCGGTCGGTCGCGAGCGGCGCCAACACCCTCGACTGGACCCTCACCATCGAGCGGCCCGGCCTGTGGTGGCCCCGTGCCCTGGGCTCGCCGACCCTCCACGACGTGCGGGTCCTGGTCCACCTCGGGTCCGAGGAGGGTGGCGCGCCGAGCGACGAGCGCAGCCTGCGGATCGGCCTGCGGTCGATCCGGCTGCGCAACTGGGTGTGCTCGGTCAACGGCGAGCGGCTGTTCCTCAAGGGGTCGAACCTCGGCCCCACCCGCCAGGCCCTCGCCGAGGCCACTCCCGACGAGCTGCGGCGAGACGTCGACCTCGCCGTGGAGACCGGGCTCGACCTGCTGCGCATCAACGCCCACGTGACCCGGCCGGAGGTCTACGACGCCGCTGACGAGGCCGGCCTGCTGCTGTGGCAGGACCTCCCGCTGCAAGGGCCCTACGCCCGGGGCACCCGCCGCCAGGCCGTGAGCCAGGCCCGGGCGGCCGTGGACCTGCTGGCCCACCATCCGTCGGTCGCCGTGTGGTGCGGTCACGCCGCGCCCCACGCCTCCTCCCCCGGGTCGCTGCCGCTCCCTCCCGCAGCAGCGGACCTGCTGCCGACCTGGAACAAGAGCGTGCTCGACGGCGCGCTCAAGCGGGCGCTCCAACGGGCCGATCCGAGCCGGCCCGTGGTCCCCCACTCGGGGGTGAGCCCCTACCTGCCCCGCCTCGACGGGACCGACTCCCACCTGCCGTTCGGCTGGGGCCGCGGCGACGAGCGGAGCTTCGCCGCGTTCTGCCGGGCCTGGCCCCGGATGGTCCGCTTCGTCTCCGAGCTCGGGGCGCAGGCGGTCCCCAGCGGTGGCGGCGCCGCGTTCCTGGGCCCGGAGCGCTGGCCCGACCTCGACTGGCCGGAGCTGGAGCGTCACCACGGGCTGCAGAAGGTGGGCTTCGACCAGCACGTGCCCCCGGAGGACCACCCGACGTTCGTCGCGTGGCAGGACGCCACCCAGCGCTACCAGGCCCAGGTGATCAAGTCTCACGTCGAGACCCTGCGCCGACTGAAGTACCGGCCGACCGGAGGGTTCGCCCAGCTCTGCTTCGCCGACGCCCGCCCGGCGGTGTCGTTCGCCGTGCTCGACCACCAGCGGAGCCCGAAGCTCGGCTTGGCTGCGCTGCGCGAGGCGTGCCGTCCGGTCATCGTGGTGGCCGACCGGCTGCCCGCGGCGGTCGAGCCCGACCGGGCACTGGCGCTGGACGTCCACGTCGTCAGCGACCGCCGCGACGCCATCGGGCGCGCGCGGGTGACGGCCCGCCTGTCATGGTCGGACGGGGAGCACGCCTGGGGCTGGCGGGGCGAGATCCCGGCCGACAGCTGCATCCGGGTGGCCACGGTCCAGCTGGTCGTGCCGGCCTCACCCGGACCCTTGGCGCTGGACCTCGAACTGCGGCTGCCCGACGGCGAGACCGTGACCAACCGCTACGAGTCGACCATCGCTGGCTAGAGCCGTGGGGCGCGACACCGCCAGCGACCAGCGCAGACATATCCTCACCGCCCATGGCAGTGGGGGCAGGAGCACGGCGGCCGGCGGTGACCATGCTCACGGGAGCGGTACTTGTGGCGTCGGGGGCGCTCGCGGCCTGCTCCGGCGACGACTCGTCCGGGAAGGACGGCGTCACGCTGGAGCCGGTGGATGACGGGCCGGCCCCGGAGGACCCGGGCGCGGCGTCGCTCAGCGGGTCGTGGGAGGGCACCTTCGACTGCGGGAACGGCCCCACGGGCCTCACCCTGACCATCGACGACCGGGGCAGCGGCCGTGTGGCGGCCAACTTCGCCTACCACCCGGTCGACGCGGCACTGGAGCCCACGACACCCCGCTACTCCATGGAGGGCGACGTGACGGCCGGGCAGCTCTCGCTCACCGGCCGGGAGTGGATCCAGCAGGACGACGCAGGAACCCAGGCCATGATGGGGGTCCAGGCCCCGGTCGCAGACCGGCCGGACCCCGAGCACCTGGAGGGCACGCTCGACGGCGAGGGCTGCTCGTCCTTCGCCGTCGACCGCACCTCGACCGAGCCGTGGTACGTGGGCAGCTTCCAGGGCAAGTACGGGTGCAACCAGGGGATCACCGGGCTCACCCTGACCGTCGAGGACGGCGGCGACGCTGCGGTCGACGCCACCTACGAGTTCTACGCGGTGCCCGAGAACCCCGACGTCCCCAGCGGCAGCTACCGGATGGAGGGCACCTACAACCAGGGCGAGATGGTCCTGCACGGCACGGAGTGGGTCGAGCAGCCCGAGGGCTACATCATGGTGGACCTCCGGGTCCAGAGCGACCTCGGGATCGACCCCCAGCGCCTCTACGGGATCGTCGGCGCGACGGGCGGCGGCGAGAGCGGCTGCTCCCTCTTCTCCCTCGATCGCGTCGCGGAATAGCACCGTTCGGCCACCATCCGGCAACCCGGATGGGAATTTCTCGGCGGGCCGGCCAGGCCGAGTAGGTTCGGCCACGGGTGCGGCGTCAGTTCGGCGCCCGCCCAGGAGGGTCAGAAGCGATGCAGACGATGGAGCGGCCGACGGTCGCCCCGGTGCACCGGCCCACCCGAGAGCCGAAGGCGCGAGCTCCGTGGCCGATCGAGTTCTACCGGTCGGCCATCGGCAAGAAGTGGGTGATGGCGCTCACCGGGATCTTGCTGATGGGGTTCGTCTTCGCCCACATGGTGGGCAACCTCAAGGCCTTCATGGGCGCGGACGACCTCAACCACTACGGCGAGTGGCTGCGGATGCTGTTCGCACCGCCGCTGCCGCGCACCTGGTTCCTGTGGATGATGCGCATCGGCCTCATCGCCACCTTCGCCCTCCACATCCACGCCGCGGCCAGCCTCACGCTGATGAACCGGCGGGCCCAGGCCCCCGATCGGCTGGTCCAGCCGCGTGACTGGCAGGCGGCCAACGCCGCCAGCCGCTCCATGCGGCTGACCGGCGTGGTCATCCTGCTGCTGCTGATCTTCCACCTGACCGACCTGAGCTGGGGCCAGACCAACCCCGACTTCGTGCGGGGCGACGTGTACCGCAACCTGGTGGCGTCCCTCGAACGACCGGTCGTGGCGGTCACCTACATCCTCTTCGTCCTGGCCCTCGGGGTGCACCTGCTCCACGGCTCCTGGTCGCTGTTCCAGAGCCTCGGCGTGAACAACCCCCGCTGGAACTCGTGGCGCCGGGGCTTCGCGATCGGCTTCGCGGCCGTGGTCACCGCCGGCTACCTGGTGGTGCCCATCGCGGTCCTGACCGGGGCCATCAGTGCGGACGACAACCCCGACTGCACCGTGCAGGACGGGCACATCGAGACCTGCGAGAACTACGCCACGACGCAGGTAGGTTCGTGATGATCGGCGAGCTCGACGGCAAGGCCCCCACCCATCCCCTGGCCGAACGGTGGACCAACCACAAGTTCGACATGAAGCTCGTGGCACCCCACAACCGCCGACGCTTCGACGTGATCGTGGTCGGCACCGGCCTGGCCGGCGCCGCTGCCGCGGCCACCCTGGGCGAGCAGGGCTACAACGTCAAGGCCTTCACCTACCACGACAGCCCGAGGCGGGCGCACTCGATCGCTGCCCAAGGCGGCATCAACGCCGCGAAGAACTACAAGAGCGACGGCGACTCGGTCTTCCGCCTCTTCTACGACACGGTCAAGGGCGGCGACTTCCGCAGCCGCGAGTCGAACGTCTACCGCCTGGCCGAGCTGTCCGGGAACATCATCGACCAGTGCGTGGCCCAGGGTGTGCCCTTCGCGCGGGAGTACGGCGGCCTCCTCGACAACCGCAGCTTCGGCGGCGCCCAGGTGTCGCGCACCTTCTACGCCCGGGGCCAGACCGGCCAGCAGCTGCTGCTCGGCGCCTACCAGGCCCTCGCCCACCAGGTCCACGAGGGCACGGTCCAGCTGTTCACCCGCACGGAGATGCTCGACCTGGTGCTGAAGGAGGACCGGGCGGCCGGCATCATCGTCCGTGACATGGTCACCGGTCAGGTGACCTCCCACTCCGCCCACGCCGTGCTGCTGTGCACGGGCGGCTACGGCAACGCCTTCTACCTGTCCACCAACGCCAAGTTCTCCAACGCCACGGCGATCTGGCGAGCCCACCGGCGGGGGGCCCTGTTCGCGAACCCCTGCTACACGCAGATCCATCCGACGTGCATCCCGGCCTCCGACGAGTTCCAGTCGAAGCTGACGCTGATGTCCGAGTCGTTGCGCAACGACGGGCGCATCTGGGTGCCGAAGGATCCCGGCGACACCCGCCCGACCGACCAGATCCCCGAGGAGGAGCGCGACTACTACCTCGAGCGGAAGTACCCGTCGTTCGGGAACCTGGTCCCCCGCGACGTGGCCTCGCGCAACGCCAAGGCCGTCGTCGACCAGGGTCGGGGCGTGGGCCCACTGAGGAACGGGGTGTTCCTCGACTTCAGCGAGGCCATCGGGCGGGTCGGTGTGGAGACGGTCCGGGAGCGCTACGGGAACCTGTTCGACATGTACGAACGCATCACCGACGAGAACCCGTACCGGGTCCCGATGCGCATCTACCCCGCCGTCCACTACACGATGGGCGGCCTCTGGGTGGACTACAACCTCATGTCCAACCTGCCCGGGCTGTTCGTGCTGGGCGAGGCCAACTTCTCGGACCACGGCGCCAACCGGCTGGGCGCATCGGCGCTGATGCAGGGCCTGGCGGATGGCTACTTCGTGATCAGCTACACGCTGGCCAACTACCTGTCCGGCCTGCTGGGCGAGAAGCCGGTCCCCACCCACGACCCGGCCTTCACCGCGACCGAGGCCAACGTCGGCGACCGGGTGGCCCGGTTCCTCTCGGTCAAGGGCACCCGCTCGGTCGACGACTTCCACCGTGAGCTGGGCAAGATCCTCTGGGACTACTGCGGCATGACCCGGAACCGCACAGGCCTGGAGAAGGCGCTGTCCGAGATCCCGGCGCTGCGCGAGGAGTTCTGGAAGGACGTCCGGGTCCTGGGCGGCCCCGCGCTCAACCAGTCGCTGGAGAAGGCCGGCCGGGTCGCCGACTTCTTCGAGCTGGGCGAGCTGATGGTCCGCGACGCGCTCCACCGCGAGGAGTCCTGCGGGGGGCACTTCCGCGAGGAGCACCAGACCGAGGACGGCGAGGCCCTGCGCGACGACGAGCACTACGCCTACGTCGGCGCCTGGGAGTGGACCGGCAAGCACAACGAGCCGCTGCTCCACAAGGAGCCACTGAGCTTCGAGTCCGTCGAGCTCACCCAGCGCTCCTACAAGTGACGGAGACGACATTGGACCTGACGTTGCACGTCTGGCGGCAGCCAGGCCCGGGGCAGCCCGGCGAGATGGTGACCTACATCGAGGAAGCCAAGGACATCAGCCCCGACATGTCGTTCCTCGAGATGCTCGACATCGTCAACGAACGGCTGATCGCGAAGGGCCAGGAGCCGATCGCCTTCGAGCACGACTGCCGCGAGGGCATCTGCGGTAGCTGCGGAGTGATGATCAACGGCCAGGCCCATGGCCCCCAGCCGGGCACGGCGACCTGCCAGCTGCACATGCGCAAGTTCGCCGACGGCGACGAGATCTGGATCGAACCGTGGCGGGCCCGGGCCTTCCCCGTGCTGCGCGACCTGATCGTCGACCGTACGGCCTTCGACCGGATCGTCGAAGCCGGCGGCTACATCACCGCCCCGACAGGCGCGGCGCCCGACGCGAACATCATCCCGATCCCCAAGGTCGTGGCCGATGCCGCGATGGACGCCGCAGCCTGCATCTCCTGTGGCGCCTGCGTTGCCGCCTGCCCCAACAACGCCGCCCAACTGTTCACAGCAGCCAAGGTGCAGCACCTCAACCTGCTGCCGCAGGGCCAACCCGAGCGGTACACCCGGGTGGTGCGGATGGTGGAGACGATGGAGCAGTACTTCGGCTCGTGCACCAACCATGCCGAGTGCCAGGAGGCCTGCCCGAAGGAGATCTCCATCGACTTCATCGCCTACATGAACCGGGACTACGTCAAGGCCCAGATCAAGAACCGCCGGCTGCTGGGCCAGACGTCCTGACCGCCTCGGCGAACAGCCCGAGGGCCATCTCCCAGCCCTGGGGATCGGCGACACCGGTGCTGATCGACTCCCAGTAGGTGCCGTGCCGGTCGAGCTGTGAGTGCTCCAGCTCGACCCTGGTCGTGGTCGGACCTTCGGCGACGAAGCGCACGTCGATCCGGCTGGCGCGGTCGGGATCGGGGTCGTACCGCCACGGGGTTCCCGGGCCGTCGAGGACGTTGATCTGCCACGTCACGGCCAGGTGGTGCGGCGGGTCCCACGCGAGGACCCGGCCCCAGTCGCACTCGGCGCCGTCGACGCCCCGCTCGTACCAGCGCCCGCCGACCTGCGGCTCGAGGACCACGTCCTCCAGGTCGGCGGCTCCCAGGTGGTGGTCCCGCGGGCACCAGGTGCCGTAGCGGGCGGTGAAGACGTGGAAGGCCCGCTCGATCGGGGCCTCCACGGTGACCGAACGCAGAACGACGGTGTCCGCCGCGGCTTCCTGCGTCTCCTTGGTCTCCTGGCTCATCGTGCTCTCCTGTCCTGGTCGGTTTCCTGTTCGACTGCGCTCTTGAAGGCGTCCAGGGCGTCGGCCCAGAAGCCGTCGAGGTAGGCCTGGAGCTCGCTGCGGGCCCCGGGGTTGACCCGGTAGACCCGCCGCGTGCCCTCGGCGTGGCCGATGACCAGCCCGGCGTCCTTGAGCACCTTCAGGTGTTGGGAGACCGCCGGCCGGCTGACCGGCAGCTCGGCGGCCAGTTCCCCGACTGCTCGGGGATGTCGCGCGACCTGCCGGAAGATGGCCCGCCGGGTGGGGTCACCCAGCGCATCCAATGCCCGCTCTCCGTTAGTCTCCACTTACCGTAAGCTACAACTTACCGGTGACTGGGGTCAAGGGAGCGCGTTTCCGTAACGCGAATGCCACTTGAGCGGCGACCCGAGATGGGGAAGACTCGCCGCCGTGGCGGAGCCATCACGGCCTGAAGTCGACGCCAGCCGCCTCCTGGATCTGCTCATGGCCGGCATCCTGTTGGTCGTCACCGCGCCCGTCGTGGCGGTCGTCGCGGTGCTCGTCCGCGCGCAGATGGGCTCCCCGGTCCTGTTCCGCCAGAAACGGGCGGGCAAGGACGGCGAAGTGTTCGAGCTGATCAAGTTCCGGACGATGCGCCACCCCCGCCCCGAGCAGGAGGGCTTCCGTCCCGACACCGATGAGGACCGCCTCACCAGCCTGGGCCGCTTCCTCCGCTCGACCAGCCTCGACGAGCTCCCCACGTTGGTCAACGTGCTGCGGGGCGAGATGAGCCTGGTCGGCCCCCGGCCGCTGCCGGTCCACTACCTTCCCCGCTACTCCGAGGTCCACGCCCGGCGCCACGAGGTCCGTCCAGGCATCACCGGCTGGGCCCAGATCAACGGCCGCAACACACTGACGTGGGACGACCAGCTCGACATGGACGTGTGGTACGTCGACCACCGATCATTGTGGTTGGACCTGCGCATCATGGGTAGTACCGCCGCCACGGTCCTGCGGCGGGACGGCATCAGCCAGGAGGGCCAGGCCACCCGGGAGGAGTTCCCGGGCTCGCAGCGAGGGGCAACCACAGGGTGAGCAACACAACCGACTCAACGCCGGCCGCGCCAGCCACGCCGGCCATCGGTGTCCCGGGGGGCGGGATCGAGGTGATCGTCAAGGACGACGACCGTGACAGCCTCAGCGACGCGCTGGGGATCGGTGCCATCGTCATGGACATCGACGACACGCTGTACCTCAAGCGCGACTACATCCGCAGCGGGTTCGAGGCCGTGGGTCGATGGGCTCAGGACGAGCTCGGCATCGAGGACTTCGGCGAGCGTGCCTGGGCGGCCTTCGAGGCCGGGGCCCGCGACACCATCTTCGACCAGGTCCTGAAGGCTTGCGGCGCCCGCAGCGACGACGCGGTCGTCACCGCGCTGGTCGCCCGGTACCGCACCCACCGGCCGTCGATCACGCTCAGCGCCGACGCCCGGCGGGCCTTCGAGCGCTGGCACGGCCAGCTGGGCCTGGCTGTCGTCACCGACGGCGCGGTGTCGAGCCAGCTGGCCAAGGCCCGGGCTCTGGGCCTCGACCAGTGGGAGCTGCCGGTCATCTGCACCGCTGCGCTCGGGCCAGGGCGGGCTCGGGGCAGTTCGGCGGCCTTCGAGCAGGTCCAGCAGGAGCTCGGCGTCGACGGGAAGCGCTGCGTGTACGTGGCCGACGAACCGACCCGGGACTTCATCGGCCCCAAGGCGCTCGGCTGGCGCACCGTACGGGTGCGGCGCCGACTCGGCCTGCACGCGGCGATCGAGAGCGGGCCCGACATCGACTACGAGATCACCTCCCTCGACCAGCTCGAGGACGCGCTGTCCGCGTGAGACCAGCCCGAGGCAATGGGTCCCGGCCGGGCGAGGCCGAGGCATCGGGTCCCGGCCCTCGGGACTCATGACCTCGACCGGGCCGGAAGCGGGACCTATGACCTCGGGACAAGGCGGACCGCCATCGGATGCGCCGGTCGAGCCGGTTCGGGTCGCGCACCTGACCACGATCGCGCTGAGCCTGCGCTACCTGCTGTTCCCGCAGCTCGCGGCGGTGCGTGACCTCCCCGACGGCGAGGTGCTCGGCATCAGCGCTCCCGGGCCCGAGGTCGAGGGCCTCGAGCGGGACGGCATCCGGCACATCGCGCTGGCGTCGTCGACCCGGGGCATGAACGTCTGGGCCGACGTGCGGTCGGCGTGGGAGCTGTGGCGGGTGCTCCGGCGGGAGCGGGTCGACATCCTGCACACCCACAACCCCAAGCCCGGGCTCTACGGGCGGGTGGTCGGACGGCTGGCCCGGGTCCCGATCGTGGTCAACACCAACCACGGCGTCTACGCCACCGAGAACGACAAGCTGCTGCGGCAGCTGGTGGTGCTCGGCCTGGAGGCCGTGGCCGCCCGGTTCTCCGACGCCGAGCTGATCCAGAACCCCGAGGACTTCGAGCGGCTCACCCGGCTGCGCGTCAACCGGATGAGCCGCACCTGGCTGCTCGGCAACGGCATCGACCTCCGCCGGTTCCGGCCCGGCGCGGTGCCCGCATCCGAGCGGACCGCCCGGCGGGCCGAGATCGGCGCCGGCGACGACACGGTCGTGGTCGGGATCGTGGGACGGCTCGTCGTCGAGAAGGGGTACCGGGAGCTGTTCGAGGCGGTCCGGCTGCTGGCCGCCCGGGCCGGCGGCGACGCGGCCGACGGTGCCGAGCGGGTCAAGGTGGTGGTCATCGGTCCCGATGACCCCGAGAAGGCCGATGCGATCACCGCCGACGAGATCGCCGCGGCCACCGAGACCGGCGTGGTGTTCCTGGGCCACCGGGACGACGTCGAGGCCTGGTACGCGGCGATGGACCTGTTCGTGCTGCCCTCGTACCGGGAGGGCTTCCCCCGGGCGGCCATGGAGGCCGCCGCGTCCGGCCTCCCGATCATCGCCACCGACGTGCGGGGCTGCCGGCAGGTCGTCGACCACGAGATCACCGGCCTGCTGGTGCCGGTGCGGGACGCCACCGCGCTCGCGACCGCTCTCGCCGAGCTGGTGTCCGATCCCGCGCGTCGCAAGACCATGGGCAAGGCCGCGGTTGCCCGAGCCGAGGACCACTTCGACGAACGCCGGGTCGTCGACCTGGTGATGGACACCTACCGCCACGTCGCCGCGGCCAAGGGCCGGGACGACCTGGTGGCCAAGCTCACGCCCTGACGATCTGACCTGTGCCCCCCGGTGCACCGGGGTGCGACAGAATCACGGCCATCGCGCCCTCGCCTGTCGTCGCCCTCGCCCGCGACCCGCGGATCCAGTCGATCGAGCGGCTGGTGCGGGCGCTGCGGCCCATCCATGTCGGCATCCTCGGCGGGCTCGCGGCGCTGGTGGTGGTCCTGGCCCGACTGTGGATCGCCGCCGACGGCGACATCACCCGCTTCGTCGTGGCGGGGGACGTCTTCGTCGACCCCGAGACGGTCGAGCCCCGCATCCACGTGCTGGAGCACTCGTGGGGCTACGACGGCCAGTTCTTCTGGCGGCTCGCGGTCGACCCGGCCGAGTGGGATCTGTCCCGACACCACGGCGTCCAGTTGGACAACGCCTACCGCCCGCCGCGGATCGTCTACCCCGTCCTCGCGTGGGTCGCGGCCCTCGGCCAGCCGGGCCTGGTGGCCTGGACGATGGTCGGGGTCAACGTGGTCGCGGTGGGTGTGGTCGCCGGGCTCGGCGCGATGGTGGCCGAGCACGGCTCGCGGCCGGCGCTCGCCGGGCTCCTGGTGGCCAGCACGCCCGGGCTGGTGTTCGCGCTGTCCCGGGATCTGTCCGACATCGTGACCCTGGCCGCGGTGCTGGCCGGCGTGGTCGCCCTGCTGCGAAGACGGCCCGGGGTGGCCACCGTCGCCTGGTCGGTCGCGGTCCTCAGCCGGGAGCAGGTGGTGGCCACCATCGCCGGCTACGGCCTCTGGCGGCTGTGGCGGCTGCTCCGCGACCGGGACGGCACCCGGTTCGGAGCCGCGGACCTGCCGTGGCTGGTGCCGCCGCTGGTGTTCGCGCTGTGGCAGCTGGTCCAGTGGGCGCGGATCGGGCAGCTGCCGATCCGCGCCGGGGGCTCGAACCTGACGGCGCCGTTCGCATCGCTCGGCCCCAGCGTCTACGACTGGACCCAGGGCCGCATGCCGACCTGGGACGACGCCACGCCATACCAGCTGGGCCTGGCCGTGGTGCTCGTCATCCTGGCCTTCGTCCGGGGTCGCCGGCTGCTCGAACCGGAGGACCGGTGGCTCCTGGTGTCGCTGGGAACCGTCGTGCTGCTGGCAGTGTCGCTGGCCGAGCCGGTCTGGCAGGGGCCGGCCGACCTCCGCCAGGTGCTCGACGTGTTCGCCCTCTCCTGGGTCGTGCTGTTGCTCGTGCCGCGTCGCATCCCGCTCGTGCTCGTCGCGGCCACGATCGCCGTGTGGTTGGCCACCGTCGAACCCCGGGCGCTCTGGATCTGATCCCGGACGCCGGCCGGACGCCCGCCCGGACGCGCCGGACGCGGAAGGGTGCCCTCCCCCGGATCAGGAAGGGCACCCTCCACCAGGGACGGACGGGATCAGGGGGCGCTGGTCTCGCCGGCTGAGGCGGCGGTCGAGCCTGCGGCCTCCCCGCCAGTGGATGCCCCGTCCGTCCCTGCGCCGCCCGCATCCGTCGATGCGGGCGCGCCCTCGGGGGGCTGGCAGGCGGGATCAGTGGTCTCGGTCGAGCCGGGATCGGCAGGCGCGGCACCGCCGTCCTCGGCTGCGGGGTCGACGCCGTCGGCCGGGCTCGGGCACTCGGCCACCGCCGGATCCTGGACCGACGTCGCCGGGGGCTGGGTCGTCGGCGGCGTGGGTGCCGGTGGCAGCTGCGCCGGGGGCAGCTCGTTCATGCCCTGCGGCCAGCCCACGCTGATCGGCTCGGTCGGCGGCTCGGGCAGCTCGGGCACCTCGTCCGGCGGCTCGGGCACCGGGATCGTGGTGGTCGTCGAGCCGGGCGGGGTCGTCGTGGTGGTGGAGCCGGGCGGCGTGGTGGTGGTCGTCGACCCGGGCGGCGTGGTGGTCGTCGTGGTGGCCGGCGGCGTCGTGGTGGTGGTGGTCGAGCCCCGGGGTGTCGTGGTGGTCGTCGTCGGGCTCGGGGCCGGGCGGGTGGTCGGCGGCGCCTGCGGCCGGGTCGTCGGCGGCGACGGGGACGGCGCGGGAGCGGCCGGCGGCTCGGGCAGCTCGGGCCCCAGCTCGCCCGCGGCCGCGCCCTCGGCGTCGAAGTCGTCGAAGGCGTCGGCGCCCGGCTCCTCGAAGGGCAGCTCCTCGACGCCGCCCTCCTCGTACATCTCGGCCAGCGACAGGACGGTGCGGACGTACTCCTCGGAGTGGTTGTACCGGAAGATGGCCTCGCGCCGGGCGCTCTCGTCGTTGTAGAGGTCGCCGTCGGTGGCTGCCAGGTAGACCGCCGTGCCGATGGCGGCGTCGTAGATGTTGTCGGGATCCTCCAGGCCGTCGCCGTTGCCGTCGGCGGCGACCGGCGGCCACGACGAGGGGATGAACTGCATCGGCCCGACCGCCCGGTCGTAGGTGGTGTCGTCGTCGAGCTCGCCGTTGTCGGTGTCACGGATCAGTGCCACGCCGGGCCCACCGTTCAAGGGGATCCCGCGGATGGGCCGAGTGCCGTAGCCGTTCTCCAGCAGCTGGGCACCGCCGAACCGTCCGTGGTTCGACTCGACCCGGCCGATGGCGGCCACCAGCGACCAGGGCACGCCGCCGTCCGGGTCGGAGTCGGCCACGACGTCCTCGGCCTTGTGGTAGGCGTCCGCCGCGACCGCGGGGAGGTCGCTGTCGGCGAGGGCGCCGACCAGCGGCTCCATGTCCTCGTCCTCGAGGTCGAGGCCCTCGTCGTAGATGGGCTCGATGTCCATGGCCCGCTCCCAGTTGGCCTGGACGAAGGCCTCGTCCTCGGGATCGAGGACCGACGCGCCCCAGTCCTCCTCGGACATGGCCTGCTCGCCGTCGTCGGCCATCATCCGGCTGGCGGCGACCGTTCCCGGCAGGCCGATCAGCGCGGTGACGGCCAGCACGGCCAGCCCGCGGCGGCGGGCGAAGCGGCGCGCCCGCGCCAGCTTCCCGGTCGGTTGGTCAGGCCCGGCGCTCGGCTCGGCGCTCGGCTCGGCGTTCTGCTCTGCGGACTCCCTGGCCCGCAACGTGAGTTCCAGTCGTCCCAATCGCATGCCGACTGTTCGGTGAGCGGTCGGCTGCTGGATGAGCGACGGGAGGAAAGAGGCTCAGCCGGTGGCGTCGCGGTAGCGCACGCGGTTGATGCGCCGGCGGAAGCTGTCCTCCATGGCCATGCCACCCACCGCCTTCCGGCGGAAGAACCGCTGGCCGTCGCTGACCTGGATCGGCGTGCGTGCCAGCCGGTGCACGTTGGTGGAGCCGTAGAGGTTGGGCCGGTTGCCGGCCAGAGCCGCCGACCGGAAGCGCTCGCCGACCAGGGCTTCGACCTTGAGCGAGGTGGGCGCGACCGCCTTGGGGTAGGCGAAGTGCCGGGCCTCGACCCCTAGCTTGTCCTCGATGAGCTGGCGCGACCGGTCGAGCTCGTCCGCGGCGTCCTGGGGGCGGATCCGGTCGAGGAGGGCATGACTGTGGGTGTGGGAGCCCATGGTGATCAACCCGGACGCCACCATCTCCTGCGCTCCGGACCACGACAGCGGCACCCCGTCCGCCGGCCA
>Ga0075428_100004126_pt1 | contig 15993 bp, 11 predicted proteins | sample RhiMetdeltSRZDD2_FD_75291 | JGI IMG/M metagenome (GOLD analysis project Ga0075428, IMG submission 75291) | Populus rhizosphere microbial communities from Tennessee, USA - Rhizosphere MetaG P. deltoides SRZDD2 | ecosystem: Host-associated > Plants > Roots > Rhizosphere > Soil | place: USA... | reverse complement strand
TACTTCGGCGGCCGGGTGGACAACTGGATGATGCGTTTCGTCGACGTTCTCTATTCGCTGCCGTACATGTTCCTCGTCATCCTGCTCATGGTGTATTTCAGCCGCAGCATCGTGATGCTGTTCGTGGCGCTCGGGCTCGTGCAGTGGCTGACGATGGCGCGCATCGTGCGCGGCCAAGTGCTGTCGATCAAACAGAACGAGTACGTCGAAGCCGCGCGCTCGATGGGCACAGGACACTTCGCCATCATCTTCCGCCACGTGGTGCCGAACACCCTGGGACCGATCATCGTCTACGCCACGCTCACGGTGCCGGCCGTGATGCTGCAGGAAGCGTTTCTTTCCTTTCTCGGCCTCGGCGTGCAGCCGCCGCAGGCGAGCTGGGGCACGCTGGTCAACGATGGCGCGCGCGTGATCGCGTTCTTCCCGTGGCTGTCGCTGTTCCCCGGCCTGGCGCTCGCGCTCACGTTGTTCTGTCTCAACTTCCTGGGCGACGGGTTGCGGGATGCGCTCGATCCGCATCTGCGTCATGATTGACCGGCAAAGGGGCCGAGGGATGCAGAACCCACTTTTCGGCAACGACACGATGGGGACCGTGATGCAGGCGACGGCAGACGAAACCGGCGGCATTCGCGTTCTCGAGGTCGAAGACTTGCACACCATCTTCGACACTGAGGACGGCGTCGTGCGCGCGGTGGACGGCCTCTCGTTCGTGCTGCGGCAAGGCCGGACGCTCGGGCTGGTGGGGGAAAGCGGCAGCGGCAAGAGCGTGGCGAACTTGTCCATCCTGCGCCTGGTGCCGCAGCCGCCCGGACGCATCGTCTCCGGCCGCATCCGTTTCGGCGGCATGGACCTCTTGGCGCTTCCCGAAAGCAAGATGCGTGCGATTCGCGGCAAGCGCATCTCGATGATCTTCCAGGATCCGATGACGTCGCTCAACCCGTACCTGCGCGTCGGCCGCCAGTTGACCGAAGTGCTCGAGCAACACGAGCGGATGGGACGCAGCGCGGCGCGTGCGCGCGCCATCGACATGCTGGCGCGCGTCGGCATCCCTGAACCGGCTGTGCGCTTCGACGGCTATCCGCACGAAATGAGCGGCGGCATGCGCCAGCGCGTCATGATCGCGATGGCGTTGCTCTGCAAGCCGGAGATCCTCATCGCCGACGAGCCGACGACCGCCCTCGATGTCACGGTGCAAGCGCAGATCCTGGACTTGATGCGCGATCTGCGGCAGGAATACGGCACGGCGGTGGTGCTGATCACGCACGACCTCGGCATCGTCGCTGGCACCGCCGACGAAGTGGCCGTGATGTACGCCGGCCGCATCGTCGAGCAGGCTCCCACGGCGGAGCTCTTCGCCAACCCGAGGCACCCGTACACCTTGGCGCTGCTGCGATCGCTGCCGCGCCTCACTGGCGAACGCGATCGCCTCGTCCCCATCCCCGGCCGCCCACCCCGCCTCATCGATCCCGCGTCCGGATGTCCGTTCGTCCCGCGCTGCGCCCATGCACAGGACGTCTGTCGCCGCGAATACCCTGCCGGGCGCAATGTCGGGCCTGCGCACGATGTGCACTGCTGGGTGGACGTGACGGGTTAGACGTGATCCTGCTTGCCACGAGGACCTCGGGTCGTGTTTCCTCCTCGATAGACCATGCGGCTTCTGGTTTGGATCCAATCGGGACCACCAAGGGGCTGGACTTCTCGGGAAGGATGACGTCGTGAGAAATCGATCCACGTGGACAGCCGAACACCGCCCGCTCCTGAGCCGCCTCATGGCTTTGCTGCTGCTCGCTCACGTTCCCATGGCGAGCGCGGGAACGCTGCCCTGGCCGGTGGGATTTCGCGCCGGGGCCACGCTCGCTTCGCTGTCGTACGACGACCTGGCGACAGGAATCACTGATGGGGACCGCCTCGGGTACTTCTTGGCCGGGCACGTGGACATCCCGGTCCTGTCGTACTTGTCCATCGAAACGGGTCTGACCTTCGCGGAGCAGGGCAGCGATATCGAGGGCTCCGGCACATTCTTCAACCAGACGGTTTCGGGGGCGGCGACCATTCGCCTGGCGTACATGTACGTGCCGGTGCTCTTGCGTGTGACGTCCCCGACGATGAAGTACAAACCGTTCCTCAAACTCGGTCCGCACTTCGGGTTCCTGCTGGATTCGAAGGCCGAATACGCCAACATCGAAGCCGACATCGACGACGACACCGAAGGCACCGAGGTGGCGCTGTATTTCTCCGGCGGTGTGACGTTTCCAGGGAAATACGAGAGTTTCATCGAAGTCGGTTACAACCTGGGACTGACGGGCATCGCCGTTGAACCCACGCTATTGTTCTCCGACGCCAAGAACCGCGCGCTCGTCCTCACCGCCGGGTTCAATTTCTGAGTCCGGCTCTGCCTTAGGCGGCGGAACTTGCGACCGGTGCCGATTCTCTTCTTGTTCCCATCCCTCGGTGTCGGTGGCGCCGAACGCCAGATGCAAGCGTTGGCGCTCCGGCTCGACCGGACGCGGTGGACTCCCATCGTGGCTTGTCAGCACGCGAGCGGGCCCGTGGGGGATGAGCTCGCGGCTGCGGGCTGCAAGGTCCACCAGCTCTCCGACACGCGGCGCCTCGACCCGCGCTTCCTCTGGCGCACGACAGCGCTCGTGCACCGAGAGGGGGTTCGCATCGTGCTCACGCACGGCTTCAGCACCGGCGTCGTCGGGCGTTTGGCGGCGCTGCTCGGTGGAGCACCCGTGCGCATCGTGGCGGAGCATTCCACCGGCGAGCGCGACATGTCACCCGCCAAGCACCGCATCAACCGTGTCCTCGTCCCGATCACGAGCGCCTGGGTCGCGGTGGCTCGCGGTCAGCTGCCGTATCTCATCCAGACCAAGAGGATTCCGGCGGACAGAATCCACGTCGTGCACAACGGCATCGATGTCGCGTCGCATGATCTCGGCGCGCAGCGCGCGACGGTGCGCGCACGAGTGCGCGGCGAGCTCGGCATCGATGCCGATGCCCCCGTGGCCGGCAGCATCGCCGTGTTGCGCCCAGAAAAAGACCTCGCGACATTCGTGCGCGCGGCGCAGCGTGTCCTGCACGATCTGCCCGCGGCACGCTTCGTTCTCGCCGGCGATGGCCCCGAGCGCCGCGAGATCGAGCGCGAGATCGAAGTGCTCGGTCTCGAGCGGCAGGTGATCATGACCGGCTGGCGCAGCGACGTGCCCGCGGTGCTCGCGGCACTGGATGTCGCAGTTCTGTGCTCGACCGACGTCGAAACATTCCCGCTTGTATTCCTCGAAGCCATGGCGGCGGGACTGCCTTTGGTGGGAACGCGAGTCGGAGGGCTCGCCGAGATGATCGAAGACGGCGAGAATGGACTGCTGGTCGAGCCGCGCGATGCAGAACAACTGGCGCGAGCCATGCTGCGTGTACTCGGAGATGGCGAAACGGCGCGCCGCTGGGGAGCGGCTTCGCACGCGCGCGCGGTGCGGGAGTTCGATGTCGCCACGATGGTCGCGCGCTACGAAGCGCTTTTCGCACGACTGCTCTCGGCTCGAGCGCGGCAGCCCGCATTCGCGCGCTGATCGGGAAACTCCCGGGCATGACAATTCCCGGGGGGTGATGCTAGGCTCCTGGAAGTGTGGTGTCGTGGAGGTGGAGGTCTTCCAATGTTGCGTTCGATTCTCTTCGGTCTCGTGGTTGCTTCGGCCCTGTCCTGCGCCGGCCTCGTTCTGACTGCAGCTCCGGTCGCGGCTCAAAACGAACAGTTCATGCAACCCAGTCAAGGTGGCCGCTTCGGTCTCGGATTCGTCCTCGGCGAGCCATCGGGCGTGAATGCCAAGCTGTGGCAGGGACAGACGGTCGCGTTGCAAGGCGGGCTCGCATGGTCCTTCGTCGACGACGGCGCGACCTCCGTCTACGGTGATTTGATCTGGCACCAATTTGGCCTTCTCGATGTCTCGACGGGAAGCCTGCCCGTCTACCTCGGAGCCGGCGTGCGCACCCAATTCGGTCATGAGACGCGCTTCGGCATCCGCACCGTCGTCGGCCTCGATTACATTTTCGCCCAGGCGCCGTTCGATGTGTTCCTCGAAGTCGTCCCGACCTTCGACATGACCCCCGAGGCCGAGGTCGTGCTGTCGGCGGCGGTGGGCTTTCGCTATTTCTTCCGCTGAGGGCCACTCCTCTACGGGCTCCAGGGCCCTCTGAGAACCGGCCCGTTCCGGTGGGAACCGGGCCGCCCGTCCCGACGTAGGATGTCTAGAATAGATGGTGCCCCCGTGGGTCGAAGCGACCCTCGGGGACGGTGGCTGACCTTGGGGGACCAGGACGGATGAAACGGCGGCGAGACAATATCGTGCCGATCCAATGGGTCGGAAACCCGAGCTCCAACCGCGAGTACGCGGAGATGGAAGGACCGCGCCCGAGCGATGCGGAACTGCTCGATGCCTATTCGCGTGCGGTCGTGGGCGTGGTCGCTGCCGTGGGACCCGCAGTGGTCAGCGTCAACGTCAGCCCGCGTCAGGCTGGGAACCGGCGCCGCGCCGGCTCGGGCTCCGGCATCGTCATCACCCCCGATGGCTACGTGCTCACCAACAGCCACGTGATTCAGGGTGATGGCCGCATCACCACCGTGTTCAATGACGGCACCGAGGCGCAGGCAACGCTCGTCGGCGACGATCCGGCGACGGATCTCGCCGTCATCCGCTGCGACCGCGCCGGTCTCGCGTTTGCGAACCTCGGGGACTCTTCGGCGTTGCAAGTTGGCCAGCTGGTGATCGCCATGGGGAATCCACTCGGGTTCCAATCCACCGTGTCGACGGGAGTCGTGAGCGCGCTGGGCCGCGCTCTGCGCAGCCAGGACGGACGGCTCATCGAGAACATCGTGCAACACACGGCGCCACTCAATCCCGGCAGCTCGGGTGGGCCGTTGCTCGATTCGAAGGGCGGTGTGATCGGCATCAACACGGCGATCATCGCCATCGCCCAAGGCATGGGCTTCGCCATTCCCGCCAACACGGCGCGCTGGGCGTTACCACAGCTGTTGGTTCACGGCCGGGTCCGACGTGGTCGTATCGGCGTCGCAGGCCAGGACCGTCCGATCGATCGGCGCCTCGTGCGCCATCACACGCTCCGCGAGGAGACGGCGGTCGAGATCGTTTCGTTGGAAAAGGGCGGACCTGCTGCGCGGGCGGGGCTGCGTGAAGGGGATCTGCTCATCGCTTTGAACGGCGAGCCCGTGCGCGGCATCGACGATCTGCTGCGATACCTGACGGAATGGCCGCTCGAGCGCTCGATCATGCTCACGTTCCTGCGCGGCGCCGAGAAGCTGGAACTGCCCGTCACCCCCGTCGAATACGGCAGCTGAGGCCGGCCTCCTCTTTTCCCCCACCCCCGGGGGTGCCGAAAGTCCTATAGGCAGGTCCCAGGGCAGGTGCGATATTAGGCTGACTCTCGGACGCCTCGAGAGTGAGTCTGCCTATCGGGGTCCAGATGAAGATCCTCCTGGTGAGCCCACCCCTCAACGATCTTTATCACGCTGCTCGCGTGATTATCCCGCCCCTCGGGCTGCTCTACGTTGCCGGCAAGCTCGACTCCGAAGGCCACGACGTCGAGGTTCGTGACATGTCGTTCTTCGACGGTCCGGAGACCTACGACGGCTTCGACCTGGTCGGGATCACGTGCACGACGCCGCAGTACCCAGAGGCGCTCGAATATGCACGGCGGGCGCACGAAGCCGGGTGTCGCACGGTTCTCGGCGGCACGCACGTCACCTTCACGACGCAAACGACGTGTCGCGTCGATTGCGTCGACTTCGTCATCCGTGGCGAAGGCGAGCAGGCGGCCGCCATCCTCGCACGCAATCTGCAAGAGCAGGGCAAGCGCTTCGACCCGCGGTCGGTCCCGAGCTTGTCTTGGTACGATCCCGAGCGGCGGATCGTCGTCGACAATCCACAGATCCCCGACGTGCGCACCGTCGACGAGCTGCCGCGACCCGCACGGCACCTGCTGAACATGGAGCCGTACAAGGCCACGCGCCTGCGCGGCCGGCCGGTGACGACGATGATCACGAGCCGCGGCTGTCCTTACGACTGCACGTTCTGCTCGGTCCCGACCTTGTACCAGAAACGCAAATGGCGCTCGCGAGACGTCGTGCATGCCGTGGACGAGATGGAACAGCTCGAGAAGGACTACGGCTTCGGCGGCGTTCTGTTCGTCGATGACTTGTTCACCACCAACGTGAATCGCGTGCACGAGCTGTGCGCCGAGATCCTCGAACGCCGCCTCAGTTTCCATTGGTGGTGTCAGTCGCGCGCCGACATCTTGGTCAAGCACCCCGATCTGGTCGAGCACATGGCCCAGGCCGGATGCGCGAACGTGTTCCTGGGGCTCGAATCCGGCAACGAGAACGTGCTCAAGCACTGGCGCAAAAAGATGAGCCTCGACACCGGCCGGCGCGCCGTGGAGCTGCTGCGCGCCAACGGCATCCGCTCGCTCACGGCATTCATCCTCGGGATGGAATCGGAGACCGAGGACGATCTGCAACGCACGATTGACTACGCCAAGTCTCTGAACGCGCACCAAGCCCAGTTCTCGGTTCTGACGCCGTTTCCGGGCACGGTGGATTGGAATCGCAACAAGAGCCGTATCTTCGACAATGACTGGTCGAATTTCACCGGCATCAAAGTAGTGTTCCACCGCGATTCGATGCCCGGGTCGGTCATCGAGAGCAAGCTGCGCAAGGGATACATGCAGTTCTACAACCCGTTGCGCCGTCTCGACCGCATCATCGCCAACGTCCCGGGTCTCGCGCCGCAGCAGCTGTGGAGAGTCTTGCGCACCCTGCGCAACAGTCGACACCATCAGCCCAGCCTCGTCGACCCGGTCTCCCAGCAGACGCCACTCGCCCCCCGCGATTGGGAAGCCTGGCAGCGCACCGGCACACCCGTGCCCGAAAGCATCCCAGCCGCCATCGCCAGCTGAACCCGGCGACCCCGGCCCTGGGAAGGCGAAACGGGGCAGGAAGCCTCCTGCCCCGTTGCCGACCACCAAACGGCTTGGTCAGACGATGCCTTGGTCCATCATCGCGTTGGCGACCTTGAGGAAGCCCGCGATATTGGCGCCGTTCACCAAATTTCCCGGCGTGCCGAAGCGCTGCGCCGTCTCGAAGCAGTTCTTGTGGATCTCGATCATGATGCCGTGCAGCTTGGAATCGACCTCTTCGCGGCTCCAGTTGAGGCGCATGCTGTTCTGCGACATTTCGAGCCCCGACGTGGCCACGCCGCCCGCATTGGCCGCCTTGGCCGGACCGTAGAGAATCTTGTTGTCGAGGAAGAGCTTCATTGCCTCGGGCGACGACGGCATGTTGGCGCCCTCGGACACGACATAAATCCCTTGGCTCAGCAGGTTCTGGGCGTCCTTGCCGTTGATCTCGTTCTGCGTCGCGCTCGGGAAGGCGCACTGGGCCTTGATGTCCCACATCGGGTTGTGATCGAGCTTCGGATCGATGGGCACATAGCGCGCGCTCTTGAACTTTTCGGCGTACTCCGTGACCCGGCCGCGGCGCACGTTCTTGAGCTCGAGGAGGAAGGCGAGCTTGTCGCGCCCGATGCCCTCGGGATCGTAGATGAAGCCGCCGGAATCGCTCATCGTCACCGGTTTGGCGCCGAGATCGAGCAGCTTCTCGATGGTGTACTGCGCGACGTTGCCGCTTCCCGACACCAGCGCGATCTTGCCCTCGAGTGATTCCTTGCGCGTCTTGAGCATTTCCTCGGCGAAGTAGACGGCGCCATAGCCAGTGGCCTCGGGCCGGATCAACGAACCACCCCAGTTGAGGCCTTTGCCGGTCAGCACGCCGGTGAACTCGTTGCGCAGGCGCTTGTACTGGCCGAAGAGGTAGCCGATCTCACGGCCGCCGACGCCGATGTCGCCGGCAGGCACGTCCGTGTCCGGGCCGATGTGGCGCTGCAGCTCGGTCATGAAGCTCTGACAGAAGCGCATGACCTCGTTGTCGCTCTTGGCCTTCGGGTCGAAGTCAGAGCCGCCCTTGCCGCCGCCCATGGGCAGGGTCGTGAGCGAATTCTTGAACACCTGTTCGAAGGCGAGAAACTTGAGGATGCCGAGGTTCACCGACGCATGGAAACGCAGGCCGCCCTTGTACGGGCCGATGGCGCTGTTCATCTCGATGCGATAGCCGCGATTGACCTGCACGTTGCCCTGGTCGTCCACCCAGGGGACACGAAACATCAGGACCCGCTCGGGCTCGATGATGCGCTCGAGGATCTTGGACTTGCGGTATTCCGGATGGCGCTCGAAGACGAGTGCCAGCGATTCAGCGACTTCGTGCACTGCCTGGTGGAACTCGGGCTCCGCCGGATTCTTGGACTTGACCTCGGCCATGAGCTTCGTGACGTAACCGTTCATGTCTGGAACCCTCCTGGGTGACCGGTCGGTCGAACCCTTCGTACGCTATGTCTCTGGCTGGCGGAACGGCCATCCCCACATTCCCTGAGATGGGGTCGGGGTAAGTGTGTAGGCACGGCCGCTAGGGCTCGAGCCATTCGTTACGGATGCAGTACTTCACCACGTCGGTGACATTGCGAGCGCCGAGCTTGCGCATCAGCGCGGCGCGATGCGTTTCGACCGTCTTGATGCTGATGTGGAGCAAGGTTGCGATCTCTTTCGAGGAGTAGCCGTCGGAGATCAAGATCGCGAGCTGGCGCTCGCGCGCAGTGAGGACGCCACCGGGCGGCTGACGCGCCACCCACGGCTTGACGTATTCGGCGATGACGTCGCGCCCCGCAGCTCCCGATAGATAGTAGTCACCGCGCGCGGCATGACGGATCGCGGACACGAGGTGCATCGATTCCTCGCCCTTGAGCACATACCCGCGCGCACCGACCTCGAAGCACTCGCGCTCGTAGGCTTCGTTGTGATGTCCAGTCAGGATGACGACTTCGGTGCGCGGGTGATTCTCGCGCAGCCAGCGTGTCGTTTCGATCCCGTTCAAGCCCGGCATGACGATGTCGATGACGGCGACATCGGGGTCCAGCGCCGGCAGCCGCTCGATGGTCTCGTGGCCCGTGCCGGCTTCCCCGACGATCTGGAAGCCATGGATTGCACCGAGGAGACATCCCAGGGCTTCGCGCAACAAGACGTGATCGTCGGCGAGGAAAATGCGGATTGACTTTTCCATCGACGGCTAGTTTAAAGGCCCCTGGACACGGAATCCAGCCGACTGCCCTGACGTGAGCATTGCAGGAAGCCCGGGAACGACTGTTGCATCCCTCCGATGAGGCCGGCGACGGCCGTATACGACTTAAGTCTTACGACAGCGCGGTTGACACACGGTCGTGGAGTGTGGGAGTCTCTCGTGGACGATGTTCGAACGAGCAGAGAGAAGGGCCTTCCCCTGCACATCAAACGCTTCCATACCGGAACGCTGAACACATCTGCCTGGAAATCCTTGGTTGCGCGCTACCAGGTCCCGAGCACGCGCAGGGGCATTTGGCAGCTCGGCAACAGCGTGTTTCCCTTCCTCGTGATGTGGTACTTGATGTATCGCAGCCTGGAAGTCAGTTACTGGCTCACCTTGCTGCTCGCCATTCCCACGGCCGGCCTGCTGATTCGGATCTTCATCATCCAGCACGACTGCGGGCATGCGTCGTTCATGCGCTGGAAGCGCGTCAACGATCTCATCGGATCGATCTGCGGCATTCTCACCTTCACACCCTATCAGCACTGGCGTAAACAGCACGCCATTCATCATGCGAATAACAGCGACCTGGAGCGTCGTGGCGTCGGCGACATCTGGACGATGACCGTCGAGGAGTACCAGCGCGAGACTCGATGGGGGCGTTTCAAGTACCGGCTCTATCGCCATCCGTTGGTTTTGTTCGTCATCGGCCCGTCGCTGATGCTGATGATCTTCCACCGCTTGCCGCCGCGGGATTCGTTCACGCTCCGCGACCGAGAGCGCGCCAGTATCCTCTGGACCAACCTGGCCCTCGGTGCCGGCACGGTGGCGCTGACCTGGGCGCTCGGAATCGGGGATTTCATGCGCGTGCAAATCCCCATCTTGGTGGTCGCGGCGAGCGTCGGCACCTGGCTCTTCTACGTCCAGCACCAATTCGAGGATGTCTATTGGTCGAAGGATCGCGCCTGGGACTACTACACGGCCGCGATCCGCGGCAGCTCGTACTACAAGCTGCCTCAGATCCTGCAATGGTTCACCGGCAACATCGGCTTCCATCACGTCCATCACCTGAGCCATCGCATCCCCAATTATCTGCTGCAGAAGTGCCATGAAGAAAACCCGGCTTTCCATCAAGCCACTGTGCTGACCTTGTGGAGCAGCCTGCGCACCATGGAGCTCGCGCTCTGGGACGAGAAGAAGCGCAAACTAGTGCGCTTCCGCGACGCCGCCTGAAGCGGCGGCATCGTCCGTCGCTCCGCCGAACCTCCGCCATCGCTGTGCTAGCATCGCCGGGCCCGGCATCTTGGGCCTGCAGCCGGCCGAGGTCGCATGGAACGAAACAGCGCAACCGGCAGTTTGTGGGAGAAGTACGATCCCACCTACGCGGCGTTTCGCGACCTGATGCCGTTTCGCATTCGCGAGGTGCTGCTCGTTTCCAGCCAGTACGACTCGTACATCCTCGAAGAAGATGGACGGCTCGCCGAGAGCCTCGATGCCGAATTCCTCGATTTCCGCCTGAGCCATGCCCCGCACATCACCCAGGTCTCGACCGGTGAGTCGGCGCGGCAAGTCCTCGCCATGCGCCCGATCGATCTCGTCATCTCGATGACGCGGCTGGGCGACATGGACGTGCTGCGGTTCGGTCGCAGCCTGAAGGAGAAATGGCCGAACTTACCGTTGGTGTTGCTGGCCGACAGCCCTGCCAGCGCCAACCGCGTCAAGGAGCAGAATGTCGGCCACACATTCGACCAAGTGTTCGTTTGGCGCGGTGACACGACGCTTTTCCTCGCCATCATCAAGTACATCGAGGACCGCGAGAACGTCGAGAACGACACCCGCCACGCCGGCGTGCGCACGATCATCCTGATCGAAAACTCGGTGCGCTTCTACTCGACATACTTGCCGTTCCTCTACGCCGAGCTCATGAAACAGACTCAGGCGCTGATCGGGGACGTGGCCAACGCGCGCCAGCGGCTGCGTCGGCTGAAGGCGCGTCCCAAGATCCTGCTGGCCGAGACCTACGAGGATGGCTGGGCGCTCTACGAGCGGTATCGCACGTTCACCTTGGGGATCATCTCCGACGCGCGATTCGCGCGCGGCGGCAGCATCGAGCCCGAGGCGGGGCTCGAGTTCGTGCAGCGGGTGAAGCAGGCCGACCCGGACATGCCGGCGCTCATCCAATCCTACGATGCCGAGCTGGCGCCGAAAGCACACGCGCTCGGTGCCGCCTTCCTGCACAAGGGCTCGAAGCACCTGCACAAGGAAATCCGGCGCTTCCTCGAAACGAGCCTCGGATTCGGTGACTTCGTCTTCGTCCTGCCCGATGGCAGCGAGGTCGGACGCGCCCGCAACTTGGCCGGCATACGCGAAATGCTGCGGCAGGTGCCGGAGGAATCCCTGCGCTATCACGCCTCGCGCAACCATTTTTCCAACTGGTGCATGGCGCGGACGGAGTTCGCGCTCGCAGCACGCATGCGGCCGATCACGGTGGAGGAGTTCCCCACCATCGAAGGCCTGCGCCAGTACTTGATCGACTCCTTCAGTCAGCTCTATGCCGAGACACGCCGCGGTGTCGTCGCCGACTTCGCGCACGAGTTCGACGCCAAGAGCGGCTTCGCCCGCATCGGCACGGGCTCCATGGGTGGCAAGGGGCGCGGTCTGGGCTTCATCAACTCGTGGCTGGCGCGTCATGGCGGCGTCGAGCAGGACGGTGTTCGCATCTACGTGCCCGCGGCCGCGGTCATCGGCACCGATGTCTTCGAGCAATTCATGCAGGAGAATCACCTGTCGGCGCTGGCACTCTCGGATGCGCCGGACGAGCTGATCGCGGGCGCGTTCCTCGACAGCCGGTTGCCGCAAGCGGCGATGCAGGACCTGCGCGCGTTCGTCGAGCGCATCCGCTATCCGATCGCGGTGCGGTCGTCGAGCTTGCTCGAGGACTCCTATGACCAGCCCTTCGCCGGCATCTATCGCACCGTCATGCTGCCGAACAATCATCCTGAGCCGCAGGTGCGACTCGAGGATCTTTGCGCCGCCGTGAAGCTCGTCTATGCCTCGACGTTTTCCCGCAATGCCAAGGCTTATCTCGTCAACACGCCGTACCGCCCGGAGGAAGAGAAAATGGCGGTCGTGCTGCAGCAGCTCGTCGGCCGCCAGCACGGACGGTACTTCTATCCGGACTTCGCCGGCGTGGCGCGTTCGTTCAATTTCTATCCGGTGCACGACCTCACCGCCGAGGGCGGGATCGCCATCGTCGCGCTCGGGCTCGGGCGCACGGTGGTGGATGGCGGCAAGGCGGTGCGGTTCTCGCCAGTGGCGCCGCGCGCCATCCCGCAGTTTTCCGGCTCGGCGCAGATCATGCGTTCGGCGCAACGCGAGTTCTACGCCCTCGATCTCGAACATCACTTGCCGCCACAGCCCAACGATCGCGACGACACCTTGGTGCAGCTCGATCTCACCGCCGCGGCGGCGCATGGCACCCTCGCCGCCGTGGCCTCGGTGTACTCACGTGACAACGATGCGGTCTACGACGGGCTGTCCCGGCGCGGTGTCCCGCTCGTCACCTTCGCGCCCATTCTCAAGGGGGGATTGTTTCCGCTACCGGAGATCCTGCAACGACTCCTCGCCATCGGCCGCGAGGCCCTGAGCTGTGAAGTGGAGATCGAATTCGCCGTCAACGTGCGCGGCGCGAACGGCAACCCGGAATTCGCCGTGGTGCAGATCCGGCCGATGGCCGTCGAGACGGGCACCGAGAACATCGACGAGCTGTTGCAACGAATCTCTCCCGCGGATGTTCTGTGCTCCACCGAGCACGCGCTCGGTCACGGGCGTGTGCGCGACATTCACGACGTCGTCTACGTGCGGCCGCAGACGTTCGATCGTGCCCGCACAGCCGACATCGGCGCCGAAGTCGGCGTCCTGAACCATGCCCTCGGCGAACAGGTACGGCCCTATTTGCTGGTGGGACCGGGCCGCTGGGGCACGGCCGACCGCTGGCTCGGGATCCCGGTCGAGTGGCGGCAGATCTCGGGCGCCCGCGCCATGATCGAGACCGACCTCGACGATCTCTCCGTCGAGCCCTCCGAGGGCACGCACTTCTTCCAGAATCTCACCTCGTTCGGGATCGGCTACTTCACGGTGAATCAACGCACGGGCGGCGGGTTCGTCGACTTCGCCTGGCTCGATTCTCAGCCAGCCGAACGCGAGACGACGTACTTGCGCCACGTGCATCTTTCCCGCCCGCTCGATCTCCGTTTGGACGGACACTCGCGCCGCGGCGTGATCCTGAAATAAGAACCCGGTGAGCGAGTGGCGAGTGCGCGCCCCTCGGCTCACCGGGATCCTTCGTGCCGCGGGCTGGTCAACGCAAGAGCACGGCTCGCTCTTTCAGAACTGCGACCACAGATACTGGTTCGTGACCTCGTGGTGGAAGAGGATCTCGCTGCTCTTGATGAGTGATCCCAAAGCCTTGGGACAACGCTCGGCGGAGGCGAGCTTGAGCTCGGCGAACTTCTCGTGCACTTGGCTGCCGAGGATTTCCTCCATGAAGCGGCTGGCCTTGAACAGCCGCGTGGCGTCGTAAATGTTGTCGGGCAGGAAGCGAGTGCGTGGGCGTTTGCCGTCGTTGTCGTCGTCGGGGAGAGGGCCATCGAGCCCGGTGCGTAACAAGGCATAGATGGCTAAATATGGGTTCGCATCGGGCGCGATGGAGCGCACCTCGATGCGGGCCGTGCGTTCGTTGCCGATGGGAATGCGCACCATCGAGCCGCGGTCACTGGGTGAAACCTTGATCTGGTTCGGCGCCTCGTAGTGCGGATCCAGCCGGCGGTAGGAGTTGACGCTGGAGTTGAGCGCCAGGCAGAGGTCGTTGCCATTGGCCAGAATGCGGTTGATGAAGCTCCAAGCCAGCTCCGAAAGGCCGTCCTGGCCGCCCTTCTCGAAGAAGAGATTCTTGCCACCCTTGGCCACCGACATATTGGTGTGCATGCCGTTGCCGTTGACGCCGGCCACGGGCTTGGGCAGGAAGCAGGCGGTCATTTGCATCTGCGCGGCGACCTGGCGCGCCACCAGCTTGTAGAGCTGCACCTGGTCGGCGGCGATGGTGGCTTCGGTGTAGCTGTAGTTCATCTCGAACTGCGACGGCGCCACCTCGGGATGGTCCTTCTCGTTGGCGAAGCCGAGCGCACGCTGGACTTCCGCCGCCGTGTCGATGAAACGGCGCAGCGCGTCTCCGGGCAGCGAGTGGTAGTAGCCACCGGTCGAGATGAATTCGAAGCCGCCGGTTTCGCCGTAGCGACGTTCGGAATCGCGCCCGTTGAACAAGAAGCCCTCGATCTCGTTCGACGCCTGCGCGACCATTTCCTTCTTGGCGAGCTCGGTGCAATAGGCCTTGAGCCGCGCGCGAAGATCCCCTGCGTACAGCGAGCCGTCCTGATCCTGCACCTCACCGAAGACGAGAACCTTGCCGGGCCCGAAAACATCGGCCGGCAGCCAGTAGAAGGCAGGCCAGTCGATGGCGAGACGCAAGTCCGACTCAGCCTGACGCGAGAAGCCACGGATCGACGAGCCATCGAAGGTGAGGTTGTCATACGACTTGAGGAGGAACTTCTTGTCGTAATCGAGCATGTGCACCCGGCCCTCGAGGTCGGTGAAGCAGACCGTGACCGCCTTGATGCGCTTCTCGTCGCTCAGGTACTTGGCCCGGCTCTCGCGGATCGTGTCCGGCGCCAGGCGCGCCAAACGCTCGGCCTTGGCGGCCAGGTTCATCTCCTCGAGCTGGTCGTATGGAATCTCCAGGAAGTCGCGCAGCGGCTGCATCGGGGGTCTCCTCGCGGGTTCATGGTCTGGTCAGGAAGGCCAAAGAATACACGACCAGGTGCATCTGTCAAGTTTACAAGCCTTATCAATGCATAATTTATACTAATTCAGTTGATGGTAATAGATTTCTGACGCAAATGGAGGGGCTGCGGCGCCCAACGGGAGCCCGTTGGCGTCGGGCCAAGGGAGGCCAGTAAGCGTCAGGTCAAGGGGCAGGCCGGCGGCATGGTCGCCAGCTTCTTCTCGATGATGCCACTCGAGTACTTGCCGGCGTAGTGAACGATGGTCTCGACGCGGATCCGGATCGACCCGGCGGGCTTGGTGGCGTCGAGGTCGCCAAACTTGAAGAACAAGGTGCCGGAGGCCTCGATAATCTTCTGCGTCGGCGTGTAGGTGGGCTGATCCATGCCGCACTCGTAGCTCGAGAAACGGATGACGCAGGTGATCCAAGGGCAGCGCGCCGCGACCTTGGCGCCCCAGAGGATCTCGTTGGTGTTGCTACTGTACGACGAGCTCCACACGTCCGAGATGTCGAACGGGCTCTTGATGCGCCCGGCGCGGATCTCTTCACCGAAGAGCCACTGCATCAGGTCGTCGTCGACGGGGAAGTACTGCATCCAGAGCATGGGATAGCCGTGCGCTTGCAGCTCGGCCTCGATCTCGTGGCCGATGCCGGTATCCATGTGGTATGGCCTGCCGAGCACCAGCATGCAGGCCCGTTTCTCGCGCACGCACCACTCGAGCACGTCGCGCGATTGTTTGCGCGCCTTGAGATTGAACTCGTTCAGGGCATCGTATCCGGCGCGCACCGCCCGTTCGGTCTCGGCGTAGTTGATCTGCAGGGCCTGCCCCAACGACTCGTGCAGCTGGGAGGGGACGACCTCAGGCTCGGCGAAAGACACGAAGGGCGACGTGTAGACGATACCGGCCTCGGCGAACAGGTCGCGTTCCTTCATGAAGCCGGCCTTGATGTTCTCCGGACCCGCCATGACACG
>Ga0075428_100004120_pt1 | contig 16003 bp, 8 predicted proteins | sample RhiMetdeltSRZDD2_FD_75291 | JGI IMG/M metagenome (GOLD analysis project Ga0075428, IMG submission 75291) | Populus rhizosphere microbial communities from Tennessee, USA - Rhizosphere MetaG P. deltoides SRZDD2 | ecosystem: Host-associated > Plants > Roots > Rhizosphere > Soil | place: USA... | reverse complement strand
GACCGTCTGGCCGGAGAGGTTCGAGGGATCCGTCGCGCAGCCGTTCGGGGAGTTCACCCCCGCCGCGAGCCGGATGTTGAGCGAGAGGGTGATCACCTGGCCGAGCAGGATGTTCTCGAACCGGTCCGAGATCAGCGGCATCGGAGTCGGCGAGGTCTGGCAGTCCGTGTCGAGGAGCTCGTCGCCGAAGCTCGGGAGCACCATCGCCCGTCCGCTCGTCGGCAGCCGATCGATCACGCACTGGGCGTCGTGCGCGCCGGCCTGGAAGGTCAGCGACCGAGTCCCGACCACGCCGACCGTCATGTCGGTCGCCAGGAGCTGCGTGATCAGCGCGAGCCGATCCATCCCGTTGACCTGGCCGTTCGAGTTCCCGTAGGCGCCCTGGGTCAACGTGAAGTGCGCGCCCCCGCAGCCCGACACGGCGAGCACCGCGCAGCCGACCGCGGGCGGACCGCATTCCCCCGTGACCTCGACGCAGACCTCGCTGTCCCCGGCCGCGAGATCGAAGGCGTAGCAGCTGTTCGTCTCGCCGGGGACTGGCGCGCCGTTGCGTGTCCACGCGTAGCTGAAGGGTCCGCTCCCCGAGGCGTTGGCGCACAAGGTCACCGGCTCGTCGGCGCAGCCCGAGGTGTCCGGGAGATCCGTGACGAGGATCGTCCCGGCCAACGAGGTCAGCGCGAAGCAGCTCGTGGAAGGCGGACCGCAGTTGCCGGAGACGATCGCGCAGTACTGGTCGACCGAGCCCGCCGGCCTCGCCGTCACCAGGAGGCAGGAGTCCGTCGCGCCCACGATCGGGTTGCCGTTCCTCGTCCACGAGTAGGTGAAGGGCCCTGTGCCTCCCGGCGTGACGCAGAAGGTCTGCGACGTGCCCTCGCACGCGCTGGCCTGCTCGAACGTGGAGGTCGACGTGTTCGCCGACGAGACGAGCGTGCCGCAGCTCGTGGCCGTGCCGCAGGTTCCGTTGACGTCCACGCAGTAGTTGTCCACGGTTCCCGAAGGTCCGCTGGTCGCCGTGAAGCAGCTATCCGTCGCGCCAGGGATCGCCGTTCCGTTCTTGGTCCACGAGTAGGTGAAGGGCCCGGTGCCGCCCGCCGTCGTGCAGAACGTGTGCGTGAAGCCTTCGCAGACGCTGCCGGAGTTCAGCGAGGAGCTCGTCGGGAAGTAGTTCGCCGTCAGCGAACCGCAGCGCGTCACGGGCGGGCCGCAAGCGCCGGTGACCGTCACGCAGTAGCCGTCCACCGTGCCGGGGGCGCCGGCCGTCGCCGTGAGGCAGGCGTTCGTCGCGCCCGGGACCGGCAGGCCGTTCTTCGTCCACGCGTACGTGAAGGGGCCAGCGCCCCCCGTCGACGCGCAGAACTGGAAGCTCGCGCCTTCGCAGCGCCGTGCTGCGGGCAATCCGGCCACCGTCGTCGACGTCAGCGCGGTCAGATCCGTGCACGCCGTGAACGGGACGCCGCAGGTGCCGCTCCCGGTCGTCGTGACGCAGTAGTTGTCGATCGTCCCCGCCGTTCCCGTGGTCGCCGTGTAGCAGCTGTCCGTCGCACCGGGGATCAGCACGCCGTTCTTCGACCAGGAAAAGGTGAAGGGACCGGTCCCGCCCGGCGTCGTGCAGAAGGTGTGCGTGAGGCCTTCGCAGACCGCGGCCGCGCCGGGAGGCGTGGTCGTCGTGGACGTGATCACGTTGATCGAGAGGCAGCACGACGTCTGCGAGAATCCGTCGCTGACCACGACGCTCAGGACGAATCGGCCCGGGCTCAGGCCGGGGCTCACGCAGACCGTGGCCTGATTCGTGGGACCGCAGAACGAGGGCGCGGTCGTCCCGGTGCCCGGGCAGCCGCCCGTGGCCGTGGTGCTGAGGCTCCACGCGTAGCTGTAGTTCGGACCGGCGGGGAACACGTTGGCGGTGTAGTCGATGCCGCCCGTCTGGCTGCAGGTCCGGTCGGGACCGAACACGCTGCACGACAGCGACGAACCCCGGCGCTGATTCCCGCCCTCCCGCCGCGCCTGCGCGGACGCCGGAGAGAGGAGGAGTACGGAACCCAATGCGAAACAAACGAAGGTGCCGAAGCACCGTGCGAGCGAGCGAGTCATGACTTCTCCTCATCGAGCTCGCGGGCAGCGGTGGATCGCCCGGCGAGACTCGTCGTAATTAGGGTTAGTGGCCCGCGGCTCGGTGATCGGTCGCACAGGGGAAGCGACGACCGGCGGCACCGGATTCCGCGGTTGCCAAGGATCCTATGCGCAGGCGGCAGGAATCTGCAACAAGGCCGTGCGCGAATCCGGCTCCATTCGCAGTGCCGACGACAGCCAAGTTTCTCTGGGAATCACGGAACCTTTCGCTCGAGCTCCAAGCAATCCGGCCTCTCCGTCGATGCCTGGATCGACGGAGAGGCCGGCTTTGGAATTCCTCGTCCGATCAGCGATCGATCAAGGGTGCGAGCAATCCGCGGTCTCGCGGCCCTCCTCGAAGATCAGGTTCACCGAGTCGACGGCCATGCTGATCTCCTCGAGCGTCGCGGTCCAGGTGGGTTCGCCTGCCAGAGCCAGGTTCCCGAGCGCGAGCACGCCCGTGACGGTCTGTGTCAGCCCGAGCTCGTTCAGAGAGACGATCACAGCGTCCGGGAACGTGATGGTCAGGAGGTTGTCCGGAGTGGCGGGGTTCCCGTCCGGACCGAGGAGGTCCGGAACGTCGTCCGCCGTCCCCATGCAGCCGTCCGCTCCGGGCAGGAGCTTGCGGCTCACCATCGTCTGGCAGACGCCCTGGTGCTCGAGGTCGGTCGGCAGCGTCGTGCAGCCGGTCCCGCTCGTCATGCCCTGGCTGAGCTTGACGTTCAGGGAGAGCGTGACGACCTGCCCGAGCAGGATGTTCTCGAACTTGCCGTTCAGGATCGGCAGCGGGATCGGCAGGGTCTGGCAATCCGGCTCGAGCGTCTCGTCGCCGAACTGCGGCAGCGGATCGGACTGGCCCGATTGCGGGAGCAGGTTCGTGACGCACACCGAATCGTGCCCGCCCGGCATGAAGGTCAGCGAGACCACTCCCGGCACGCCGATGGTCAGGTCTCCCTGGAGCAGATCCTCCACGAGATCCGGGCTCGACCTCCCGTTGTAGTTGCCAGTGGGTTCGCCGTACGTGCCTTGCGTCAGCGTGGAGTAGCCTCCGCCCAGGCAGTTGAGGCCTCCCAGCGTGCCGCAGGACTGCACGTCGTTGCAGGCGCCGTCCACGATGACGCAGTAGAGGTCGGCCGGAGCCGGGAAGATCGGCGCGTTGACCGTGAGGCAGTTGTTGGTGGCGCCGGGGATGAAGACCCCGTTCTTCTTCCAGAAGAAGTTGAAGGGACCGGTGCCGCTCGGGGTCGTGCAGAACGTGTGCGGGTCGCCCGAGCATTCGCTGGCCGAGCCGATCGGCGTGGTCGTCGTCGGCAGGCTCCCCGAGAACGTCGCGCAGACCACCACGGGCGGTCCGCAGGTTCCCGTCACGGTGCAGCAGACCTGGACCGAGGTGCCCGGAGCCGGAGCGAACGTGGTGACGCAGTTGTTGGTCCCGCCTGCGATCGGCACGCCGGCCCGCGTCCAGCTGTAGGTGAAGGGACCGATGCCGCCCGCGGTCGTGCAGAAGGTGCGGACGTCGCCCTCGCAGGCCGTGGCATCCGCCGGGGTCGTCGCGGTCGTGTCGGCCAGCGCGCGCAGGAGGCCGCAGACGGTCGCGGAGCCGCAGGCTCCGGTCACCGTGACGCAGTACTCGTCGAGCGACATCTGCGGTCCGGCGGTCGCTGTGTAGCAGCTGGCGGTCGCGCCCGGGATCAGCACCCCGTTCCTCGTCCAGGAGTACGTGAAGGGCCCGGTCCCGCCCGCCGTCGTGCAGAAGGTGAACGAGGCTCCCGAGCAGGTGCTCCCGTTGGTCAGCGGCGTGGCGGTCGCGTCGACGCGGGTCGTCAGCGTGGCGCAGCGCGTGACCGGCGGCCCGCAGGGACCGACGACGGTGACGCAGTAGGTGTCGACCGTTCCCGGAGGCCCGGCAGTCGCGGTGAAGCAGCTGTTCGTCGCGCCGGGGATGGTCGTGCCGTTGCGCGTCCAGCTGAAGGTGTACGGTCCGGGCGCGTTGGGCGTCGTGCAGAACGTGAAGGTCTGGCCCTGGCAGGCCTGGCCGTTCGTCAGCGGCGTCGCCGTCGTGTCGACGAGAGCGCTCAGCGCGGCGCAGGTCGTCACCGACGTGCCGCAGGGCCCGCTGCCCGTGGTCGTGACGCAGTAGTAGTCGCTCGTCCCGCCCGCGCCGGCGGTCGCCGTGTAGCAGCTGTCGGTCGCGCCCGGGATCACCACGCCGTTCCGCGACCACACGTAGGTGAAGGGTCCGGTCCCGCCCGCGGTCGTGCAGAAGGTGTGCGGCGTGTCGTGGCAGACGGCCGCCGGGACGAGGTCCGTCGTCGTCGTGCTCTGGATCACGTTGATCGAGAGGCAGCAGACCGACTCCGAGAAGCCGTCCGTGACCATGAGCTTCAGGACGTAGCGTCCCGTCGACGGGCCGGAGAGCACGCACACCGTAGTCCCGTTCGTCGGTCCGCAGAACGACGGGTTCGTGGTGCCCGTACCTGGACAGCCGTTGAAGGCGACCGTACTCAGTGTCCAGGTGTACGTGAGGCCCGCGGTCGGCGGAGTGATCTGGGCCGTGTACGTGATCCCGCTCCCGCCGCTGCAGGTCCGGTCGGGGCCGACGACGGAGCACGCGAAGCCCGTCGTCCCGCGGACAGAGCCGCCGCTGCCGACGGTGTGCCCCATCTGCACTTGCGCAGCGGCGCTCGAGGCGAGCAGCGGGAAGAGGACCAGGACGGGGAGTGTGGACAGACACCGAGCGAGTGCGCGAATCATTGTGGGTTCCTCTCAAGAGCGAGCGGTTCGGTGAGCCGGTTGTGCGGGACTCGGATCACCGACGACGAGTGACGAGACTTGGAAATCGAAATGCCATCCCGTGACCCAGGAAGGAAGATCGACCCAGGGACTGCGGGGAAGTCCCGTGCGCATCCTATTCACGACCGCGGAGAACGCGCAAGATGGGAAGCGCCTGGACCGATCCGCCCGCGCCCTGCACCCCTCGCCACCCGGGCCCACCATGCGCAGGCTCGCCATCGCCCTCTTCACGCTCGCCTTCACGATCCTTTGCGGATGGATCGCGATCGAGCTCGGCTGGCTCGGCGAGATGCAATCTGCCCCCCCCGGGGGGGGCGCCGCGATCCACACCGCCGACGCGGGCGCTCCGGAAATTCCCGCTCGGACGCTACCTACTTCCCTCCCGGATGCCGAGTCGGCACGGGAGCCCGTCTCGCGCGATCGCCCGCGAGGGCCCAGCGGTTCCCTGATCGTTCGCGTCACCGACCGGGCCAGCGGGAAGCGCGTCGACGGGGCCTCGCTCGCCCTCGATCCGGCCGAGCCCGTCGGCAACTCGCCCGCCTTCGCGGAGCGCTCGGACGTTCTCCGCAACGCATCCGGGGAGTCCGACGCGGTCACCGACGAGCTCGGTGAGGCGCGCATCGAGGTCTCCAGCGGGATCCGGATGCGCCTGCGCGTCCGGGACCGCGGGCCGTCGGTCGGACGGAGCGATCACTCGATCGAGCCGCTGGCCCCGGGCGAGCAGCGCGTGGTGGAGGTCGATCTGCCGCGCGGCCTCGATCTCGAGCACTGGGTGCGCGCGGTCGCCGGCACGGGCGGCGCGCCCGTGGTCGGAGCCTCGGTCCGCTTGATCTTCGCGGGCACGCCGCTCCAGTCCCCAGCGGATTCGCCGCCGGATCCGGCGCCGGGTTCCCTCACGGACGCCGAGGGACTCGCACGGCTGCGCGTTCCTTCCTGGAGGACCGCGCTCGCCCGCATCGACGCGGTCGGGTTCGGATCGAGGATCGCCGCGGTCGTGCCCGGTCACGACGCGCCGCCCCGAGCGCAGGTCGTGGCGCTCGCGCGCTCCGCCTCGCTGAGCCTGGTCGTGACCTCGACCCCCGGCGTGCCCCTCGCCGACGCGAGCGTGGTGCTGAGCCTCTCGGCCGCGGAGATCGCCATTCCGCGCGGGACGAGCGTGCTCGCCGGCGACCTCGCGTGGACCGCGCGGACGGACGAGCAGGGTCGCTGCCGCTTCGAGGATCTCCCGCCCGAGGTGCCGATCCGCGCCGAAGTCCGCCGCGGACCCGCGGTCTTGCATCGCTGCGCCGATGCGTGGAGCTTCGCACCCGGCGAGCGGGCGGAACGCAGCGTGTGCCTGGGCGGGACGGCGCGGCTCCTCGGGCTCCTCCTCGGTCCGGATTCCGCGCCGGTGGCCGAGTCGGAGGTCTGGCTCGCCCGGGCGCCCGCTGCAGAGGCTCCCGCGTCCGCGGACCGCTACTTCTGGACCGGAACCCTCGAAGTACCCTTCGCGAAGGTGCGCACCGACGAAGCCGGGAGCTTCACCTTCGAGGGTCTCGAACCCGGCGACTGGTGGGTCGGTCCCTCCCCGGTCCGGGCCTCGGCGGCCGCGGAGGAGGAGGGCTCGATCGCGCCGCGCGCCGAGCTCGTGCGCCTGCCCGCGGGCACGAGGGAGATCGAGGTCGTCCTGCGCTCGAGCCTCGGGCGATGGATCCGCGGGCAGGTCCTCGATCCCGACGGCATGCCCGTCGCGCAGACCGTCGTCGAAGCCCGGGCTGTCGACGCGCTGGGCTCTCCGGCGACGCGCACGGGGACAGACGGACGCTTCGCGCTCGGTCCGCTCGCGGACGGGGCCTTCCTCGTCCGGGCGCGGGGGCGGTGGGGCTTCTCGGACTCGGCCGAGGCCAAGGCCCGCGCCGGCGATCGGGAGCTCGTGCTCCGGCTCTCCCCGGGGGCGACGCTCAAGGGACGCGCGATCGATCGGGAGACGGGGGCGCCCTGCGTCGCCACGCTCCACCTCAGCAGCCGGCTCGATTCGAGCGGGGCGGAGCGTCGCGCCGCGATCGCCTCGGCCGGGCGCGACGGTTCCTTCGCGTTCCGCGGCCTCGTCCCCGACACCTACGACCTCGTGGCCCGCGCCGAGGACGGACGGATCGGCTTCGTGCGCGACGTCGTCGCGCGCCTCGGCGAGGACGGCGCGCCGACGCTGGTCGCGCTCGCACCCGGCGCGAGGCTGCGCATCCGCAACGAGGGGAAGGCCGCCCCAGGGCGCTTCGCCGTGCTCTCCGAGGGCCGGGTCTTCGCCGAGGGATCCGCGGGCGCCGGCGAGTCGGTCCTCGTGGTCTTGCCGCCCGGGCCCTGGACGGTCCGATTCACCGCGGGGAGCGGCGTCGCCGAGGAACGCCGTATCGAGGCCCGGGCGGGCGAGGGCGAGACGGAGGTCGTCTTCTCCGCGGACTGACTGTTCGAGCCGTCACCTCGAAGCTACACCGTGCGTAAGCGGCTCCCATGCACGTCGCGATCATCGGCAATGGCATCGCGGGGATCACGACCGCGCGCGAGCTCCGGAAGCGCAGGCCGGAGGCCCGGATCACGGTGGTCTCGGGGGAATCGGACCACCACTACTCGCGGCCGGCCCTCATGTACGTGTTCATGGGGCACATGCGCTACGAGCACACGAAGCCCTACGCGGACGATTTCTGGCGCCAGAGCCGGATCGATCTCGTCCGCGCCTGGGTGAGCGCGATCGACGTCGAGCGCAAGGTGCTCGAGCTCGACCGCGGACCCGCGATCGCGTGGGACGAGCTCGTGATCGCGACGGGGAGTCGGCCCAACCGCTTCGGGTGGCCGGGACAGGACCTGGACGGCGTCCAGGGGCTCTATTCGCTTCAAGATCTCGAGCTCCTCGAGCGGAACGTCGTCGGCGCGCGGCGCGCCGTGATCGTGGGGGGCGGGCTGATCGGCATCGAGATGGCCGAGATGCTGCACACGCGCGGCGTGGCGGTGACCTTCCTCGTCCGGGAGCCGTCCTACTGGAGCAACATCATGCCGGCGGAGGAGTCGCGCCTGATCAACGACGTGATCCGCCGGGAGGGGATGGAGCTTCGCCTCTCGACGCAGCTGAAGGAGATCGTCGACGACGGGAAGGGCCGCGTCTGCGCCGTGATCTCCTCCCAGGGCGAGCGCATCGAGTGCCAGATCGTCGGACTGACCGCGGGAGTGTCCCCGAACGTCGAGGCGGTCCGGGGCTGCGGCGTGGAGACCGGGCGCGGCGTGCTCGTGGACGCTTCCTTCGCCACGAACGTGCCTGGGGTCCACGCGGTCGGCGACTGCGCCGAGATCCGATCGGGCGGCGGGAAGAACCGGATCGAGCAGCTCTGGTACACGGGCCGGATGCAGGGCGAGGTGCTCGGGCGGGTCCTGGCCGGCGAGGCAGCCAGCTACGACCGCGGGATCTGGTTCAACTCCGCCAAGTTCCTCGACCTCGAGTACCAGACCTACGGCCTCGTGAACATGGACGTGCCCGGCGAGAAGAACCTGTTCTGGCAGTCGAGCGACGGACTCCACGCGCTGCGCGTCGTGTACACGGACGAGTCGGTGATCGGGTTCAACTCGCTCGGGATCCGCTACCGCCACAGGACCTGCGAGCGCTGGATCCGCGAGAAGCGGAGCGTCGAGTACGTGATGGCGAACCTGCCCGAGGCGAACTTCGATCCGGAGTTCTTCGTCCGCCACGAGCGCGACATGGTCCGGGCCTGGAAGGAGCAGCGGGCATGACGGCCAGGAACATCGCGATCGCCGTCTGTGCGCTCGGCCTGCTGGCCTTCGCGCTCGCGCTCCTCGGGCTGCCGCTCGGCGGCGGATGGCTCGCGCTCCTCCTCTCCCTCGGCTGCGCGTCGATCGGGGCCTCGGCCGCGTTCTGGCTCGCGCGCAAGGACGAGACGCCCGGGATCCGGAACCACGGCGTGATGTTCGGGACGCTGACCGCGCGCGGCGCGATCGGCTGGGCGCTCGGGCTCCTCTTCACCGGCTTCTACGTCGTCCTGTACTTCTACGAGGACCTCCAGGCGTCCGGGATGCCGAAGGTCCTCGAGGGCGGCATCCGCCTCGTCGACCCGCTGGCGCGGCTCCTCGCGGGCCACGGCGCGGACAAGTGGTTCCTGTACGGGACGCTGTACACGCTGGCGATCCTCGTGATGGGCGTGCGGATGCTGATGAAGTACCGGCACAGCCGCTACCAGCAGATCCGCACGCTGTCCGTGATGTTCTTCCAGCTCGGCTTCGCCTTCCTCGTCCCGAGCTTCCTCAAGCTGTTCCAGGAGCCCGAGTACTACTTCACGTACTTCTGGCCGCTCAAGTACTCCTACGGCTGGCCCGACGGCGTCCACTTCCTCGGGACGAGCGGCCGGCTCGGGATCTATTTCGTCGGCTTCGGCGCGTTCATGACGCTCGTCGCCACCCCGCTGCTCACCTACCGCTTCGGCAAGCGCTGGTACTGCTCGTGGGTGTGCGGCTGCGGGGGACTGGCGGAGACCGTCGGCGATCCCTGGCGCCAGAACTCGGACAAGTCGCTGCGCGCCTGGCGGCTCGAGCGCTTCACCGTGCACGGCGTGCTCGTCGCGGTCGTCCTCGCGACCGCGATCCTGTGGATCGACTCCGCGCGGCGCGGGGAGTGGCTGGGGGAGTGGTCGAGCCCCTTCGCCAAGGCCTACGGGCTCTACATCGGCGCGATCTTCTCGGGCGTCGTCGGCGTCGGCTTCTATCCGGTGCTCGGGAGCCGCGTCTGGTGCCGATTCGGCTGCCCGATGGCGGCGATCCTGGGGATCTTCCAGCGCTTCTGGAGCCGCTTCCGGATCACGACGAACGGCGGGCAGTGCATCAGCTGCGGGAACTGCTCCACCTACTGCGAGATGGGGATCGACGTCCGCTGGTACGCCCAGCGGCAGGAGAACATCGTGCGGGCCTCCTGCGTCGGCTGCGGCGTGTGCGCCTCGGTCTGTCCGCGGGGCGTCCTGTCCCTGGAGAACGGCGCCGGCCACGCCGACCGCTTCCCCGGCTCGGATCGGCCCATCGCGGCCTTCCTGGAGGCCGTCGGGGTGCGTTCCGCCCCCTAGGAGGTGCCTCCCGCGGGTTTCCGGGTAATACCCGTCCGGATCCGGACGGCTCGATTCAACCTGCGCTCGACACCGGCCGCCGGTCCGAGGGAGGCGCTCGCACGCTCGTCCTCGCGTCCCCGCGCGCGAACCGTCAATCGACGTCGCGCGCGGGGCGCACCCCCGTGTCCGACCGGACGTCCCGGGGGCCGCTGAAGGCCCGGGCGGAGGAGCGCGCGAGCATCGCGCGCGTCGCGAAGCTCCCGCCGCGGCGGATCCGCAGGCCTTCGGGCCAGATCAGGCGCTCGAGGTCGCCGTAGTGCGACTCGCTGAAGTAGTCGTAGGAGACGAAGCCCGAGTCGCTGCACCACTCGGACACGTTCCCGCACACGTCGAAGAGCCCGAAGGGATTGGGCCGGAACGAACCGACCGGCCCGTGGCTCGCGAAGCCGTCGTCGAAATCGACGGGGTCGGCCCGGTCGCGCGGTGAGATCTCGCCGCTCCCGGCGCTGCGGGCGTCGGCCAGGTTCGCCGCGCCGCGCAGGGAATCGCGCTCGGCGCCGGTCCACCAGGGCGAAGTCGTGCCTGCGCGCGCGGCGTACTCCCAGCGCGCCTCCGACGGGAGCTCCAGCCCGACCTCGAGCAGGACCTGGCGCGCATCCGTCCAGTCGACTCCCTCGACGGGGTGCAGGCCGGCCAGCTCGGGCTCTTCCTGCGCCGTCGGCGCCGACCGGCTCGGGGAGGCGCCGGAGAGCCGTCGCCACTGCGCCTGCGTGACCTCGTACTTCGACAGGAAGAAGGGCAGGAGCTCGCCCGGGAACGGGCGCCGCGCCTTTTCGATCCAGGCGGACTCGTCGGGCTCGGCCTGCGGATCGTAGTTGCGGCCGGAAGGGTCGTCCCGCTGGGCGCCCATGAGGAACTCCCCGCCGGGGAGGAGGACGAGCACGATCCCCGTGTCCGCCGACAAGCGCCAGCGTCCGTCCTCGCCGACCGCCGGCGCCGAGCCGGACTGCAGGTGCAGGAACTCCCACAGGCCCGACTCCGGATCCTGCCGCAGCGGCACGAGCCCGAGCTGGGGCCGGATCGCGAGTCCGCCGTAGCGCGGGGACGCCCGTGGATCGCCGATCGACGCGATCGCCCGCTCCCAGGCGTCGCGCGCCTCGACGAGCGTCCGGGCCTCGACGCTCTGGGCGAACTCGAGCCGGCGCTCCATCCGGCGGATCAGGCCTTCGGAGCCGGGCGAATCGAGGAAGGGGGCGAGCGCCGGCACGAGCGCCTGCAGCGTGTCGAAACGCAGCTGGTCCTCGGGATCGGAGAAGGTCCACGCCACGCGTTCCTGCGGAGCGAGCTCCGTCTCGCGGTACCTCCGCTCGAGGGACTCGAGCTTCGCGCGCGTCACCTCCGGCGTCAGCAGCTCGTTCGAGAGCCCGCCCACGCGCTCCAGGCGGGCGACCTCGCGGCGGTAGAAGTCCCGCACCCGGCGGATGTCCCGGATCAGCTCGAGCGTGCGCTGGCGCGCGTTCCTCTCGCGCGGGTCCTCGGCGTCGAAGGGCAGGGCGCGGGTCCGGAGCTCCTCCAGCTGCCGCGCGTACTCGCCGCGGCGCGAGACGAGGTCGCGCGCCTCGAAGATCCAGCGCTCGAGCGCGGCGATCTGCTCCGGTCCGCTCGACGCGATCTCCTGGGTCCGCGCGAGCAGCGCGCTCGGGGCGTGGGCGTCCGCCAGGAGCTCGAGCCGTCCGCGCGACTTGGAGCCGAGCACGGCGACGGCCGTGAGGAGCACGAGGGCGAGCGCGACCGCGCCGGCCAGCGAGGCCGCCAGCGCCCGGTTGCGCGCCACCCACTTGGCGAGCTCGACCCAGGCCCCGGTGCGGTGCGCGCGCACGACGCGGCCTTCCAGGAAGGCCCGCAGGTCCTCGGCCATCTCGCGCAGGCTCGGGTAGCGGTCGCCGGGCTGGCGGGCCATCGCCTTCTCGCAGATCGCGACCAGCTCGGGCGACGCATCGGAACCCTTCCCGAGCAGGCTCTCGGGCGGGCCGCGGCGGACGCGCTCGAGCACCACCTCCGAGGACGCTCCGGCCTCGCCCCCGCCGAAGGGCGGCACGCCCGACAGGAGCTGGTAGAGCATCGCCCCGACCGCGTAGACGTCGGCCGTCGGACCGACCTCGCGCGTGCGGCCGTCGGCCTGCTCCGGCGCCATGTAGCTCGGAGTGCCGAGGATGTCGCCTTCCTGCGTCAGCAGCGGGGAATCCCCCTCGAGCGAGCGCATCGTCGCGCGGCCGCTGTCGATCGCACCCGGTCCCGAGTCCGGCGCTCCGCCGCCGCGCACGAGGGCCAGGCCCCAGTCCATGACGTAGACCTCGCCGAAGCCGCCGACGCGCACGTTCGAGGGCTTGAGGTCGCGGTGGACGACCCCGCGGGCGTGCGCGAAGGCCACCGTGTCGCAGACCTTGAGCAGGACCTCGAGCGCGCGCGGGATCGACCAGCCCTGCGAGCGCGAGCGCGCGAGATCGATGACCTCGCGCAGATCGCGGCCCTCGACCAGGCGCATCGTGAAGAACACGCGGCCGTCCGCGTCGACGCCCAGGTCGTGCACCGGGACGACGCCGGGGTGGTCGAGCTGCCCCGTCACCTGCGCCTCCTCGAGGAAGCGCGCCACCTGCCGGGGTCCGCGTCCGAGCATCACCTTCATGGCGACCTCGCGCAGGAGATCGCGGTCGCGCGCACGCACGATCAGGCCCATCCCGCCGCGCGCGAGCTCGACCGTGGGCTCGTAGCGCTCGTGGGTGCTGCGCGGTCCGGAGAGGTGCGCCGTCAGGCCGTTGCGCTCCCGGCGCGGACCCGTCAGCGGGATCCGTGCCGCCGAGAGATCGTTCGACCCCGACAGCCGCAGGTATTCGCGCGCGATCGCCTGCTCCTCCCCCGGGAAGCGCTCGAGGTACTCGCGCAGCGGGCGGCTCCCGCCCGAGCGGCAATCCTCGATCCACTGCTCGACGAAATCGAACAGCGCGGCGTTGGAACCGGGCGAGTCCACCATGGGAAGTCCGGCTATGATCGCAGGCAGAGCGGCTGCTCGCCATGTCACCTCATTCGGCGGATGCGGACCGGCCCCAGGGGCTCAGCTCACCCGAGGCCACGCGGGAGATCGTCCGGCAGGCTCGCCAGGACGGCGCCGCGGGTTTCCGGGCCCTGTACGAGCGGCTGGCGCCCTCCCTGCTCGCCTGGGCGCGCCTGAGGATGGCGGCGAAGTCCGTCGCCCAGGGTGATCCCGAGGACCTGCTGCAGGAGGTGTGGCTGCGCGCGGTCGAGGAATTCCCCGCTTACGACCCCGAGCGCTCGAGCTTCCGCGCGTGGATCTTCGGGATCGCCAAGCACGTCCTCTACGAGATCTGGCGCCAGGAAGGCCGGCGCGGTCCCGCGCTTCCGGCCGGCGAGAAATCCGCCGCCCTCGCGGCGTGGCCGGACGTGGCGACGACGATCCGGACGCGGATGGCGCGCGACGAGTCGCTCGAGAGGCTCCTGAAGCGCGCGCAGGAGTTCGATCCCCTGGATCGGATGCTCCTCTTGCACTGCGGGTTCGAGGACATGAGCCGCCCGCAGGCGGCCCGGCAGCTCGGGATCGGCGTCGAGGCGGCGGAGAAGCGCTGGCAGCGGCTGCGGGCCTGGATCGTCGAGCGCCGGTTCGTCGAGCTGCTGGAGCTGCGCGAGACCTTGTGAGAGGTATCCTCCCCGCCCCGTGTCCCTGCCCGACGAGCTCTCCGATCCCGCGCGCGCCCTGGACGGGATCCGCGCGGCGGCCGGGCGGATCGCCGCGGGAGCGCGGCGCACGCCGATCGTGCCGTCGCACACCGTCAGCGCGGGATCGGGCGCGGAGGTCCACCTCAAGCTCGAGAACCTCCAGCGCACGGGCTCGTTCAAGCTGCGGGGCGCGCTGAACAAGGTCGCGCAGCTCTCGCGCGCCGAGCTCGACCGGGGCCTCGTCGCCGCGTCGGCCGGGAACCACGCGCAGGGCGTGGCGCTGGCGGCGCAGCTGTTCGGCGCGAAGGCGACGATCGTGATGCCGCGCGCGACGCCGCTCGTGAAGATCCAGCGCACGGAGGCCTACGGCGCGGAGGTCGTCCTGTGCGGGGCGAGCTGGGACGAGTCGCAGGCCCGGGCGCTCGAGCTCGCGCGCGAGCGCGGACTCACGCCGGTCCACCCCTTCGACGATCCGGCCGTGATCCTCGGGCAAGGGACGGTCGCGCTCGAGATCCTGGAGGAGGTCGAGGGCCTCGACGCGATCGTCGTCCCGATCGGGGGCGGCGGTCTCGCCAGCGGGGTCGCGCTGGCGGTCAAGGCGTTGGCGCCCGCCGTGCGCGTGATCGGCGTCCAGGCCGAGGGGGCCAGCGCGATGGCGAGATCCCTCCGGGCCGGCGCGCCGGTCGTCGTCGAGCGGCCGGACACGATCGCGGACGGGATCCGCGTCGGCTCGGTGGGGGAGATCACCTTCGAGATCGTCCGGCGCTTCGTCGACGAGTGCGTGACGGTCACCGACGCCGAGATCGTCGACGCGGCGCTCCAGACGATCGAGAAGAGCCGCGTCGTGGCCGAGCCGGCCGGCGTCGCGGCGATCGCGGCGCTGCTCGCGGGGAAGCTGCACGGCGCCGAGCGCGTGTGCGCGATCGTCTCGGGCGGGAACGTCGACCCGAACCTCCTGGCGCGGATGATCGAGAGCGGGCTGGCGGCCGCGGGGCGCTACCACCTCGTGCGCCTGCGGCTGCGCGACGCTCCCGGCGAGCTCGCGCGCGCCCTCCAGATCGTCGGCGAGACGGGCTGCAACGTGCTCGAGGTCGTGCACTACCGCGCCGGCTGGAAGATCCCGATCGGCGTGGTCGACGTCGAGATCCTGTTCGAGACGCGGCGCGCGGGGCAGGGGCGCGAGCTCGAGGCCTCCCTGCGGGAGCGCGCCTTCGAGGTGCGGGCCTGATCCGGCGGGAGCGAGGTTCAGATCCTCGCCTCGATTGCCGACAGGAACTAGGATCGAAGCCCCGTGCAGACCCAAAGCGTCCTCTCCCAGCCAGCACTCGTCCTGAACCGCTCGTGGCTCGCGATCCACACGGTCCCGGTGCGGCACGCGCTGCGCCTGATGTGCACGGGGGCGGCCAAGGCGGTCCAGCCGGAGACCTACGAGGCGCTCGAGTTCGAGTCCTGGACGGATCTGGCCGTCGCTCACGACGAGCCCTGCATCCGCAGCGTTTATCTTCGGATCAAGGTGCCCGAGGTGATCCTGCTCACGCGCCACGACGGCGTGCCGGTCCCCTCGGCGGTGTTCAACCGGCGGAACCTCTTCCGCCGCGACCACAACACCTGCCAGTACTGCGGCGCGCGGCCGGGGACGCAGGAGCTCTCGATCGACCACGTCGTGCCGCGCGCGCAGGGCGGCCGCAGCTCCTGGAAGAACTGCGTGCTCGCGTGCACCGAGTGCAACCACCGGAAAGGCGGACGGACGCCGCGGCAGGCGGGGATGCGCCTGCTCTCGCTGCCGGAGAAGCCCGGATGGACGCCGTTCCTCGAGATCCCGGTCGGGCGCGTGCGGCAGAGCTGGAAGCGCTTCGTCAGCGAGCGGTACTGGCAAGTCCGGCTCGAGGACTGAGCTACTCGAGCGGCAGCGTCGGGTCGCCGAAGTAGACGAACTTCATGCCCTGGAAGAAGACGCTGGGCGGGTACCAGCCGTCGTCGGGCTCGAGCTCGTGCAAGCGCTCCTTCTCGACGTAGTGTGCGAGCGCGGCGCGCCAGGCGTCGCCCGCGCGCGGCCTCGGCTTGGCCGCGAGAGCGCGGTTGAAACCCTCGAGCAGGGTCATGGCGCAGGGCTGCGCGCCGGTCGTGCAGCCGACGTAGGCGACGGCTCCGCCCTCTCGCATCGTCAAGAGGCGCTCGCCGAGTCCGGTCGCGTCGAAGCGGCCGGGCTGCAGCCAATTGGGCGGCGGCGGCGGCGCGCGGAACACCTCGCCGTCGTTCGTGCCGCGGTGCGGGACGCCGGCGACGTCGAGGTA
>Ga0075428_100004119_pt1 | contig 16003 bp, 16 predicted proteins | sample RhiMetdeltSRZDD2_FD_75291 | JGI IMG/M metagenome (GOLD analysis project Ga0075428, IMG submission 75291) | Populus rhizosphere microbial communities from Tennessee, USA - Rhizosphere MetaG P. deltoides SRZDD2 | ecosystem: Host-associated > Plants > Roots > Rhizosphere > Soil | place: USA... | reverse complement strand
GCCCCGGTGAACGCGCCCTTGACGTGCCCGAAGAACTCGCTCTCGACCAGGCCGGCCGAGATGGCGCTGCAGTTGACCTTCACCAGCGGGCGCGTGCGGCGCGTGCTGGCGTGATGGATGGCCCGGGCGATCAGCTCCTTGCCGGTGCCGGTCTCACCGGTGACGAGCACCGTGGAGTCGGTCGGCGCCACCTTCTCGACCCGGCGCAGCACCGCCAGCAGCGCCTCGCTGGTGCCCACCATCTGGGCGAAATCGTGCTCGCGGTGGATCTCCTCCTGCAGGTAGGCGTTCTCGCGCTCGAGCCGCGCCTTGAGCGCGGCGATCTCCTCGTAAGCGGTCATGTTCTCGATGGCCACGGCCACCTGGCCGGCGACCTCTTGCAGGAACGCGACGTCGGTCTCGGAGTAGGCGCCCACGCGTGTGCTGGCCACCGCCAGCGTGCCGATGCAGCGCGCCCGCGCGACCAGCGGCACGATCACGAACGAGCGCACGCCGTCGGCGAGGGCCTGCACCTCGGCCGGGTACTGCGCCTCCCGGGCCAGGTCACGACGCACGAAGGGCCGCCGCTCCTGGAACACGAGACCGACGTGGCTCTCGGTCGACGGGATCTCCAGGCCCACGACGAAGTACGAGGTCGGCAGGGAGGATTCGAGCACGAGCAGGCGCAGGACGTTCCGCTGCGGGTCGTGCAGGAAGGTCGCGGCCCGTTCGAACGACACGACCCGGCGGAGCGCGCTCGCGATGGCCGCGAACAGCGACTCGCGCGTCACGTTGGCCACCAGGGCGTTGGTGATCTCGAGCAGCGTACGGTACCGCTCGGCGTCGGTGACCGGCTGCCGCGGCGCCCCCTCGCTCACGCGCGCGCATCCATCGCCGCGTATTCTAGCTGCACCCGGGCGCCGCGACGTCAGGTCGCGGAAGTTCACGCCGATGTTACACGCGATCCCGGCGGGCCTGCGATCCCGATGGCCTGCCGCGTGAATACGTCTCCGGCACGAACGTCGGACAGACATGAGGCCATACCGAGCAGCCCTCGCGGGCGCCATGATCGTGCTCGTCGGATGGGCGGGCGTGAGCCAGGCGGCCGAGCGCCGGGGCGGCCATCCCGGGGCTGGAGTCCACGGCGGCGGTGGTGGCGTCCACGACCGCCACGGCGGCGGACAGGGCTTCCGCGGCGGTCGAGGCGCGTTTCACGGCGGTCATGGGTTCCACGGGCATCCCGGATTCCATCGTCACTCGTTCATCGGGGTGGCGCCGTTCTGGTGGGGCCCGAGCTACGTCTATCCTCCGCCGGTGTACGTCGCGCCGCCGCCGTCCGGCTACTGGTATTACTGCCCGAGCGCCCGGACGTACTACCCGTACGTGACGTCCTGCCCGGACGCCTGGATTCCGGTGCCGGCGAGCTAGTCGGAGCCGAGCCCGTGCTACGGCCTGGTGGCGACGACGACGAGGCGATCCGTCGCGCCGACCGGGACCGGCGGATCGCGCTAGGGACGGCGGCGTCGGCGCCACTATGATGAAGATTACCGTGCGAACACACGCTCGATGGAGGTGGTCATGCGTCGTTCACTGATGCTGGCGGTTCTGGTCGTGCTGGCCGCGGCGACGTCGGCCGTCGCAGAGGTACGCGTCGACATCGGGATCCGCCTTCCCGGCCCGCCGGCATTCGCGATCGTTCCCGGCATCCCCGTGTACTACGCGCCGCATGCTCCGGCCAACGTGTTCTTCTACGGCGACCAGTACTGGGCGTTTCACGGCAATGGCTGGTACGTCGGCCCCACCTGGAACGGCCCCTGGGTCGTGGTCGAGCCCTTCTACGTCCCGACGCCGATCCTCCGTGTTCCCGTCCGGTACTATCACGTGCCGCCCGCGCACTGGCGCGGCTGGCAGCACGGATCGCCGCCCCGCTGGGATGCGCACTGGGGCCGCGACTGGCGCGAGGCCGCTCACGAGCAGAAGTGGCGGGAACGGGAGGAACGCTGGGAGCACGGCCGGCACGACGGCGACCACGGTGGCCGTTCCCGTGGGCGGGGCCACGGCCGCTAGCGTTTCGATGTCCCGGCCGGCGCCCGCGACGACGGCGTCGGCCGGGACGACACGTCAGTCGCGGGGGCTCGCGCCTCCCACCGGCAATCGAACCCGATAGAGTCTCGTCCGGGCCGTGAGGTATTGGGCGCGTCCGTCGTCGTCGCCCCAGGCCATGTTGTGCGGATGCCCAGTGCCACGGCGGTATGATCGAGCCGCACGGGAGGGCGGCGGCATGAGCGTCAGCGTGCGATTCGTCGGCTCCGGCGACTCGTTCGGCAGCGGCGGCCGCTTCCAGACCTGCATCCTCGTCGAGGGCTCACGCTCGCGGGTCGCGATCGACTTCGGCGCCTCGTCGCTGATCGCGCTGGCCCAGCAGGGCATCGAGCACAACACGGTCGACGTGATCCTGCTCACCCACCTGCACGGAGATCACTGCGGCGGCGTGCCGTTCCTCCTGCTCGACGCGATGCTGTCCGCCCGGCGGACCGGACCCCTGACCATCGCCGGTCCCCGGGACGTCGAGCGTCGGCTCGCCGAGATCCGGGAGGCGCTGTTCCCGGGCTCGCACGTGATGACGCCGAAGTTCCCGCTGTCCTGGATCGAGCTCGCACCGGGGCAGCCGCGGCCGATCCTCGATCTCGTCGTCACCAGCTATCCGGCGCGGCACACGCGGGAGACGAACCCCACGGCCGTGCGCCTGGAGATCGACGGCAAGGTCATCGCGTACACCGGCGACACCGAGTGGACCGCGGACGTCGCCACGGCCGCACGTGGCGCCGACCTGTTCATCGCCGAGTGCTACTTCTACGACAAGCCGGTCAAGTGGCACCTGAACTACCCGGACGTGATCGCGCATCGCGCCGAGGTCGGCGCCCGGCGACTGATCCTGACGCACATGAGCAGGGAGATGCTGGCCCACGCGGACGACGTTCCCGAGGAGTGCGCGCACGACGGCCTTGTGGTGACCGTGTAGGACGCGCGCCGCGGCGCGTGTGGCAGAATGGCCGCCATGAGCGCGCGCCAGCCTCTCCCGGTCCCCGGCATGCTCTACGGGACGGCCTGGAAGGAGGAGCGCACGGCGGCGCTGACCGAGCTCGCCCTCCGGACCGGCTTCCGCGGGATCGATACCGCCAACCAGCGCCGTCACTACTTCGAGGCCGGTGTCGGCCAGGCGCTCGCCGCGGCCTACCGGGCGGGAGTGGTCGTCCGGGCCGACCTGTTCCTGCAGACCAAGTTCACCTACCAGGCCGGACAGGATCACCGGCTGCCGTACGATCCGGCGGCCGACCTCGCCGCCCAGGTGGCCCAGTCACTGGCCAGCTCCCTCGAGCACCTGGGCACCGACCACGTCGACAGCTACGTGTTGCACGGTCCCGCCTCCGGACGGGGGTGGAGCGAGGCCGATGCCGAGGTGTGGAACGCGATAGTCAGGGAGTGCGACGCCGGCCGGACGCGGCGGCTCGGTGTCAGCAACGTCTCGCTCCGACACCTGACCCAGATGCTGGCGACCGCCGCGCCTCCGACGTTCGTGCAGAACCGTTGCTTTGCGCGGCTCGGCTGGGACCGTGACGTCCGGACCTTCTGCGCGGCGCGCGGCATCGTCTACCAGGGATTCTCGCTGCTCACCGCCAATCCCGAGGTGCTCGGCCACCCGTTCGTCACGCGCCTGGCCGGCCGCGAGCGCGCCACGCCGGCCCAGGTCGTCTTTCGCTTCGCACGGGCCGTGGGCATGCTGCCGCTGACGGGAACGACCAGCGCCGTGCACATGCAACAGGATCTGGCCAGCGGCGGCCTCACCCTCTCCGACGAGGAAGTGCGCGTGATCGAGTCACTGGCCGGCTGACACCGGCACGGCGAGCGTCACCGTACGTGTCGTGACGCCGCGACTGGACGGCCGGATGCCCACGGCGCCGGGGACGTGGTAGGCTCTGGGCGAACGCTCCTCATGAAGCTGTCCGCGAAATTCGCCCGACAGGAAAGCGAGGAGGCCCGGCGCGCCCGGGTCGCTCGCCGACGAGTCCCGAGCGATCGCGCCGACGCGATCCGCCGCATGCTGGGCGTGCTCGACGTCGCCGTCGGTCAGGCGGGCCGATCCGCCCGGTCCAGCGAGCCCCGATCCCGCAGCCTCTCGTGCCCCGACTGCCAGCGCGTCTTCGCGCTGCCCATGCACCTGGGCCGGCACCGCAAGGCGGCGCACGACCGCAGCGACGCCGCCTGAGCTCGGGTCATTTCGCCGGCGGCTTGCCGGCCGCCAGACGCGCCTTCCGGAGGTCGGCCTCACGCCGCCGCCGGGCGAGACGTCGGAGCCGTTGCACCGCGTGATGCGTCTTGGAGTGAGTCGCCATGCCGGGTCTCCCGTCCGCGGCCGATCGACCGACCGCGCCCCAGCATACCAGCGACGGGATCACGCGCGGCCCACATCAGCCTGTCCGGGGTCTCCGCCAGTCCCTGGGCGCCCGGCGGTGAGGTGCGGCTACACGGCGAGGTTGCGGTAGTACACCGTCGTGCCGCACAGCCCTCCGCGCGGCAGCAAGGCATAGTCGGGGATGACACCGACCCGGACCCAGCCCATGCGCTGGTACAGGCGCTCGGCGTCGTCGCTGGCGGTATCGAGCACCAGCAGGCTCTTGCCGCACTCACGCGCCGTCGCCTCGGCGGCGCGCATCAGCGCCGCCCCCAGGCCTTGCCGCCGCGCCCGGCGATGGACCAGCATCTTCACCAGCTCGGCGCGATGCGGCTGGTTCTCGGGCTGGTCGAGGATGAGCTGCACGGTCCCGCACAGGCCGCCCGCATCGTCGGCCACCAGGAGCGCGCACTGGCCGGCCGCCACGTCGTCCGCCACGCGGCGCCAGAACGCCACCGCGCGGTCGCGTGGCAGCGGGTGCATGAAGCTCACCGAGGCGCCCCCGTCGACGCAGTCGATCAAGACCTCGGCGAGCTCGTCGACCTGCGCGTCATCCAGGGCGTGCACGCGTCGCGGAGTCCAGGTGGATGTCATCATCGCCTCGACGGGATTTCCGACGCGATCACCACGGCGTAGCGCGCGGGCCTTCGTGTTGGGTTGTGGAACATCGTGGGACGGTCGAGCTGCATGGCCAGGCAATCCCCCTCGCGCAGCCGGTGGCGCTCCGCGCCCAGCGTGATCTCGATCACCCCGGCGAGCACCCAGACCTGCTGGTACATGCGCCCATCGCGGCCGCTGGTCTCGAACGCGACCCGCTGACCTGCCGGGAAATGCACCTCGACGATCTGCATGGGCTGGGGGACGCCCGGCGGGGAGACGTTGCGTCGCAGGTAGCCCGAGGCCGGGTCGCGCCACTGCGGCTGGTCACCGCGGCGAGCCACCGGGCCGCTCGACGCCCCGGCCGCCGGCGCATCGAACAGGGTCGCCAGCATCACGCCCAGGCCGGCCGCGAGCTTCTCCAGGACCACCGCGGTGGGACTGCTCTCGCCCCGCTCGACGACGGAGATCATCGAGCGGCTCACGCCGCTCTTGCTGGCCAGCGCGTCGAGCGAGAAACCGCGGCCGGCCCGGAGCTCGCGCACGCGCTCGGCGATCCGCTGATTCACCTGGGTGGCGACCTCTCCCATGATGGACATACTGTCCATCATGTTGGATATGGCGTCAAGGGCCGGGTGCCCGGGCGGCGGTTCCGTTGTGCCTTTGACATTCGCGTGTGGATTGAAGACGCCGCGTGGCTCGCGCGTCGAACGACGGGAGGTGTGTGATGAAGGACGGCCAGCCCTCGGACGCGGTGGAGCAAGAGCGATTGCAAGAATTTCTCCGGTGGCGACAGGCCTCGAGCCGACGTCGACCGGCATCGGGTCGCCGTGTCCTGTTCTTCTGCATCGGCGCCACGGCCGGCGCCCTCACCGCCCTGCTCATCATGATGGTGGTGCGGACGGTGCTGGACGGACCAGCGCGGCTGGTCTCCGCTCCGACCCAGACGTCGGCCGATGACCTCGAGCACACGCCCCGCCGATTCCAGCCCCCGGTCGAAAGGACTCGACCGGGTGTCGGAGCGAGAGAACTGGTACCCGCTGAAACAGGGCCGGAGCCCGCTGCGCGGTCGCGGAGCACGGAGGCGCCCCCCGCGGCAGCCGCCTCTGACGATAGGCCCACGGCCGTGGGCCACCGCCGCGGGATGCGCATGGAGAGGCGGACCCGGCCTGCGAGGGAGCTGGTCGCCGACCTCGCTCAAGCCGCAGAGGTCGGAGCGCGACCTCCTCTGACCGCTCCCGCCGAGCCGGCAACCCCACGAGCGGCCGCGACGGGCGCCGTCGCGTCCAGCCCGGCGTCGACGTCCCGGACCACGATCACACCGGCAATGCCTGGAACGCCGGCGCTCGACACTCCGGACAGCGTCACGATCGCCGATCGTTCGCGTCCGATCCCCGCTCCGCTCGATCCCGGGAGTGCTCGGCGCGACCCGATCGACCACGCCGAGACTGGTGCGGTGGCCTCCACGAACGCGGTCACATCGGCGATGCCAGCGACGCTGGCGGCCGACGTGCCGAGGGACGTCGCGGCCGACTCGCCGCCTTCACCCCCCGCCACGGCGTTTCTCGACCCCGTGGTCAGCGGCAGCCAGGCGTCCGGCGCGCGCGGTCAGCGGTCGAGGACGATGGAGACGATGACGCGGCTGATCGGCTACATCCCCGAGGTCCGGGTCGGACGCGCGATCTTTCGCTGGGTGAAGTCCCAGCCGCCGGTCGACCATGAAACGCGGCCGTCGAGATACGAGGCGCCTCAGGCCCGGTAGGAGGAGCCAGCGCGCGGTCGACGCGGAACGGCCGCGTTCGCCCGCGCGCGGCGGTCACGGCGGTCGGTGGATGTTCGCCGCAACGAGGCGCGGTCGGAACGTGAACACGTTGGGATCGCTCGCGTCGACCGTGACGTGGACCCAGTGGTGGTAGGGGGAGCCGAACGTCTCGACCCGCGTGAAGTTTTCGAGGATAGGGGCGACCGCGCTGCCGCGCACCCGCCTCGGGCTCAGAGGCTTATCGATCCGGAAGAAATGGCTGTCGCCGTGGACCAGCACGACGGGCTTGCCAAAGGCGGCGGCCTCCTTCTCGATCTGCGCCCGGAGATCGGTATAACCGCTCGGGTCTTGCGGCGTGCCCGGAAAGGGTGGGAACTCCGGAAAGAGGTTCGCGTGCTGAAGGACCATGATCGCCCGGCCGTCTCGAGCCCTGGCGTGAACGAATCCGCGCTGCAGCCAGACGAGGTTCGCCTGGGTCCGCTCGGCGTATTCCACATCGCCCTCGGGGGTGCGTCCGCGCCCGTTGTTGCTGCCCGTGACATGCACCGTGAGGAACGTCACGCCGCCAAGGTCCCAGCGAACGTTCTCGCGGTACCTGAGGAATGTCGCATCCTCACTCTGTCGGGCCAGGGCGAACGTGCGCCGGCCGAGCGTGCGGTCACCGTCGAAGAACACGACCCTCAAGTTGGCGAGCCGCTCCAACGGATCGCCCCCCATGACGGCGGGCTCGTGACAGTCGGTCCAATCGTTGTCGCCGGGTGTGTACACGAGGGGATGGACCGATGCGCGAAGCTGCGCCAGGCGCCGGGCCAGCATCTCGTTCGTGCAGCTGTATCGCGGCGATGAGAGATCGCCGACGTGAGCGACGAATGCCAGCGACGCGTCGCGGTTCAGGTCGGCGAGCACGTTGTCGACCCACGGTTCCTCGTGCGGAAAGTAGCCGAGGTCGCCGATGAGCGCGAACGTGAAGCCTCGGGCCGAATCCGCCGGCGCCTGACTCCGTGCCGGCGTGGATGCCGTGACCAGGAGTGCCAGGGCGAGCGGGACGAGGGCCACGGCAGTGAATGGAGCGCTCCGCACGGCGACCGTCAGGGTCTTCATGGACACCTCCCGCACTCCGGGCCCCGGAGTGTTCCCGGCCCGCCGAGGCGTCATGTCGGGGGCCGCCCGCACTTCACCGACTCACCCATTGGACCGGCGAGACTATAGCCTGTCGACGACGACGAGACGAGGCTGTCGAGCTGGGGAGCGGGGAGCGGTCCTCGCGGGGGGCTGGAATTTGTCCTTTCACGGGACCCCCGGGACGGTGTAGATGTGAGCAGGTGCGGGGCAGCACTATGATCCCGCGGTTGACGCACGACGTTCTTCGGCAGCCTCCCTGGTCCTATGCGCTCGCGGTGATCGTCCCGGCCACCGTGATCCTGGTGCTCCAGAGCGCCGGCATGTTCGTCGACCGGTTGCCGAGCGCCCCCCTGCTGGCGTCCGTCCTTGCCGTGGCCTGGTACTGCGGGCGCCTTCCGGCCCTGCTCGCGACGGCCATCAGCATCATCTTTCACGCCTATGCGTTGGTCGCCTCCCCCCTTCGGCAGGTCGACGTCGCGGATGCGGTCGGCCTGATCCTGTTCGCGGGCCTGGCGGTCTTCGTGTCCCACGCCACGCCGCGGCTCGGCCAGACCCTGCGCGAGCTCGAGCGTGAGCGGAAGCGCGAGGAGCTCGCCCGAACCGAAGCCGAGCGACACAGCCGGGAAGCCGACGAGCTACGGCGTCTGTCGCGAGCGCTGACGCACACCGCAAGTCCGACGGCGGCTGCCCAGCGAGTGGCCGACGCCGTCAAGCGGCTCTTCGATCCCAGTAGCGTCGTCGTTCGCCTACTCGAACCCGACGGCGCCATGGTGGCCGTCGCGATCGCCGGCGACAACCCCGTGGTGACCCCCGGCCATCGGATGCCGGCGGGATCCGGCGTCGTGGGGCAGGCCGTGACGCAGCGGAGCCTGGTCATGACCGACTCGGTCCTGACGGATCCGCGCATCGAATTGCCGTCTCCGGTCAGGGACCAGCACCAGCGACTCGGTCACCGCCTCGTCGTCGCCGCCCCCCTCATCGTCGACGGGGTCGTCATCGGGACACTCGCGCTGAACGAGACGAAGACGCGGGCCTTCGTGGAAACCGAGCGCGCCCTCCTCCAGGCCCTGGCCAACCACGCCGCCGTCGGGATCCGGAACGCCCAGCGCTTTCAGCAAGAACGGACGGCGCGCCAGGAGGCGGAGGCGAGCAGCCGGACCAAGGATGAATTCCTGGCGATGCTCGGCCATGAATTGCGGAACCCGCTGGCCGCCATCGGCTCGGCCATCGCGGTCCTGAACCGACTCGATGCGACGGACGAACGTTCGGTGCACGCCCGCGCGGTCATCACGCGGCAAGTCGCGCACCTGCGCGAGCTCATGGACGACCTCCTCGATGTCGGCCGGGTGACGACGGGCAAGATCCTCCTGTCGCCCAAGGCACTCGATCTGAGCGATCTCGCTCGCCGGGGCTGGGCGGTGCTCGAGTCGACCGGGACGTTCGCGCAGCACCGAGCCAGGCTCGACACCGAGCCCGTGTGGGTGAGCGCCGACGAGACCCGGATCGCCCAGGTCATCGACAACCTCCTGACCAACGGAGTGAAGTACACGCCGGCCGGTGGCAGCGTCACGATGACCGTCCGGTCCGAGGGCAACGATGCGCTGATCCGGGTCGTGGACACCGGAATCGGCATCAGCTCGGCGCTCCTGCCTCGGATCTTCGACCTGTTCGTCCAGGGGGAGCCCACGCGGGACCGGGCCAAAGGGGGGCTGGGGATCGGCCTGACGCTGGTGAAGCGGCTGGTGGAGATGCACGGCGGATCTGTCGGCGCCTGCAGCGAGGGCCCGGGTCGAGGCAGTACCTTCACCGTCCGGTTACCGCGACTGGCCGTTCCCGTGCTTGCCCTCGCGGCGGGGCCGACCCGAGCCACCGTCAGAGGTGCGCGTCGCGTCCTGCTCGTCGAGGACAGCGTTGATGTGCGGCGGATGCTCCGCCTCGGGCTCGAGCTCGACGGCCACGAGGTGCATGAAACGGAAGACGGTATCGCCGGGCTCGCGCAGGCCCTCGGCCTCCGGCCGGACGTCGCCGTCATCGACATCGGCCTGCCGGGCCTCGATGGCTGGGAGCTGGCGCGTCAACTGCGCGCCACCGAAGCGGGACGCCGGATGATCCTGGTCGCGATCTCCGGTTACGGGCAAGTGGAGGATCAGCAGCTCTCACGCGAGGCGGGGTTCGACCTGCACCTCGTCAAGCCGGTTGACATCGAGACCCTCACCGACGCCATTCATGACGTCTCTCCGCCTCTCGGCGACCGCTGACCTGATGCCCCCGAGTCGGGCGTTCAGCCAGCCGGCCGGCGAACCTCGATTTCTCTCCCACGAGGATCACCATGAGATCCTCGCCAACCTCCACGGCTCCGGCGTACGTGCGGCGGGTCGGGGAGATCAGATCCTGTTCCGACGCGTCAGGCTGGACGATGTGTGAATACACCGCGAGTCTTGGCTTGGTCCTGGCGAAGACGTCTCCGGCTTGTTCCGGCGTCACGTGGTGCGCGATCACGGACGTGGCTCGCTCGGGTCGGATTTCCGCCCGTTGAAATGATTCGGGCGAGACGACCTCGTGGATGAGGAGATCGGCGCCCTGAGCATGCCGGATGAGATTCTCGGAGACGCGAGTGTCGGCGGAGAGGACAAGGGAGCGACCGCGGTAGTCCACGCGAAAGCCGAAGGCAGGCCTGACTGGCGTGTGATCCACCTCGAACGCCGCGATCGTCAAGGTGTGTCAGGAACAGGCCGTCGACGTCCTGCCAGCGAACCTTCAGACTGAGCGAGACGCTTGCATGGCACGCCGGCCGGCGTCGAAGAGGAATGTCTGTCCGCCTGCTTCGACGAGGATGCTTGGCTCGAAGCCTAACGTCCGCGCCGTTGAGGCGACCCTGGAGACTAGCGCGCTCGGGCGCCACACGGACTCTTCCTCCCGAGAAGCCGAAGGTCGCAGATCAGCTGCGAGCGTCTCGGCGCTCGTCGGCTGCACCTCGATGCTCGACGGCCCTTGCGTCCGCGAACATCAACACCGCGACCCAGTCCGCGTCAACTGATTTGCAGATGTCGTAGAGACCAGAGAGGGTGTAGGCGCCGAGCGCGTCGGGGTCATGAACGATTGGCCCCAGGTCCCAGCCGACCTCCTCGCTGAGCTGCGGGAGCGTCGTCTCGCCCCCGGTGGCGCGATCTTCCATTCGCCGAGCCAGCTCGCGATAGGACACGGGCGGCGTAGCCGTGGGAGGCCGGGCGCCGAAAAGCAACTCCATCAGAGGTGTTCCGAGGATGCGCGCGAGGCGCGTGAGCTCCTCGACACCGACGCACGTGAACACTTCACTGTTGTACCGCTCCAGGTCCCAGTACTCCGACGGCCGGACCCCCCAGCGAGCGGCGACCTCGGCGTCCGAAAGACCGAGACGGGCGCGAGCCTTCCGGAATCGCTCGGCGGTCGGCGGAAACACGTCTTCGTCAGTCGTCGACTCGCTCTGCAGGCGCAGATCTTCGAGGCCCCGCTCAGCCATCGCGCGCTCTTCGTCGAATCCGCCACTCAATTGTCCACTCCTGACGGCTAGCCCTTGCACAGCCCCTTCGGCGTCCACTCGCGCGCTGGGGCAGTCCAGCCGTGAGCCGTCTGATGAAGGACGAGAAAGATGGAGCGGCGAACCTCAGTGCCGGTGGCAACGAGCGTCATCATCGACCAGCCGGTGTGGTCGGCCTGTATGACGACGCCTCCGCCTGCGGTTGTAGCATAGGTCTTGCCGTCGGCGCTTTCCGCGCAGAATCCGCCGGCCGTCGTATACCAGGCCTCCGGTCCCGGATGGCGATGTTTGGGCGTCACATCGCCAGGACTGGAAATGCCTTCCGCGTACTGAGCCGTGTATTGCTCGCCAGCCCTCACGAAGATCGGACCGATCTCCGCCACGCGGACACCACCGGATGCGCGCCATCCCGCCTCCCCGATCGTGAACAACCAGACTCGGCCAAGCGCTTCAACGACCGTTCCGCGCGCTCCCTTCGCGGCCACCGCCGCAGCACGGGTCGGGAACGTGTCCAGATGCCAGAACACTTCGGATCGAGGCAGCTGTCCGAGTGGCTCGGCGACGATGAGCCAGCACCCGACATCTCGCCCGGCTCGTTCACTGATGGGAAGACATGTGCGACGCGGCGCTGTCTGGCCGGGCGCGGAAGCCGCCTGAATCAGGAGCATCAGCAGCAGGCAGGTCGTCGCAGTGCATATCGCCGCCGGAGCGCCGAACGCCCAGCGCGACAAGCAGCCGCCACTCATTGAATGACCTCATCAGCACGGAGCAGCATGGAGTGCGGGATCTTCAGGCCAGAGCGCCAACGCAGCCCCCTGATTGATGATCAGCTCGAACTTGGTCGGCTGCTCAACGGGCAGGTCGGCAGGTCTCGCGCCTTTCAGAATCTTGTCGACGTAGGCCGCCGAGCGACGGAAGTTGTCTCGAACGTCAACCCCGTAGCTCATGAGACCCCCGGCCTCGGCGTATTCTCTCGCGCCGTACATGGCCGGCAGGCGGCGCTTTACGGCGAGGCCCTGAAGCCGTGCTCGGTGAAACCGCCTCCGGCGCCAGGACAACCTCGAACCGCATTCTGGCCAGAATATAGCCAGATCGGCCGGCCGGTCAATTCGGCCGCTGCCGGTCCAACGTGAGGTCGCCTGAACGAGGCGGTGCTTTCGCACAGTTCTGTGTATCCGGGCGGCAGACCACTGCGAGGCCGAGCTCCTCGGGCGCGTCGCCGACATCCGGGACATTCGCGATCTGCTGGGTCACGAGTCGGTCGCGACCACGGAGATCTACACGCACGTCAGCGCCGCGCGCCGGCGGCGGGTCGTGCAGCTGCTCGACGCGCCGGGGGACATAAGAAGTCCTTCTGTCTCCCCCGCGTGAAAACGCCAACAAGCGTCGTGGATGCGGTGGACACGTAAAGAAACGCGCCGGAGAAGGCCTGTAAGCCGGGTTCTGTGTCCCGGACTCGCGCCCGGGCGACGATCATTTCTCTAGGACGCCGGTTGCCCGGCGTCTCCAGCGGCCTGACCCGAGAGCCGCGGGCGGGCGACCCGATCGCTCTCCTATTCGGCCTTGCTCCGGGTGGGGTTTGCCGAGCCGGCGCGGTCACCCGCGTCGCTGGTGAGCTCTTACCTCACCGTTTCACCCTTGCCGCTCTCGCGAGCGGCGGTCTCTTCTCTGTGGCACTTTCCGTGGGGTTGCCCCCCCTGGGAGTTACCCAGCACCCTGCCCTGTGGAGCCCGGACTTTCCTCCTGCCACGTTGCCGTGACCGGCGATCGCCCGGCCTTCTCCGGCGCGCTCACGAATTATACGCCCGGGGCGTATCCCCCGGTCCTTCGCTGCCGGCGGGCAACAGGCGGTTGTGCTCGTCGTCGAAGCGCCACACCGGGGCGCCGGCCACCAGATGGACGCCTCCGAGCCAGGTGTCGATCGCGTGCAGCCCGAGCCAGTCCAGGGTGCCGGCCGCGACGCCCAGGGCCTGGGGCGTGAGATCGAGCTCGGCGGTCATGACGGTGGCTCCCGTGATCGTGACGAGGGGCTCCAGGCGGCGCAGATGGCCGGCGAGTTGCCGGTCACCCATGCCGTGCCGGCGCAGAGCGGGCTGCCGGGTGACCGCCCGGAACAGCGCGCGGAAGGGTAGCGCACCGTCACGCAGCGCCGCCAGGATCGCGCGCTCGACCTCGTTCAAGCCGTTGAACAGCGAAGGAAAGCGGCCGAGGTGACACCGGAAGGCGTTGCCCACGAACGGCAGCGCGTCGGACTCCTCGCGGAGCAACGGCGCGCTGGCGAAGGGGTCGGGGCTGGCGTAAGCGGCCCAGGCCCGGGCGCCGAGCGCGACTGCGTCTTCGCCCAGCGGGCGCCGCTCGGCGAAGAGCGCACCGAGGCGGTCGCCCGTCAGGGCGCCGAGGCCTCGCATCTCGTCGTCGAGGGCGGGATAGACGAGCGACACGACGGCCGAGGGTCGCGCCCGAGCGAGCCAGTCGAGCAGGGCCCACAGCGTGACCGCGCAGAAGAGGTCCTGCTCGAACCACAGCACGACCTCGTCGTGCGCGCGGGCGCCGGCCAGTCTCCTCGTCTGGGCCTCGACGGCGGCGACGTACGCGTCGGGGTCGAGCCCGAAGGTGGCGGTGAGCCAGGCTGCTCGCTCGGCCGGTACGGGAAGGCAAACCGGCGTCGCCGGGCCCTCGACCGTGATGTCGCGCCACACGAGACGCTCGCCGGGGATGTCGGTGCGGTCCAGCGCGGCGGCGGCCGCGTCGCCGTTGAGGACGTGCAGCATCGCGGGCTCAGTCGCGCGCGGGGAGGGTGGCGATGGCGCCGCGGGCGAGCGCGTCGACGCGGTCGTTCATGACGTCACCGCTGTGGCCGCGCACCTTGTGCCAGGCGACGTCGTGGCGGCGGGTCTGGGCGATGAGACGCTCCCACAGGTCGCGGTTGGTCACCGGCTTCTTGCCGGCGCCGAGCCAGCCGTTCTTCTCCCACTTCTCGTACCAGCGGTCGCGGAAGCAGTTCATGACGTAGGCGCTGTCCGTGTAGAGATCGACGCGGCGGCGGCCCGGAATGGCGGCCAGGCCCTCGACGGCGGCCCTCAGCTCCATCCGCTGGTTGGTGGTGCGGAGCTCGGCGCCCGCCACCACGCGCTCGGCGCCGTCGTCCACGATGATCGCCGCCCAGCCGCCGGGGCCGGGGTTACCGCTGCAGGCTCCGTCGCTGTAGACGGTGACCTCGCCGCTCACTCCGGCCAGTAGAGGTAACGCCCGCAGCTCTCGCAGCGCATCATCGCGGTCGTGGCCGAGCGGAGCTCCTGGATGGCCTGGGGCCGGATCGACACGCGACAGCCGCCGCAGAACGCGCTCCCGGTCACGGCCGCGACCGCCACGCCGTTGCGGGCCCGGAGCAGCCGGTCGTAGTCGGACAGCAGGGCGGGGGGAATGGCCCGGGCCCGCCCGTCGCGCTCGCCGCGCACACCGCCCAGCTCCTGCTCGACCGACGCGAGCTTGCGGCGCACGATGCCCTCGTCCTGGGTGGCTTGCTCCTGACGCGTCTTGAGGCGCACCTCGGCCTCGCGGATCTCGGCGTTGAGGCGCTCCTGTAGCTCCATGAGCGCGAGGATCTCCTCCTCGGTCTTGGCCTTCTCCTGCTTGGACTCCTCGATCTCGAGGAGCGCCGCCGAGTACTCCTTGTTCGTCTTCACCTCGTACAGGCGGCCCTCCAGCTTGGCGCGCTTGCCGCTGATGACCTCGAGATCCTTCTCCTTGGCGCGCACGTCCTTGCGGGTGGCGTCGACCCGGGCCTTGAGCGTCTCGGCCTGCTTCTGGGCCTCGGCCAGCGAGGCCTGGAGGGCCTCGATCTGCTTGGGCAGGCGCGCGGCCTCCGCCTCCAGCGCCGCGATGCGCGCGTCGTACCCCTGGAGCTCGATCAGTGTCTGCAGTTGGGGATCCACGGGGTCTCCATTGTGTCGTTCGCTGTGGTGGGCCCACCTGGACTCGAACCAAGACCTGACCGGTTATGAGCCGGCTGCTCTGCCATTGAGCTATGGGCCCCGATCACCATCATCGTCGTTCAGGATTCGAGGAAGCTGCGCAGCTTCTTGGAGCGTGACGGGTGACGCAGCTTGCGGAGCGCCTTGGCCTCGATCTGCCGGATGCGCTCGCGGGTCACGGCGAAGTCCTGGCCGACCTCCTCCAGCGTGTGCTCGCAGCCGTCGGAGAGGCCGAAGCGCAGCCGCAGCACCTTCTCCTCGCGCGGCGTCAAGGAGTTGAGGACGCGATTGGTCTGCTCGCGCAGGGACAGGCCGATGATCGACTCCACCGGCGACACCACCTGCTTGTCCTCGATGAAGTCGCCCAGGTGGCTGTCCTCCTCCTCGCCGATGGGCGTCTCCAGCGAGATCGGCTCCTGGGCGATCTTCAGGACCTTGCGCACCTTGTCGACCGGGACCTCCATCTTGGTCGCGATCTCCTCCGGGGTCGGCTCGCGTCCCAGCTCCTGGACGAGCTGGCGGGAGGTGCGGATGAGCTTGTTGATGGTCTCGATCATGTGCACCGGGATGCGGATCGTGCGGGCCTGGTCGGCGATCGC
>Ga0075428_100004118_pt1 | contig 16008 bp, 16 predicted proteins | sample RhiMetdeltSRZDD2_FD_75291 | JGI IMG/M metagenome (GOLD analysis project Ga0075428, IMG submission 75291) | Populus rhizosphere microbial communities from Tennessee, USA - Rhizosphere MetaG P. deltoides SRZDD2 | ecosystem: Host-associated > Plants > Roots > Rhizosphere > Soil | place: USA... | reverse complement strand
AACTCGACAATCGGATGCATGCCCTTCCAGGTCATACTCTTGGCCCACTCCAACATCGTCTCCACATCCACCAACGTGGTCCCGTTCCAGTGCAATGCCACGATGCCCCAGCATCGCTCGATGGGATTATATGTGCTATGGTAGGGGGGGTAATACCACAGCTGAATCGGCTTGCCAATGGCAGCGCAAAATCCCACCATGCGATGTAAAAATGGCGTGCGCCTTCACTGCTCTCCGGGCCATTGTCCATTTTGATCTGCAGCCGGGTCAGGGGCACCTGCTCCGTTGCATCCAACGCCGACCACCAGGCCTCCAGCACATCGACGATGAAGTCACTCGTCTTGTAGGAACTGCCATATGAATGGAGTTTATCCCGATTAAATCATCGATTGCCACGGGGTCAGACGCACCCGGAAGTTAGGCAGGGCACAGCACAGTTCCATCACGAGATCGCGGACGCCGGCCTTCCACAGCCGGAGCCGGTCTTTGACAACGCGGCAGCGCTTGACGCTACTGTTGACATGCTCGATCCGCAGCCGACGGTGATGCAGGGCCTGGTTGGCCAGTTGCTGTGCCAAGGTGAGTTCCTGGCCGCGGGGCTTCTTGGTCGGCATGAGGATCTCGACCTGGGGCAGTGTGAACGCCAGGAAGCCCAGATCTTGCAACAACCGACTCCCGGCGGGCAAGGGATACGGCGTCGCGTCGGCAATCGGCTTATCATGGATGCGGCCGCCGTAGGTATCACTCAGAAAGAGGATGAGGAGCAGCGCATGTACAAGCAGGACATTTTTGACCGTGTGATCCTTTTTCTTCCCGCTATAACAGTCGGTCTGTTCAACAGGGTCTTAGGGGCGGACGATGCGTCGTTCCGTCCCGTCATGGGCACAAGGGGGGAGGCCGGCGCAGCGGCTGGGACGGCGACCACGGGTGCTGGCGCCTCCTCCAGCGGGCCGACGACGGTGGCGGCGTCGGCCTCCGAGACCCCTAAGCGCTGCGCGAGGGCCGTGAGGGAGCGGGCGGGGGCATCGCCGAGGGTGCGCAGTGCGGCCAGCAGCGCGGGGAGGAGGACATGAATCCATTGATTCGCTTTGCTCTGGCCCATACCGAACAAGCGTCCTTGCACCACCTGGAGGGCGTAGGTTTTCAGGTAGGTGAGCAGGAAGAACAGCCGATCTTCCGGCCTCGGCAGGGGGCAGTGCTTATAGACGGCAAACTGGCGCGCCGTCCGGGGTTTCCCATCGAGGCGCCACGCCGCCATCTGTGCTTGGAACGCGGCCTCAAAGGGTGGGACGAGCTGCTGAAACTCCTCGAGAGTCAGGCTCGTGAAATCCAAGAACTCTGTGGGGCGGGACTGCATATCGGCAAACCGTATACTGGCCATTCGTGATGCCTCCTTTCATGGGCGGCACAGTATATCATAAATCGTGATAACCTCAAATGTCTCCAGGATATGCACCCGCTATTGTGCCACAGTCATGTATACATGCGCTATTGCCAGAGTAGGGTGTCGGATGAAGGCCTGCCACTACTTCGTGCGGTGGCATGTGGCCTCTCTCCACCTGTGGGCCCCCCCCTCCTGCCTGGACGCTCAGGGTATGGCAGTCTCCGCATCGGGAAGCGGCCCGTGTGCATCCTTCGCACAGTGATCGCAGGCAGGCCGTCTGCGCCTCCGCCCCCATCGCTATGGTCGTCTCGCCCTGTCTCGCTAGATCACCATCCCGTCAGGAATGGTGGCGTTCTTGATGACGACCACAATGCCATTGCGGATGACAAAGCCTAGGTCTTCCTGGTTGGCCTCCTGCACGTGGTCCTGGTTGACAATCCGGACATGGCGCCCGATGCGAACGTTTTTGTCGACAATGGCTTTGGAGATCGTCGTGTGGGCCCCCACCCCCAGGGGAATGGTCCCTTGCTCGACATGTTCCACCCGTTGGCTCGGCGATTCATAGTAGTCTGCGCCCATCACGAGCGTCTCCTCGATCACGCAGCCGGTGTCGATGCGTGAGCGGAGGCCGATGACCGAGCGCGTCACCGTACATTCCTTCAGAATACAGCCCTCGCCGAGCATGGACTCGCGCACGTGGGCGTCGAGGAGCTTCGTGGGGGGGAGGTAGCGCGACCGCGTGTAGATCGGCGCCTGTTCATCATAGAAGCTGAACAGGGGCTCCGGCTGCGCGGTGAGCGCGAGATTGGCGTGGTAGAAGGCGTCAATCGTCCCAATATCTTCCCAGTAATCCTGAAAGAGATACGCCTGCACATTGTGCTCGCTCACCGCCGGCGGGAGGATGTCTTTGCCAAAATCCGTCCGCGCTGGCGCCTGGGTTAAGAGCTCGTGTAACACCGGTTTGTCAAAGACATAGATCCCCATCGACGCAATATAGGGCGCCGCCTGCGCTTGCGCCGCGGACAGGCCGAGCACGGTGGTATCGACCTGTATCGCTTGCAAGGCCTCCCCCGTGGGCTTTTCGCTGAACGACCGCACCCGTCCCTGGGTATCGATCCGCACCAAGCCGAAGTCCGACGCCCGACGCTCGTCCACCGGGACGACCCCGAGAGTAATGTCCGCTTTCGTCTCGCGATGGCGATGAATAAAATCCGCATAATTCATGCGATACAAATGATCGCCAGACAAAATGAGGTACTGATCGACATCCCACTCGGCCAATACCCCCAGATACTGGCGCACGGCGTCCGCCGTGCCTTGAAACCAACGCGGGTTGTCTGGCGTTTGCTGGGCGGCGAGCACTTCGACAAAGCCTTGGGAGAAACCGGCGCCTGCCAGGGCATAGGTGCGCGCCAGATGCCGGTTGAGCGAGGCAGAGTTGAATTGCGTCAAGACGTAAATGCGGTGGATCTCCGAGTTGATACAGTTACTGATCGGAATGTCGATCAAGCGGTACTTCGCGCCCAGGGGCACGGCCGGTTTCGCGCGCAGCTTCGTTAAGGGATAGAGCCGGGTCCCCGCCCCGCCGCCTAAAATGATCGCTACGACTCGTTTCATGCGCCTCCCCTCTGTTTGTTCGATATGAGGATTGTATTGAGACGCTCCTCTGAAGGAAAAATTTTTGGCGGGTGCCACCTGTATTTCTGACAATATCGGATAGCCGCAGTGTAGCATATCGCTGCTCCGTGCGCTCACTTCACCCCGGCAGGGAAGCTCTCGCGCGCTGCGTGCAAGCCTGTGATCATGGCTTGGCGGTCTGTGTCTGTTAGCGCGCCAAAAAACTGCTGTAGCCAACGGTGATAGGATACCAGGGAGGCGTGTTGGCTTATGAAGTAGAGCGTTCCCGCAAGGCTCATATTGGATTCCAGGGTCGTAATTGGGCAAGTTTGTCGTAACAGGTTGTTTTTACAGGCTTTCCCCTGGGGTCGCGACCGATGCGGCATATTTGGGAAAAGCCGTTTAATATCAAATACTTAAGTCATATACATGTGTGTAAGACCCCGGAATCCAACATGAGCCTTCAGCCCACCGGCAGGTACACGGCCACCAATCCAGCACGGTTCGCACGGCTCTGGCGGTGAGGTGAAAGCGAAAACGTATGCGCGAAGACACGTTCCACGTCAGTATCCACAGGCCTCTCCCCGTCTCTGCCTGGGGGCGTTCTCTCGTCCGACGAGGCCATAACGATGGAGCAGCGTAAACACGGCCAGGAACCTGTCTCGCCTCCTCGCCCCAGGAGAGTAGACCCTGCGGTTGAGGAACGCCGTCACGTCATTGTCGCCCTGCTCCGCCAGCATTCCGATGGACTAACGACGCGGGAGATGCGTGAGGCTACAGGAGTGTCCAAGAGCCTGACTGCCAGTGCCCTCTCTGGGCTCTTTACCCGGGGTGTCCTCCACAAGCGCGGGCACCGCTCTGTGCTCGCGGCCCCGGAGAGTGCTCTCGACTAGGCCTCCGTCGCCTCGGTCCTGGCACGAGCCCGGGAGTGCTCAGCTGGGCGGCGGTGCCTTGGCTGGTATCGCCCGCGCGGACGTCGGGACAGCGCTCAAGGCGCTCGCCTTGCGTCTGCCGCAGCCGCTCGAACTCCTGTTGCAAGCGGTCCAGCTCGTCATCTGTGCGACCCTCCAGCGCGACAAGGCTGGTGCGGGCATGCTCGACCGCGCGGAGCAGTTCATCCAGCTTGAGGTGCAGGGCGCGAGAATCACGATTCTGGGCGCCTTGAATCAGAAACACGACGAGAAACATCACGATGGTCGTCCCGGTATTAATCACCAACTGCCAGGTGTCCGAGAAGTGAAAATACGGCCCGCTCAGGCCCCAGACCAGGACGACCCCCACTCCCGCCAGAAAGGCCCACGGGGACCCCACGATCTCGGCCGTGCCATACGCCAGTTTCCGGAATCGCTCGCGGACGTTTGCGTGGGAGGACAAATGCAAGTAGTCACTACTCCGTTTCGAGCACATCCAGCAGCGCCACTACGGGACGAAACTGATGGTGTACACCTTGATCAATGTGCGGCGTTTCTGTCGCGTCTACAACCTGCAACCAGTGAACCGCGAGCCCTGGCCAGCTGACACCGCCATTTGCAGCAGAGCATCTGTCTTGGCCAGGTTTGTCGCGTTGCCCTCTTGGCCGCGTGGTCTGGACATGCACCGCAGGATGAGATAGGGTAAGACCCTCAGGAGTGTCCTGAGGCGACGTCCTTGGGACTGGCAGTTGAGACATGCAGTGGGGGTAGTCCTGAGTCATCAACCTTCGCACGGTCCCCGACAAAAACATTCACATGATTTGACTTATCGTACCCACGGGAAGCACGCACTGCGCCGTGTGGACAGGTATGACGCGGGCGATGCAGGAGCCTACATCGCACTGGAGCGGACCCCGATGGCCCATAGAAGGCAAAGACAACCATCCCGTCCCGCGTGACGCTTCTGTCTGCGCGCTCCATCCCGGCGAGCGACGTGCGCTTCCGATTGTGCCCCACGAGGCCTGGAGACTAGTGACCATGATGAACCGGCGCCAGTTTTGCTCCGCCGCCGGCGCTGCGCTGTTCGCCCGTGTGCCGCAGGTGTTCGCAGCGCCCTACGATATGCTCATCAAGGGGGGGCGCGTCATCGATCCCTCGCTCGGGCTCGACGCGACCCGCGACGTGGCTATTGCCAACGGCCGCATTGTGGCCGTGGAACCGACCATCGCGGCCGAGGCCGCCGAGACGCTCGACGCTCGTGGCAAGCTCGTGGTCCCAGGGTTGATCGACATCCATACCCATGCCGCCCGCGCCAAGGAAGAGCCGCCGTTGTGTCTGGCAGACGGCGTGACGGGGTTCGTCGATGCCGGCTCGGCGGGCGCCGATCGCATCGAGGATGTGGTGGCCATCGCACAGGCGGCCCCGAACCTGGGGCGTGTCCTCATCAACATCGCGCGCACCGGCGTCATCGCCGGCGGCGAGCTGATGGATCTCAGCCGCGCCGATGTCGCGCTGGCCCGAGGGGCCATTGCGCGCCATCGCGACGTCATCGTCGGCATCAAGGCGCGGTTATCGGCCAATGTGGCCGGCACGGATGATCTCGAAGCACTCCGGCGGGCGCAGGAAGCGGCCGCGCCGTTCCAGCTGCCAGTGATGATCCACATTGGGCAGTCGGTCTCGCCGCTGCGCGCGATTCTGTCCCTTCTCAAGCGCGGCGACATCGTCACGCACATGTATGCGCCCGCGCCCAATGGCATTCTCGATGACAATGGTCGCGTCCTGCCCGACGTGCTCGCTGCCCGCCGGCGCGGCGTCTGGTTCGACTTCGGCAACGGCCGTGTCGGTCACGTGACGTGGGACGTCGCAGAACGCGCGATGCAGCAGGGCTTTGCGCCCGATACCATCTCCACTGACTGGACCCCGCAAGGGCGCGCCGGGGGGGTCGTCGATTTCCCGAATGTCATGTCGAAATTCCTGCTGCTCGGCATGCCGCTGGAGCGGGTGATCGCGTGTGCGACGGTCAATGCGGCGCGCGTCTTCGAGGCCTTCAACGACCGCGGCACGCTCAACGTCGGTGCCCCAGCCGACGTCGCGGTGCTCGAGCTGCGGGACGGGACGTTCGAATTCGTCGATAACTATGACGGCAAGCGGACCGGGCGCCAGCGCCTCTTTCCAAGTGCGACGGTGCTCGGCGGCAAGCGGGTGCCCCCGCCCGCCTAGCGGTGTCGGCACGTGGAGCGGCGGCGAGGCGGCAGAGGCAGGGACCTCTGCCTCGCAGTACCTGGCAGGGGCGCGCAGAGACGACGGCGACGATGTGCTGCGGGCGCCTCGTACGCCCGCGAGGGCATGTGCGCCGCTGCCTCCTCGGCAGCGGTGGGCAATGGGCCTACACGGCGGGCAGCGTCGCACGTTGCCTCTTGCGTGTGCCGGCTGGCGCCGTCGTCGCCGCGCCGGGCCCAGGCACACGGCATGCACGTGGTCGCCACCGAGCTGGACACCGCCTCGGAGGTCTCGTACGCCTCACGCTTGGTCGCGTGGGTCACCACGGGGATGGCCGCAGGCCTCTGGAGTTGAATTTATCCCGAGGCTTGGCCAAAGGGTGCGGCGCTTTGCGGACCATGTCACCCATACCGCTGGAGCCGCCAATGGTGCACGGGTGCAGCGCTGGTTGCAGGCCAAGAAGGTGGACTGGTATGCGGTCCTCGAGGACCCGCAGATGCCCGCCACGAGCACCCTCCTGGATCAGGCCCATAACGCCATTGAGCGGAAGCTGTTTGCGATGAAAGGCTTCCATCATCCAGACGGGAGCCACCAGGCGTTCCTGCGAGGGCTGGTACACCTCTCCAACCTGATCCCTTACCAGCGCCGGGCCCAGCACGCCGGCCAGTGTGGCGTGGAAGTGGAAAGCGGACGCGTACTGACCCAAGATGGGTTCCTCAATGTCCATATCCTTACCTCGGGAGGCTTTCGATGAGTGAGGGCATCCTCCGCCACGTCATGCGGTGGAATGTGCCCCAGTATTCACTTGTCCAACCACACAGTGTCAAAACGTACCACATCGTAGACGCCAAAGTAGTGCGCAGGATTCGGACCCTTCACGTAGGTGTACCAGCCATCATTGACCCGCTCCCAGGCCACCGGGAGTAAGGGCGGATCTTGTTCCATGAGGTCTTCGACCTGGTGAATGAGGGCAGTGCGCCTGGCACGATCGAGTTCATGATCAATCTGCGTGACCAGGGCATCGAAGGGCGCATTCTGCCATTTGGAGTAGTTCTGGGGTCCATTCGTCCGATACCAAGCATTAAAATAATCCGATGGGTCGATCAGCGTCGACACGATCGCACTAATCGTGATATCGAAATTCCCAGCCTGGGCCTCGTCGAACCAGACCGACGTCTGGACCGTGCGCATGGTGGTCTCGATGTGGAGCGCCTCTTTGAGCATGGCCTGGATCGCCACCGACCACAGTTTATGATGGGGCAGTTCCCGGACCAGAAAGTCCACGCCCTTGAGGCCCTGGGCATGGCCAGCCGCGGCCAGTAAGCGGCGCGCCTCGGTGATGGCCGCCTGGGGATCGGGCTGATACCCCAGCCGCTCCGCCAGCTTGGCGGGCGGGGTGGCAAACTCGGAGAAGGGATAGATGAACCCTCCCACCAGCATGGGCGCCATCTCTTTGACGACATCCACGAGGACCGGCCGATCCAACACCAAATGCAGCGCCCGCCGTACCCGTGGGTCGTCAAACGGTGTGTGCTGGTCATTGGTCCAGATCGCATGAATCACGCTTTGATAAAAGCTCGTGCTGGCCATCCCGGGCGTCGCTGCGACTTTCCTGGCTGTCGCTGGGTCGAGGCCGCGGGTATAATCGACCTTGCCGGACAACAGTGCCCCGCCCAACTCGGTCGAGAACGGTGCGAGGTGATAGAATTCGATACCATCAAGATACGGTAGACCCTCGTTCCAGTAGTCTGGATGTCTCTCCATCACCCAGACCTCTTTATCAACGCGTTTCTTATGCCGGAACGGGCCAGTACCCGGATAGTCCATCACCTGGCGCAGATTGTAGTTATTGTCCTCCAGGGTCTTCTTGCGCACAATGATGTTCCAGCCACTGGCAAACGCCCCGAGCATAAAATGCTTCGGGCGTGCCTCGCTCAATTTAAACTCGATGGTGTAGGGATCACGGACGTTGATCTCGCTCACGGCCGAAAACAGGGGCGTGCGCGGGCTACTGAAGCCAGTGGGGGGCGTGAGGAGGCGGGCGTACGTGGCTTTGACATCTTCCGCGGTAAAGGCCCCACCGTCGTGGAACTTTACGCCCTGGCGCAGGAAAAAGGTATAGGTTTTGCCGTCCTTCGCAATCTCCCAACTATGCGCCAGGTCCGGAATGATACTCTGCCCGCTGTCCCGTGGGTCACGCCGGATCAGATTGTCGTACATGCAGCCCTGGGTACCGATATTGGAGACGGTGCCGGACTGATGCACATCAAAGTGGGCTGGCGCACTCAAGAGCCCGTAGCGCAGGACCCCACCACGTTTGGCATGGGGCTCCGGCGCGCGTAACTTCCATTGTGTCCCGTCAAACATATCGGGGACTTCAGCGGCCAGGCCACGTGAGAGACCGTAGGCACCGAGTGCCGCAGTGGCGGCTGTGCCAAGCAAAGCACGACGGGTGAACCAAGGTAGTCTGGAATCGTGGTTCTCCATAGGAGGCTTCCCCCACTGAGGTTGTAGCGTTGCAAAAGAGCGGCGCGTCACGCCGTGTCGCGCTACTATAGATCTTCAGACCATGAATTGGAAATTCATGGTTGGCTTCGGTGGGCAGAGGAGTGTATCTCTCGCAGAACACGTCCCGTATCACTGAATGGGAGGATATTGGTGTCATAGGGGAGCATTTTACCTGGTTTTGGCAGCAGGAGAATTACCCGCAAGATCGAGGTACATGACCCGCCTGGAGAGGCAATAAACTGCCAAGCCGTAAGGTGAGGAGAAGGCCCCGATAATTTTGCGGACCACAGCCCCTGGACAGCAGTGCAGCTTCTCGCTGGCGGCTTCTCGCCCGAGGCCCAGCCAAAGTGCACGAACGTCATGTTATGAGCGGGCTGCCTCAACGATCGCTTTGAGCTTTTGGAACGCAACTTCCGAGCTGTTCACAGGCCGGTTCGAGAACGTGCCGAAGCCACAATCCGGGTTGAGAAACACCCGGTCCGCCGGATAGAGTTGCAGGGCCTGTGTAATGGCGGCTTTGATCGTCTCCACAGATTCGATCGTCTCTGTGCGCGGGTTGACCACGCCCAGTCCGAGTTCCTTGCCGGCGAAGGGCAGGAGCGTGCCAGCGCGTTCCGTGGCGTATTCCAGTACGAGTTGCTGCACATGCATGCGCTCGAGGTAGGGTACGAGCGGATGATAACTCCCCCGCAGGAGCGTCGCTTCATTCTGGCTCCAATTGCCCCGACAGATGTGTAGGCCCGTACGCACCCCCGTGGCCCGCTCCAGGACCCGATTAATCAGCGATACCGCAAATGCTAATTCTTCAGAAGGATCTTTGCGTGTAGCCAGAGCGGCGCACATGAAGGTCCGTGTCTGGCCCTGGGTGAACACGAGCTCGGTCAAGACTGGTTCGTCAAGCTGGATGAAGTCCACCCCCTCCGCCACCAGCTCGGCAATTTCATCGCCCAGGATACGCACCACGTCTTCAGCCAAGTCTTCCTTGGTAGGGTAGACCTGGCGGGTGACCTCCTGGACAAACATGGCGCGGGTGAGAATGTACGGCCCGGGCAGCGGGATCTTGATGGGCTTATCGGTATGGCGCTTCAGAAAGCGGAGTTCGTCTACGGCCAGGGGCTGACGACGCTCGATCCTGCCGACGCAGGTCGGGTTGCGGATTGAGTAGGCGGGGACGTCGAGGGTCTGGAGGACGCGCCCGAAGCTCGCCTTGTCCTCCACGATCTCGAGCATGTCCAGGAGCGTCATCAACTGTACGCCGGCGAGTTTCTCGGCAACGAACGAGTAAAAGTTCTCACGCCGCTGTTCGCCATCGGTGACGATGTCCACGCCGGCCTCATCCTGGAGGCGTAAGACCTCCAGCACGGCCGCGTTGGCCTGCCGCTCGAAGGCCTCAGGGCTGAGGCGCCCGGTGTGCTTGAGCCGTTGGGCCCGCAGGATCTCCGGTGGGCGCGGCCAGCTCCCCACCGTGGTGACGGGCAAAAGCGGCAGCGGGCTCATGGCTGAGTACCCGCAAAAAACTGCTGTCGCTCAACTGCCTCGTGCAGGAGGCCATAGCCCGAGGTGCGCCCCGGCATCCATGCCTTCAACCCTTCAAGGTCCATCATCTCGCGATGCTTGGGGTTGTCGTAGCGCATCGCAAACAGGACCCGCAAGAACTGCTGCTCGCGCTCCGGCGGAAAGTCCGCACGCACCGTGAAGCAACAGTGGTCGAACGGCTCTGTGGTGGCCAGGATGGTGTACTCGTGCGGGTTGATGGTGCCGTCCTGTGTCCAAGTCTGCCAGTTCAGATCGATCAAGGCACTAGCGTCGGCCTCCCCAGCGGCGAGGCACTGAAAGGCCTCCAGCTCACCGCCGATGTGGTCGCCGTGCTTGCCGACCATCAGATCACAGCGCCGTACCTGCACGTCTCTGCCGGGTTGCAAGCCATGGCGCTGCAACAGACCAAGGGGGATGAGTGTGGCCTGGGGCGAGTCTTTGGCCCCCACGGCGACCGTCTTGCCACGCAAGTCCTCGATGGTTTTGATGCGGCCCTGGGCTTTGGTAATCAGGTAGGAGACCCGGTCCCGGTCGGTGTCGCGCATGGCGATCGCCCGGCACGTGTGGCCCGACTGGCGTTGGGCGTCGAGCCAGGCCAGGGGGGAATTCCAGGCGATATCGATGTGGCCCTTGAGCAGCGCTTCAGCCTGCAACTCATAGTTGGTGTAGAACACGGTATCGATGGGGCAGCCGTTAGCCTGGAAGAATTCAGCAATAATGTCCCAGATCACACTGACCTTCGGGTTGTACAGCACTGCTCCAACGAGAATAGGCTTCTCCATAGACGTGTCCCCTCATTCAGAGCACCACCTGCAGGCTCAGCTCGAACCGGATGGCCGGCTGAAACGTCCGCACCAGCGGTGATTTGGCCAGCATCTCCTGCCAGACGCGTTGTATCTCTGCTTCGGTGGCGAGAGATGCGACGTAGACCTTGACGACCACCCGTTCCAGACCAGGATGCCCGCTTTCACCCACGACGCCGAGATAGGTGAGCGGATTATTCAGCTCACCCTCGACGACAGCTTCGACATGGTCCACCTCTACCCGTCGCTTCCGCGCCACAGTCTGGAAGCCGTTCACGACATCGGCCCCGATGGCTCCTAAGACATACTCCAACGCGGTGATGGCGTCGTACGCGGCATCGAACTGCACCGGCGCGCCGACCCTGTATTGGTGGGTGCGTGCAAACACCGTCGCGCGGTCCTTACCCGCTGCGCTGACGCGTAGTGTCCACGTATAGCGCTCCATATGCCTCGTCATCAACGCAGCGGGAAAACGGCATATCCCCCCGGTAGCGTTATTTGGTGGTGATGGCGGTGGCAATATTGCTGGGACCAAAGACCAGCGCCGCCGCAATGCTCAACGCCTGCTCCTTCCCGAACAACTGTTCTACGACATACAGCGAGGCTTCGTAGCTGGCCAGTCCGCCTGGAGAGGTAATCACGTTTCCATCCACGACGATGCGCTGGCCGGCCTGGACCCGGCAGGCCGGAAACTGTTTTTGCAATGCCTCCGTGTCAACCGGGAAGGTGGTTGCCTGCTTGTTGTCGAGCAGACCGGCCTGGCCAAGCAAGAAGGCGCCCTCACAGTGCGAGGTGATAAATTGCACGTCTTTGGCAACCTTTTGCAACCACGTGATCACGCGGATATTCTTGAGATCAGCATCGAGACTGCCGGCTCCGCTCGGCACGACGAGGACGTCGAGCTGGGGTGCATTGTCGATTGTGTAGTTGGCGCGAAACGGCATGCCCTCATACGTAACCAGTTCCTGGTCAGTATCCGAAATAATAAACACCTTGAGCTTCTCTGCCGGGACATGGTGGTAGACATCGAGCGGGCCAGCGAACTCGGTAATATAGGGCTGATTGAGTAACAGAATGCCTACCGTAATCGGCTCCCCGGCGGGTTTCTGCTGCGCACTGACCGCACTGGCAAGTAGGAACGCGAGCACAAAGGGACCGGACAGCAATGGGTATCGTTTCATTAGCCCCTCCTTGGCTGTGAGCATTGCCACAGATGTCAAGTCGCTGGCGTCGACCACGGCCTTTACAACAACGGTAAGCCCGTGAGCGCACGCCCGATGAAGTCGGCGAGGTGGTCAACGGTGGGTGCCATCACCCAGCCGGCGCGGGCGTCCCGGAACAGGCGCTCGACGCCGAGATGACGTGAGAAGGCGGCACCGCCACAGGTCTTCATGGCCAGATCGGTCACCTGCATGGCCGTCTGCAGGCCGGCCATGCGCGTGCGCAGTACCCACAAGGGCGTGGCCGCGTCCGGGCTGGCCATGGCGCGCAGGGTGTGACCAAGGAGGGCCCGGGACTGCTCCGTGGCCACGCTCATTTCGGCCAAGCGCGCCCGCAGGTTAGGGAGATCACGGAGCCCGGTGCCGGTGTGCTCAAAGCCCGTCCCCTGCAGGTGGCTCGCTGTCGCGTCCACAGCCGCCAGGCAGAGTCCATGGGCCATGGCGGCCGTGCCGACATTGAACCCTGGGATACCAACCTGGAGGGCGCATTCGAGCCCCTTGCCATGCTCCGTGAGCAGATCCTCCTGCTGCACAGCAACCCTGTCGAGTTGTACCGGGGCCGAGTCGTTGCCCCGCAGGCCCAGACCATTGAAGGTGCCTGGGAATTGCACACCGGGCCGGGTGCGTGGCAACAGATACAGCGTGAAGTCAAGGGGGGACTGGGCCCCTGGGCGTTGGGCGCTCGCCACGTATGAATCCGCGTGGTGCGCTGCAGTAACCCAAGACTTGAAGGCGTCCGCCCGGTAGCCATTCTCCTGCTCTACGAGCTGTGACACAGGGGCCCAGAACTGAGAACGGGAGCCCCGTTCTGACAGCGCAAAGGTCGTCAGATGCTTGCCTTCAGCGATAGCCCGGAGCACGTCGGCCTTGGTCGGTAACGTCGTAGATGCCTCAATCACCTTGGCCGCAGCCATGTGCATGACGTACACCATGGCGGTAGAACCGCAGTGGCGCGCGAGTTCCTCGACCACCGCGGCCAAGGTGGCTGGGCCCTGCCCCTGGCCACCAAAACTGACGTCGATACACAGTCCATAAAAGCCCCCCTGGGCGAGCGCCGCCATGCTCTCGCTCGGGAAGCGCGCGTTGGTATCAACGTCTGTCGCGTGTCTGGCCACCACATCAGCTGCCAGCGCCGCCGCTTTTTGCCTCCACGTCCTGGCGGTCTCATCGAGTCCGTAGATGTCGATCATGGCTGTGCTCCTCACAGGCCAAGGCAGACGTGCCACTGACGTATGCGTGGTCACAGGGCAGGTAGGGGAATGATACAGAGGCACAAAGGGGGGCTCAAATAGGAAATTACAATACTACCGGCACTAGATATCAGGAAAAAACGAGTGGCGTCAGTTGTTCGACTATGTACTGAGGGCCTGCCCCAGTATGATGAGACCTGCCAGGACGAGCACACCCCCCCGCTACGCGTCCCACCAGATCACCGCGGGGACGACTTTCTCCACCAGTACGAACGCCGCAATCGCTGCAACCCACAGCAGATTCATCACCCCCGTCACAAACAGCAAGGCCATGAGGAACCAGCAACACCCCACGCAGTACATGCCGTGCCGCAGCCCCATAATGAGGGCACCGCGCTGTCCCTCGCGCCAGTCAGTCATCAGGTACCCGGTAGTGGGTCGCGTACCCGCTGGCTGCGGATAACCCTACAATGACATCTATAGTTGATATCAGAGCATTCCTCCAATACGCTGCGCCTGTATATGGCTATTATTGCCCAACGCCCGCCAGTGTAAAATTGGCTGCTAATGTGTCCGGAGAGACTCTGAGAGCTACTCCGTGACCTGTCAGAAAACAGCGTTCTTGATCCTATCTTGACAGATTTTTCAGCTCTGACCTGACCTGACGCCCAGCAGAGGTCTACCTCACTCTGACATGCCTTCCAGTGTGTCTGAGGCGTGCCAGTGCGTGTGGCCACCCTATCCCATCTCATTTTACGTTTTCGGGGGTTGGACAAAAATAGCCAGAATCCGGCTTCATGCGGTCGTTAGCGATAACACATAACTGGTTGCGAGTGTTGCCGATTGGCCAAACCGCTTGAAATATGAAGAGAAATCCCATGTATAGGCGGTCAGTACACTTCTGGAGCGCCCGAGCACAACATGCCGTGATCATGCACATTCCATCCTACACGCAGCCGCGGCGTGCCATGCCTTTTTCTCACCGCCCCGCTTTCGTCTGCCGCGCTTGACATATGCCATGGCCGCAGCGAGAAGCGTCTGCATTCCTGAAGACTCGCAACCAGTTAAACATGAACCTGGTTACAAAGTCTTCGCGCACCGGATACCGACGTAGCCGTACCGCTGCGTGGGCTCGAGTCTGGAGCGGAAGGCCACGCGCACGTTGCGGGCGGTATTGACCCACCCCCCGCCGCGCAGCACGGCCTGCTCGCCTGAGGCTGGCCCGGGAGGATTCCGTGTCGGACTGTGCTTATAATAGTTTGCATCATACCAGTCGGCCACCCATTCCCGGACGTTCCCTGCCATGTCATAGGCCCCGTAGGGACTCTGGTCGCCGGCATAGTGGCCGACCGGGGCGGTAGAGCGATAGCCGTCAGTCGAGGTCGGGTCGTGCCAACGGCGCGGACAGTGCGCATCACAGAAATTCAGCCGTGTCCCATCAAACTGATCGCCCCAGGGATAGATGCGCCCATCGGTCCCCCGGGCGGCTTTTTCCCACTCCGCCTCCGTAGGGAGGCGTTTCCCAGCCCAGGCGCAGTAGGCTTGGGCATCTTCCTGACTCACCTGTATCACCGGGTGCTGCTCCAACGCGGCAATGCTACTGCCTGGCCCCAGCGGCGCCCGCCAGTGGGCCCCCTTGACCTGCCCCCACTCGACCCCCGTATCAGCCCAGCCCCAGCCCTCACGCTCGGCCTGGGTGCGGTAGCCCGTCGCGTGCACAAACTGCTGGAAGTGCGCGTTCGTCACTTCATATTGATCAATATAAAAGGGGTCCAAGTACACGCGGTGCCGGGGCATTTCGTCCTCCACTAACTCTTGCTTGATCTCCAAGCGGGCGATCTCGTCTGCATCGCTGCCCATGATGAACTCCCCGGCTGGCACCAGGACCATCGCGGCGCCGTCGTTTCCCACTATGGTCGACGGAGGTGTCTGGGGCTGCTGGGGCGCGAGCTCCACGGTCTGGCTGGCCGGGCTGGCCACCGTGTCAGCAGCCGCGGTGAGATGGGTACCCATCAGCAGCAGAGCAACGACCAGCATGCTGCCAGCCGTAGGCGGTGTCATACAGCCTCCTTTCTCAGAAGATGTCACATTCCCACGAAACAAAAACGTCGCTCTATACCTACTGTATCTCTCGACGTAATTTCTTTGGTGGCAAGCAGTTGCGGATATTATAGGGGTCAAATCGAGCAACACGCTGCGCAATAATTCACGGTGCACGTGGCGACACAGAGAGGGCGCGCGAAACGTCTACAACACCGCCCTCCGCCGCGCGTTCAGCCCGTTGCGCCCCTGCGGGAACGTCACTGCAGACGTCCACGGCTGCCCCCGAGGAGTTGCACCGATCAGGCACCCTCTCGCGATCAAGGACATCCCGGTGGCGCACACGGGAGAAGAAACGACCTCATCGCCTCACCATGCCACGGGATGCACTGCCCACCCATCCATCCTATTTTCGCCTCCTGGCCATGGCTTCTCCACCCCGGATGCTCGTTGGAAGCCATTGCTAAGTACCTAACCAAAAGTTTTTCGGCATAATGCCGATCCTATACCTCATCAACGTTAGCCTGTTTCGTGGCTGATGCCATATGCCCTGATGAGGTGATCATGGTGAGATACGTT
>Ga0075428_100004115_pt1 | contig 16010 bp, 18 predicted proteins | sample RhiMetdeltSRZDD2_FD_75291 | JGI IMG/M metagenome (GOLD analysis project Ga0075428, IMG submission 75291) | Populus rhizosphere microbial communities from Tennessee, USA - Rhizosphere MetaG P. deltoides SRZDD2 | ecosystem: Host-associated > Plants > Roots > Rhizosphere > Soil | place: USA... | reverse complement strand
TCCTTGTCATAAATGCGAAGATCTCCATAACATCACGGCGCTGACCGTTCGGCTATCGGCGACTGTTCGGTGCGATGCCGTCGCTGGCTATTTCAATCCCGTCTCTCGCTAGCTCCGCGTCGCTCGCCTTCATCGCCACTGTTCCGGCGGGATGTTGATACCATCCCGGATCTTGGTCATAGCTTTTCAACCGATCACGCACTTTGATAAGCGTCATCATACCGCCCATAGAAATATAATCGCCGAACGGCCCGGCCAGACCTTTCATCGAGATCGAATTCTTCGGCATCGGCATGGCCTCGGCCATTTTCCCCATGTCCATGCCTGTGTGGCCCATCGTCATATAAGCCGGCAACAGCGGCCTCAGCTTCTCGTCCAACCCCTCCGGCTTAACCCCGACCAAGTTTGGAAACTGATGCCCCATTTGATTCATCACATGATGCGTCATGTGACAGTGAAACGCCCAATCGCCCGGCGCGTCTGCAATAAATTCGATGTTGCGCGTCTGGCCAACCCCGACCACCACCGTCGATTCCGGCCACTGCGCCGAAAACGGAATATCACCGCCATCGGTTGCCGTGACCCTGAAGTGATAACCGTGGATGTGTATCGGGTGATGATCCATCGCACCCAAGTTGCCCAATCGGATGCGAACTCTATCCCCGGTCTGACAAATGAGCGGCGCCGTCGAGGGAAATACTTTGCCGTTGATCGTGAGCACGTTGAAGTCGTTCATCTTTAGCGTGTTCGGCCGGGCAGTCCCCGCTTCGATGGTCCATTCACTCAGCAGCAGGGCAAAGTCACGATCTACACGATATTCAGGCGATGGATTTCTCGGGTGAACCGCGAACAGCCCGATCATTCCCATCCCCATTTGAGTCATCTCGTCATGATGGGAGTGAAACATCTGTGTGCCGTGTTGGCGCAGCGTCCATTCGTATTTCACCGTTTCACCCGGTTTGATATAAGGCTGCGTCAAACCGCCGACGCCGTCCATGCCGTTAGGAAAAAAGAATCCATGCCAATGGATCGATGTGGCCACCGGCAAACGATTGGTCACGTAGATCCGCACCCGCTCGCCTTCCAGCGCTTCGATCACAGTGCCGTTCACCCGGCCATTGAATCCCCAACACTTGGCGCGCAAACCAGGATCGAAGGCATGATCGATTTCTTCGGCGATCACATGAAAGACTTTCACGCCACCGACGATTTTGAACGGCAGCGCCACCCCATTGGGTACCACGACCGGCGTGTAATCTTTTCCCGGCAGGCCCGGCGCTAAGGGCTTCACGTCGACAGGTCCGCCGCTGTAGCTCTTCTGCCAATAGGAGCGCTGATCGCTCTTGGCCCTTGCCGCCGGCGCGTCAAAAGTTTGCGCATCCACTCTGTGTTGGTTCAGTGTCAGGCCGCCGGCGAGACCCGCGACGCTGATTCCCAGGACTTGCCGGCGCGATATCACTTTCTTCATTTCGATTTCTCCTGTTCAGTGGCCTGCCCCGTTTGTCGCTGGCTGCATCGTGGTTTCAGGTCCGCCACGGCCGTTTGATCGAGGGAGCCGTCCGCTCAGCAAATGTTGATAGTCACCGTACGCCATCCAGTAATCGCGCAGCGCCTCGACATAGGCCGTGGCCGCTTCGATTTGTTGCTCGCGCGCGCGCAATAGATCGATCGGGCCAAGCTGCATCGCGTTGTAATGCAGCTGCGCCTCATTGACGACGAGCTCTTGTAAAGGCAACACGACATCGCGGTAGTAAAGCGCGCGATCGCGCGCGCCTTGCAGACGGTCCGCGACAGCGCGAGCGGTGGCGCGCACGCGCACCGCGAGCGCGTAATATTCCTGCTGCGCGCGGTTCAGTTCCGCAGCGGCGCGTCCGGTATGCGCCTGGCCTTGATCGAATAACGGGATGGGAAATTGGAGCACCGGTCCGACCGCCCAGGGTCCTTCGCGGCGCTCCCCGCGCACACCGCCATCGAGATCCGCGATTAAGGCAGTAGCGCGGCTCAGTCCGAGTTGCTCGCCGGCCGCAATGATCCGCTGACGCTGCCCGGCGAGATCGAGACTTCGCTCGATCGCCGCGCGCTCAAAGGCATTTCCTTGAATGTCCTCTTGCGGAATCTCGGCGAGCCGGGCCTCGGCCTGCCACTCTGTTTCCTTGCCCCACAGTCCCATCAAGATATTCAGCCGCTCCCAGCTTTGCCGGCTGGCGACCTCAGCGCTTCGGAGCCGCAACTTCGCGCCCTCCAATAGGACGCGTTCACGGGCGAAATCGAGATCGGAAATATTGCCGGCCTGATGCAATCTGTAAGTGACGTCCAGCGATGCCGCGAGCGCCTGGACGATCGACCGATGGAGCTCGAGCAATTGTTCGCTGGCGACATGTTCGAAAAACGCCGAGCGGACTTTTCCGGCGAGATCGAGCACGGCGCCGCTAACGCGAGTCTTGGCTTCCTCGAATCGCCCGGCAGCCACCCGCTTTCGGAGCGGGAGGTAAAAAATATCGAGAAAGCTCATGACCGCCGTGAGCTCGAAGTCCGGCCGGCCCCCTGAGACCGGAAACGTCACGACGGCGTCGAAGATCGGGTTCTTCAACAGCCCCGCTTGCACCAGATCGGCCTGCGCCACGCCCAAGTCGGCATACACGCCTTGCAATTCCCGGTTGTTGAGTAGCGCAACCTGAATCGCGTGCTCGGCAGTCAATTTCTGTCCTAGAATCGCTTTCAGCTTGTCTTCGGCTTCTCGATCGAGATCCGTGCCGTTGTTCCAGAACAGCGGCATTCCCAGTCGCTGTTGCACATTTGAGCTCACATCGGAAAAGCCCGACTTAAGATCGATGGTCGTGCAGCCGGAGACTGCAGCGGCGCTAACGATGGCGGCGACGACTATTCTCAGTAAAGCCATTATTTTCTCCCGACGTCGAACGACATCAGTTTATTTTTTCGACCTTGACGATAACCTTTCTTTTCGGGTCGATGGCAAATCGCACCCTATCTCCCGGCTTCAGCCCTTCGAGCAAACTCGCGGGCTCGATCGGATACCCCATCGTCATCGCGTCCATGAAGTCTTTGATCGGACCGTGTTCGATCACAAGCTGGCCTGAGCTCGGTACGACTGCGACCACTTTGCCTTCGCCCACCGCCACCTTTTGCGCCGGAGTGTCCGATCCATGGTGCGCATCATGGCCGCCTTGATCCGCCGCAGCGCTCCGCGACGGCAAATCGGCGGCGGTATAAGCGAGGGTTTGAGATGCTCGCGGTATCGCGGCGACGGCCGCCTGCGCGTGCGCCGGATGGTTTACCGTCAAAGGCTGAGGCGCATAGGACGCGCAACCAATCAGTGATGAGAGAGTCGCTATTGAAAAAGTGTTGCTAAAGAATCGCATACGAAATCCTTTCCGAAGCACGTCACTGCTTGAGCTTGTCGATTTTTGTGACGACTCGTTGTCCAGTGTCGAGGGTAAATTCTATTCGGTCGCCCGCTTGCAACCCCTTGATCATAGACGGGGAGCGGACTTTGTAGCCCATAGTCATCGCGTCCATGAAATCCTTGATCGCGCCGTGCTCAATCACGATCTGTTGGGCCTCAGGAACAACGGCAATGATCTTGCCGCTACCCTTGACGAGCTTGGCTGGTCCGGGTGGCTTCAAAGACACTATATAGGCCGACACGTCTATCAATTCCCGCAGGGTCATTTTGTCCGTGAAATTGGTCATCGGGGATGCACCGTCCGAGTTACGATATTCTTTCGGGACTACGGCATTGGGATTAATTATCGACTCGGCAAAAAACTCCACGGGGTGCAACGGCCCCATTTGACTAAGCTCAGGGGCAGTTTCCGTCGGCTCGGGATAATCCTCGCCGCGCACTTGGTGACAGTAGTAACACTCGTATTTGGAAAAAACGTCGCGGCCCTTGACGGCGTCTCCCTTCGGTAGGGTGAATCGCCAATTTGCTGGATGATGGTGTTCGGCAACCGACCCCGGACTGCGGCTGTTTGTTTCCGCATTGGCGCCGAATACCGATTGCGTACCGATGAGAAGCACCGTGCTTAAGAATGCAAACCCGCTCATTACAGCGCGTATATCCATGCCCGCTCCTGTAGTGATGAAGCCGGGCGACCGACCGCCGCTGCGCGCGAGTCGCCCAACTGATTTCAATTAAAAAGATGAAAAAGCGCGACGGAGCGCGGCGCTAGATGCGAATCACGGAGAGAAGCAGATGACGTGGAAAAGTGTTTGAATAGGGCGAGCCGGGAGGACCATGATTTAAACCACGTGAACCCCCTCCGGGCAAGATACTGTGGACGAGTTCGCTTGTGGACGCCGTATAATACAGGTAGCCCGCATTCGAGTTTAGAGATGCGCGCGAGCTGATCAAGAACTCGCCAAATACATTGGGACAGTGAACTTTAGACTGATCGGAATGCGAATGCAGCGGCGCGCCGTGCGTATCGTGGTGGCTTGGAAGGGCGCTTTCGGCACCATGGCGCAAATCATGACCGATACCGATATCACGACATCCTTCCAGCGCCCAAACCACGCCAGCGTAAAAGATCGACAAGCAACTCAGGACGAGAATTAAACGCTTCATCGGCACTGGTCTACCATGCCGCGTTCATTTTCCTTTTTCAAGGCAAGTTTTTCCCAGACGTGAATCCTTCGGACGCTGTGCGTTACTATTCATCTTTTCGGACATGGAACGATTTGAAGATTTTGAACGGGCGCACTCGCCTCTCCGCTAAGGCGCGGGCTTCCACTTTCTCGTCTCGAGATCGGCGCGAATTTTTCTCACTGGCCCAAAGTCATAGATTTTCTCCGCCGCGGCAGGCTCCTTGATCCCCTGCACTTTAAACACGAATTCGAGAACCTTCTTCTGGAGCTCCGGATTAAGAGTCCCATCCGGAGTAAGTCCGGGCAGAACCAAATCATAAATCTTGGCGGCGACATCCTCCGGGATCTTCATGAGGCTGGCGAGGATCGGGATCGTGCCGGCTCGATTCTGCCGGATATAAAGCAACCCTTGAGCGTCCCCCTGATCATCTTCTCCAACAGGAGCGGGTCGGAGTGAAAGAGATTTTCCCTAACCACGATGGCCCCCGCCGGCTCGACGAGGTAGTCTTCTTTGACGAAGGCGATGAGCTCGCGCGAGCCGGCTTGTTGCGCTTTGAAGTTAAAAGGAGGCGTAAGATTCGTCGCGTCAATGGTGCCGCTTTGTAAAGCCGCGTAGCGGTTCGCCGTAGTTCCCACACCGAGAATGGTGACATCGCGAGCGCTGTCCAACCCGTTCCTTTTTAAGATCTCTTGAACGAGAAAATGGGTGCTGGCGCCAAGCGCGCTGACGCCGATCTTCTTTCCCTTGAGTCCTTTGACGTCTTTTATTTCCGGTTTCGCGTACAACCAGTGCATGGGCCGGTTGAAACAAATAAAGACAAATTTAAGTGGAGCGCCGCGGGCAATCGCGCTAATGACGCTGGGACCGCTCGAGATGAAGGCGACGTTGCCCCCAAGCAGCGCCATGTTGGCCACAGCCGCAGTCATGAGAATAAGCTCCACGTCCAAATCGTCCTCTCGGAAGTAGCCTTTCTCCTGAGCAACGACCATCGGCAGCACAGACTGGCTAAAAGTCGCGACCGCCATCTGTACCTTTCTAGCTTCTGCGACGGTCGCAAAACTAACCAGCATCAAAAAACCAACAAGCGCTTTCGCTCCCACTTTTTGTCGCATATTGAGTCGAATCCTCGCGAGACAGAAAGTCTCAAATCAATTATTCGGTGATTGTTCTTTATCGATTTCCAGCGCGAGCATTCCAGCAAGCGCCGCATTCGCTTCGCTATATTCGAAACTATTGGTCACGTGCCGCCCCCGGCCATCCGATGCTTCAGAAGTTCAAGGTTCAATCGTGCAAGGTGAAGACAAAAAGCGCGTTCAATACGTGAAGTAGTTCCACCGCCTCGCTTCGTTGGTGAGATCCTAAGACTAGGCGGGGAACTTCCATGTTTTGGGGATTTTCGAAAGGTCGAAATGACTTTGCTGGGGCTTCGTCACTTTGCTTTTTCAAGGCGAGTGTTGGACGCACCCGGCTGCACAAACAAGAGCGCCAGCCCGAGCGCCATCAGCAATAGGCTGATCAACTGTGCCTCAGACAAGCCAAAGGCGACGATTGGATTTACGCGCCAGAATTCGACGGCGAAGCGAGCCATGCCGGCGAGGATCAAATAGAGCCAGGCCAGGGTTCCCGGCGCATAGTTTTTTTTCCTGAGCGACCAGAGAATGGCGAAGATGAACAAAGATTCCAAAAACTCGTAGATCGGCGTCGGATGTACGCGCGTGCCCGGCGGATAAGGAACACCCGTCGAAGGATCGACCCAACCGACGATCGCATTGGTGTAAGCCACGCCCCACGGGACGTCGGTGACGGTGCCCCAATCGCCGTCGCCGGCGACGTGGCAGCCGATCCGACCAACACCGTAAGCAATGGTCAGTCCGAGGCCCCCGATGTCCGCTCCGACCAACCAAGGGATCTTATTTTTCTTCAACACCCAGGAGACCGCGATGACGCCGCCGAAAAGGCCGCCGTACCAGGTAAATCCGGCGCCGGTCAAAATATAATTCAAGGGCGCGGCGAGAAAGTTCTGCCACTCTTCGAGGATGAAGAGAAGCCGCGCGCCGATGAGCCCGCCGATGGCGGCGGCGAAGACCATCGTCGAAGCGAGTTCCGGATTGTAGCCGCGCCGCTTGAGCTCCAAGCTCACGACCCAGGCAGCGGATAACGCCGCCAACGCCATGAAGGCGCCGAAGCTGTAGATGGTGATCGGACCGAAGTGAAAAAGAATTGGATACATTGCCTAACTGAAATTAACAGAACCTTTGACGGAATACAGCATCAACTCGGTTTTTCCTGAGCATAGATCACCTCGACGTGAGTGATCCCATTGGCGCTTAAGCCAAGCCGCTGTTGCCGCGCGCCCAAACGTTCATGCCATACTTCGATGTCATACTCGCCGGCCGGCAAATGTTCGAGCTGGAAGTCGCCGCTCTTATCGGTCAGGGCAAAATAGGGCGTGTCCGTAACCACGATGGCGGCGCTCATCCAGGTGTGAAGAACGTCGCAATTGATGCGGATCACGCCGGCGCGGTCGAGCCGTTTCATCACCCGGCGCCATTTGGGCAGCCCGACATTGAACAATGTCTCGTTGCCCATGCGCGCGTGCACGGTGTGAAGAATCGGATCGCTATTTTTTAGCAACAGTTCGCTGCCGACCCTGGCGATCTGCACATGTGGCGTGAATGCGCAGTGATTATTATCGAGAGCGATCGCTGCCGGCTCGACGGCGGGTTTGCGTCCGAGCGGGCGCAGAAGAACCACGGCGTTTCCCACTCCGCCGTCAGCACCGATCTGCAAAGTTTCGTTGCGCACTGTCGCGCCGCAAAACGCACGGTTTTTGAAAACCGGCAGCGGCTTTAATCTTTTATGAACGCCGCTGATCCTGACCCGCCCTTGAATCGCTGCCGTTCCGGCAAGCGCTCGCCTTTCATCCAGCTGGCGACCGCCGTCCGCCGCTCCGACGATCGAGCCGCGGAGCCATGCCGAAATGACAACCAGGCCAAGCCAGATAAATAAATAGTGCGCACACGAGCGCGGCAGCGAAAACTTCATCGGAATATTGACGATCGTGGTCCTATTGTGACCCGCGCAAATCTCTGTTAACAGTTTACTAGACAGATGAAAATACAAGAAGATTACGGTAGAAGCGTTTCTTCTTCCTCTTGCATCGCGCCACCTCCCGTTTTGAGACCCCACTGACCCCACTGTGCGCGTCGTCATTCAAAGAGTCTCAGAAGCTCGCGTTTCTGTCGGTCTGGAAATTATGGGCGCGATCGGTCCCGGCCTTTGTATACTCTTAGGGATTGGCAGAGAAGACCGCGAACACGATGCCGCCTTTCTTGCCGGTAGGATTATGAAACTACGGATCTTCGACGATGCCCAAGGCAAGATGAACCGATCCGTTGCCGATTGCGGTGGCGAGCTCCTGGTGGTATCGCAATTTACGCTCTGTGGCGACTGGCGCAAAGGCAATCGGCCGTCGTTTTCGGACGCAGCGGCTCCGGAACTGGCCGAACGGCTCTATCAATATTTTGTGCAGCGGCTGCGCGACTCGAACCTGAGAGTCGCCACCGGCCGCTTTCAATCCCATATGCAACTGTCTTTGGTAAACGATGGACCGGTTACTTTCGTCATGGACTCATGAGCCATGCAAATCGTCTTGTTCGAACCCGAGATACCGCCGAATACGGGGAGCGTCGCGCGTTTGTGCGCCGCGACTTTGACGCCGCTCCACCTGATCGAGCCGCTCGGTTTCAAGATCGACGACAAGCATCTCAAGCGTGCCGGACTCGATTATTGGGAATTCGTCGACTTGCGCGTACACAAGTCCTGGGACGATTTTTTGTCGGCGATGCGGCCGGAACACCTGCGGTTTTTTTCCAAACGCGCGATCAAATCTTATACGGCGGCGCGCTACCGGGAGGAAGATTTCCTCGTGTTCGGTCCGGAAACACGCGGTTTGCCGCAGTCCTTGCTGGACGCGCACGCGGGTTGCGCCTTGCGAATCCCGATGCTGGGCACCGGCGTGCGCAGTTTGAATCTTTCCAATGCGGTTTCGATCGTCCTTTATGAAGGTTTGCGCCAGTTAGGAAAAACTTGATTTTACGGAGGGCCTTGACGGTAAAAATGATTATGGTTATGTATCACCAACAATTTTTTGTGAACGGGGGGTTGATAATGAGGGTCGGGGTTATCAAACATCCGCGGCGCATGCTCGCGTATCTGCTTGCGCTATTCTTAGTCTCGTCTGTTAGTTTTGGCGCCAACAGCTACGCAGCCGACACCGGCACAGCTGCCGCGTCCAAGGACGCTTCGTCATCGAAGGAATCGTTCAATCTAATTCTTCCATTCAAGGACCTCACCGTGGGACAAGGACAAGAGGCCACGATGGATGCGGAGGTCGTCAATCGAACCAAGGACCCGGTGGAGGTAAGTCTGACGATCGAAGGCATCCCTGCGGGATGGGACATTAATTTCAACTCGAGGTACCCAAGTTTTCCGGTGCGCTCTGTAATGGTACAGGGAGGAGACCAAAACTCGAATAAATCGACGACCCTTGAGTTCAAAGCCAAAGTTCCGGAAAAGACAAAGCCGGGAACTTACCCCGTTAGAGTGACCGCCAAAGACACCAAGGGGGGCACCCAATACGCCGAGACCATCAACTATCGCGTGACTTCCAAGAAGATTGAGACCGGCGGTATCAAGATTAGCAGTCAATATCCCGTCCTTAGCTCGGCGACGGGTCAGACGTTAAAATTCACTGTTGATCTCAAAAATGAAACGAACAAAGCGCTGCCGACGAACATCGTCGCCCAAGCGCCGCAGGGCTGGACGGTTCGTTTCAAGCCGCAATTCGGCGACCAGCAGATTTCCTCGATTCAAATTAAGGAAAACGGTTCGGAAACGCTCAGCGTGGAAATCGACACTCCGGCGTCCGCGGAAGCGAAGGAGTATCCCGTAACCATCCAAGCGCGGGCAGGAGCTTACGAGGCCTCGACCAGCCTCAAGGTCTCACTCAAGGGCACGCAGGATCTCAAGATGGGATCGTTGGCGGGTACGCTCAATACATCGGTCACCGCCGGCACGAAAGCGCCAATCGATTTTGTCGTCGGCAATGCCGGCACAGCGCCGGTTCGCAACCTCAACTTCGTCACCAAGAAACCGAGTGAAAAGTGGACCGTGGAGTTCAAGCCGGATAAGATCGACGCGCTGGGTCCCGGCGAAGTGCGACAAATAAAAATGGAAATCTTCGCGCCGGAGCGCACCATCGCAGGTGACTACATGCTGACGCTCACCGCCAATTCTCCGGAATCCAACAAGTCGGCGGACTTTCGCGTGACCGTTTCGACGCCGACGGTCTGGGGCTGGGTCGGCTTCGGTATCGTCGGGCTGGTCGTGCTCGGGCTGGCGGTTGTGTTTTTCCGCTTAGGTCGCAGATGAGTGCGGTCGTCGAAACCAAGAATTTAAGCAAGCGCTATCGCGATAAGCTTGCCGTGAACGCGCTCAACCTCACTGTCGAGCAAGGTGAAGTGTTCGGATTTCTCGGCCCGAACGGGGCCGGCAAAACGACGACGATTTTGATGTTGCTGGGTCTCACCGAACCGACATCGGGCAATGTCTCAGTGTGCGGCTTCAACCCAACCCATCAATCCATCGAGGTCAAAAAACGGGTTGGCTATTTGCCGGAAAATCCCGGTTTTTACGACGATATCAGCGCGCGGGAAAATTTGCTTTACATGGCGCGGCTAAACCGCATACCCGAAGACGAAGCGCGCCGGCGCACCACGGAAGTATTGGACCAAGTACAACTCGCTGACGATGGCCGACGTTTAGTCAGAGAGTATTCCCGCGGCATGAAGCAACGGTTGGGCATCGCTGAAGTGTTGGTGAAAAAACCGCAAGCCATCATCCTCGACGAACCGACCTTGGGGATCGACCCGGATGGCGCGATTCGCATCCTGGAGCTGATCCAGGACTTGAATCGGCAACATAACATAACGGTCATGCTGTCATCGCACCAACTTCAGCAAGTCCAGCAAATCTGTAGTCGCGTAGGCATCATCGTCAAAGGCAAGCTGATCGTGCAAGGCGCGATGGACGCGCTCGGTAGAGCGATCTTGAAAGGCCGAGAATGGAACTTCCTGCTCGAGGTCAGCGGCCAGGCCGATGGCATAGATCGCGACTTGCAAAGTATCAACGGCGTCGATCAGGTCGAAAAGCGCAGTCACGGTTGGTTTCTCCGCTGCACCGAAGACGTTCGCCGCGAAGTCCTATCCGTGGTTTCACGGCGGGGATTGGGCTTGTTGCAGCTCCGCTCCGAAGACCCGACTTTGGAAGAGATCTATCTGAAATATTTCCGCGAGGCCTAACCCAATGAACGTTGTATTCTGGAAAGAGCTGGCCGATCACTTCAGCAGCCGCCGTTTCATGATCCTTTTGATCATCGTTTTGCTATTCGGTCTTTGGGGCAGCTATTCGACCGGCCAGGCGATCCGCCAGAATTCGGAAATGGTACCGCCACAGTTTGTTTTTTTACTGCTCGTGACGTCCAGCGGTGACAGCATCTTTTCGCTCGCCACGTTACTGGGGTTCTTCGGCCCGCTGGTGGGCATCACTCTGGGCTTCGATTCCATTAGCGGCGAATACGCACGCGGCACATTGAGCCGTGTGCTCTCGCAGCCGATTTACCGCGATAGTTTGATTAACGGTAAGTTTTTTGCCGGCCTCACTACCATCGCGGTGCTGTGGAGTTCGATCCTTCTGCTGGTTATCGGCTTGGGAATTACATTGCTGGGGTTTCCTCCCAACACTGAAGAGCTGTGGCGTATGCTGATCTTCACCATGGTCGGCATTTTTTACGTTGGATTTTGGCTGGCGCTGGGGATGCTCTTTTCTCTGCTGTTTCAAAAAACCGTAACTGCCGCTCTCGCGTCCATGGCAGTGTGGCTGTTTATGCTGCTGTTTATTCCAGTTCTGACTTTAGCTATAGCGAACATCGCCGTCCCGGACGCCTCCACCCCGGAGGCCGTCTCGCGCCAAATGGACATCGCCAATGCCGTGGGACGTATCTCCCCAAGCACTCTTTTTCAGGAAAGCGTTCAAATTCTCCTCAACCCGACAACCGGTCGGACCTTTGGTGGGGTTCTTCCGGGCCAAGCCGAAGGAATCCTGGCATCGCCGTTGGCGATCGACCAGAGCCTCGGGTTGATCTGGCCACACATCACAACGCTGTTTGGGCTCGTCGCGGTTTGTTTCGGCATCTCTTACATTATATTCATGCGCGCCGAGATCAGAGCCTAACGCCCGGCGACCGCCGCTTCAGGACTCCGCTTAATCAATAGTTTTTCAATCACTACGGGTTTGCTCACCCGCAGCTTGCTGCGTACTATTTCCAACCCTCTTAGAGTCCGTCATTTCCGGAATGCTTTTATCGGCAAATCTAGACTAGATCGGAATTGGACTGCGAATAAGACATTCGTAGTTAACGTGTTTGGGATAAATTCTCATCGCTATGTTCTGATACCTCGTCGGTTGCCACGGGATAGTTCAATAGGGTCGCTCCCACGTCCGCCAGCCATTTTCGTCGTATTTAACGTCGCGATAGTTGATATATAAACAATTTGTGTTTAGGATACGAAAAAATTTACTCGACGGCACCGACGCTGGGGAGGAGTCATGGCCTATCGCGATCTGAGGGAATATGTCACGACGCTGGAGAAACACGGCAAACTCAAACGCGTCACCAAGGAAGTAGACAAAGACTGGGAAATTGCGGCAGTCTGCCGACAGCTATTTAAAAAAATCCCGCCGCAAAAGCGGCCTGCCCTCGTATTCGAAAACGTCAAAGGCTTCAACATCCCCGTCGTCGCCGGTGTCCTCGGCGCGTCACGGGAAATTTATGCCCTCGGACTGCAAACCGAAACCGTCGAGGGCATCAATCGTAAGTGGGATCACGCCCTCGGTCATCCCATCGAACCACGCATGGTGTCGGCCAAAGACGCACCCTGTAAAGAAAACATTCTTCACGGCAAAGACGTCGACATCACAAAACTGCCTGTACCGACTTGGACCGTCGGTGAAGATCCCGCGCCATTTTTCACTTCGCCGTATCTCATCACTAAAGATCCCGAGACCGGCGTGCGCAACGTCGGCACCTATCGCATGGAAATTAAGGGGCCGAATAAGACCGGCCTTTTAATCGGCAAGCGCCAAGACATGGCGTGGCACATGTATAAGAACAATGCGCAAAACAAGCCTACTCCGGTGGCGGTCGTCATCGGCGCTGATCCAACCATCGGCTATGTTTCGGTTTCGAAAATGTCCGACGCGCTCGATGAATTTGCCGTCGCCGGAGCGTTGCGCGGTGCGCCGGTCGATCTCGTTCCCTGTGAAACCGTGCCGTTGGAAGTGCCCGCCACCGCCGAAATTGTCCTCGAAGGCGAGATTCCGCCCAATGCTTCCGAGCATGAAGGTCCTTTCGGCGAATACACCGGCTACATGGGCCCGGCGGGCAACGAACCGTTCTTCAACATCAAATGCATGACCTATCGCAACAAGCCGCTCTATCAAGCCTTCATCAGCCAGATGCCGCCGTCGGAGTCGAGTTGTATTCGCGGCATCGGCCGTGAGTGGCCGCTGTTCAAGCATCTAAAAGATGTGTTGCGCATTCCGATCAAGGATTTAAGATTGAAGGAAGCCGGCGGCAGCGGCGCATATCTGGTCATCTCGTTGAAAAAAGAATTCGTCGGCCAAGTGCGCCAACTGATGTACGGCGCCTGGTCACAACGCACCGGCTTCGGCAAAATCACCGTGGTGGTCGATGACGATATCGATGTCTGGGACGATTTCGCCGTCGATTGGGCGCTCAGTTGGCACGTGCGGCCGGAAAAAGATGTCTACATCGAGCGCGACGTGCAAGCCGTCGGCCTCGATCCATCGCAAGCTCCCGCCGACGTGTTGCAGCATCATCCGAGCCGCTATGTCGGCTCGCGCGTCGCGTTCGACGCCACGAGAAAGCACAAATATCCGGCGATATCGCTGCCGCCGAAGGAACACTTGGATTTGGTCGCGAGTCGGTGGAAGGAATACGGAATAGAAGACTGAAGTTACGGCTTCAAGACGTTACAAAATGCGCATCCATCCTTAGAAAAACGGCTTGAACAATTCAAACGCCTAGGCTTTTGCCCGCATCTTTTTCGCCGCGGCCATGATCGACTCGATAATTTTCTTGTAGCCGGTGCAGCGGCAGATATTGCCGTGCATGAAGTGTTTGAGCTCGGCTTCGCTCGGATTGGGATTTTCGTCCAACAACGCCTTCGCCGCCAAAATCATTCCCGGCGTGCAAAAGCCGCACTGAAAACCGCCATGCTCGATGAACGCCTCTTGCAACGGATGCAGCTTACCGTCTTGCGCCAAACCCTCGATCGTTAAAACCGAGCGCCCGCGCACTTCGAAAGCGAGCGTGGTGCAAGCGCTCACGGGGCGGCCGTCGACCAACAGAGTACAGGCGCCGCAAACTTCCACGTCACAGGACAGCTTCGCTCCGGTGAGCCCCAGTTGGTCGCGCACCACGTCGAGAAGCAACTCGTGCGGCTCCACTTCGATCTCCTGTAACCGGCCGTTCAAAGTGAACGACACCGGGATCCACTGCGTATCGGAATGTTTAATCATCGCTTTAGCCATGAATACTCCTCGCCGAATCTTGCGCCCGCTCTCAAGAGAGCGCGCTCTGAAAAGCCCGCTTCAAGAGCACGCCTACGATATGTTCTTTATACTCTTGAGAGCCGTGCAGGTCGCTGATCGCTTGAGCCGCGCGTCCCGCGGACGCGCCCGCCTCGGCGACATGGCGCAGCGCTTCGTCCTTACTTTTGCCTTCGAGCAACGCTTCCGCCTCCGCCACCCGGCGCGGTGCCGGGCCAGCGCAGCCCACGGCGATTTTGACCCCGCTCACCCCGCCGTTCAAATTGAACGCGACCGCCACGCCGACGCTCGGTCGCTCCAGATAGCCGAATTTCAAATAGGCGCTGCGCGCATTCGGCACGGGCACTGGAATATGAATTTTTGTCAGTACTTCGTCCGCCTGCAGTGCCGTTTCGTACGCGTCGACGAAAAAATCCTCCGCGGCAATCTCGCGCTTTGAAGACGCTTTCTCGGCGATCATTTTTGCGCCGAGGGCGATGAGCAGCGTTCCCGGATCGGCATGAGGCTCGGCAAAGCAAAGATTGCCGCCGATCGTCCCCACCTGGCGCACGCGCACATTGGCGACATTTTGTTCGAGCTTCGTCAGTGCCGGCAGCTTGTCTTTCAAGACCGGTGAATTCTCGAGCTGATGATGGGTGCACAGGGCGCCGATCACAAAGGCGCCATCGGCGCTCGTCACGTCGCTCAGCCCGGTCAATTTTTTCACGTTGATCAAGCGCTCGTACTGGACCAACCCCTCTTTCATCGCCAAGAGAAGCTCCGTGCCGCCGGCATAGACTTTCGCGCTCTCACCAAAGCGCCCCAGCAGCTCGGCAGCTTCCGCGACGCTTTCCGGTTCTTCCAAGCGGAATCTTCTGAGCATTTACCCGTCTCCTTCTAATTTTGTCTTCACGGCTTGGGCGAACTCGTCGAGAACCTGGTCCGCCTTACGCTTGATGATGCCGTGGCCTAAGGCCGCGAGCTTGCCCAAGATGTCGACCCCGGCGACAAAACTAAGAATCGTTTTGTCTCCCTCTTCGCGTAGATGCACGTCCAAATCGAGCTTCATGCGGCTGCCGATCTTGTTGTCGGCGCCCGTCGCCTGCGCCTTGATCCGGGTCAACTCCTCGCGCTCGAGAACTTCGATGGTCGTTGGAAATTCGACTTTGAACGGTCCGACCTTTTCCACCATCGTCGCCGCATATCGCTTTCCCGGCTCGATCGTCTTCGCCTCCTTGCAACCCGGCACACAGGCGATGAAGCGATCGACGTCCCAGATAAATTGCCATACTTTTTCTCGCGGCGCGAGAATTTCGACTTCTTTTTGAAATTGCAAAGAGATTCCTCCGAAAGAAATTCCTTTTTTGCTATCAGAAGCACGCAAAACTCGCAAGCAATCGCGGCGGCGCGCTCGGTGCCGAGGCTGAATAGTATTGATGCAACAATCGGTGAAAAAGAAGAGTTGGAACGAGGCTTAACGAAACGGTCTATTCCATGCCCGGAGTTTCGGTCATATCTTTGAATCCCTTGAGATAAGTCTTGAGCTTTTTCTTGACCCGCTCCTCTATTTGCCGAACGCGCTCGCGACTGATGCCGTACTTTTCACCGATCTCGCGCAGGGTCGCCGGTTCTTCGTTCAAAAGTCGCTCGCGGTAAATCACCAGTTCCTTGTCCTTGAGCGTTTTGGCAAATTGCTCCATTTTGTCGTGCAGCAATTCATGATACTGCG
>Ga0075428_100004113_pt1 | contig 16014 bp, 11 predicted proteins | sample RhiMetdeltSRZDD2_FD_75291 | JGI IMG/M metagenome (GOLD analysis project Ga0075428, IMG submission 75291) | Populus rhizosphere microbial communities from Tennessee, USA - Rhizosphere MetaG P. deltoides SRZDD2 | ecosystem: Host-associated > Plants > Roots > Rhizosphere > Soil | place: USA... | reverse complement strand
CTTTCTGGTTTCGTGCTCGGCCCGGCCATGCTCTCCCGCTCCCTGCTGCGCCTGACCGAGGGCGGCCTCAAGTCCTCGGTGCATCGCTCGAGCTGGGAGCAAGCGATTCTTGTCGTGCCTCCCGAACGGAGGCCCGTGACCAAGCTCCTCGTCGACGGAGCCGGCGCCCGAACGGGGGAAGGACTGGCGGCAACGCTCCTGCAGCTGTGGTTGTCCTTCGGCAGTGGCGGCGGCGGGCTCATGATGGGGGTGCCGTGGATCACCGCGGTGATCGCGGCGTCGCTTCTTTTCTGGCTCGCCATGACGCTGTCGCTACGCGCCTCGCTCTCCACGTGCGCAGCCTTGCAAGTGGGTGGCGAGCGCCGGCTCGACATGCCTCTGCCGGACACTTGAGTGACGACGGCGACCCTCGGCGAGGGCATCCAGTGTGAGGAATGCAAGGACCAATGACGAGTCTCAACGGAAGTCGGAGATCAACACCACATCGCTGGTGTCCTTGCCACGGGCGAGGTAGAGCTGCGTGCCGTCTGCCGACCAGTGGAAGTCGTAGATCTGCTCCGAGCTCCCGAAGTCGGTGAGGCGCTTCGGCTCGCCCCCGGCAAGCGGTTGTCTCCAGATGTCCCACTCGCCTTCGATGCTGCGGACATAATCGATGGCGTCCCCGGACGGCGACCAATCGAAAGAGTAAACGTCGGACGGGACCGGCAGCGTGGCCAACGGCTGGCCGCCACCTGCTGGGATCACGGCGATGTCCGAGTGAATGATCCCGCCTTCCTGTCGGAAGAAGCCGTAGGCGAGGCGCGTCCCATCGGGTGAAACACCGACGAAGTCGAGGATCGGCTCGGCGACCTTCTCCGGCTCGCCTCCCGCCAGCGAGATCCTCCATAGCACCTCCATGGTATCGACCCGGCGGAAGTAGGCCCAGCGTCCACTGGGGTCGACGCCGAAGGCCTCTTCTCCCGTACCCTGCGTCACCTGCGACAAACCACCCCCGGCTGTATCCATCTTCCAAACATGGGGGATCTTGTCCTCGCGGAGCGAAGTGAAAACGATGAGATCGCTGTTGCGAGCGACAATGGGTGCCACATTGAAACTGGCACCCGTGGTGAGTTGTCTTTTCGCGCCGTCGCGCCCGAGTGCATGGACATGGATATAACGGTCCACGGTGGAGACGATGAGGCTCGTTCCGTCCCGGGTGAGACTGAACTCGTCGATGGCATCCTCTCGAGTCGATCCGAAAGTGATTTGCTTCGCGGCCGAGGGATCGGCTGCGGGGGCAATCCACAGGTTGGCGGTCCGGCTGTACTGGACGGTAGCGATGCGGCGCCCGTCCGAGGTGATGCTCACACCGCCGTACTGGTTCAGGTCGTTGGTGATGCGCCTGATCTCGCCGCCCGGGTAGGCGATCTCCCAGATCTGGCGGTTCAAAGCGCCGCCGAGGCTCGAGGCCGTGGCGATCAAGGCGCTGCCGTCGGGCAGCCAGGCGACCCCCTGGACCCTGCGCCAACGCGATGTTCCGAGAGGCGTCTGCTTGCCGTCGCCGACGTCCACCACGACGAAGACGAAATCGACCGCGCCGCCTACGGCGGCGGCGACGCTCCTGCCGTCGGGGGACCATGACGGGGAAAGGTTGCGGAAGCTGAGCGGACGCTTCAGGACCGACAGCTTCCGCTCCGCGCTGCCGTCGGCGTTGGCCACCATGAGGGCGCTCTCCCCGAGCTGGGGGTAGCCGCGGACGAAGGCCACCTGCTTGCCGTCGGGGGAGAAGGTGACCGCGGTGTCGACATCGAAGAGGAGTTTGCGCGGCGTTCCACCGAGAGAAGGGACTTGAAACAGAACCGAGTAGAGATCCGCTTCGCGGTCTCTCCCGAGGTAGTAGACATAGTTGCCGTCAGGCGAGAAGCTGATGCCTACGACGAGGGTCGCTTGTGAGGGCAGGATCTGTACCTGACTCCCCGTCTCCACCTGCTTCACCCAAAGACCCCAGAGGCCCTTGTCGTGCAAGGACTCGGCCAGGTAACGGCCATCGGCCGAGATGGCGGCGCCGAAGACGTTGCCGCTCGTCGTCAAGCGCGTCATCTGCATCGATTGGAAGGAATCCGGTCTGCGTGCTGCGCCTTTGTTCCGGTGCATCAGGCCGTAGATGCCGAAGCCGATCCCCGCGACGCCGATGAGCGCCACCGCCGCGATCCCCAGGCGTGCTCCCGGCCCCCGCCGGCTCGGCGCGGCAGCGATGCTGGTCGACGTTCCTGAGGTCCGCGTCACCGAGCTGAGCGAGAGGGTCTCGAACTCGTCGACGATCTCGTGCAGCTCGATGGCCAGGTCCTTGATGGATTGCAGTCTCTGTTCTGGCGCCTTGGCGAGGCAGCGGCGGATGAGCCGGCGTAGCTCTCCGGGGACCTCGGGATTGAGCTCCTCCACAGGCGCCGGCTTCTCCGACAGGATCTTGTGCATGGTCTCGATGTTGGAGTCGGCGGTGAACGGCCGTCGGCGCGTCGCGGCCTCGTAGAGAATGCAACCGAAGGAGAAGATGTCCGAACGGTGGTCGACCGCCTTCCCCTGCACCTGTTCGGGGGACATGTAGCCCACCGTGCCCATGACGACCCCTTCCATGGTCTTGGCGCGCGTCTGGGTCGCCATGCTCGTCTCGTCGGCGGAAGACTCCTGGCGCTCGGTGAGCTTGGCGAGGCCGAAGTCCAGCACCTTCGCGTAGCCGTCCTTCGCGATCATGATGTTGTCGGGCTTGAGGTCCCGGTGCACGATGCCGGCGGCGTGGGCTTTCGCGAGTCCGTCGGCGACCTGGGCCAGGTAGCCGAGTAGACCGCGGAGATCGGTCTGCTCGTGATGGATGGCGTGACCGAGCGTGTCGCCACCCACCAGCTCCATGGCGATGTAGTGGATCGGCGTGCCGGCAGCCTCCCCCGCCGTCGGGGTGTGGGCGCTATCACCCTCCGGGGCGTGCGCTTCTCCCTGGCCGATTTCGTAGATCGTGACGATGTGCGGGTGATTGAGGGCGGACGCCGCCTTCGCTTCCTGCATGAACCGGCGAACCCGCTCCTCGTTGCGCACGACCGTCGGCGGCAGGATCTTCAACGCCACGCTGCGCTCGAGGCTCAAATCCTGAGCGAGATAGACTTCGCCCATGCCGCCCGCGCCGAGGGGCGAGATGATGCGGTAATGGGAGAGAGTCGAACCTGGTGTCAGCGCGCGGCCCATCGGGTCGTCCTCTTCAACACGGCGAGCTCGAGGGGAAGACTAGCGACTCTTCCTGCCCCTGTCGAGGCCCGCCCGGTTTCGAATCGACCAGGTTCGGTTTCCGAACGGTAAGGGCTTCGTGGTTGGAGGATACGAACGATGAGGTACTAGCCCAGCCCCCTGATCAGCGCTTGTGCAGTGTCTCGACGATGCCGGCGAGCATCCTCTCCGACAAACGTACGCGATAGCTGCTGAGATAGTTTCGAGGACCGTTGGCAACCTCCGGCAGCGGTTCGATCGGCTGGAAGCTCGTCGTGGGGGCAGTGGCGATGCCCTCGGGCCCGGCGCGCTGGATCAGCAGCGTGAGTTCGTTGATGTGCATCAGAAAGTCCGGGGGCAGGGGCTGCGGCCGGCCCTCGCGGATGGCGCGTATCATCTCAGCGATGCCCAGCAGCTTGTCCTGCGCATAGATTTCACGGCGGCGGATCCAGCTCACGAGCTTCTGCTTGAGGGAGCGGCCGGCGCCCCGCTCGGACTCCACCGCGTGCGATTTCCATCGACGCACCAGAGGGAGCTTGGTCCCCCCGACGCCGAACACCCGGCCGATCAGCGGCTGGTTTCGGACCGTGTACGCCTTGCGGGCATTGAGGCTGACCGTCGAGAAGCGCTCGAGGCGTACGGGTGACTGATCGTGGCAATAGCTGTCCGCGAAGATCTCGCCTTCCTCACCGATGATGCGCAGTCGATGATCTCTCGGCGCCACGAAGCTGCAGGTGATGCGCGCGGCGACGCTGTTCGCGAAATTGAGGCAAGCGACCGAGTAGTCCGGCGTATCGGCGGGCGAAAGCGGTGTATCGGTCTTGTGCTCGACCAGCCTCTTGGAGAATGCCGTCACCGATGTGGCCGGCCCGAACAGCGCACAAATCCAAATCAGGTGGTAGCCGATGTGCTCGAACGTGCAGCCTTCCTGGAACTCCTCGACATAAGGCCAAGGCGCACCCGTAGGACTCTGCACTTTCTCGAAATGCATCAAGTGGGCCGGGTTGTCGTCGAGCTCGGCGTAGACGAGCACCGGGTTGCCGATGGCGCCATCGCGCACGGCCTTCCAGAGGGTGCTGACGGCGTCGCAGTATATATTGCAGGGCGCGCCCGTGAATACGAGCCCGCGCGCTTTCGCCAGGGCGAACAGCTCGCGGGTTTGCTCGATCTCTGTGGTCAGCGGCTTCTCCGAGTAAACGTGCTTGCCCGCCTCGAGGGCGCGCTTGGTGACTTGGTAATGCGCCCGGATGCTGGTGAGGTTGACGACGATCTCTACCGCCGGGTCAGCGAGCAACGCCTCATAGTCCGGATAGATCTTGTATCCATAATTCTGAGCCACCGTTTTCGCACGGGCGGTGTCGATGTCGAAGATGCCGCAGACCTCGAGCTCCGGGTACGCCCACTTCGTGCGCATGTAAATGTCGAACACGAAACCGCAGCCGACGAAGGCGATCTTCATTCCGGAGCATTCCTTGTCTTTGTCGATTCCATGATCATCTTGCGGATCCTATCCGCAGTGGAGACAACCACAATGCTGTCGTCCAGCGGCATGACGGCGCTCTCTCTGGCACCGCGCTCGACGCAACTGCGCACCTCGTCCGCTTCGTAGTGATAGCCGTTGCCGGCATAGGGGTAGTTGAGTCGTTGGCTCCGGTCGCCACTCGACAAGCCGGCCAGCTGCGCCAGGCGGTGGACAGCGCCGTGCTGGCGCAGGCGCGTGCGCCAGTCGAAGGTCATTTCTGCAGAGACGAGCGGCGCCTGGCGCGAAATCTCCAGGCCGTAGGGCCGGACGATCGGGCCGCGGAGGCGGATCAGTCCCTCGGTGCCCATCACGACGAAATCGTTCGGCGCCCAGGCGCGGATGCTGGCGTAGAAGGCGCCGATGACGCCACCGGGATAGTGCAGCTGGAACCCCGCGTCTTCGTCGACTCCTGTGGGGCCGAAGGTGCCAATCGCTTGCACCAGCGTGGGCGAACCAAAAATCCATTGGCCCAGCGACAGCGGATAGACGCCGAGATGCGCCATGGCCCCGCCTCCGAGAGCGGGATCGAGATTACTCTCCGCAAGATCTTTCGAGTTGCCAAAGTTGCCGGCGACCATCCGAACCTCGCCGACACTGCGCGTGGCCACCTTGTCTTTCATCGCTTGCGCGGCGGGCAGGAAACGCGTCCACATCGCTTCCATGGCGAACACCGATTTCGCTCGGGCGGCAGCGGCGATCCGTGACGCTTCGGCCGGATTGGCGGCGAAAGGCTTCTCCACGAGCACAGGAATCCCCGCCTCGATGCAAAGCAGGGCATGCTTGGCATGCTCGGAAGGTGGAGTGGCGATGTAGATCGCGTCGACGCCACCCGCCGCTGCTGCTTCCGCATAGCCTTCGATGGCGCGAGAAATACCCATTCCCGCGGCGAATCTCTGTGCCTTCGCCAGCGACCGGGAGGCGACAAAGGTCGCCTCGGCTTCGCGTGCACTCGCGAGGCCGGCGACGAACTTTAGTGAGATTTCACCCGTGCCGAATATGCCCCAGCGAAACCGTCTCACTGGCAATGCACCGGCGCAGAAACACGGGAGAAACGTCGAAGGGAGCTCCAGAGGTCTGCGACACCCAGCTCGTCGAGAGGTTCTCGAACTCGTCGGCGATCTCGTGCAACTCGATGACCAAACCCTCGATGAATTGCTGTTTCCATAGTGAGCGGAGGGTAGCCTCTCCCACTTGACCTGTCGAGGGCGGCGGACCGAACGAGGCGCCGGAGCGCGAGTGCTGGTGCTGGCTCAGGCGGAAGGCCCGCCACCTGGGTTGGCACGCAAGAAGGTCCGACCATGCGCTTGCTAGGCCTGGTCAACGGATGAGATCTGTAAGACGCTCAAGGCACACGATGTCGCTGTGCAGGAATCATAAAGAAGTTACATGGTGCCGGGGCCGGGACTCGAACCCGGACGGGGTTGCCCCCAGGGGATTTTAAGTCCCCCGTGTCTGCCGTTCCACCACCCCGGCGAATTCCACGTGGTCCTTCACAATTCCATACTTCCGCACGCGCGCGGCACACAGCTGGCAGCCCGCGTTCGTGCACAAGGAATCCTACGGCACTCCAAGGCACAGCACCAGTGGCGTTGAACTCGCTGACCGGGCGCAGCGCACGCACTAGATGCCGAGCGATACCCCCGCAGTTCACGCTCCGGGGACGCTGACCTGCATCTCACCAGCCAAGCGTGCACCATCGTGTTGGCCGATCGCCCCGCGTCGGTAAGGAAACGCGGGGCGTGACCGTCGGTTGAGGCGTGGTAAGGTCAGCGGCGGCCGGCACCTCTGCCTGGTCCGGTGGCTTCAAGCAGGACAAGCGCTGGGTCGCGCTTCCTCCGCGGAGGGGGACCATGGGAACACCCAATGAGGTCGAGGCGTTCGCAGCCATACTCCAACTCGCCTACTCGGGCGAGCTGGCCGCCGCTCTGGCGTATCGTGGGCATTGGAAGTCGGTCAGAGATCCGAGCGAACGAGCACGGATTCGCCAGATCGAGGACGAGGAATGGCACCACCGTGATCAGATCGGCAGCATGCTCGAACGGATGGGGATGCACATATCCCCGGCCCGGGATCGACGTGCCCGAGCGGTGGGACGAACGCTGGGGCTGCTCTGCCACGTGGCAGGCTGGCTTGCGCCCATGTACGGCGCCGGCCGACTGGAGCGCCGGAACATCGTGGAGTACGAGACCGCAGCGCGCCTCGCGGTGCGAGCTGGCCGGCCGGAGTATGCAGACTGCTTGCTCACGATGGCCGAAGTCGAATGGGAGCACGAGCAGTACTTCCGGTCCCGCGTCCTGGCGCATCGCCTGGGGGGCCGGGTACCCATGTGGCCCGCACCGCCACCCAAGAGTGAAATCCGTGCCTCCTTCGACCGTGCGCTGCAGGATCGTGTGCCGGCCAACGAGATGATCGATCCGACCGCTTCCGTTGATTCGTTGGTCGCGGCCGGTCGTCAAGAGCGCTAGCCCCTGCGTCTGCAGGTCCTAGGACAGTCGATCACGAGAAAGATGGTGCTGATCAGGTAGCCATCTCAGGTCCCGATGTCGTCCGGGAGCTTGGGCGCGGTGTCCGCGTGGGCCGTCTCGATCGCGGCGGCGACGCGCCTCAATACGGCCTTTTCCTCGGCGGAAACTTTCGAGCCCAGGCCGAGGAAGCCTCCGGAAGCGGCGGCGATCCGCTCGGACGCTTCCACGAGCTTCTGCGCGGCGGTTTCCCGCTGCTCCCAGGTTTGAAACGACATGATGTCGCGGATCACGGCGAGGGCGCGGTCGAAGGTCTCCTTGCTCGGCTTTGAAGTCAGCCAGCCCTGGAGTTTCTGGTAGGCTGCATGGCCTTCCTTCACACCGTAGGTATGGCCTACTTCGAGAATGAGCGCACGCTCCTTTTCGGAGAGCTTGCCGTCGCTCCAGGCCACTTGCAAAAGGGGAATCAAGAAGAGAAGAAAGACCGTCTCGCGGTCGTAGCCCATCTCGCGGAGGACGGCCAGGATCTGCTCGTTCTCGACGCCTAGCGCTTCGCCGATGCCTTTCTTCCGTGCCTCGGCCTCGGCTTTCTGACGTAGCTTCGCGATGAGCTCTTGTTCCTTCTTGTAGAAGTACTCTGCTTCCGGGGACCGGTTCCTTTCCGAGGAGTCGACCATGCTTCCTCCGATCGCTGCACACCTACGAGGTCCAGGTCCAAGTCGCCAAACGGGCCCTGGGTCGTCGTTCCGGCGAGCTTCGAACCGGCCCGAAGAGCCCTCACCGCGGAGTCCCGCGGGAGAGTTTACAACGCGCCGGCCCCGCACCGCTGCTTCTCTACGCCGGCCCGGCTTTTGCCATGCGTCCCATGTTGCGTGCCCGTGCCTGTTCATTATTATGATGAGGTCGGGACGACGGTAGGATCGGAGCGAGGAAGCGATGGAGCGACCGGAAGAGGCGAGGCTGCCCGACTGGGCCCACGACATCGTCCCCCTGGACCGGCCCTTGGCGGTGCTGGACCTGGAGACGACGGGGACGCAAGTCGCCAAGGACCGCATCATCGAGATCGGTGTGGTCAAGGTCCACCCGGAGGGTCGCCACGAAGAGCGCACCCGGCGCGTCGACCCGGGCATTCCCATCCCGCCCGAGGCGACGGCCGTGCACGGGATCCGCAACGAGGATCTGCTAGGTGCTCCCAGCTTCGGGCAGATCGCTGCGAGTCTCGTCGAGTTCTTGGAGGGCTGCGACCTGGCGGGGTTCGGCCTCCTGGCCTTCGACCTGCCGCTGTTGCGCAACGAGTTCGAACGGGCCGGCGTCGAGTTCCTCGTCTCCGGCAGGCGTCTCATCGACGCCAAGAGCATCTTCCATCAGAAGGAGCCGAGGGATCTGTCGGCGGCGCATCGCTTCTACTGCGGCACCGGCTTCACGGGGGCGCATTCCGCCACTGCCGATGCGGAGGCCACTTATCGCGTGCTCCTGGGTCAGTTGCGACGCTACCCTGATCTGCCGCATTCCATGGACGGCCTGCACCGGGCCTGCAACCCTGTCGACGGCGTGGACATCGACCGCCGCCTCGTGTGGCAAGGCGGTGAAGCGATGTTCGCCTTCGGCAGGCACCGGGGGGAGCTGCTTCGCGCTGTCCGCATCGCCGATCCGGAATACCTGGAGTGGATCATGGAGGGCGACTTCTCGGCCGATCTGAAGCGCATCGCCGCGCAGGCGCTGCAAGGCACGTTCCCGACGCGGCCGTCGCATGCGCCGCCGGAAGCCGTAGCGCCCCGTGACCCGGCGCAGGCGCGGCTGCCGTTCCCCGCTTCGCCACCCGCGAAGCCGCCAATTCCCGCCGAGAAGCCGCCACCCGACGCCGAGCAGCCGTCACCCAACGCCGAGCAGCCGCCACCCGCGGACGCCAGGGGAGGCGAGGCGAAGCCATCGTGAACGAAGCCTTGCTGTCGGTGCGCGGCCTCGAGGTGCGTTTCCCGGTACGCCGCGGCATGCTGTCGCTGTCGCAGCGGCCCAAGGACTTCGTGCGCGCCGTCGACGGCGTCGATCTCGACATCCAGCGCGGGGAAACACTCGGTCTCGTCGGCGAATCCGGCTGCGGCAAGTCCACCACGGGTCGCGCCATTCTGCAGCTCGTCCGCCCCACGGCGGGCAGTGTCGTCTTCGCCGGCAAGGAGCTGACGCAGCTACGCGCCGCCGAACTCCGCCGCATGCGACGCCACATGCAGATCGTTTTCCAGAATCCCTACTCGTCCCTCGATCCACGCATGACCATAGGCTCCATCGTCGCCGAGCCTTTGCAGGTGCACCATGTGGCACGCGGGCGAGAGCTGCGGGAGCGCGTGCGCGAGCTCCTCGAGCTCGTGGGACTCGATCCGCAGCACCTGCGGCGCTATCCGCACGAGTTCTCCGGCGGCCAGCGCCAGCGTGTCGGCATCGCCCGCGCCATCGCCCTCCACCCGGAGTTCATCGTCGCCGACGAACCCATCTCGGCGCTGGACGTCTCCATCCAAGCGCAGATCCTCAACCTGCTTCAGGACCTGCAGCAGAAGCTGGGCCTCACCTATCTCTTCATCGCCCATGATCTCGCCGTGGTGCGCTACATCAGTACGCGCATCGCCGTCATGTATTTGGGCAAGCTGGTGGAGGTGGCGGAGGCTGAGCGACTCATCGAGCGCCCGCTCCACCCTTACACGCAGGCGCTCATCGCGGCGGTCCCGGTCCCGGAGCCGGAGCGCCAGCGCGCGCGCCAGCACATCGTCCTCCCTGGCGAGGTGCCGAGCCCGGTTCATCCGCCTTCCGGCTGCCGCTTCCGCACCCGCTGTGCTTGGGCCTTCGAGCGCTGCGCCACCGAAGAGCCGATGCTGCGGGAATGGGAGGGCGGCCACACCGTGGCCTGTCATTTGATGGAGGAAGCGGATCCGCCCCATCTGCGTGGACGGATCGTGCCGGCGGCGGTGCGCTGAGGCGAGCTCTTCATCCTCTAGGTGGTCAGGCCTTGCTGGTGGCGGTGTGTCGAGCCGAGCTCTTCAGAATTGCAGGCCGAGTCGGACGGGGACGAAGTGGGTGGATTCCCCGGCCGTGTTGACCACGTGATAGGTGGCGTCGAGGGTGAGGCCGATCGCCGGGGTGATCGGGGTGCGCAGGCCCAGGCCGATCAAGGTGCCGAAGACGGTGTCGTCGAGGCGCTGGGTGAGCTCGGCGTCGGCAACCTGCTCTTCCAGGGCATCCGCGCCAGGTCCGCTGGCGGCGAAATCCGTCGTGCCCAACTTGTAGACGCCGAAGCCTGCCCGAATGTACGGTTTCACCACGCCCCACTGCATGAGGTCGAGCTCGATGATGGCGGAGGCCGGCACCACCCAGAAGTCGTGCCCGTCCGTGCTCACGTTCGGGTACTGATCACGGATGGATGCCTCGAAAGCCGCCGTGTCGAGGGGGTGCCGGAGGTAGCTCACCTCCACACCCAACGCGAGCACCGGAGCGGCCTTCCAAAGCAGGGAACCGCTCACGATGAATCCCGTGTTCCACACGTCGCTCATGACGCTGGGTTGCACCGGGAAGCTGCCGCCGCCCGCGATCGTGAGCCTCTGCCCACCGGGCAACGCCAGGGCCGGGGCAGCGAGCCAGAGCATGGCGAGGGCGGCCCAGAGTCCTCGCCGTCGCTTCGTCCGCCGCGTCGTACCGGCAGCGCCTCTCGTCTCGAGCTGTGTCGCGCGTCCCATGTCGAACCCCGCTGCGTCAGCCTGGTGCCACGATCCTCGACACGGCAGGGTGCCGCCAAGGGCCAAGGCGCCGGGCATCTTCGCATCCGATGCTCCCGTGAGCAAGAGCGCGGATCCGTCTCGGGTGGCGGGTGCCCCGCCGATGTCCGAGTTCCGAGAACACCGCCAACCGCAGTGTCCACACGGGCCAAGGCGGACCAGGGAGGAGCAGAACGGGAGTTGCCAGGCACGAGTCGCGGCGCCACACTCCGGGAGGGAGACGGAGGCAGACAGACCGAGTGGAGAGACCGAGAGAGAAGCCGAGTTCGAGGCGCCGATCGAGAGGGTCGAAGGAGAGAGGCCGGAAGCGCCGCGGAGGCAGGACCATGGCACGAGTGCGAGAGGGGCCGACGACTCCGAAGGTGCGCGTCACCCCCGAACACGAAGGACAAGTGTTGCAGGTGGTGCTGGATGCGCCTCCCGGCAACGTGCTCGATCTACAGATGATCGAGAGCCTCCGTGCGGTGTTGGCCGGCCCGGCGCGACAGGCCGAGGTGAAGGCGATCGTCTTCTCCGGCACAGGCGGCCACTTCTCGTATGGTGCGAGCATCGACGAACACCTGCCAGGCCTGGTGGAAAAGCTGCTGCCGGCGTTCCACCGCCTCTTCCACGATCTCTTGAGCGTGGCGCGGCCGACGCTGGCGATCGTTCGCGGCCGCTGCCTCGGCGGGGGCCTCGAGCTCGCCGCCTTCTGCAACTGGGTGTTCGCGTCTCCCGACGCCGAGCTCGGCGTGCCCGAGGTGGGCCTCGGAGTCTTCCCGCCTCTCGCGGCGCTCATCCTGCGTGAACGCCTCGGGCGGGCTCTCGCCGAGGATCTCTGCCTCACGGGGCGCGTCATCGACGGCGAGGAAGCCCTGGAGATGGGCCTCGTGGATCATCTGAGCGAGGAACCGGACGAAGCAGCGCAGCAATGGATCGTCCGCCATCTCCTGCCGCGGAGCGCGACAGCGCTGCACTTCACCACCCGGGCGGTGCGCGAGCCCCTGCGGGCTCGGCTTCTCTCCGATCTGGAGGCGCTGGAGCGCATGTATCTCGGGGAGCTGATGCGGCACGAGGATCCGCTCGAGGGTCTCCGCGCCTTCATGGAGAAGCGCCCGCCACGGTGGAAGAATCGCTGACGGACTGGCAGAACGGTCCGCCGACTGGCAGAACTGGCCACAACCGGCAGAACCGGCCACGCTGGAAAAACCGTCCAGCGGGCGATATCATCAAGTGTTCCCTCAGAGGCGTCGCCCGACCGACAGCACGAGTACAGCGGAGGAACCATGCGCCACCGGCCCCCTGTTGCGATCGTCCTTGCCGGCGTCTTGCTTCTCGCGCTTCCGCTCCGCGCCGGCGGCGAATCCGCCGCCATTTTCCTCGACGGTTTCTTCACCGACTGGACCGGAGCGGTGGAGCACCTGGATCCGGCGGCGGACAGCGGCACCTCAGGCATCGACTTCCGCGCCCTGGACCTGGCCAACGACGGCGAGTATTTGTTCGTCCGCTTCGAATTGACCGTCCCGGTCGGCCTGCAGGAGGCCAACAACCTGGAGCTCTACCTGGACACGGACATGAACGCCGGAACGGGCCTCGCCGTCGGCGGTATCGGCGCCGAGCTGCTCTGGCAGTTCGGCGCTCGCACGGGCCGTTTCTACCGCCTCGGTTCGAGCGTACAGATCTTCCAGGACGACATCCGTCTCCGCGAGCTGCCGTCGGTGACCTCGCCGGAGTTCGAAATCGCCATCGGGCGCAACGTCCGGCCCGACGGCGTCAACCTGCTCTTCACGGGCAACTCGATGCGTGTGTTGGTCCACGATGTGGGGACGAACGGCGACTATGCTCCGAACATCGGCACCACGCTCACCTACAGCTTCGACGCTACACCGGTCTCACCGCCGGCGCCGACCTCGTTCGCTCGGGTCACTCCCACCGACGTGCGCATCGTGACCTGGAACGCCCGGGACCTGGAGGCCCCGGGTGGCTTCAATCCCGGGGTGACGCCGAGCGCCGATCGGGTGTTCTCCGCCCTCGACCCGGACATCGTCTGCTTCCAGGAGATCTACAACGCCACGCCAGCGCAGACGGCGGCGCTTCTCGAGAGCTTCCTTCCCTCGGGTGCGGGTGAAGCCTGGTACGCCGCGGAAGTCAACGACTGCATCGTCGTGAGCCGCTTCCCGATCGTCTCGCAATGGGCCATCGACCTGAACCTGGCCGTCCTCCTGGATGCCGATGCTGCCCTCGGCCACGACATCCTGCTCGTCGATGCGCACTTGCCCTGCTGCACCAACAACGCGGGCCGTCAGGCCGAGGCCGACAACATCATGCGGTTCTTCCGCGACGCCATGACCGCGGGGGGCACGGTGACCGTGCCGAGCGGCACGCACTTCATGCTCGCCGGGGACATGAATTTGGTGGGGTTTGCGCAGCAGCTGGTCACGCTGCTCACCGGCGACATCGCGGACAATGCGACTTACGGGCCCGACTTCGCCCCGGACTGGGATGGGACGGCGTTCGGCGAGGTGGTTTCCAGCCAGACCGAGAGACGCTTCGCCTACACCTGGCGGAGCGACACTTCCGCCTTCGCCCCCGGCCGTCTCGACTTCATCATCTATACCGACAGCGGCATGCATCTCGAACGCCACTTCAGCCTCTACACGCCGGAGATGTCGGCGGCGCAGCTTTCGCTCTACGGGTTGCAGGCGAACGATGTGACCACCGTCTCGGATCATCTGCCGCATGTGGCAGACTTCCGCCCACTGCGGACGAGCGATGTGGACGACGTGGCGGGCGGCGAAGGTGGGCTGCAGATCACTGCGGCGGCCGGCTCTGGCCGAGGCGCGGTGCGCTTCGCCGTGGCGCTGGCAGAACCGGCGCGACTGCGCCTCGAGGTGTTCGACGTTCGCGGCACTCTAGTGACGACTCTGCGAGACGACGACGCCGGCGTGCTGCCGGCGGGATCCCATCGCTTCGTCTGGGACGGCAGCCGGGCTGCGGGTCCGCGGGCGCCGAGCGGCGCCTACTTCGTCCGCGCCATCGCTTCCCCGACGCGCGCCGAAGCGGCGATTCAAGCTGCCACGAAGAAGCTCCTTCTCATCCGTTGAACGGCTTCGCACGCGAGGCAACCAAGCGGGCGGGATCTTGGCCCTTGATCAGGGCCATGATGGCTCGCTGCGTCGCCGTGTCGTCGTCGAAGCCGCCGTGGGTCGTGCTCTCCGTAACCTTCGAAGGCGCCACCCAGGCACTAGCATGACGGCGGAGATCGGCGAGACTGCGCTGGCCCCAGAAAGCGTCGAAATAGTTCTCCATCCCGAGGATCTCGGCCGGTCGGCCGCCTTCGAAGGACTCCGACACCAGCCAAAGGAGCGAACGGCCGTAGCCGAGCAGCGGCCGGCAGGTGGGATCCCTCTCCTCGGCACCGGCGGTGAGATGGAACTGATGCAGGCGCCCCACCTTCCGGGAGCGCAGGTGAGGAAGCAAGGAGGAGGCGAAAACGTCCGTCCGCACCGCGGGTGCCATGAAGTGGACGGAAGCGAACTTCCAACCGAGACGGGCGAGCGCGTCGAGCAGATGGCAGTGGAGGATGGCGCCAGCGGAGTGGCCGATGAGATGCAGACGCACCCGTGCCGGGGCGAAGCCGGGGACCGTCGAGCCGATGTCGAAGAGCTGCCTGGCGCCGCTCGTATCGCGCCTCCCGATGGCGTCGGCATTCTGCTTCATCTCTTTCCACAAGAAGGTACCGGGTGCGGCAAAAGCGCGCTCGAGCCGCCGGTTCCACCAGCGCGACAGGGTGTCGCGGACGCCGGCAGTGGCCGGCGTCTCGCTGGCGAGGATGTCAGAAAGGCGGTTCTTCAAGGTGGAGAGGAAGTCGGTCTCCCACATGAGAAAGATCGGGAAGATCTGGGCGTCGTAGAGTGCAGGCACCCAACGCGCCGCCGTGCCGGCCGCCGCTTCCTCGCTGGTGAGGCCGCCGTGCGCGAAGATCGCGACGTCCAAAGGGGCGTTCTTGCCGAGGCGCCAGCGGCTGCGGGCGCGGTCGAGGTGGATCTCGAGCAACGACTGCAGATCGTTCCGGGAGGTGCGGAACCTACCGCTACCGCTCAGGTCGCCGTTGTTCTGCATGTTCACGATGAAGGGCGAGATCTCGCGCTGGCGCAGTAGGGGTTCGGTCGCCAGCGTCACCCTGCCACGGTCGTCGGTGCGGAGCGAGGCGCTCGCCGACACCGCTTGATGCTGATCGGTGACGACGCCGAGCTGCGCCACCCAGCAGTCCATGGCGTTCTCGAGCCAGTCCTGGTACGAAAGGATGGCGGCGCCGCCCTCACCCCAGCTCTTGCCCCAGGAGTTGAGGATGCGGAAGCCGCGGCTGTCCCAGCCGGTGATGGCGAAGGCGTGGCCGCCGTCGCTGGCCACGAGCGCTCGCTGCGGGATGACCCAGCCTCGCCGCCGGGCTGGAGGCAGATCGTAGCCCTCGTCCCAGCCGGAGTGACAGAGGACGCTCGCATACAGCACGCCCACCTCGTGCAAGGCCGCATGCATGTCCGTCACCGAGCGCGCATCGACGCGGTAGTAGGCGCCGAGAGGACGCTGTGCCGCGTCCTGCCACCAATCCTTGGTTGGTTCTGGATGCGGTTCGGGCATTTCTTGCTCCGGCCACAGCGCCTGCGCGCACGCCCCGTGCCGGTACCAACCTTTCATCGCCCCGCGCAAGCTCGAGCCCACTTCGGGGCCGGCGCCGGGGAACTCGTCGTAACGGCGCGCCATGGAGAAAAGCATGAAGGGCGAAACGGAGGCGTTGCGTTCGCGGCCGTTCCGGCGCAGGAGATAATTCACCACGTTGGACAGGGCGAAACCGGTGCACGCCGAGGTGTCGCCCTGATCGAGAACGGGGAGAGCCTCTTGGCGCGTGGCGTCGAAGTGGAGCGGCGGCGCCGCCGCGATCGCCGGGCGGTAAGGACGGTCGCGCAGATCGACCTTGTCCGGGACGACGGGGCGGAGAACGAGCCGGGTCTTTTTCGAACGCGCTGCCATGTCGTACCTCCGGCGTGGGCGTCGT
>Ga0075428_100004111_pt1 | contig 16016 bp, 19 predicted proteins | sample RhiMetdeltSRZDD2_FD_75291 | JGI IMG/M metagenome (GOLD analysis project Ga0075428, IMG submission 75291) | Populus rhizosphere microbial communities from Tennessee, USA - Rhizosphere MetaG P. deltoides SRZDD2 | ecosystem: Host-associated > Plants > Roots > Rhizosphere > Soil | place: USA... | reverse complement strand
GTTCAACGCCTACGACGCGCACCGGCCGGACTGGCCGCTCTGGACGGCGCCCGAGGGGCTGAGCCCCGAAGAAGACGAGCAAGCGTGGGCCGACGAGGGTGAAGCCATCCGGGCGATCCTCGAAGCCGAGCTCGGCCAGCCAGTCGACTACGAGACCTGATCCGGGTCCGGGCCGGTGCCGCTGCCGACCTGGGATGCGGCTGCCGTGGCTGCCTGGCGGGGGGCACAATCGTCGGGTGTTCGAGCTCGACGGGGACGGGCGTGTGGTGCTGTCGGTCTACGTCCAGCCGGGTGGGAGCGCCGACGTGGTCGTGGGGCCGTACGCCGACGCGCTGAAGCTGCGGGTCCAGGCGCCGCCGGAGGGCGGTAGGGCGAACGAGGCCGCGGCGCGGCTGCTGGCCCGGCATCTGGCCGTTCCTCGCCGGGCGGTCGAGCTGGTCGCCGGAGCCACCAGCCGTCACAAGCGCTTCCGGATCGGCGGGTTGACCACGAACGAGGTCGCCGAGCGCCTCGGCCTCCGGCCAGACGGCTGAACAGCCCGTACCAGCGGCCGAGCGGCCGAGCGGCCGAGCGGCCGAGCAGCGTCGGTCAGGGAGAGGACGAAACGCCGCCGGGGACGGGACCTTCGACCCTGCCTCGGAGTCGGCAGTCGATCGACGATGTCCATGGACGTGAGGAGAGGAGCGATGTGATGGATCTCACGGTTCGCGACCACGCATTGGACGCCGCTCGGCCGCCGGTCGTCGTCCTACCGGACGACACGCTCAGGGTCGTCGCTTGTCGGCTCTGGGAGGCTGCGGTGGGTGCCGCCGTCGTCGTGACGGACACCGACGATGTCATCGGCATCATCTCGGAGCGGGATGTCGTCAGCCAGCTGGCCATGGAGGCCGACCCCGACGAGACCACAGCGCATGAGGCGATGAGCCGGGTGGTGGTCTCGGTCCGCCCCGAGGATCCGCTGCTCGATGTGGTCTTCCTCATGATCGACGCGCTCGTGCGGCACGTCCCGGTCATCACCGAAGACGGCGAGATCGACGGCATGGTCTCGATCCGCGATGTCCTACGTCCCCTCCTCGTCGACAAGCTCGGAGGAACGACGACGACGACCGTCGAAGCGACGGCCAGCTAGGGCCGCGCCCTCTCGACGCTCATGGGCCGGGTGCTCGACAAGGGTGCGGCGCCGCCTCCGTCCGCTCCGTCGCCGGCCCCGTTGTAGGCGATCACCTGGTAGCAGCGCTGGCCGGGCCCGACGTCGACGTAGTCGAACCGCAGGGACCGATCAGGTCCGCCGAACGCACCGCCATCGGGCACGTAGGAGTGTCGCTCCGACCAGATGTTGACGACGTCGGACGCGGTGGTCGACGCCGTTGTCGTCGTGGTGGCCTCCGGCACGGTCGTCGGGGTGGAGGTCGTCCCGTGCCGTCCTTCCCTGAATGGCGAGACCAGGTGCCGGTCAGACGGTCTTGGGGACCTTCCCCGTCCGTGTGAACACGAAGCGCATGATCTTGTGGCCGAAGTCGGCCGTCGGATCGAACATCAGGGGGCAGCCCCCGTCGATGACGGTGATGCCATGCTCCCGTCCGTACACCGTTGCCTCGTCGCACACGCTTCCCGCACCGAACGAGCGGTGCATCCAGGCGTGCTTGATCCCCAGCTCGTCGCACTCCCGCATGGTGACCTCGGCCGCCTCGGGCCGGGTGGCGATCACGACGGCGTCGACGCCGCCCGGGATGTCCCTCAGGGCGTGGTAGCAGCGGTCGCCTTCGACCTCTTCGGCGTTGGGGTTCACGGCGAAGACCTCGTAGCCGCGATCGCGGAGCCGCTTGTAGACCGTGTTGCTGCCGTGGTCCTGCGGCTTGCGTGACACGCCGGTCACGGCGATGCGCTTGTTGGCCAGGAACGCTGCTGCCGCTTGCTTGACGGCGATCATGATGCACTCCACCTCCCGCCGAGACGAGGAGCTGCTCCCGCTCGAGCCAGGTGGCCCGACCTCGGCAATCCGACCGTACGAAGGTGGGCGATGGGCGGCCCAGAGCCGAAGGTCCCTTCTGCCCGGGCCATGCGTGGGAGCCGTTGTCAACGCAACGCTGGGGCCATGCGTCGGCGTCATAAGAGGAGACGAGGGAGGCGCGCATCGTGAGACCATCCCGCGGCGAGGCGGAATCCCAGAGAGAAGAGGCGTCTGATGACGCCCATCGGCGGCTCGATGGGCCACCCCGTCGCCGCTGGACCCGTGCTGTGGCACCGGCGGTCATCGTGGCCGCGGCGGTGGTGATCCTCATCGTGATCCGGCCGGTCGAGGACAGCTCCACCGTTCGCACCACCACCAGCGCCGGCGACCCGACCGGGAGCGGCTCGGCCGCCGCCACGAGCCGGCCCGGCACCGGCACCGTGGCCCTCGGTGCCTCATCGGTCCGGGTGCCGGTCCAGGTCGATGGCTACGGCCCTGCCGAGGTCTGGAGCTCGCCAAGCTCGCAACGCGCCGACGGCGGCGGGGCGACCTATCACGTCCTCGGGCCCATCGAAGGCGTCTTCGAGGGCTGGCTGAGCGTGGACGTCCGGTCCGACCCGGCCCTGCACCGGGCGCTCATCGCCCACGACCCCCAGGCCGCGCTCCAGCTCCTCGGCCAGGGGGACCTCGACGCCCAGTTCGTCCCGGCCGGGCGCTGGGAGGTCCTGAGCGTGAACCGCACCGAGGCCTCATCGGGTGCGGACGCCGGCCTGCCGGACCGTGCCTACGACGACTGGCTGTTCGCAGTCGGGGGCGACCAGATCGTGCAGGTCAGCTCCGACCAGCTGGACGGATCCGAGATGCTCGCCTTCATCGCCCGGATCGAAGGACCCACGCCGGAGACCCCGACCACGACGACGCCCTGACCCAGACCCACGGGGGTCAGCGGGTCAGCGACCGTAGACCGAGATGTGGGAAGGGCTGGAGGACGTGAAGGGCTCTCGGTTCCAGCCGGCCCATCGCTCCGTCAGTCGCAGGCCGGCGATGCGAGCCATGAGGTCGAGCTCGCTGGGCCAGGCGTACCGCAGGATGATCGGCATGAGGCGGGTGCCGGCGGTGGTGAGGGAGACGTGGTTCTTCTCCAGCCGCTGTGTCGTGGCGTCGTGGCGTGCGACGTCGAGGCGCACCTCGTCGATGCTGATCCCTTCGGCGATGACGTACTGGTGGTCACGCAGCCGATGGAGATGGCTCGGCACGAAGGCCTCGATGACGAACGAACCGTCGTCGGTGAGGTGGGCGGCGACGTTCTGGAAGCAGCGGACCTGGTCGTCTTGGGTCAGCAGGTTGAACAGGCTGTTGAACACCACGTAGATCAGTCGGTAGCGACCAGCGACCGGCACATCGGCGAGGTCTCCTGGCGTGACCGACAGCTGGTCGCCTCCGGGCTTGGCTCGCAGCTGGGCGATCATCGCGGGAGCGAGCTCGATGCCATCGACGCGGACCCCGCGCGCCGCGAGAGGCAGAGCGATCCGACCCGTGCCGATGGCCAGCTCCAAGGCCGCCCCGTCCTGGGCCAGCTCCGCGAGGAACGTGACCGTGGCCTGCTCGTCCCCCCGTTGGGCGACGTCGTCGTAGCGCGCCGCGACGTCCTCATCGAAGCTCATCACCGGTTCGTAGTCCTCCATCGCGCTCAGTCTCGTACCTGCCGGGGCGATGGTCAGCGCGACCAGGGGGGAACCGGAGGGGGCGGCCGCGTCGTCGGAAGCGTCAAACGGCTCGAGGGCAGGAGGCGGCGATGTGGCGAGGTCATGGTCGTGGTCGTGGTCGTGGTCCGGCGGTGGCGATCGCCGGCGTCGTGCTGGTGGCGGCAGCGTGTAGCAGCGGTTCGGAGAACATGGCGAACGACAGCGGCGGCGAAGAGGCGGACGTGGCGTTGGAGACCGGCGCCAGTCCTCCGGCGAGCGAGGTCGTCGATCCCGGAGCCGGAGAGTTCGAGGACTACGGGGTCAATCCGACGGTCAGCACTGCGGAGGACGACCAATCGACGTTCGCGCTCGACGTCGACACCGGGTCCTACACCATCGTCCGCAACCATCTGAACGAAGGGTTCCTGCCCGACCCGGCCGCGGTACGCACCGAGGAGTTCGTCAACTACTTCCCCCAGGACTACGAGCCACCCACCGACGGCATCGGCGTCCACGTCGATGGCACCCCGGTCCCGTTCCTGAACGACCCGAGCCGGCGGGCCGTGCGGGTCGGATTGCAGGCGGCGACGGTGGCCGACGAGAACCGTCCGCCCGCGGTGATGACCTTCGTGATCGACACCTCGGGCTCGATGGCTGATGCCGGCAAGATGGACCTGGTCCGGGAAGCGCTCGGCCGCCTGGTCGACTCGCTGCGCCCGGACGACCAGGTCGGCATCGTCACCTACAGCGACCAGGCCGAGCTGCGGCTCGAGGCGACCGCAGTGGAGAACGACGGAGCGATACGTGACGTCATCGCCGGGCTCCAGCCCCTCCAATCGACCAACGCCGAAGCGGGGCTCCGACTCGGCTACGAGCAGGCCGTCGAGCACCGGCGGGAGGACGCCATCAACCGGGTGATCCTGCTCTCCGATGGCGTGGCCAATGCCGGAGAGACCGATCCCGGGTCGCTCGCGGCCGAGATCCAGGAGGCCGCCGGCGACGGCATCCAGCTGGTGACGGTGGGCGTGGGCATGGGCACCTACAACGACGTGCTCATGGAGCAGCTCGCCGACGACGGCGACGGTTTCTACGCCTACGTCGACACCCTGCGGGAAGCCGAGCGCCTGTTCGTCAACGACCTGACCGGCACCCTCCAGGTCGTCGGGCGCGAGGCCAGGGTGCAGGTGACCTTCGACCCGGCGACGGTCGTCAGCTACCGCCTGCTGGGATTCGAGAACCGCCAGATGGACGACGAGCAGTTCGAGGACGACGCGGTCGACGGCGGTGAGGTCGGTGCCGGCCACTCGGTGACCGCGCTGTATGAGATCGTGCTCCCCGAGGGTGGAGGCGCGACGGACGACGCCCCGCTGTTGACGGCCGAGGTGCGCTGGATCGATCCCGACACGGGCGAACCCGTCGAGGCGTCCGGGACGCTCACTGCGGCTGGCCTGGCCGAATCGTTCGACCAGGCTCCGGACCGGCTGCGCCAGGACATCCTGGTGGCCGCCTTCGCCGAGAACCTGCGGGGCGCGCCGTGGGCGGAGCAGGTCAGCCTGCGCAACGTGGCGGACAACGCGGCGACCCTCGGGACCCTGTCCGACGACATCGTCGCCGAGTTCGTGGAGCTCACGGCCACTGCCGCGGACCTGGCCGGCTGACCGGCACGCGATTGGCAGGGCCGACGGCTCGAGCTCATGGCTCGAGCTCAGGTGCCCGGCGGCCAGACGGTGGTGTAGTGCGCTGAGCCGAAGCTGCAGAACAGGTCCGACGAGACCGAGAAGCTGGCCGTCGTACCTCGACCGTCGTTCAAGCTGTAGGAGCCCGGGGCGGTCAGGAGTCGGCTGTCGGACGTCTTTGAAGATCTTCCGTTGGCTGCCAACGGAAGATCTTCAAACAGAGGAGGTTCCGGCCAATCAGCCCGCGGTGGTCGAACGGCCTCCGGATCCCGGGCGTCGATCGCCGTCGGCCGTGCCCCGCTCGACGATCCACTGGTGGGCCTGGCCCGTCACCTGGGCGACGAGCTCGAAGTCGGCGTCGTAGTGGAGGACGGTCATGCCTCGCGCCTCGGCGATGGCCGCGACCAGGGCGTCTACGAGCGAGAGCGATCGGTGCTGGCCGCGCTGGCACAGAGCGCCTTGCACCTCGAGCGCCCGGCGGTGATCGGCATCGGTGACGTGGACCGAGGCGAACGCGAGGAGGCGATCAGCCACGGCCTCGTAGTCGGCGCGGCTGCGGGCGGAGTAGCCCAGCTCGAAGGCCACCGGTGGACAGAGCGCGACCTGTCCCGAAGCGGCGAGGGGCGCGAAGGCCGCGGCGACGACCGGCTTGACGAGGCGGGCGAAGACGCTCGTGTCAGCGAGATACCGCGCCCACGACACCTAGTCGTCGCCGCCCCAGGCGTCCTGCGCCGCTTCGAAGTCGAACCGGCCTTCCTCGCTGAGCATCGCGATCAGCTCCAGCCGTCGCCGGGCGTGCACGACCTCGTGCAACGACGCGTCGATCGTGTCGCGGAGGGTGGTCGTCCCGAGGATCGCCGCCGCCTGCCGTGCGATATCTCGATCGATCTCCACGGATGTCTTGGCCACGTCGGAAGGATATCCACTCAGGAGCCCGGGCCGGCGCGCCGGCGGGGCGCCGAGCGGCTGCGCGAGGCGGCATGATGCGGAGGTGGGAGGTGACGTTGCGGCCTGGCCGTCCACCGACGAGGCGCTCATCGACCGGCAATGCCGCCTGGCCCGGGAGGCCGAGGAGGCGGTCGCCGGCGATCCGTGGTCCTTGCCCACCCGACCGGTGATCGGCGGCTGCGTCGTTGCCTACGCGCCCGGCGAGGCCGGACCGGGTCGGCCCGGGGATCGGGCCTGGGCGGCGGCGGTCGTCTGGCAGCCGGCCGGATCGTCCTCCGTCCGGCGTCCCATCGATCACCACCTGCGAGGCAGGCCAGAGACGCTGCCCAGGCGCGCCGACGACCTCCTCGCCCAGGCCGTCGTGGCCGGGCGCGCCGGAGCGGGTTACGTCCCCGGCCTCCTCGCCCGGCGCGAAGGGCCGCTCCTCGCGGCGGCCGTCGCGGAGCTGGAGCTGCGTCCCGAGGTGCTTCTGGTCGACGCCACCGGGCTCGACCATCCTCGACGCGCCGGCCTCGCCCTGCATCTCGGCGCCGTGACGAGGTGTCCCACGGTGGGCGTGACCCACCGTCCGCTGCTCGCCTCCGGCTCGCCGCCCGAGCTGCGCCGCGGCGCGACGGCGCCGGTCAGCCTCGACGATCGCTGCGTCGGCTTCTGGGTCTGCACGAGGACCGGTGTCCGGGCCGTCGTGGCCCACGCCGGGTGGCGCACGACCCCCGAGACGGCCGCCCGGACTGTCGTCACCGCGTCGACGGAGGCAGCGCGCACACCCGTCCCGCTCCAGGAAGCCCGCCGCGCCGCCCGGGAGGCGCGTGCCCTCGCGTGCGCATGAGACGGCTCCTGCTCCTACGCCACGCCAAGTCCAGCTGGGCCACCCCCGCCCTGGCGGATCACGACCGCCCGTTGGCTCCTCGAGGCATCCGTGCGGTGGGAACCCTGCGCCGGCATGTCGCCGGCCAACCGATCGTCCCGGATGTCGTGCTGTGCTCGACCGCCCGACGGACCGTCGAGACCTGGGAGGGCATCGCCCCGGCCTTCCCACCGGACACCCGGGTCGACTACGCCGAGGACCTGTACGGGGCTACGAGCGCGCAGCTGCTGCGACGGCTGCGCCAGGTCGCTCCGCCGGCCGAGTGCGTGCTCGTCATCGGCCACAACCCGGGGATCGCCGATCTCGCCAACCGGCTGGCGGGGTCAGGTGACCTCCAGCTGCGGAGGCGGCTGGGCGCGAAGTTCCCGACCGGGGCGCTCGCCACCCTCCTGGTGGCCGGACGATGGACCGATCTGGGCTGGGGAACAGCCGAGCTGGCGGACTACGTCGTGCCCCGCCAGCTGGACCCCACCGACACCACCTGACCCACCCTCCACCGCCGCCCGCGGGCTCACACCCCGGCCCGGCCGGGAGACGAACCTCTCAGTCAGCTCGGTAGGCGGAGGCGAGTGCCTCCCCGTAGCGGTCCAGCTCCTCACGGTGCTCCGCCAGGAACCGCCGCTCCACCTCGACGGTGACCGCGTGGACCACGTCGCGGTAGCGGCCGTCGCCCTCCTGGCAGGCGAAGTCGGTCGTCGCCACCGCGATCTCGTAGTCGCGCAGGGCCCGCCGGTCCTCCGGAGCGAGCACGGACTCGTCCAGCACGAGGCCGGTGTCGACGGACCCGACGGACTCGGTCCCGTTGACCGCCTCCTGCGACAGGGTGGTGTCGCCCACCAGCTGGTCAAAGCGCTGCTCCACCAGGGCCGGCGCGTCCTCGGGCGCCGAGAGCCCCGGGTAGCCGGCGTCGGTCATGCAGTCCACCCAGTCCCGGGCGGCCTCGGCCACCCGTGGATCGGTGTCGATGCGCGTCCACAGGGCATCCATCTCCACCAGCAGCGCCCTGAACTCCTCGTCGGTCGCGCCGGCGTCTCCGTAGACGTCGACCGCCGCCTGGCCCGCGCATCCGAGGGTGATCGACTCGCCGGTCGTCTCGTCGAACCGGCCGTACAGAGCCTCATCCCACGCGGCCAGGTCCGCGTCCGTCATCGTCGCGGTCAGGGCGGCGTTGGGGTCCGCGGCCTCGACCTGGCTCAGCTGGTCACCCGTGGTGAACATCCCGTAGCCGTACCGCTCCGCGAACTCCCCCGGTGGGAGATCGTCCGCGCCCGGCGCGCTTCCCGTGCTCTCCGCGCCGTCCCCGTCCGAGGCCAGCTCGGACAGGTCCAGCGGGACGTACTCGTACCCCTGCTCCCGCATGCAGTCCGCGGTCTGCTGCTCGACGCGTTGCATGTCCTCGACGTCGCCCTCGCCCGCCAGGTTCACGGAGTCGAAGTACCGCTCCAGCGGGGTCGGCCCCGGTCCGGCGCCCTCGGTGGTGTCGTCCCCACCGCCGCAGCCTGCCGCCACCAGCACGCTCGCTAGCACGACGCCCGGAGTGCGGGATCGCCATCGGCTCGGCATGGACGGGACCGTAATCCCCGCCGATTCGCAGAAGACCGCGGCCGCTGGCGAGGCGATGGGCCCCGGCCGGCGGGCGTAGGCTGCCGCCATGCGTCGATGTTGATGCCGCCTCGCCAGCGGCCGATGGCCGAGCCCTCGTGGACCTCCGCGACCTGATGTGCCCCGTAGGAACGCATCACAGATCGCAGGAGGTCATCACCGATGTCACAACCCACCAAGCTGGACGGGCACCCGCCCGACCGTGACCTGGGCCGGCTGCTGGACCGGGCGGCTGGCGCACTGAGCCACTCGCATCCCGAGCTCGCCGAAGAGCTGCGCGGCCGCGCCGCCCCGGAGCACGAGCCGCCCGATCCCTTCGACAGCTTCACGGGCGACGCGCAGGTCGACTGGTTCCGCAGCTTCGGCTACCTGGTCCTGCGCGGCTTCTTCGAGCCGGCGCTGGTCGAGGAGCTGCGCGACGAGCTCGTCCGCACGATGCTCGGCGTGCACGGCGACTGCTACCACCAGCGTCCCGCCATGAGCGGCATGTCCGGCCACTACACCTGCCTGCTCGGCCCGTGGGCGCCCCGGACCGTCGAGCTCGTCGACGGCCGGCGGCTGGTCGGCCTGGCCGAGCGGTTGGTCGGGGGAGGCGTCCTGCCCTCGCCGTGCGACACGCAGGGCATCCTCTACTTCGATCACGCCGGCTGGCACAACGACACCGGCATCCCGATCCGGGGCGTCAAGTTCGTCGCCTACCTGGAGCCGCTGGAGGCGGACAGCGGTGCGTTGCGGGTGCTGCCGGCCAGCCACCGCATCGCCGGCGTGGAGGCGGCGCTCAGCCACCTCTACTCGCTGGAGCTCCAGGTGCCCGACGTGCCCGGCCAGGTCCTGTCCACGGAGCCGGGCGACGTGATCGCCTTCGACCCGCTGCTCTACCACGCCAGCTGGGGCGGCCGGGACCGGCACCAGTGGTCGACGATGTACCTGCGTGACGCCATCACGCCGTCGTGGCGACAGGGCCTGCTCGACTGGTACGAGGACGGCGCCTCGTACCTCGACGACCTCCCCGAAGGCTGGCGGCCCTTCGACCGCAGCTGGGTGGCGGAGGGCTCGGGCGACCACGTCGACCCCGGGACCTCCATCCTCCGGCTGGCCCAGCGCCACCAGTGGATGTACCGGTTCAACCGGCTGGGGGTCCTCGACCGCTTCGGGGTCGCCGACGCCTACCGCCCCTGACATCCCACGATCACCCGTCGGCCGACGCGGGCCGGCGGGCGCGCGTCAGAGCTCGATGACGATGTCTTCGGGATCGAAGGGCTCGCCGGTGTCGTCGGTCTCGACGACGTGCTCGTAGGCCTCCTGGGGAGGCTTGCTCTCGATGATCTCGCCGAGCCCGAGCATCACCCGGCCCAGCGCGACCGACCCTGTGGACCGCTTGCGAGGCGGCAGGTCCTCGGGAGCACCGGGCTCGGACGGATCGCTCATGGGGGCGACGCTACCGCCGTCCGGCGCGGAAGTCGGAGCGACGATCGCCGCCCCGACAGCGACCACCCGCCACCCCGACCTCCCTCCTGGACCTCGACGTGGTTCAGCTGTTGCTGCACCCCAGGCCGGCGACGGCGAAGTCCGCGGCCGGCACGGGGCCGGCGCCGTTGTCGATCGTGCCGCCCTCGGCCATGGCGTCGGCCACCTCCCACACCACCTCGGACCAGCCGCCTTCGGCCTCCATCTCGTGGAGGACCGCCCAGTCGTGCGAGGTCGCCATGGCCTGGACCGCCTCGTCGGCAGCCGCGGTGTCCCCGGCGGCGGTCGCCGCCTTCCACTGATCGAACCATGCGCAGGCGACCGCACCGGTCACCCGGGCCCCGAGGTGGTAGGGCTCGCTGGCGCCACCCTCGCTCACCAGCGACGAGGGGTCGAAGCCGGCGGGCAACGGGATGTCGGCCAGCATCTCGTCGACGGTGTCAGCCCGGTCGGCGGGTCGCACGACGTCCGGTGGCAGCGCCGAGAGCCACGTGTCGACGTCGACGACCTCGATGCTGGCCGCGACGTCCCGGAACTCGTCGAGGTCGGCGACGTCACCACCGATCCCGATGCCGTAGTCGCCCTCCTTCCACAGGGCGATGACGATCGGCGACGGATCGGTCTGGAACACCGCGGCCTCGTGCCCGGCGATCGTCATGTCAGGCAGCCGCTCGGCCCGCTCGCTCAGCTGGGCCAGCTCCTCGGCGTAGGTCGGGTAGCCGGCCTCGTTGTCGTCGGCGGTCCACACGATCGTGAACTCGCGCTGGCCCGGTGTCGACACCTCCTCCACCGCCAGCTCGCCGCTGGCGTCCAGGCTCGTGGAGGTGACCCGGGTCGGGTCGCCTGTGGCCCACGTGATCTCTCCGTGCTCCAGGTCGAACTCGTCGACCCGCTCGACCGTCCATCCGTCCGCGGTCACCAGCAGCCGCGGTGCGACTCGGGCTACCTCGACCACGTCGGCCGCCCAGGCCCGCTGATCGTCCGTGCCCGGTGGCTGGATGAGGATCAGGCCGACGAGCGCCACCGCCGCCGCAGCGCCCGCGACGGCGATCCGCACCCGAAGCCCGGCGCGGCGCGGGGAGCGTCCAGAGGGCCGGCCGCGCCGGGCACGGCGCCAACGCTGCGCCGCCGGGGGCGGCGGCTCGTCGTCCGACGGCGAGGACGTGGGCGAGGACGAGCCGACAAGCGCGAGCGGCTCGGCCGCGTCGACGGGCTCCGCCTCGTCGATGGTTCCGGCAACAGCCCGGAGGGTTCGACGCAGGTGGGCGGCGAGCTCGGCGTCGAGGTCGTCGTTCATGATGTCGAGGGGGTTCATCGGAGGATCCTCCGGAGGGTGTCGAGGGCACGGTGAAGGTCCGAGCGCACGGTCGCGGCGGGACGGTCGAGCAGGCGGGCGATCTCGGTCAGGGGCAGGTCCTCGTAGAACCGCAGGACGACGACCGCCCGTTGCCGGACAGGCAGCCGCAGTAGCTCGGCCCACGTCTCGTCGATGTCGGGCTGGTGGGTGACCGGCTCGGGCTCCTCGGGCGGATGCCGGTAGCGCTGCCGGTGGGTCTCGTTGGCTTGGTTGACGATCACCCGTCGCAGGTAGGGCAGCGGATCGTCGATGTCTGCCCACCGGCCCTGCGCAGCGGCGAACGCCGTCTGGACCAGGTCCTCGGACAGGTCACGCTCCCCGGTGAGCAGGAACGCCAGGCGCACCAGTCCCAACCGCTCGGCGCTGTAGACGTCCTCGATGTCGGATCGCTGCGCAGCGTTGGCTCGGCTCACACCAACTACGTCGCACCGGCCCACCGTTTCGTTGCACCCGCCTTCGTTGACCGCGGACGCGCGGAGGCAACCGGTCCGGACGACTTGACTCCTGCCGGGAGAACCGGCACGCTCAAGCGTAGAACCTAAGTTTTGTTACGGAAGAGGATCTCCTCCCCGCCACGGGTGAGCGGGGATCAGCGAGATCAGCGAGATCCTCACGTGGCCGGTCAGTGCTAGGGGGGCCGATGGGACATCCGGAGGAATCGTCGCGGGGCGCCGCCACGCGGCGCCGACGAGCGCTGGCCGTCGGTGCCCTGCTCACGCTGCTGCTCGCTGTCGCGGCCTGCGGGAACGGCGACGACGACGGGTCGTCCAACACACCAGGCCCGGCGGACCGCGAGGAGCTCGCGCAGCTGTTGGGGCCAGAGGACCAGGCGTCGGGGGAGCCGGTGCGCATCGGGATGATCACCGACGGCATGACCCAGGCCTTCGACGCCCGGGACGAGCTGCGCGCCGTCGAGGCCACGGCCCAGTTCTGGAACGAGCACCGGGGCGGCATCGGCGGCCGCCCGATCGAGGTGGTGAGCTGCGAGACTGGAGCCGACCCGGCCGGGGGCGCCGACTGCGCCAACCAGATGGTCGACGCGAACGTCGTCGCGGTCGCCCTGGGTCAATCCACGGTGGCCGAGTCGATCTGGGAGCCGCTGCACCAGGCCGGCATCCCGTCGATGTTCTTCCAGGCGGCCGGTGACGACCTCAACGCCGACCCCGACACCAGCTTCGTGATCTCCAACCCGCTCACGACGGCCTTCGGTCTCCCGATCTCGGTGGCCGAGGACGAAGGGACCGACGAGGTGGCGTTCGTCGTCATCGACGTCCCCGTCGCGGTGACCTTCTTCGAGTCGTTCGGCCAGCAGATCCTCGAGAACGCCGGGCTCGACTACGAGCTCGTCCGGGTGCCTCCGGGCACCGCGGACATGACGTCCCAGATGAGCGAGATCGCGGACAGCCCGGCGGGCGTCGTGCAGGTGATCGGCAATGACGCGTTCTGCATCGCCGCGTTCCAGGGGCTGAGCGCCGCCGGCTACGACGGCCGGATCACCGCGATCTCGCAGTGCATCACCGACGCCACCCGCCAGGCGATCCCGGCCGACCAGCTCCAGGGGATGTACGTCACCTCCATGGTGGCCCTGGGCGCCGCCGACGACCCGACGTACCAGCTGTACGAGGCGGTGATGAGCACCTACGGGCAGGACGTCGAGGACGTGGCGAACAACGTCCCCATGGTGGGCTACACCGTGATGGCCACGCTGGCGACGTCCCTGGAGGGGATCTCGGGCGACATCACGCCAGCCACGGTGGCCCAGACGATCAAGGCGGCGCCCGATCAGGCGCTGCCCGGCGGGGGCGGCCTGACGTTCCGCTGCGGCGGCTCGGCCATGGCGACGTGGCCGGCGGTCTGCACGAACCAGTGGCTCCGGGCCACCCTCGATGCCGACGGCCAGCCGGCGGACTACGAAGCCGTCGACTCCACGGAGATCCTCGAAGGGCTGTAGCCGCATGACCGTGCACCAGAGCAGCGGCGCCTACTACGACCCCTACGACCTGGGCATCAACCTCGACCCCTACCCCGTCTACCGGCGCCTCCGCGACGAGGCGCCCGTCTACTACAACGAGCAGCACGACTTCTATGCCGTGAGCTGCTACGACGACGTGGAACGGGGACTGGTCGACAAGGACCACTTCAGCAACGCGCGCTCCGACGTCCTGGAGTTCATCAAAGCCGGGGTCGAGTTCCCGTCGGGCATCTTCATCTTCGAGGACCCGCCGCTGCACACCGTGCACCGCGGGCTGATCTCGCGGGTGTTCACGCCCCGGAAGATGGCGGCCATCGAGCCGCAGGTGCGCGACTACTGCGTCCAGGCCCTCGACCGCCTCGTCGGTCGGGACCACTTCGACTTCGTGCGCGACCTCGGGGCCCAGATGCCGATGCGGGTCATCGGCATGCTCCTGGGGATCCCCGAGGGCGACCAGGCGGCGATCCGGGACCACGTCGACGCCAGCATCTCGACCGACCCCGGTGAGCCCATCAACGACCTGTCGGCCCTGGCAGGGGACATCTTCGCGGAGTACATCGACTGGCGGGCCGAGCATCCGTCCGACGACCTGATGACCGAGCTGCTCAACGTCGAGTTCGAGGACGAGACGGGCACCGTTCGTCGCCTGGGCCGGGAGGAGATCCTCACCTACGTCAGCATCATCGCCGGTGCCGGTAACGAGACCACGACCAAGCTGATCGGCTGGACCGGCAAGGTCCTGGCCGACCATCCCGACCAGCGCCGCCTGCTCGTCGAGGAGCCGGGCCTGATCGCCAACGCCATCGAGGAGATCCTCCGCTTCGAGCCCCCGGGCCCGCACGTCGCGCGGTTCGTCGTCCGCGACGCCGAGTTCGACGGCGGAACGGTCCCGGCGGGCAGCGCGCTGCTGTGCCTGGTCGGCTCGGCCAATCGCGACGAGCGGCGGTGGATGGACCCCGACACCTTCGATGTCCGCCGGGACGCGGCCGGCCACCTCACCTTCAGCTACGGGATCCACTTCTGCCTCGGCGCGGCGCTCGCCCGCCTCGAAGGACGCGTCGCGCTCGAAGAGGTCTTGAAGCGCTTCCCCGAGTGGACGGTGGACGAGGCGAACGCCAGGCTCGCGTCCAGCTCGACGGTCCGAGGCTGGGAGACCCTCCCGGTCGTCGTGCCGTGACGACGGTGAAGCTCGCGGTGGAGCGGGCGCGGGAGAAGCGAGGAGCGGAATGGGCGTGAGCGTCGATCTCACCGGCCGGCGGGTGCTGGTGACCGGGGCGTCTAGCGGGATCGGCGCGGCGGTGTGCCGCTCGATCGTCGGCTGCGGCGGCTCGGTGGCCATGCTGGCCCGACGCAAGGAGCGCCTCGACGAGCTGGGCGAGGAGCTGGGCGAACGGGCCATCAGCGCCCCCGGCGACGTGACCGACCTCGAGGCCCTGGAGGCCATCGTCGCCGACGCCGCGAGCAGGCTCGGAGGCCTCGACGGCCTGGTCGCCGTGGCGGGCAAGAGCATGGTCGGTGGCATCACCTCCGGTTCGCCGCAGCGCTGGCGCGAGTTGCTCGACCTGAACCTGCTCGCGCCGCTGGCGACGGTCCGCTACACGGTGGGCCACTTCCCGGCGACCGGCCGGCGCGACGTCGTGTTCGTGGGCTCGACCGGCGGCAGCCTGGCGATGCCCGGTGTCGGTATCTACGGCGCCACCAAGCGCGGCCTCCGCGCCGCGTTCGAGAGCCTGCGCCTCGAGCTGGCGCCCAGCGGCGTCAACACGAGCCTGGTCATGCCCGGGATGTTCGAGACCGAGGGCCTGACCCTCGAGGGGCTGGTGATCGACGGCGACGTGCCGGCCAACGACTTCCCGGTGCTCGTGCCCGGCGCCGTTCCCGCCGAGCCGGCGATCCTCGCCGACATCATCGCCTTCATGATCGGACTGCCCGACGGCGTGTGCATCAACGAGCTCGTCGCCCGTCCCACCGGGCAGCTCACCCCGTGATCGCCGTGCCGACTCCCGTGCGGACCTCCGAGCAGCTCACCCCGTGAAGCTCACCCCGTGACGTCCTGCGGGCTGCAGCGACCGTCCTCGGCCGTCTCGACCGGCGGTCGCCCGTCGGGCTGCAGCGACATCACCCCGCTCCAGATCCCGTCGAAGTAGGGGCCGGGTTGACCCGCGGTCGCATAGAACCCGTTGGGGTCGTACACCTTGGCCTCGGGATACGGGTAGGGGCAGGCGACCGAGGTCGCTGACTTGGTCCACCGGATGACGGCGAACCCGAGCCCGTAGGTCAGGTAGGCGAGGTTCAGGATGGCGAAGATGACGACGAAGGTGGCCAGCGCCGGTCGCCGGTCGAAGGCGCGGAGCCGCTGGGCCAGCTTCTCCGCCACGGTGCGACCGGTGTCGTCCCGGTAGAGCAGCACCGCCGCCGGGATCATCACCACCGTCACCAGCGACGACTCCCACAACAGCGGGAACTGGTACGCCTCGCCGGTGAACACCG